>ENA-ORXB01003462-ORXB01003462.1-sediment-metagenome-genome-assembly--contig:-NODE-3462-length-10908-cov-3.853938_pt1 | contig 10908 bp, 10 predicted proteins | sample MGYA00237863_ERZ511475 | MGnify/ENA primary metagenome ERZ511475 (study PRJEB26305, sample SAMN06343858) | sediment metagenome | isolation source: hot spring sediment | place: Canada: British Columbia...
TCGCCCTTCAGACTCATTTAACTCTATCTTACCGTATTCTTGCTCAGCATCAGTAGGAGACAGCACGATAGTTGTCTGCATATCTGATTTTTGAATCAGATATGCACCGCAGTTTTGGCATACTTCAGAGCCTTCTTCATTTATACTGCCGCATTTATTGCATTGCATAACCCACCCCTGACTAGGTCAGGTTTTTAGAATATATCCTCTTCGGATACATCTACTTTTGAAACACTTGTCAAACTTCTTGCCAATATCTCGCTTAAGCGGTCAACATCAGCACCGGTTATAATTTCTTTTCCGCCTTCACGCTGCTTCTTCATTCTTGCAACAAGCTCAGCTCTTAGTATATCGATTTTGCCATGAAGGACTCTTCTCCGGAACGATATCCGCTCCTCTTCATCACACAGCTGATCTAGTATCTCCCTTAATTCTTCATCCGTTTTTTCTGAGAGGTCGAGCAAAACATTGTTTAGGTCTAAGTCACCTTTCATATTCATATACCATCCCTCATTAACTTTCATGTTTGATTATTTATGCGATTCTATAACTGGAAGGTAGAATTCGGTTACTATCTCTATAATCTAAAGATAAACTTGAGAGTTTAAAAAATCCAGTACTTTTTGCAATTTTGAATTATTTTTGTTTCCCATCTTTAATCACATCGCTAGGAAGGCAGCTTAGCCGCGGATGTCTTGCTGCTTCTGCCTCATTAAGTCGCGATATAGCAGTATTATGAGGAGCTTCAAGAATTTTCTCTGGATTGTTTATAGCTTCTTCTGCAATCCTCTCCATTGCCTCAATAAATAGATCCAATGTTCTTAAGCTCTCAGTCTCAGTTGGTTCAATCATTAACGCTTCATCAACAATAAGAGGGAAGTATATGGTTGGAGGGTGTATATTATAGTCTATTAACCGTTTTGCTATATCTCTTGCTTTTATACCTAATCGCTTTTGCTTGCTAGCTGATAGAACAAACTCGTGCATGCAGGGCACATCATAAGGGAGGTCATAGATTCTTTTTAGTTTGTTTTTAAGATAGTTTGCATTTAATACCGATATGTCGCTGACATGATTTAACCCATTTCTTCCAAGCGCTTTTATATAGCAATATGCTTTCACAATTACAGCAAAGTTTCCATAAAAAGCTCTTATTCTTCCTATTGAAAGCGGTCGATCATAGTTCAAATAATACGCATCTAAAACATCGTCTTTCTCTATAACTGGAACAGGTAAGAATGGCTCTAATATCTTGTTTACGCCTACAGGACCAGAACCAGGCCCTCCCCCACCGTGCGGTGTTGAAAATGTTTTATGCAGGTTAAAATGCAAAACATCGAAATCCATATCACCTGGCCTGGATTTTCCAAGAATTGCATTGAGATTAGCTCCGTCGCAATAACTTAAAGCCCCAACGGAATGAACCATTTCATTAATTTTTAAAATATTCCTATCGAATATTCCTAGGGTGTTTGGATTAGTTAGGAATATTGCTGCAACTTGATCATCAAGCAGCTTCTCGAGCGCATTAACATCAACACCACCATATTTATCTGAAGGTACTTGTACAACTTTGTACCCAAGCATTGCTGCAGTAGCAGGATTAGTACCATGTGCTGAATCAGGAATTATTACCTTTTGTCTTGGGTTGCCATTATGTTCGTGGTAGGCTCTAATCATCGCAAGACCAGTTAGCTCTCCATGCGCGCCAGCTGCAGGTTGCAAGCTCACTTTTGTAAATCCACCGATCTCTGCCAACCACTCCGCCAACTCATACATAATCCTTAATGCGCCCTGTACTTGCGATTCATCTTGGTATGGATGAATGTCTGAAAAGCCTTCCATTTTCGATAAAAGCTCATTTACTTTTGGGCTATATTTCATAGTGCAGGAACCAAGTGGATAAAATACTGTATCAACGGCAAAATTTGTATTTGATAGGTTTGTAAAATGTCTTGCAATTTCTCCTTCAGTAACTTCTGGTAATCTTGGTATTCTCCCTCTCAAATGCTTTTTAGGTATTAGGTATGGTATATCTTTTTCCAGAACATCCAGCCTAGGCAACGAGCATGCTTTCTTTCCCGGCTCACTTATATCATAAATGGTCTCCATCAGACTTTCTCCATGACTGAAACCAATTTATCTATTTCATCTTTTGTTCTTTTTTCTGTAACGCAAAACAGAATAGTATTCTCTTGTTTTGAACATAGTTTTCCAATATCAAGGCCACCAATTATTCCTTCATCAAGCAAAGCATCGTTAATTTTGTCAATGGGTTTACTGCTCTTGAAGCAAAACTCTTTAAAAAAAGGAGCATTAGATAAGGGCTCTAGATAGTGGATATTACTCAACCGCTTGTAAGCATAATGAGATTTTTGTAGGCATTGATTTGCCACTTCTAAGAGACCCTCAGGCCCCATACAGCTTAGATAAACCGCCGCCGCAATAGCATTTAGCACCTCGCTTGTGCAAATATTTGAGGTTGCCTTTTCCCTCCGTATATACTGCTCCCTGGCTTGTAGAGTTAGCACATAACCAACCCTTCCATTCTTATCGGTTGCAGAGCTTATTAAATGTCCTGGAACCCTTCTAATATATTCCCGACGGCAAGCAAAAATACCCAGATAAGGCCCGCCAAAGTTCATCTTATTCCCTAAGGGCTGGCCTTCCCCTACAGCCACATCTGCGTTGTATTCACCAGGCGCTTTTAAAATGGCAAGGGATATTGGATCAATACAGACTATGAAAAGGGCTTTATACCTATGGGCCATTATGCTTATTTCCTCCACATCCTCAAGATAACCAAAAAAGTTTGGATGCTGGATTATTACACAAGCGCAATCATCTGATAGCATTTCTTCAAGCACTTTGAGATCGGTTAAACCATCTTTCATGGGTATATGTTTTATTTCAGCTCCAATGCCAACTGTATAGTTTTTAAGCACTTCTCTGTATTCTGAATGAACAGTCTCGCTTACAACAATCTTGTTTTTTCCGGTTACATCGCATGCAAGTAGTGATGCCTCTGAAACAGCTGTCGACCCGTCGTAAAGGGATGCATTTGCAACCTCTAGACCTGTTAACTCAATTATCATTGTTTGATATTCAAAAAGAGACTGTAGTATACCTTGGCTAACCTCTGGTTGATAGGGTGTATAAGGTGTATAAAGCTCTGGGAGTGATACGATCGCGTCAACTATCGAGGGAATAAAGTGATCGTATGCTCCACCTCCTAAGAAAGAAGTAAACCTGCTTAACGATAAGTTTCTCTCTGCCAGCTCCCTCATATGCTTGATAAGCTCATACTCGCTAACGCCAGCTGGTATATTTAACTGTTTTTTTAGCTTTACTTCGTGAGGGATTGACTGAGTAAACAGCTCATCTATAGTTTCAACTCCTAAAAATTTAAGCATTTTATCTTTGTTATTTGCCGTGATTGGAATGAAATCCATTTCTATAACCCTTTAAGCCTCTTTTTGTAACTACTTTTTATAGCTCTTTTATGTAAGCCTCATATTCTTCAGCGTTCATTAGCTCATCTAGCTCGGTAGGATCGGTCATTTCAACTTTAAATAGCCAGCCTGAACCATATGGGTCTTCATTTATTATCTCTGGTGTGTCAACTATTGATTCATTAACTTCTAGCACCTTTCCGCTCACTGGGGTACGAAGCTCTGAAGTAGACTTTACTGATTCTATTTCTCCAACGGTATCGCCCATTGAAACTTCATCGCCAACTTTTGGCAAATCCACATAAACTATATCTCCCAATGCATTTTGAGCATAATCAGATATACCTATGGTTGCTGTCGTATTTTCAGTCCTCACCCATTCGTGCTCCTCAAAATATAACAAGTCTTCAGGTATCATCAGCATCCTCCCCTCAAGCAAGAACTTGAAACTTTTATAAAAGGTCTTCTTGCAATTCTACCTGTATACATCTTTTTTCCATCTTTTATTCGTATAGCTTCTCCAACTCGTGCGTTCATAGCCTTAACATATGCCATGCCGATCCCTTTTCTTAAAATAGGAGAATAGCTGCCGCTTGTCACTACACCAATCTCATCTTCTCTATCAATTGCCATTACTTTACCTTGGCGAGCTATCCCCTTATCAATAACTAAGCCGACTAACTTGCGTTTTGGTCCTTCTAGTGACTGCTTATATAGCGCAGCTTTTCCTATAAAATTACCTTTTTCAAACGAGACAAATCTTTCCAAACCTGCTTCGATTGGGCTAGTATCGTAGGATAGGTCTTTGCTATAAAGAGGATAGCCCATTTCAAGTCTTAGGGTATCCCTTGCACCTAAACCAGCCGGTTTAGCACCAATGCTTAAAATCCTTTCCCACACTATTGATGCTGTTTCCCGCCTGCAAAAAATTTCAAATCCACATTCGCCTGTATATCCTGACCTTGCGATTGTTAAAACATCTCCTTCAATTTCTGTAGTCCTTATTGAATATCGTTTGTATATCTCTGGTCTCTCATCAAAAGCCTGCTCTAATATAGAGCCTGAATTAGGCCCCTGAAGTGCAATAAGACATAATTCGCTCGTCAAATCTTTTATGTAAAGCTGGCTTGCCGCGTGCTTTCTAAACCAATCTAGAACCCGCGTGACCTGCGAGGCATTTGGGATAACCAAATAGCTATCTTTTTCAGTGTGATAGATAATCTCATCATCAATAATGCCTCCCTGCTCGTTACAAATTAACGTGTATGTACCGCTTCCAACCAAAGTCTTTGAAATATCTGCGGTTATAATATATTGTAAAAAATCATATGCTTCCTTTCCCTTAATGCTAATTTTGCCAAGATGAGAAATATCGAATATACCAGCTGTTTTTCTAACCGCTAAATGTTCTTCTGTAATACTTGAGTAGTATAGTGGTAGCTCCCATCCTGCAAATTCTGTAAACTTTGCGCCAAGGTCTTTTTCAAGCTCATACAATGGTGTCCTCTTTAGCACGCCTAACCACAACCTAAATTGCGCTATCAAAATAATTTATCAAAAGAAGCATTTCCCTTTTTTCTTGGTGCTAAAACGCAGTTAAGGAGTTAGTATTGAGGTATTAGGAGCAAAAAAGGCTTCTATATTCTCCCAATATCGATTCATATAATACATAAGTTTTTGCTTTATAGTTGGACTTTTCACGGACTGCCGCGTAATAAGCGGTGACGATGCAATTATTCTTCCATCTTGAACTACCGAAATTGTACCAAGTTTTGTGCCTTTTTTTATTGGTGGTTGTATGCGTGGTTTAAAATCCAATTTTATGCTTGTTTTGGCTGTTTTTCTTATAGAGGCTTCGGCATCAATTAAGGCCACAAGGTCTACTTTTTGCCCATATCTCATTTTCACTGATCTATATAACTTACCCTTAGATATTAATTTTTTCTTTTCATAAAGGCTAAAACCATAATTAAGTAAAGCAGACGATTGGCTAAATAGATCATTATACGACTTTGCTCCAAGAACTACCGATATTAACTGTACGTCATCTCTCTTTGCAGATGACAGCAAGCAATATCCAGCCGCATTAGTATGCCCAGTTTTTATACCCGTTGCTCCCTCATATGTCCAAAGCAACTTATTTCTGTTAATTATTTTTTCCTGTTTGCCTTTTATTCCGCGGTTGAGCAGCTTTTCTTTGCAGGATATAATTCTCTGAAAAGTCTTGTTTTTAAGAGCATATCTGGCAATCGTTGCTAAATCATATGCGGTTGAATAGTTACCTTTATAGAGCGGTTCATTATCCAAGCCATGTGGATTGCTAAATTTTGTATTTAACGCGCCTATTTTAGCTGCTTTAATATTCATGAGCCTTACAAACTCATTAACTGAGCCACTAATATGTTCAGCTATCACAGCAGCAGAGTCATTTGCGGAATATAGCATGAGAGCATAGAGCAAGTCGTTTAATTTTATCCTTTCACCAGGTATAAGGCCAATGCCTTTAAGATCTTTTGTATTGATGTCTTTACCAACAGTTACCGTCTGCTCTAAATTGCCTTTCTCTATAGCAACTATAGCTGTAATTACTTTTGTAATGCTTGCAATTGACCTTTTCGAGTTTGCTTTCTTTGACCATAAAACATCACCGGTATTGGCATCAATTATAATAGCGGATGGAGCTTGAATGGATTTCAGTGCGTCCTGGGCATAGGAGGGATGCCCTTCTTGGATAATAAAAATAAAAAGTAATACGGTTAGGATTAGTCGATTATGTTGTCTCACCTATTATGACCTACGTATTTTAATAAATTTTTTCCAGTTTGCCAAGCTGATGTAAAACATATTTTCTTATTTCTTGAGGCCTGGGGAGGTCTCGGACAATCTTTCCAGATCTAATCAATGGTTTTAATAGCCCAACCCAGTTTCCTCCGCATGCACACTTCATTTCTGGCTTTTTGCCTTTTGGTAAAAGCTTGGTTCGAAAACATTCCTCACATCGCCATAATTGCTTTGTACCTGACATCTTTCCTCTTTTTGCAAGCGGCTTGCCTGAGACTTCTATCAAATCAAATGAAAAGTCTATAACTGGTGCTGAGCTAATGAATGTCCCAACACCATATGCGTCTGCATATTCATTTAGCTCAGCGATTTTTGCATCATCCAATCCCCCACTTACAAAAAGCTTCACATGTTTAAATCCGCGAAGATCTAGCTCCCACCTTACTTCTTGCAATATTTTTAAAAAATTTCCCCTTCTAGACCCTGGTGTATCTAACCTAACTGCATAAAGCTTTTCACCAAGAGCATAGGCTGCTTTTAGTGCACCGAACTTTTCATCATCAAAAGTATCTATAAGCGCCACTCTTTTTATCGAGGGATCGATTATCTCATCAAAGGCTTTGTATGCAGCTAACTCATCCTCAAAGGCAATGATTAGGGCATGCGGCATAGTCCCATACGGTTTTTCGCCAATTAACTCAGCACTTTTTGTAACAGCAACGCCATCACAACCGCCAATAAAAGCATTTCTCTCAACCATTGGGCTTATTGATGGGTGCATCCTCCTTGCACCAAAACTTATAACAGGTCTTTCCTTAGCGGCTTGCTTACATCTTGCTGCTCTTGTAGCAATACCTGATGCTTGGCAAATAAAGCCAAGCATCGATGTTTCATATACCGCAAAGTCTGTGTAGATGCCGCTTACATTCATGACGACATCCTCAGCACCAAATAGCGTCCCCTCATCCAGCGCATCAATGTCTACGTTGACACCCTCAAAAAGATGAGCTATCTCTTCAACTCCTGCAAAAACCGCCCATGGCCATGATTGCGGCAGTGTTGAGGCCCTGGCTTCGCCGGCAACATGTTTGAAAATCCCCTTTTCCTTAAGGATTTCTACGTCTCGTATAAAGTAGACATCGGTTATTTTGCCTGATTTAATCTCCTCTTCAGTTGCTACTTGAAAAAGCCTATGCAAAGTCGCTCCCCTCTAATTTAAATACTGTCTATGCCTGAAATCCAAAATCTTTTTCGGCTTGGTTTAAGAACTCATTGTATGCTTCGTATCCATACAAAACAAATTTTATTACTTTTATTGGGCTCTCATGGCTTTCTAAATATTCCTTTATAGCCTTGTACATGATCCTTGCTGCTTCGTTGAGTGGAAAGCCGCCCACACCTGTGCCAAGCGCTGGAAATGCAATACTTTTTGCGCCGATTTGCTCTGTAGCATTTAGTGCTGACAAGGTTGCGTTTCTAATTTTCATTGCATCAGTAATTAAATCTATACCCATAACAGCAGCATGTACTACATACTTAGCTTTAAGATTTCCAGCGGATGTTACTGCAGCAGACCCTATGGGAATAGGGCCCTTTTTTACTGCTTCTTCTTCAATGCTGGAACCACCTTTTCTTTTTAAAGCTCCTGCAACACCTGACCCCATATATAACTGATTGTTAGCAGCGTTAACTATTGCCTCTGTATCTGCTTCTGCAATATCACCCATAACGATATCTATTTGTGTATTCCTTACAGTGTACACCATGGGCCCTCCTACCAACCAACTGCCGTTTCAATCATATCACTTTTATTGATAATTGCTCATATTTTGCCACTGATTATATTATCATTGTTGTATGTCCAAAGCCTGAGGGTTAATAATTGGCGCAATATTATTAGTTCCATTTGCCGTGCCGGTACTTTCGATAGGCGCCGTTCCTGCTTCAGGCCCAATTCCAACTCTTACAATCTCTTTTTTTGACACATATCGGCTGAAAAATTTATCTTTTCTGACTAGCTTATCGCCCTTATAGACATACCGATAGACTGTAACATCGCGCCCACTCTCACCGGGGTCAAATACCATCCTCTGCCCTTTCGGTAAAGTTGGATCTTCGATTATTTTTGTTTGGAATGGCTTGTAGTTATTAGGCCCTATTGTAGTATAACTTACCTTATAACCTTCACTTGTGCTATAAAAACTTATCTCAATTGAGCGCGGTGTTGTAATAACTTTTATAAGTACATAATAAGGACTGCTGTTTTTAAATTTTAGGTCTGGGCCATCGTATGAAACTGTAGCGTCTCTTCCCGTAGGATAATGACTTATAAAGAAGCTATGATTATGCCTTTCAACAACTTCGTATCCTCCAAAAAATACAGTGTTAAACAAAGTTGTTGCTACTTGGCACACTCCACCTCCAAGCGCAGGTACTAGCTCACCATTAAGGATAGCTGGAGCCTCTTTGTATCCCTTTGCTGCCGTTCGAGGACCAATTGTCTTGTTAAACGAAAATACCTCACCTGGCGCTAGTATTTTCCCGTCAAGTTCGCTACCAAGCAATTGAATATTATGAACTCTTGAGTACTGTCTTGGGTTAAAGAAGGTTTTATAACTTGATACCTTCTCCTTTATTCCCATCTTCTTGGCATCTTCAGTGCTAAGCTTTGGCTCAACAGTTTTCATTGAGACCATTACTTCCCTGGCATCTTCTCTCTTGCAAGCTTCTGAAATATCGATGTATGCCTTCTCGAGGTCTATCTCTGCTCCATCCTGGCTTGGAACAATTTCTACTTTATCGCCTACTATCTTAAATTCTGCATCTTTTGGGGGAATGACCAAATCTTTTGTGAGTTCTTTTAAGTAGGTCGACAGTTCTTCCTTATCAAAAATAATGTTTAGACTCCAGCTATCACCATTGCGAACCTTTTTGAAATCTATCCAATCCTTGATGTTTTGGGTCGTAGCCTCCCATTTTAGATTTTTGTACTTTATAATTAATGGGTCCCTTATTATTGTTTCCACTACGTCTTTTGTTTTGCCAAGCTTATCTTCTGTTATGTCTGGCTTGACAATTTTTACGGGCAGATTCACTTTTGCAGCGGACCTTGAAGCATAGGCTTTAACTAGGCGTTCAATTAGTACTTTTTCATCTACCTCACGGCCATTTTTACTATTCGTAACAACAGCTCTTGTCTCAACTATTTTTATTTTTGCATCCTCAGCCGATCTATTAACATCCTTTGATATCTTCTTAATAAAAGCGTTGAACTTCTTACTATTGGTATCATAAATGGGCTCAATATTTCTCGGCCTTAGCCACAAACTAATTCTTTCAACAATTATTTGCAGGAAGTTACCTCTTCTCCCTAGCTTATAAGCAGCCTTAAACGTCTTATCCCTATTGATTCTTACATCTAGTTCAGAAGGGCTTGCAGCCCAGCTTTTTTCTTTATATATAACGCTAACTTTTTTTTCTTCTAGAACTTGTACAATACTATCTATTTCTTTAAACAATCCACTTTTGCTTTTCCCGCCTACTGATACACCAGCAATTTTTACACCTTTATGCACTTTGTTTGTAAAAAAAGCTGCATCAGCAGCACCAAGACAAAACGCAACAAGAACGACCAATATGCACACGTATATTGCAGTTCTAACTTGCTTTTTCTCTGGCAACTTAATCATTATCTGCCTTACCTCACACTCCTGCCAAACCTTGCACTTCTTGCCTCAATCCTAGCGATCACTTGCTGACCTTGCATTTATCACAACACTGCTTTCCTTTGTAATATTAAAGCTCACACCCACAAGTGAGGATAGCTTATCCTTTATACCTCCAGCTATAGCAAGCGTCTCATATAAGACTTCTGGGTCACCAATGGCAACTATTTGGTATGGTGAAGTAACTAGCTTTTTATCAATCCAGACTCCTTTGTTATCTTGCGTAATTCCCGAGTCAGCAACGATTCTTATGCCATTTATCGATATTGCTTCAGCTCCACCCACCCTTAGCTCGGTTATTATGTCTACCAAATCATACGAATTAATTGTTTTCTCTTTATCCTCTATATCCGCTGTTACGCCAGGACCTTCCACTCCCGTTAAACCTGCAATAATCTTTAGATTATTAAGATTCTTAATAGATTCTTTCATGACTGCTGAGCTATCGCTGCTAAGTCTTTCGATTTTAAAAAGCTGCAGTCTAAGGCTGTTTGCTTCAGCCTTCAATAGGCTTACCTCATTGTTTAAATTGCTTACTATCTGCGTCAGATCAGATTCAGTTGCAGCCTGAAGTGCTTGCGATGCCGACTGTTGCGCACGTAGCTGGATAACAATTAATATACCTAGTAGAACGCACACCGCCGATATCGCCAGCTGAGTTCTGTATTTCTGGCTTTTTATTGCGGTGATAATATCTTTAACAGTGCTCAATTGCTATTGCTCCATCACATATATGTTGACCGTTCTATTGTCCATTTTCTATTCTCTAGTACAGCTCAGAGAGATTTGACCCCGTACTTTACTCCCAGTGCCTTTTTTGGAAATAATGCCGCCTTACCAAGGCCAGATTTTGAAAAAGTCTTACGCCAAATGCGACCACAGCTGCTAGGTATAGATCAACTCCTAGCCTATCTCCCATAAAAACAATAAAGGCTGCCATTAATGTATTG
>ENA-ORXB01003465-ORXB01003465.1-sediment-metagenome-genome-assembly--contig:-NODE-3465-length-10901-cov-2.973762_pt1 | contig 10901 bp, 9 predicted proteins | sample MGYA00237863_ERZ511475 | MGnify/ENA primary metagenome ERZ511475 (study PRJEB26305, sample SAMN06343858) | sediment metagenome | isolation source: hot spring sediment | place: Canada: British Columbia...
CCTGGGGTTTGGCTTCCGCTGCGGCTTTTTGGGGCTTTTGCATCTGGAGGTGGTTCAGGAACGCCTCGAACGGGAGTACGCCCTGAATCTCATCACCACGGCACCGAACGTTGTCTACCGGGTCCGGCGGCGGGACGGCAGCATAAGGGAAGTGGAAAATCCGGCGGACCTGCCTCCTGCGGGGGAGATCGAACAGATCGAGGAACCGGTAGTAAGGGCCACCATAATGCTTCCCAAGGAGTATATCGGCGCGATGATGGAGCTTTGCAACGAACGCCGGGGTGTCTTTAAAGATATGGAATACATCAGTGAGCACCGGACCATCCTTACTTATGAGCTTCCCCTGGCGGAGATCATCTACGACTTCTTTGACCGGCTGAAATCTATAAGCAGGGGGTATGCCTCCTTCGATTACGAGTTCGTGGGCTACCGTCCGGCGGACGTGGTGCGGCTCGACATCCTGGTAAGCGGCGAATTAGTTGACGCGCTTTCTTCAATCGTTCACCGCGAACGGGCTTACCAGCGGGGGCGCCAACTGGTGGAACGGCTGCGGGAGCTGATCCCCCGGCATCTTTTTGAGATTCCGGTCCAGGCGGCCATTGGCAGCCGGGTGATTGCGCGGGAGACGATAAAGGCGTTGCGGAAGGATGTGTTGGCAAAGTGCTACGGCGGCGACGTCACCCGTAAGAGAAAACTTTTGGAAAAGCAAAAGGAAGGCAAAAAGCGGATGAAGCAGGTCGGCAACGTCGAGATCCCGCAGGAGGCCTTCTTAGCCGTTCTCCGGGGCGAAGAATAAGGGTAAGGATGAATGATGAAGCAGGAGCCAGAATCCGGAATCCAGAAGAAAGAGGTAGAATTAAGCTTAGAACGCAGAACGCAGAAGCGAAGGCGGGGAGCGCAGTGAAAGGGATAGGCCTCTATATTCACGTACCGTTTTGCCGGAAGAAGTGCGCTTACTGCGACTTTGTCTCTTATCCTTACGCTCCGGAAGCCGCCGAACAATATCTCGGGGCGCTGGAAGGGGAAATCCGTCTCTGGAGCGAGAAGCTCGGCACTGAACTCACGATTAAAACTGTTTATGTCGGCGGGGGAACGCCCACATCTCTTCCGCCGGGAATGCTCGGCCGCCTCCTCGCCCTTCCGCGGGCGCATTTTTTCATTTTACCGGGAGCCGAGGTGACCGTGGAGGCTAATCCGGGAACGCTGGCGGAAGAGTCGCTGGCCGTACTGCGGGACGCAGGCGTGAATCGCTTGAGCATTGGGGTGCAGGCAACCGAGGATAGGCTGCTGCGTATCTTAAAAAGGGGGCATACGGTAGCGGAGGCCTACCAGGTGTTTGCGGCGGCGCGGGCCGCCGGGTTTACGAATATCAATCTCGACCTCATCTTCGGCATCCCCGGGCAGGACTACGCTGCCTGGGAGAAGACGCTGGCCGAAGCAGTGGCCCTCGGGCCGGAGCATATTTCTGCTTACAGCCTGGAACTCTACCCCGAAACCCCGCTCGGGCGGGCAACAGCGGCGGGGACGGTTACGGTCTGTTCCGAGGAAGCGGTGCGGGAGATGTACTTAGGAGCGATAGATTTTCTGACGGCCTTCGGCTACGTACACTACGAGATATCCAACTTTGCCCGTCCCGGTAAGGAATCCAGGCACAACCGCCTCTATTGGGAAGGCGAGCCTTACTTGGGGCTCGGACCGGGAGCGCACTCCTATTTAAACGGCTGCCGCTGGGCGAACGTGACGGGTCTTGCGGAATACTGTGGCGCTGTAGCCGGAAAAAGGCTACCGGTGGCCGAGACGGTGCATTTAACTCCTGCAGAAGAGATGGCGGAGGCGATGTTTTTGGGACTGCGGCTGATTGCGGGCGTTTCGTCCTCTCGATTCCAAGCACGGTTCGGGCGGTCTCCGGAGGCGGCCTACGGAGCGGTGATCACCAGGCTGGTGGAGCAGGGCCTGCTGGACAGGGCGGGCGGGTGTTTGCGTTTGACCCGGAAGGCCCTGCCGGTGGCCAACATAGTTTTTACCGCCTTTGTATAAAGGGTGATGTAGCTATTCAGCCCGTCACCTGCCCCCAGAGTGACTGAATAGTTGCAGGGTGATTACATATCCTGGAGAGAACCAGACTTGACAATGCTCATCACGGGTGTTATTTTTAATTAAAGAAACGTTAGCACTCTTTTGGTCAGAGTGCTAATAGGGTGGTGCCTGTGCTCGACGAAAGAAAAGCAAGGATTCTGGCGGCGGTGGTAGAAGATTTCATCAATACGGCGGAGCCCATCGGTTCACGGACCGTTGCCCGGAAATACGGGTTGGGGATCAGTCCGGCCACCATCCGGAACGAGATGGCTGACCTGGTAGAAATGGGGTATCTCAAACAGCCCCATACTTCGGCGGGGCGTATTCCTTCGGAGCGCGGTTACCGCTATTATGTTGACCACCTGATGCAGCCGGAAGAACCGGATGAGGAAGAAAAAGATCTGCTGCAGAGGTGTATCCGCGCCAAAGCCCGGGAGATTGCTACGGTGATCCAGCAAACGGGATTGGTCTTGGCGCAACTTACCAACTACGCGGCCCTGGTAACTTCGCCGTCCGGCAAAAGTGCCTATCGCCATATTCAGCTTATATCTTTCGGGCCGGGCCAGGTGATGGTTTTAGTGGTTTTGGCTTCGGGGGAGGTTTTCCACCGGCTGGTTCCGGTACCAGAAGGGATTACCACTTACGATTTGGAAAGCATTTCGGCGGTACTTAACGCCAAACTCCGGGGCCTTACGATAAGCGATATTAAATCTACAATTATCAAGGAGATTTACACGGAGCTCTCTTATTACCGGCACGTTCTCGATCTGGCCTTCGAACTCATTCAAGAGGCTTTGACCGTCAGGGAGGAACGGATTTTCCGGGGTGGTGTTTACAGCGTTTTGAATGAGCCCGAGTTTAAAAATGTAGAGCGGCTCCGTACATTGCTGGGACTCTTAGAACAGGAAGATTTTCTCTGCGACCTTCTATCCACGCACAGCGGGCAGGGGATTGACATCCGGATTGGCCGGGAGTTCAACCGTGAGGATATCTGCGAGTTGAGTATGGTTACGGCCGGTTACCAGGTAAGTGATGTAAGCGGGGTTTTGGCGATTTTGGGCCCCACCCGGATGCGTTACGCCCGTGTGGCGGGGATCCTCCGGTATGTTACGGAAAATCTTGCACAGGAACTGGCGAAGACCTTTGGTAGGTAAGGCCGATTTCGCCACACTCAGGAGGCAGTTGGGGTGAGTTTAAAACAGCAGGCGACAGCCGGTTCAGAGGTTAACGAGCGCTTGGCGGCGCTCGTTTCTAACGCCAATGCGGTTCGAGCGATTGCTGCTGCCGTCGAGGGAACCCTCGGACCCAAGGGTCTGGATACAATGCTGGTAGACCGTTTCGGTGAGGTGGTGATCACCAACGATGGGGTGACCATCCTTACCACAATGGAGGCCACTCACCCAGCGGCAAAGATGGTAATTAACGTGGCCAAGGCTCAGGAAGAGGAGGTTGGCGACGGCACCACCACCACTGCGGTGATGGCGGGAGCAATGGTGGGGGTGGGCCTGGAGCAGGTTTTAAAAGGGGTCCCGGTGGCAAGGGTGATCGAGGGCCTGCGGCAGGGGGTCCGGTATGCGGTGGAAGTGATGCAGCAGCAGGCGATCCCGTTGGGAGACCTCGAAGACCCGCGCTTCCGGGCGGTAGCGCTGGTTGCCGGCCGGGGGCATGAAGATATCGCCGAGTTGGTGATTACGGCGGCGCAGTTGGTCGGCAAGGAAGAGCTTTTAAAGCCTGCTTTTAAGCTTGCCGACATCGTGGTGGCGGAAGAAGGGGCGGAAAACGAAGTTTTTGAAGGGGTAATCATCAGTAAGGAGCGGATGAACCGGCAGATGCCGGAGCGTCTCCGAGACGTGAAGGTCCTGGTGGTTGATGATGCCTTGGAACCGGAGGAAGTCGAGGAAGATGCCCTGGGAACGGAGGCGGGCTTCACCCGCTATCTCAGTTTACAGGAGGAGTTTAAGCAAAACGTTCGCAAGCTTATCGAGATGGGCGTGGGGCTTGTCCTGGCGGACCGGGGGGTTGCGGATGTAGCCGAGGAGATGCTGACCGACGCCGGGGTGATGGTGGTGCAGCGCGTGCTGCAAAAGGAACTCCGGCGGGCGGCGGAGCATACCGGCGCCAGGATGATCAAGCGAACCGGCCTCAAGAAGGAGCCGGCGGAACTCGCGCGGTATTTGGGGCGGGCCGGTGAGGTTTATAACGACGAGCGGCTGGAACAGGTCTGGATCCGCGCTGGCGGTGGCAAACCGGTGGCGACGATCGTTGTAGGTGCGGCGACCACCGAAGTGGTCGGGGAGCGGGAGCGGATCGCCAAAGACGCCGCCGCGGCGGTGCAGGCGGCGGTGAAGGGTGGCATCGTCCCGGGCGGGGGCGCGGTTGAGCTCGCTGTGGCCCGGGAAGTGGAAGAGATGCGGGGCCGGATCCGGGGGATGGCCGTTTATGGCGTGGACTGCGTGGTCGAGGCCCTGAGGCGCCCGCTGGCGCAGATCGTGGCGAATGCAGGGTTTAACCCCCTGGAGAAGATAGGCGATGCGGTTGCCGCGCAGGTGGCGCGGCGGAAGAACTCCCTGGGTATAGATTGCGACACCGGCGAGGTAAAAGATATGCTCCAGGCAGGGGTGCTCGATCCGGCCCCGGTCAAGATTCACGCTTTAAAAGCGGCAGGAGAGATCGCCGAGGCCATCCTGCGGATTGACACAATCATTCGCAAGCGCGAGGAGAAACAGGAAGGTGGGGATTCCGGTAAAAATGGTGGAGCAGGATAAAGCAAGGCGCGAAGGACCGGACGGAGAAGCGGGGGCTGCTCCGCTTCCCGGTACTCCGGATAAAAATATGGCAGCTCCAGAAGAAGCTTTGCCCGGGGGCGAGGCGGCAGAAGCCAAAGCGGTTTCATTTGAAGAGCGCATCCGCGAGCTGGAAGCGGCCCTTGCCGCGGCCGAGAAGAAGGCCGAGGAATACTACCAGCAGTTTTTGCGGTCGCGGGCGGATTTTGAGAACCTACGGCGGCGGGTGAACAAAGAACGGGAAGAGTTTCTCCATTTTGCCGGGGAGGCGCTGGTGGCAGCGCTTTTACCGGTATTGGATGACTTTGAACGGGCGCTCAAGTCTCCGGGAGAAGACGTGGCCGCCTTTCTGGCCGGCGCGGAAATGATCTACCGGCGGTTAAGCGAAACCCTGGCTCAGGAGGGCTTGGAGCCGATTCCTGCAGTAGGGTCTGTTTTTGATCCGGCCCGACATGAGGCGGTGGCTTACGAGCCGGCCGGGGAAGAGCCGAATACCGTCCTGGAGGAGTTGCGGCGGGGCTATACCTTCCGCGGGAAGGTGATCAGGCCGGCGCTTGTAAAGGTTGCTAAAGGAGATAGAATATAGGGACCGTTCAACGTTCAACGTACGACGTTTAAAGAAGCTAACCTTGGAGGCCGGGCAAGAGCGCTAGGACGTGAGATGCGGGGTGTGAAGTGCCGGAAAAGCCCTGTTTATTCCGGTCTCCGGCCAGTGACTGACGACTATTTACAGGAGGCGATGGGTTGATGGAGAAGATTCTTGGTATTGACCTGGGAACAACGAACTCTTGCATGGCGGTGATCGAGGGTGGCGAGCCCACGGTTATCCCAAACGCCGAAGGCGGGCGGACGACCCCTTCGGTGGTGGCTTTTTCAAAAACAGGCGAACTCCTGGTGGGCCAGGTGGCAAAGCGTCAAGCAGTAGTTAACCCGGAGCGCACCGTCATCTCTATAAAGCGGCAGATGGGCTCGAACTACCGGGTAAAAATAGATGACAAGGAGTACACGCCCCAGCAGATTTCTGCTTTTATTCTTCAGAAAATGAAGGCGGACGCGGAGGCTTATCTCGGCGAGAAGATTACTAAGGCGGTAATCACGGTGCCGGCTTATTTCGATGACGCGCAGCGCCAGGCTACCAAAGACGCCGGGAGGATCGCAGGGCTGGAGGTTTTGCGCATTATCAATGAGCCTACCGCAGCGGCTTTAGCTTACGGGCTCGATAAAGAAGAGGTGCAGACCATCCTCGTCTTCGACCTGGGCGGCGGGACCTTCGATGTCTCGATCCTCGAGATCGGCGAGGGTGTATTCGAGGTTAAGGCCACCAGCGGGAACAACCGCCTCGGCGGTGACGACTTTGACCAGCGGATCATTGATTACCTGGTGGCCGAATTTAAAAAAGATACAGGCATTGACCTTTCTGCCGACCGGATGGCAATGCAGCGGCTGAGGGAAGCGGCGGAAAAAGCGAAGATCGAGCTCTCCGGCGTTACTTCAACCAGCATCAACCTGCCGTTTATCACGGCGGACGCCTCCGGCCCGAAACATTTGGATACGACCCTCACCCGGGCCAAATTTGAGGAGTTGACGGCGGACCTGGTGGAGAAAACGATGGGACCGACGCGCCAGGCGCTCCAGGACGCCGGGCTCAAGCCGGAGGATATAAAGAAGGTTCTCCTGGTCGGCGGCGCCACCCGGATGCCCTGCATCCAGGAGGCCGTCCGGCGTTTTTTGGGCAAAGAGCCCCACAAGGGCATCAACCCGGATGAGTGCGTGGCCATCGGCGCGGCCATCCAGGCCGGCGTGCTGGGCGGTGAGGTAAGGGACATCGTCCTTTTGGACGTGACTCCGCTTTCGCTTGGTATCGAGACCCTCGGCGGCGTCTTTACCAAGATCATTGAGCGGAACACTACCATCCCGACCCGGAAGAGCCAGGTTTTCACCACGGCGGCCGACAACCAGACTTCGGTGGAGGTTCACGTGCTCCAAGGCGAGCGGCCGATGGCGGCCGGTAACAAGACCCTGGGGCGGTTTCACTTGGTGGGTATTCCGCCCGCGCCGCGGGGGGTGCCGCAGATCGAGGTGACTTTTGATATTGACGTGAACGGTATCGTGAACGTTTCGGCGAAAGATTTGGGTACCGGCAAGGCCCAGAGCATCACGATCACCGGTTCGACCAGGCTCTCGGAAGAAGAGGTACAGCGGATGGTCAAAGACGCCGAGCGCCACGCCGAAGAGGACCGGAAGCGTAAAGAAGAAGCGGAGGTCCGTAACCAGGCGGAGACAATGGTTTACCAGGCGGAAAAGGTGCTGAAGGAGTTCCGCGACAAGGCCGACAAGAGCCAGGTGGAGCGCTTGGAGGCGGCGGTGAAGGAACTCAAAGACGCGCTCGCCGGCCAGGATATGGCGGCCGTGAAGCAGAAGTTAGAGGCTGTGACTGAGCCGCTGCATACGCTGACGGCGGAGATGTACCGGCAGGCGACAAGTTCCGCCCAGCAGCAGCCCCCACCGCCCCCCGGAGGAACGGCTGGCGAGAGCGGCAAGACGATGGATGCGGATTATGAGGTGAAGTAGCTTATTTCTAAGTTCTAAGTTCTAAGTTCAGAACTTAGAATGAAGGGTGTAGTTTATGGCTAAACGTGATTATTACGAGGTCCTGGGGGTGTCGCGGGACGCCACTCAGGAAGAAATAAAAAAGGTTTACCGGCGGCTGGCCCGGCAGTACCACCCGGATGCTAACCCGGACAACAAGGAAGAGGCGGCGGAGAAGTTTCGGGAGATCACCGAGGCCTACGCCGTGCTTTCTGACCCGGAAAAGCGGGCACAGTACGACCGCTTTGGCCACGCCGGACCCGAAGGGCAGGGCTTCGACTTCAGCAACTTCAACTGGGGCGACTTAGGCTTCGATTTCGGGTTCGGCAACCTTTTTGAAGCCTTTTTCGGCGGCGGCCGGCGCCAGCGGGGGCCGCAGCGCGGCGCCGACCTCGAAGCGGAGATCGAGCTCTCTTTCCGGGAGGCGGCTTTCGGCACGGAAAAAGAGGTCCGGGTGCCGCGCGTCGAACGCTGCGAAAATTGTGGCGGTTCAGGCGCCGCTCCGGGGACCAGCCCGGAACGGTGTGCGGTCTGTAACGGTACGGGGCAGGTAAGTTTCTCGCGGGCTACGCCCTTCGGCCAGTTCATCCAGACCAGGACCTGCGACCGCTGCGGCGGAACCGGCCGCTTTATTTCGAACCCCTGCCGCGACTGCCGGGGAACCGGCAGCGTGCAGCGGGTGCGGAAGGTGAAGGTGAAGGTTCCTGCTGGCGTGGACAGCGGTTTTCGACTGCGGCTGCGGGGTGAAGGTGAAACCGGAGTGCGCGGCGGCCCTCCAGGCGACCTTTACGTTTACCTCCGGGTGCGTCCCGACCCGGTTTTCCAGCGGGATGGGGACAATGTCATCTGCGAGGCGCCGGTTTCCTTTACGCAGGCGGCCCTGGGGGCGGAGATCGAAGTCCCTACGCTTGAGGGAACCACCAGGATCAGGGTGCCGGAAGGGACGCAGTCCGGCACTATTCTCCGACTTAAAGGGAAGGGGATTCCAAACCCGCACGGTTACGGCCGGGGGGATTTACACATCCGGGTGAAGGTGGTAACGCCGACCAGGCTAACCGAAAAGCAGAAAGAGCTTTTGCGGGAGTTGGCCCGGCTCTCCGGCGAAGAGGCGCCGAAGGAAGAAAAGGAAAAGGGGTTTTTTGAAAAGGTAAGAGACGCCTTTATGTAGCTCGAGGCTAAGGGGGCTTTGCCCGTGAAATGGTTGGAAATAGAGGTGACCGTGAAGTCGGCGAACGCGGATGTCGCCGGTTTACTGTTGTACGAGTTGACGGGGCGCGGGGTGGCGCTTGACTCCGGAGAGTTGGAGGAGGGAAGCCGCCCCGCTTCGTTTTCTGCTGATACGGTGCGGATCAAGGGCTACCTCCCGGCTGCGGCCGCGGAGAATCTCCGGGAGTTACGGGCGGCACTCGCTCCTTTTCTGGTGGAACCGCTTGCGGTACGCGAACTCCCGGAGACCGACTGGCTGCAGCTCTGGCGGAGCCACTACACCACCTTCAGGGTAGGCGAACGCCTGGTGATCCGGCCGCCGTGGGAGGAATACAAGCCGGAACTCGGCGACCTCGTCATCGTGCTGGACCCGGAACTTGCCTTTGGCTGCGGCACGCACCCCACCACGCAACTTTGCCTGGAACTGCTGGAGCGGGCGGTGAAACCGGGGGCGGTTGTATACGACGTGGGCACAGGCTCCGGAATCTTAGCGATCGCCGCCGCTCGCCTGGGCGCGGCGCGGGTGGTGGCGGTGGACGACGACGAGATCGCGGTCCGGGTGGCCCGGGAAAACGTGGCCCGCAACGGCGTGGAAGCGGTGGTCAGTGTTGTCCGGGGCGACCTGCTGCGGGGGCTACCCGAGCCGGCGGATGTCATCGTCGCCAACATCGTCGCCGGTGTCATCGTCGGCTTCGCGCCGGCGGCCGCCCGGTGCCTGCGCCCCGGCGGCTCCTTCATCGCCGGCGGCATCGCCGCCCCGCGGGAAGTAGAGGTAAAGGCGGCGCTGGAGAGGTTTTTCGAGATTCGCGCGACTGCCCGCCGGGAAGACTGGGTGGCGGTATGGGCTGTTATTAAAAACTAATGTATCTCTCGGGTTGTTTGGAGATAGCGACGGTTATCGTGAAGAAAAAAGCCCGCCCCCGGCGGATTTTTAGGGGTTAACGAAGGTCGTTTTTCTTCTCCCAGCGACACTGCAGGAAATAGAGCAGGAGAAAAATTAGGAAGGCCGTGAGCACGCCGACGATTACGCTAAGGAGAAATTCACCGACGGGTGCCGAACCGCTTTTTCTTGCGAAGAATGCGGCTGTTTTGGCAATGGTAAGAATAGAGATTAATCTACGCTATGTCTCGCTGGTAAGGTTATGGTAGAATAGTAAATGGTGGGTTCCGTAAAAATCCCGGTACGCTGGTTATTGGAAGTAAGGGATTTCAAAGATGAGCGACGCTGAAAGTGTAGTAGCTTGCTTTCGAGAAGGCTTTAACTGCGCGCAGGCGGTGTTGTCTGCCTACGGACCGGGATTCGGCCTGGGCCGGGAGGTGGCGCTGAAGGTGGCAGCGGCTTTCGGGGCGGGGGTCGGCCGGATGGGGGAGACGTGCGGCGCCGTGACGGGCGCCTTTATGGTTATCGGGCTGGTGCACGGCAGGACCGAAGCTGGTGACGACGAAGCGAAGGAGAAGGTTTATCGGCTTGCCAACGAGTTCGTCAACCGCTTCAAGTCCCGGCACGGCTCAGTCAGGTGCCGGCAACTGCTCGGTTGCGACCCGAGTACTGCCGAAGGGATGAATTATGCGAAGGAAGCAAAGCTCTCCGAAACGCGGTGTCCGGGCTTCATCCGGGACGCGGCGGAGATTTTAGAAGAGCTGCTGAGATTGAAGGACGGGTGAGCCGGGGCTGATTGACAGTCCGCCTTGGGAGGAGGGAATCCGCGATTTGCACCGAACGGGAACACCTTCGGGGGACTTTCTGCTACACTTTTTTTACAGTAGTTGTTTACAAGTGAGTATAAGCTACTTTAAAGACGGCTAAAGCGGCTTTGCTGGCAGTTGCTCAAAGGATAAAGAAAACGCCGCCGTCGAGGTAAAATTGGCGGGTGAGGATTTACAAACGATCGGGTTTTCTGTTATCGGGCTGTTTGTTCTTATCCAGGAGATCCCGCACCTCGCCGGAACCCTCTTCGGCTATTGGTTTATCGAAAAGGGTATAGCCGTGAGCCAGCCGATGACCCCGGATACGAAGGTCCGGATCGGGATCGCGGCTGTTCAGGTGCTTTTAGGGGTCGGCCTGCTCTTTGGTGCCCGCGGCCTATCAAGGCTTTTGCGAACGGTGCGGCAGGCCGGATTAAAGAATTCACAGGATGACAGAATAATTCTTTAGTAAAGGCCAATCTTGGGAGAGACCTGAATCGCGTCCGGCAATCCCTTAGTGCCCCTCTGGTCCAAGTTTTTTATCCGTGTTCCCTCAACCAC
>ENA-ORXB01003469-ORXB01003469.1-sediment-metagenome-genome-assembly--contig:-NODE-3469-length-10889-cov-4.205420_pt1 | contig 10889 bp, 8 predicted proteins | sample MGYA00237863_ERZ511475 | MGnify/ENA primary metagenome ERZ511475 (study PRJEB26305, sample SAMN06343858) | sediment metagenome | isolation source: hot spring sediment | place: Canada: British Columbia...
ATGATTTTAGAGTCAACATAAAAGGGCAAGATGTATAATTAATGATAATCTCAAAGGGGGACTTTCTAGCCTATGAGTGCTGATCTTGATCCCGCGGTGACTGTGAAGCAAGCCATGACGGGATTTCCCACGCATGGCGGCGTGGACAACCAAATAGCGCCGGAAAGGCGCGAAGCCAAGCCGGGCGTGGCCGGCAGGGAAAAAAGCCCCCTGATTCTCAGGGCGATCGACTCCGCGCTGTTGAGGTTCCTAAACGCCACCCGCTTCGCGGCCCGCTTCCTGCCGCCGTCCCTTCTTTGCGCCGCCTTTGACGGCTTGGGCTACGCCCTCTACTGCCTACGCCGCAAGGGGAGGGAGAGCCTTCTGCGAACCTTGCGCGAGGCGCTGCCGGAAACAGGCGAAGAGAGGGAGCTGAGACGCATAGCCCGTAAAGCTTTCGGGTCGCCCATGCGGGCCGTGCTCGATTTTGTGCTGCTGGAACGCCACGGCGACCGCATCATGGAGAGGCTGTTGGTTCGCCGGGAAGATCTGGATCAATTCGACAAGTACAGGGCGGAGGGAAAAGGCGTGATCCCTTTCACCCCCCACTTGGGCGGTCTGGTCATCAACCCCTGTATCGCGGCCCGCCTAGGTAGGGCCTACACGCCGGTGATCATGTCGCCGGAGAAGACTCCTTTCCCCCGTTTTTCAAGGGCATGTGTCGATATCTGCGTATCCCTGGGATGCGATCCCGATAACCCCACCTTCGAGAGGGGCCGGGACTCCATCGAAAAGATAAGGGAACATCTCTTAAAGGGAGGAGTGGTTGGTTTGACCTTCGACATGCCCGGGAGAAGCGTGGTGGAATTTTTCGGGCAACCTGCGGCCGTGGCCAGCGGCATCGCCCAGTTCGCTTGCGATACCGGAGCTCGCATTTTCCCCGGGTTCTTCAAGCGCGGTAAAGGACCGCTGGATTACGAATTCATAGCCAACCCCGACTTCAATTACACCCTCACCGGCGACCGCTCAACCGACGTACAAACCATAATGGAAAAGGTGGTAAAGCAGGGCGAGGAGTTTATAAGGATGGCTCCTGAGCAGTGGATCGGTTGGTTCGGGCTCAGGAGCTGGCGCAAGAAAGCTAGGCAAATCCTGGAAGAAGAGGAAGAAGGAAGAAAAGAAGCGGGGACTTGAACCCCCGCTTGGTTATTTTGGGGTGAGGGACGGGACTCGAACCCGCGGCCTCTGGGGCCACAACCCAGTGCTCTTCCGGCTGAGCTACCCCCACCATGGTAGATGGCACGCCTGGGAGGACTCGAACCTCCAACCTGCGGATTAGAAGTCCGCTGCTCTATCCGTTGAGCTACAGGCGCACGCCGTGGCGGGAAACTGCTTACCCCGCAAGGTGATTATACCACCCCTCCGAAAAGCGTGGTCATGGGTTGCGAAGCGTAAATGGGGTCGGATTGCGTGGCTGCCGTTTTATGGTCCTTAGGTAGGGATATAATGACATAGAAGAGAAACGACACCGTGAGCTTGATAGGGTGAAAGTGGGCACGAATCCAATCGATCAAATCTTTCCTGTCGCTTATCTGCCGGAAAGGGCCGAGTGGCTATAAGGGAGCTTGGATATGGTCATTCGGAAGTCCGGCTATGTCGACATCGCATTGGTCGGCATACTCGGCATGGGGGAAAGGAGGTCAAAGCGTATCGAATCAACGACGACGTCGGGACGTGATTGCGGGTTCGACGAAAAATAACGCTAAAGCCCCCGCAATGATGTGGCGTAAACGCTCCAGCGGTGGGTCATACGTCTTCATGGGGAGGATAGGATGAAAAAGCATTCGGCATCTTTGATGGGAGAGATGTTGCTGGAGCCTGGGCGACTAGAGGAATTAAAGAATAACCCGGAAAAAGTGATCAAGGAAACGGAGAAGAAAGCGGTTGAGCAAGCTCACCCCGAATATTATCGTGACAGAGTGTTCTGGATAATCGCCCTGGGTGTCCTGGGCGCTCTTGCCGTTATAGCGGCTGTCGGCTCCATCGTGCTTGTGTGCGTGAACAAATCCATCCCCGAGGTCCTGGTTGCTTTGGGGTCCGCCGCGGTGGGCGGGATAGTCGGCCTGTTTTCACCCTCTCCGGTGAGCGAAACCACGGGCACTGATTGACATGCATGTGGTTATGAGGTGCCGTAGCGCGCGTTTGCGCCTTGGACAGGAGGGTGGACGCCAAGGTTGCCGTTTCCGCCTGGATTTGCGAGATCAATCCCCTCAAATCACGAGGGATTTTCCGGTCGGCAACCCGGGCCTTGCGCTTAATTGCCATGCTCGGGCGCCTGTAGTAGCATAATTATCGTTCTTAAGCGGCGTTATGACGAGCGAGAGTGGCGGAACTGGCAGACGCGCTGGGTTTAGGACCCAGTAGTTTTACCGTGGGGGTTCGAATCCCCCCTCTCGCACCAGGAAAACCTGCGCCCGGCCGGGGGTGGGGATTTTTTTCGGCCCGTGCCGGTAGCCCGGCGGATTGGAAGGAGCTTGAGAGTGGCTTTAAAAGCGGAAATGGAGGAACTGGAAAAGAACAAGGTGCTGGTGAAGGTGGAGGTGCCAGCCGAGGAAGTGCAGAAGGCGGTGGACCGCGCCTTCCGCGACCTTGCCCGGGAGGTCTTCGTGCCCGGTTTTCGCAAGGGCAAGGTGCCCAGGCGAGTGCTACAGGCCCGCTTGGGCATGGAACCCATCTACGAGGAGGTCAAGCAGTCCAATCTCCCCGAATACTATTCCCAGGCTCTGGATCAGCTGGGGATCGAGCCCATCGACGAGCCGGAAATCGATGTCGAGGCCATCGAGATCGAGGAGGGGAAACCCCTGGTCTTCGAGGCGGCGGTGGAGATAAAGCCTCAGGTGGAGCTGGAGAATTATCGTGGGGTAGAGGTAGAGAAGCCGGACCAGGAAGTCACCGAGGAAGAGATCGACCAGGTCCTGGAGAGCATGAGGGAAAGATTCGCCCAGCTGGAGGTGGCTGCGGGCAAGACGCTGGCCGACGGAGACTTTGCCCTCATCGACTTCGACGGTACGGTTAACGGCCAGCCTTTCGACGGCGGTTCTTCCAGGGACTTCATGCTGGAGGTGGGCTCCCACGGCATATGGCCCGAGTTCAACGAGGAGCTCAGAGGAAAGCGCAAAGGCGACATCCTGGATATCAAGGTAAAGATGCCGGAGCGTTACCCGGACGAGGAGATAGCCGGGAAGATGGCTTCCTTCAAAGTCATCGTGAAGGAGGTCAAGGTAAAGAAGCTCCCCGAGGCGGACGACGATTTCGCCAGGGAGGCCAGCAAGTTCGATACCCTGCAGGAGCTGCGGGAGGACATCCGCGCCAAGCTGGAGGAGGCCAAGAAGAGCCAGGCTGAGGAGTCGGTGCGCATGCAAGCGCTGAGGAAGTTGGCGGAGGGGCTCGAGGTGGAGATACCGCAGAAGATGGTGGAGGATTATGTCCGCCAACGACGGGACGAGCTGGAGGCGCGCCTAACCTCGCGGGGCATATCTATGGACAGCTTCCTAAAGGCGGCCGAGGCCACCGAGAAAGGCATGGAAGAGGGGTTCGCTGCGGAAGCCCGGCAGCTTATCCGCAATGAGCTGGTATTGGATGCCGTGGTGCGCGCGGAGGGAATCGAGGTTAGCGAGAAAGAGATCCAGGAGGAGATAGAGAAGAACGCCGAGCTGCTGGGAGTGAGAGCGGAGGACTTTCGCGCCGCCCTGGAGAAGAGGGGAGGCATAGAGGGCTTAAAGGAGGATATAAGGCACCGCAAGGCGCTCAAGTTTTTAGGCGATCATGCCGTATTTGCCGGTGAGGGAACAAAAAAAGACGACGTGCCCGAAGAGGCGCCGGAAGATGCAAAAGCGGAAGGGGAGACGGATGGGGAATGAGGGAAGCATGCCGTGTACAAGTTCTCGGCGGTTATAATTAGAATGTAAATTAGAATGCGAGAATTGTTTCCTGAAGGATGGTGAACATGACGACCAGTTTGATACCCATTGTGATCGAGCAGACCAACCGGGGAGAGAGATCCTTCGACATCTATTCCCGGCTGCTCAAGGATCGCATTATTTTTCTGGGCACGGAGATAGACGACCAGGTGGCCAACGTAGTCATGGCCCAGTTGCTGCACCTGGAGTCAGAGGATCCGGAGAAAGACATCCACCTCTATATCAACAGCCCGGGGGGTGTGGTGACCTCCACCCTGGCCATCTACGATACCATGCAGTATGTCAAGGCCGATGTGTCCACCATATGCATCGGGCAGGCGGCGTCGGGCGCGGCAATCCTGCTGGCGGCGGGCGCGGAAGGCAAACGCTTCGCCCTCCCCCATTCCAGGGTGCTGCTCCACCAGCCGGCGGGCGGTACCAGCGGCCAGGCCGTGGACATCGATATCCACGCCAAGGAGATCCTGAGGTTGCGGGAGCTCCTAGACCAGATACTGTCCCGTCACAGCGGTCAGCCGATAGAAAGAATAAGGAGCGACACCGATCGCGATTTCATCATGACCGCCTATGAGGCCAAGGAGTACGGCTTGATAGACGCGGTAATCGAGAAAAAGGAAGAGGAAGCGAAGGCGAAGAAATAGGTCCGATCAAGAGCGGAGGTTTCTTTTCATGGCCAAATTCGGAGAAGGCGGGGATCTGCTCAAGTGCTCTTTTTGCGGCAAGAGCCAGCGTCAGGTAAAGAAGCTTATCGCCGGCCCCGGGGTGTACATCTGCGACGAATGCATAGACCTGTGCAACGAGATCATCGAGGAAGAGCTCACCGAAACCCCGGAACTGCGCTTCGAGGAGCTGCCCAAGCCGAGCGAGATTTACGATTTCTTGAACGATTACGTCATCGGCCAGGAAAAAGCCAAAAAGATCCTTTCCGTGGCCGTGTATAATCACTACAAACGCATCCAGGTGGGTGCCTATTCCGACGACGATGTGGAGCTGCAGAAGAGCAACATCATCCTCATCGGCCCCACGGGATGCGGGAAGACCCTCCTGGCGCAGACCCTTGCCCGGGTGCTCAATGTGCCCTTCTGCATCGCCGACGCCACCACCCTTACCGAGGCGGGATACGTGGGAGAGGACGTGGAGAATATCCTCCTCAAGCTCATCCAGGCGGCGGATTACGACGTCAAGAGGGCGGAAACGGGAATCATCTACATCGACGAGGTGGATAAGATCGCGCGCAAATCGGAAAATCCCTCCATCACCAGAGACGTCTCCGGCGAGGGAGTGCAGCAAGCGCTGCTCAAGATCCTGGAGGGTACGGTGGCCAGCGTGCCGCCTCAGGGGGGGCGCAAGCATCCTCACCAGGAGTTCATCCAGATCGACACCACCAACATCCTCTTCATTTGCGGGGGCGCCTTCGCCGGCTTGGAGAAGATAGTGGAAAACCGCATCGGCAAGAAGGGGGTGGGCTTCGGGGCGGACGTGCGCAAGCCCGAGGAGAAGGATATCGGCGAGATCCTCGAGCAGGTCATGCCGGAAGACTTGCTTAAGTACGGACTGATACCCGAGTTCGTGGGACGGCTCCCGGTGATCGCCGCCTTCAACGGGCTTAAGGAGGAGGACCTCATTCGTATCCTCACCGAGCCCAAGAACGCGCTGGTCAAGCAGTATAAAAAGTTTTTCGAATTCGATGGGGTGGAGCTGCGTTTCACCGAGGGCGCTCTGCGCGCGGTGGCCCATAAAGCCACCCAGAGGACCACCGGGGCCAGAGGGTTACGCGCCATCATGGAGGAGAGCTTGCTCGACGTGATGTACGAGCTCCCCTCCCGCAACGACATCATCCGCTGCGTGGTCACCAAGGACACGGTGGAGAAGGGCGTCGAGCCTACCCTGGTCACCTCCGCCGGCGAGTACAAAGAAGAGGAAGAGAGCGCCTGAGCCGCTGGCGGCCTTATCCTCCGCCTCGACCGAAGCGTCTGCGGATAACCGTCCGAAAGCGCCTTAGATCAACCTTTTACCGCTATCTTTGGTCATGCCCCCATGCCGGGGCACCCGAGGCTTGGTGGGCGGGGTGACGGGGAAGGAACGCGGCCTGTGCGTTTAAGCCCTACCTGCGGCTATTTGCGGCGTTTCCCGGCCGCTTTGGCAGCCCTTATCAAGGGGTGGCGGGTTAGATCCTCGACGACATCCTTGATGTCATCGACGCTTTCCCGCATCTCCGCCCCCATTTCGCCGATGTTGCGCACACGTTTTTCCATGACCTCGATGACTTCCTGGAGACGGCGGGAATATTCCTCGAACATCCGTTGCCAGGCCTGTAAGTCCTTGTGGGCATAGCGGGCGGTGCGGAAGATCTGGAGCCCCGACCACACCAGCGCGAGGAGGCTGAGCAAGCCAGCCCCCAGAGAACAAAGAAAGATCAACAGAGCCAAACCGCCCATATTCTCCTCCGCCGCATGAAAGGCGAATTACGCTTTGCAACTATGCCACCAGCATAAACTATAATGGGTACGGTTGCATCCGGAAGACGGGTCGCGCCCCAAACCTGACGGTTTGACGGGAAGCGGAACTCTTTATACCATGCAGTGAAAACCCGCGGTCCCGGCGCCGCGTGCGACGCGGGCTGGCGAAGGAGGATGAAATATTGGGCGGGCGATCGGAAGAGCGGAACCGAAAAAGAGAAATACCCAAGGCTTACGACCCTTCCGGGGTGGAGGAAACCTGGTACCGTCACTGGGAGGAGCAGGGCTATTTCCGCGCCAGGGTAAACCCCGAAAAACAACCCTTTTCCATGGTCATACCTCCCCCCAACGTCACCGGGTCCCTGCATCTCGGCCATGCCCTCAACAACTCCCTGCAGGATTTCATTGCCCGCCGCAAACGCATGCAGGGTTACGAGACCCTGTGGCTTCCCGGCACGGACCACGCCGGCATTGCCACCCACGCCGTGGTGGAGCGCATCCTGGCGGAAGAGGGAACCAACCGCTGGGAACTGGGAAGGGAGGCCTTCCTGGAGAGGGTGTGGCAGTGGGTGGATAAATACGGTGACACCATCATCAAACAGCTCAAGCGCTTGGGCTGCTCCTGCGATTGGGAAAGGACCCGCTTCACCATGGACGAAGGGTGCTCCCGTGCCGTACGCGAGGTATTCGTGCGCCTTTATGAAGAAGGAAAAATATACCAGGGATATTACATCGTCAACTGGTGCCCCCGCTGCCTCACCGCCATCTCGGACATCGAGGTGGAGCATGAGGAACTGGAGGGTAAGCTGTGGTACATTCGCTACGACATCAAGGGGTCGGACGAGCATATATACGTGGCCACCACGCGTCCGGAAACCATGCTCGGAGACACCGCGGTGGCGGCGAATCCGGACGATCCGCGTTACCGTCACCTGGTGGGGAAGACGGCCATCCTACCGCTGCTGGGAAGAGAGCTACCCATCATCGCCGACCATTACGTGGACCCCGATTTCGGGACCGGCCTGGTCAAGGTGACGCCGGCGCATGACCCCAACGACTTCGAGATGGGCAGGCGCCACGACCTCCCGGAGATAAACATTTTCACCCCCGAGGCGAAGGTGAACGAAAACGGCGGCCCCTATGCCGGGCTGGACCGTTACGAGGCCCGCAACGCCGTGGTGCGGGACCTGGAGAAGATGCATTATATCCAGAAAGTGGAAACGCATCTCCATGCCGTGGGACATTGTTACCGGTGCCACACGGTCATCGAGCCCTATCTCTCCAAGCAATGGTTCGTGAAGATGGAAGAGCTAGCAAAGCCGGCCATCCGTGCCGTGGAGGAGGGGGCGACGCGGTTCGTCCCCGCGCGGTGGGAAAAGATTTACTTCGACTGGATGTACAACATCCGCGATTGGTGCATTTCTCGCCAGCTCTGGTGGGGGCACCGCATCCCCGCCTGGTACTGCGAGGACTGCGGCCGGGTACTGGTGGCGCGGGAAGATCCCGAGCAGTGCCCCTGCGGGGGGCGATTGGAGCAGGACCCAGACGTCCTGGATACCTGGTTCTCCTCCGGGCTGTGGCCTTTCTCCACCCTGGGTTGGCCCGAGGACCACCCGGACCTGCGCTACTTTTATCCTACCTCGGTCCTGGTTACCGCCTTCGATATTATCTTCTTCTGGGTGGCGCGTATGATGATGTCGGGCCTGCATTTCATGGGCGACGTGCCCTTCAGGGAGGTCTTCGTGACCGCATTGATAAGGGACGAATCGGGAAAGAAGATGAGCAAGTCGTCGGGGAACGTCATCGACCCCCTTGAGGTGATCGAGGAGTACGGCGCGGACGCGCTGCGCTTCACCTTGGGGCATATCGCCGTTCCCGGCCGGGACGTCTTCCTCTCCGAGGAGCGCATAGCCGGCAGCCGGCACTTCTGCAACAAGATATGGAATGCCTCCCGCTTCGCTCTCATGAACCTGGAGGACTTCAGGCCGGAGGAGATCGAGGAAAGCGAGTTGCGTTATACCCTCGCCGACAGGTGGATGCTATCCGTCTTGAACGGCCTGATCGCCAGGCTGGACGAGTACTTCGAGTCCTACAACTTCAGCGAGGCTTGCAAGGCCCTGTACGAATTCTTCTGGAGCGATTTCTGCGACTGGTTCGTGGAGCTTTCCAAATTGCGCCTCTACGGCGAGGACGAGAACGAAAGGCGAACCGCCCAGTACGTGTTGTGGACGGTTCTGGAGCAGGCCATGCGCTTGCTGCACCCCTTCATGCCCTTTATCAGCGAGGAGATCTGGCAGCGCTTGCCCCATCAGGGGCCGTCCATCACCGTGGCGCCCTGGCCGCAGCCGGATAAGAGCGCCTGCGATCCTCGCTGCGAGGAGGAGATGGACGCCCTCAGGGAGATCATCACCTGCTTGAGGCGCCTGCGCTCGGAGATGGGGGTTCGCCCCAACGTCTTGCTGGAAGCCCGAGTGGTGGTGCTGGAGGAGAGCCGGCGGAAGCTTCTCGAGAGCCACGCGCAGTACGTCACCTCCCAGGCCCGCCTCTCCTCAATGCTGTTGGTGGACGCGGTGAGCGACCCCTCTTCCTTTGCCCGTGGTCTGGCGGCGGGGGTAGAGGTTTTTCTTCCCCTTAAGCGGGGGGATTTCAGTGAGGAAGTGGAGAGGATAAGGAGGGAAATAGCCAAGTTGGAGGAGGAAGCTCGGCGGTTCCAGGCCAAGCTGTCCAATGACCAGTTCCTTTCCAAGGCGCCGCCCGAGGTGGTGCGCAAGGAAAGGCGCAAGCTGGCGGATAATCTTTTGAAGATCGATCGCCTGAAAGAGCAATTGGAATTGCTTTCCAAGTAGCGGTGGGTTGCGCCGATTGGTCTAAGCGGGCTTGAAGGGGGCTTTTCGCCATCAAGCCCAGCCTCGACCGCATCAGCGTTCTGTGCCCCGGGGAGCAAGTTGCGCTATAGAGTGGAGGTATATTCTTCCATGATCGCGTGCGTTAGGCCGCGTGGCCGTAAAGCGTAGAGATGGGAGCGGTGAAGCGATGAATTTCCGGGAGGCGGAGGAATACCTCGACCGCAGGGGGTTTTTCGCCATCAAGCCCAGCCTCGACCGCATCAGCGTTCTGTGTAAAAAGATGGGGAATCCGCAATTTAAATATCCCGTGGTGCATATTACGGGAACCAACGGCAAGACTTCCACCGCGCGCATGATCGCCTCCATCCTGCAGATCGGCGGCAGGAAGGTGAGCAGGTACACCTCGCCGCACATGCAGAGCATCACCGAGCGCATTTGCATAAACGGCACGCCCGTCTCGGAGAAGGAGTTCGCTTCCCTGCTGGAGGAGATATTGCCTTTGGTCGAGGAAACCGACCGTGAAACCGGGGATCCTCTCACCTACTTCGAGGTCACCACGGCCATGGCTTTTCTCCACTTCGCCAGGCGCAAAGTGGACGTGGGGGTGATAGAGGTGGGTATGGGAGGGAGATGGGATGCGACCAACCTGGTCGACTCCAAAGTGCAGGTGATAACCGGCGTGGCTCTGGACCACATGGCCTATCTGGGCGGAACGGTCGGAGAGATAGCGCGGGAGAAGGCGGGCATCATCAAGGAGGGAAGTACGGTCATCTCCGCTGCCGGCGATCCCGATGCCCTGGAGGTGATCACGCAACGCTCGCACGAAAAGGGAAGCCAACTAAAGCTGCTGGGTCGCGATTTCCAGGTGCTTTACAATCTCACCTACGGGGTGGAGACGGGCAAAATAGGGCAGGTCCTGGGCATACGCGGCCTTCTGCGGGAATACGGGGATCTCTACCTTCCCTTGCTCGGGGATCACCAGGCCGTCAACGCCGCCTGCGCCGTGGCCGCCTGCGAGGCCTATGCGGGATCCCCGCGCAACCTCTCCTTCTTGGAAGTGGAGGCGGGCCTGCGCAGGACGACTTCGCCGGGGCGCCTGGAGGTGGTTTCCTTGCATCCCTTGGTGCTTCTGGACGGGGCGCATAACCCCGAAGGTGCCGGGAAGCTGGCGGAGGTAATTCGTAACGACCTGGACTACGACCGCCTGATTCTGGTGCTTGGGGTGATGCAGGACAAGGACATCCAGCAGATGCTGCGACCCTTGTTGCCCCTGGCATCGACGGTGGTGGTTACCCAAAGCTCCAGTGATAGGGCCGCCTCCGCAAGGGATCTGGCGGCCTTGATAAAAAGAATGGGCTACGACTGCGTGGTGGTGGAAAAGGTGGAGGAGGCGGTGAAATTCGCGCGCACCTTGGCTTCGGTCACGGACATGGTCTGCGTGACCGGTTCCCTGTACGCGGTGGGGGAGGCCCGGACGGCCATGGGCCTGAAGCCCTCATAAAAGGTCTTGTTTTTTGTTACCCCCATGGGTATTAATAAACATGGTTCATCTCCCAGAAGTGTGGGTAGAGCTAAGGCCTTTGATGCGGCGCGCTTCAGAAAAAAAGCGGGCAGTTAAGGTAATGGTG
>ENA-ORXB01003472-ORXB01003472.1-sediment-metagenome-genome-assembly--contig:-NODE-3472-length-10881-cov-2.961033_pt1 | contig 10881 bp, 9 predicted proteins | sample MGYA00237863_ERZ511475 | MGnify/ENA primary metagenome ERZ511475 (study PRJEB26305, sample SAMN06343858) | sediment metagenome | isolation source: hot spring sediment | place: Canada: British Columbia...
GCCTGGGATCAGCTTGAACCGCAGCGAGGAGTGCTCAGCGAGACGTTCTACACCTACCGTATGCTCGTGCAGCGGGCGCACCAGAAGGGCTTCAAGGTGATGATCAGCGTGGCCAAAGCGCCGGATTGGGCGCGCGCCTCGCAAGAAGAAGACGGCCCGCCGATCAACCCGCAAGACCTGGCGTCTTTCCTGGTGCGCATCATGGGCGAAGTGCGCGTTGACCTCTATGGCAATTCCTACTTCGCCGCCATCGAAGTCTGGAACGAGCCGAATCTGCGCCGCGAGTGGAACGGCGCGCCGTTGAGCGGGGCGGAGTATATGCGCCTGTTCGACGCGGCCTACAATGCCATCCGCTCTGGCGAGGGCGGGAACAGCGTCATCATCGTGACGGCAGGGCTGGCCCCTACCGGCATCAACGACGGCGTGACGGCTATTGACGATCGCGAGTTCCTGCGGCAGATGTACGCGGCAGGGCTGGGCAATCCGGCCTATCAGAACATTGCCATTGGCGTGCACCCCTATGGCGCGGCCAACCCACCCGACGCCCGCTGGTGCGGTCAGGACGACTGCGGGGCGCCCGGCTACAACAACCACCCCTCCTGGTTCTTCCTGAATACCATCGAGGACTACCGCGCGATCATGGAGCAGAACGGGGATACGGGCCGTCAACTGTGGGCGACGGAGTTCGGCTGGGGCACGTATGAGGGCTTCACCACGCTGGAAGGCGATCCGGCCCCGCCGCCCGACGATCCGCCCTATTTGCAGTGGATCGATCAGGAGACGCAGGCGAACTACATCCTGCGCGCCTTCGAGATCGCGCAGAGCAAGCCCTACATGGGGCCGATGATCCTGTGGAACCTGGACTATTCCAACCAGGAGCTGATTGACGCGCGCGATTCGCGCGCCGCCTATGCGCTGCTGCGCGGCGGAACGGATCCGCTGCGTCCGGCGTTCAAGTTGTTGGAGGCCGCTCCCAAACGGTGAGCCTGGGCATGGTGGGGGCGTATCGCCATACGCCCCTACGATCCCGCTGACAGCATAGGGGCAGGTCTCGAAAACTGCCCCCAAAGTATCCACTTCAAGGGCGGACAGGGCTAGAGCAAGCGTAAAGGTTGGCTCGCTTTATTCATCTGAGGTTTCCTCTCTGCGCTCTGTGCGTCTTGGCGGTTCAAGATCACTGCCCCCAAATCCGAATGCCCCCTTCTTCCGGATCGTTTTTCGCTTTGACTGGCCCGTGCTAGAATGGGGGCACGCTTTACCCGGAAAGGATGAGGCGAGTGATGGTTGCTGGCGGGGGCTTCTGCGACCGACACGGTCCCTTCGATCCACCCCATCAGACCTGCCCATACTGTGTGCTAGAAGAGGCGCAGCGCCGGGCGTATGGGCCACCGGCGGGCAGCACGTCGCGGCACGCCGAACCGACTGGCGCGTCTGCGGCCTCGCCCGATAGCCCTCAACTCACCGAAGCCATCCCCGACGAAAGCGTGCAAGAGGCTTCCGCAGCCCCACCTGCCCCGCCCGCTCCTCTGGGTTGGCTGATCGTCAAAGCGCCCCTTGAAAAACGCGGCACGATCGTCCCTGTGCAGGCCAATCAAATCATCGGGCGCGAAGGGGATATCCGCTGGGACGACCCGCGCCTGTCGCGCCATCACGCCCGCCTGACGCTCGAACCGCCCGCCGACACACCTGACGAACCGCCGGTCTTTCACCTGTGGCCGTTCGGGACGACCAATCCCGTGTTCATCAACGGGCAGGAAATTCGGGGCGCGACTCCTCTGCACGAAAACGACGAGATTCGCCTGGGCGACACCCTGTTCATTTTCAAGATGTTGCTGGACTGAGGGGCAAAGACTATGGCTGAGACAAACGCTGCGCCGCTGAACGTCAGCGTGGCCATGTACACCGACGCCGGCAAAGAGCGCGCAGAAAACCTGGACGCCATCGGCAACCACGTGCCCGAAGACCCGCTGGTGCTGGGCCGTCTGGGACAGCTGTTCGTGCTGGCCGACGCCTCGCCCGACCTGGAACGCGGCGATCTGGCCAGTCAGTATGCCGTCAGCACCATCCTCAGCAGCTACTATGAGCAACCCGAAGGTGCGCCCGCCGAACGGTTGGCGCGCGCCATCGCCGAGGCCAACAACGTCATCTTCGCCGAGGCCATCGAGTCCGGCCTGGAAATGGGCACGGCAGTGGTGAGCGCCATTGTGCGCGGCAACGAGTTGATCGTCGGCAGCGTGGGCGACTGCCCGGCTTTCCTCATCCGCGACGGCGCGCCGCGTCGCCTGACGCCGGAACCGCCCGCGGCAGTGTTGGCCGTGGAGCAACCCGCGCGCCTGCTGGGCGTCAGCCATTCGGCGCGGGTGGACATCATCAGCGGGCGGGTGCGGTCGGGCGACTGTGTGGTGCTGTGCAGCGCCAGCCTGACTCGCTCGGTGACGCCGGAGGAGATCGCGCAGACGGTCGGCGAGCAGGTCGGGCAGCAGGCCGCCGAGACGTTGGTCACGCTGGCCAATGAACGCGACGGCGGCGATGATGTGTCGGTCATTGTCCTGCAGCTCAGTGCCGATCTGCTGCTGGTACAGTTACCGCCCATCCCCGACCCCATGCAGGCATGGGGCCTGCCGCGCCGTGCGCGCCGCACCCGCGCCGTCGAGGCGAGCGCCCAGGAGGAACGGGACGAGCGCCTGCTCCAGGCCCAGGAAATGTTGCAGACGGCCTGGCGGACCATGCGGGGCAATACGTTGCTGGCCGTCCTCGGCATGGTCGTGGCGCTGGTGCTGTTCGGAGCGTTCATCCTGGCGCTGGCTGGTCTGGGGGACGAGGACGAGGCCAAACCGACACCCATCCCGCCCGCCGACCTGACCGTCACCGCCGACATTGGCACCCGCGCTGCGGCGCAGGCCATCGCCCAGGCCACAGCAGATGCAGCGCTGGCAGCGACTCAGGCAGAGATCGCTCGCCTGACCCTGACGCCGCCCACGCCCGTCCCCACCAGCGGGCCGCAGATGGAAAGCGGCCTGTGGTTCCGCGTGCTGGAGGGCGATCCCATCCCCGCCTACGACGCACCCAGCGTCTCCGCCAAGCGCCTGACCGATCTGCAGCCGGGCAGCACCTATCGCGTCTCCGGCGTAAACCGCGAGGCGCAGTCCGGACCGTGGTATCAGGTGGTGGACAACCTGGGCGAGGAAGTGCGCTGGGTGAGTGGGCCGAGTCTGCATGCGCGCATTGTGGCGGTGAACGATGCCGGCGACCCCTTGCCGCCCGAACAGCAGCCGCTCGACGTGCCACCGCCCGGCGAGGCACGCCAGGCAGCGCCGACTCCTTCGCCGCGCCCGCCGTCGCCCTCGCCAACACTGGCCGGACCCGTCACACCGGAGACGCCCGGCGCAGGTACTCCCTCCGCCTCGCCGACAGCGACCTCCCGGCCCGCAATCTCCTATGGCGTGGAGTCCTGGGAAGTGGGCGGGATGGTGGTGATGCGCGCTGATCTCAACCTGTGCCGCATCCCCGACGTGACCGCCTGCGACATCGGGCGGGCATCGGCGGGGGAAATGGGCACCATCGTTGAAGGGCCAGTGCCGTCAGGCGAGCACTGGTGGTGGGAAGTGGAGTTTCAGGACGGGCGCGCGGGCTGGATCGCGCAGGTATTGCTCGGCACACCCTGACGCCCGCCTCAGCCCTCCACGCGGAAGATCAGCACTGTGTCGCCGACGGTGATGCGGTCGCCGTTGTGCAGGCGTTGCGCGAGCACTCGCTCGCCGTTGATCCACGTACCCTGGGCGCTTTGCTGATCCTGCAGAAAGAATGCTCCCTGCGCAAAGCGGATCATGAAGTGCCGCCGCGACACCTTGGGATCAGGTATCTGCACGTCACACACCGTCGAGCGGCCCACCAGCGTATCGGCCTTTTGCAGCCAGAAACGCTGTCCCCCCAGCGCGCCGCCCACGCCTTCCAGCCAGGCGCGCGGCATATTGGCCGGACGCGCGACAGCACCAGGGGCATAGGCCGGAGCAGCCTGCGGCATCACGCGCGACTGTGGAGACGGGGCCGGTGCGGCGGGCGGCGGCATGGCCGGGCGGGGCGGGACGGCGGTCAACGGAGCGCCGCAGCGCCCGCAGACGGTGGTTCCGGGAGTGTTTCCCGCTCCGCAGCGCGGGCAGATGACCGCACCTGCCATTGGCGCGCGATGGGGCGGTTCAGCGGGAGCGCGGCTGACGCGCAGATAGATCACCAGCAGCGCGATCCCCGCCACAAAAGCCATGAATGCTCCTAGCGCGACTATCAGCAGGATCAACAGTTCCACGGCGTTACCTCTGCCTTCCGGATGCACTGCTAGTATAAAGTCGGGGCCAGGATGTGCAAAAGATGAGCGATTCTGATCCGGACGACACGTCGGCAGTGGGCAAAAACGATTGATGCCCTCTATATTCTGCCCAGATTACCGGACTTCGGGATCCACTGTGCAGAAGCATTTAAGCTGAGAGTTCGCCGATGATGGGGTCTCCGCTGTTTTCGGTCATCCTGTGCACATTTAACCGCGCTCACCTGCTCCCGCGGGCGCTGGACTCCTTGCTGGCACAGCAAGAGACTGACTGGGAAGCGCTGATCATCGACGACGGCAGTACTGATCACACGGTTCAGGTCGTCGAACTCTACCTTCGGCGCACACCCCAGCTTCACTACGCCTATCACTCCAACCAGGGGTTGGCGCTCAGTCGCAACATGGGCGCGCGTCTGGCGAAAGGCGAATTCCTGACCTTTCTCGACTCTGACGACTGGTTGACCCCCGATCATCTAGCGGTACGCAAACAGGCCCTGCAACAGAACCCCACTGCCGACTTTTTGCATGGGGGCACACAGATCATCGGCGATCCATATGTGGCTGACCGCGACGATCCCAGCACCCTGGTACATCTGGATCAATGCATCATAGATGCCACGTTTGTCATCCGCCGTCGTCTGTTTTGGAGCTTAGGGGGCTTTCCTGCGCTGCCCTATTCCGCCGGCAATGCTTTGTATGAACGCGCAGTACAGGCTGGCATCAGGCCCCTCAGAATCAGCGCGCTTACTTATGTCTACGACCGCACAACACCTGACTCGATCTGCTCCATTGCGGCTCAGGGCGGCATTGTCGCCATCGAACAATTTCGCAAAGGCCGCTGGCTCCCACCAACGTCTCTCAAACCGCGCTGAACGACTGACTGCGGCATCTCGCTCAGAAGGCCAGGATCGTTTGCACGCCGTAGACGAACAGCAGTGCCCCACCGATCACCGTCACCCAGGCCAGGGCGCGCCGATAGACGTTGAAGCGCTGCACATCCGTGATCACCACATAGGCCCCTGCCAGCGCGTGAGTCAGCACGGCGGCCAGGAAAGCGATGTCAATGGCTTTCCATAGAGGGTCGTCCAGCCGTTCCAGCACGCGATCCACAGTGATATGCCCCGGCGGATAGTGCACCACCACCATATGCAGCGTCAGGAAGAACAGCAGCGCGACCGCGCTCCAGCGTTGCATCAGGAAAATACGCATAGTCGCCCTCCCTCATTCCAACGCGAACAGCAGAATGGGCAACCCGCCCGCGATGACCAGGATGGCGGAAACGACCAGCGTTGCATAGAACAGGCTGCGCCGGTATTCGGTCACGTCGAAGTAGTGCACGATCAGCAGGCGGATACCGTCTACCCCGTGATAGACCACGGCTGCCAGCAGGCCGATCTCCAGCAGACGGAAGATGGGCTTGCCCAGAAAGTCCATGCGCTCGTTGAACGTCTCTGCGCCGCTGTTGATGCCGCCGATGACCCACATGTGCAGCAACAGGTAGAGCACCAGGGCTATGCCGGTCAGGCGGCGCAGCACAAAGGCGATGAAACCGGAACTACGGTACATGCTCACTCACCTCCTGACAGCAAGGGGGCCTCGCCCACTATCTCGATCGGCTGATCGAGGCGGCGCTGCCGTTCGCGGCGAGTCTCCTCGAACGCCAGGCGCTTGATAACCAGTTTGCGCAGCGTCTCGATGGCGGCAGTGGGGTTCAGCCCCTTGGGGCAGGCGTCTATGCAGTTGAAGATGGTGTGGCAGCGATAGACGCCGTCGCCGCGATCCAGGTCTTCGAGCCGCTCCCTGGGGGCGCTATCGCGCGGGTCAAGCACGCGCAGAAACGCTTTCAGCAGGGCGTGCGGGCCGATGTACTCTTTGGTAAGGGCGATCACCTGGCACGAGGAGTAACACGCGCCGCACATGATACAGCGTTCGGCGTTGCGCAGCGCGGCCACTTCCTCCGGACTGACGCGGAACTCTTTTTCCGGGATATTCTCCGGCGGGATCAACCAGGGTTTGACGCGCAGGTATTGTTCCCAAAAGGTCGTGCGGTCAACCACCAGGTCTTTGATCACGGGCAGATAGGGCAGCGGGCGCAGGGTCACGCGGCCTTTGCGATCCAGGTGATCGCGCAGCGGCGCATCGCAGATGAGCATGTTCTTGCCGTTGACGTTTGCCGCGCAACTCCCGCAGATGGCGTGACGGCACGAGCGGCGAAAGGTCACGCTGCCATCCTGTTCTTCTTTGATCTCGTGCAGTGCGTCGAGGATCGTCTTGCCCTGCGTCGCTTTGACGGTGAATTCCTGCCAGTAAGGTTTCTTGTCCACATCCGAATTAAAGCGCTGGATGCGGATGGTCACAGGCGGGACAGAGCCGTTTGTCGTCATATACATTGCCTCCGGAGAGTCGTGAGTCAGGGGTCATGAGTCTGGAGTCCAACGAATCCCTACTCACCACTCCTCAATACTTGCGCTCCTGCGGCGGGTACTTTTCCCAGTCAATGGTCACGGGCCGGTAGCTCAGCGCCGGGCCGTCCGGCGTTTTGTGGGCCACCGTATGCTTAAGCCAGTTCTCGTCGTCGCGCTTCGGGAAGTCGGTGCGGGCGTGCGCGCCGCGACTTTCGGTGCGCGCCAGCGCGCTGACGGCGATCACCTCGCTGAAGGTGAGCAGATTCGCCGTCTCGATAGCGCCCAACACGTCGGTGTTGAAGCGCACGCTGCGATCCATCACCCGAACGCGACTGAAGCGCTCCTGCAGGGCACGGATGTCGGCCAGAGCCGTTTTCAGGCGCTCTTCGTCGCGGAAGATGCCCACGTTGGCCGTCATCGTCTCTTTGAGCGCGCGCGCAATCGCCGCCCAGGACTCGCCCTTGCCGCCTGGAGGGTCGTTCATCAGACGGGCGATGCGACCCCGCGCCGCCGCTGCCGGATCGCCTTCGATGGGCTGCAATGCCGCGCCGCCCTTGACGAATTCCGCCATAGCGCGGCCCGCCCGTCGCCCGAAGACGGAGGCATCGAGCAGGCTGTTGGTGCCCAGCCGATTGGCCCCGTGCACGCTGATGCAGGCGCATTCGCCCGCCGCGTAGAAGCCGACGATAGGTGTCCCCTCTGCATCGGCGATCACCTGACCGTCGGCAGTGGCCGGAATGCCGCCCATGCTGTAGTGCGCGGTCGGCTGAATGGGGCACAATTCGTCTATGATGTCCACGCCGGCGAACTTGAGGGCGATGTCGCGCACCTGCGGCAGCCGCTCCATGATCCGGTCACGGCCCAGGTGACGCAGGTCCAGGTAAATGCCCTGGCCGTCTTCGCCCACGCCGCGCCCTTCGTCAATCTCGCGCTGCTCCGAACGGCTGACCAGATCACGCGGGGCGAGTTCCATCTTGTCCGGCGCATACTTCTCCATGACGCGCTCGCCATCTTTGTTGAGCAGGTAACCGCCCTCTCCGCGGCACGCTTCGCTCATCAGGATGCCGTGCCGGTACAGCCCCGTCGGGTGGAACTGCACAAACTCCATGTCCATCAGGGGCACGCCGGCATTGTAGGCGATGGCTACACCGTCCCCAGTGTTGGCTGTGGCGTTGGAAGTGATCTTCCAGGCGCGGCCATAGCCGCCCGTGCCGAACATGACTGCTTTGGCGCGCAGGGTGACGATCTCGCCCGTGTGAATGTTCATGGCGATCACGCCCTTGCACACGCGGTCTTCAACGATCAGGTCGAGCGCGAACCACTCGCTATAGAACCGGACGCCATGTTTGAGCGCCTGCTCGTAGATGGTGTGCAGCAGCACATGCCCCGTCCAGTCGGCGGCGTAGTTGGCCCGAGGGACACTGTGCCCGCCGAAGCGCCGCTGGGCGATGCGCCCGTCCGGCGTGCGGCTGAAGACACAGCCCATGTGCTCATAGGCGTAGACGATCTCGATGGCATCTTTGACCATGATCTCGATGGCGTCCTGGTCGCCCAACCAGTCCGACCCTTTGATGGTGTCGAACATGTGCAGTTCCCAGCTATCAATTGGCTCGGCGTCGGGGGGAATCTGCTCCAGTGGGCCGCGCGGACCGGTGCCCGCGACCGGACGCACGTTGTTGAGCGCGGCGGCGATGCCGCCCTGGGCCGCGCCACTATGCGAGCGCAGGGGATGCAGCTTGGAGAGCACGGCCACATCGCGCACGCCCTCCTGCATGGCGGTCATGGCCGCCCAGGTACCGGCCAGCCCCGCCCCGACCACGATCACGTCGTGCGTGATCACCTCTGTACGATGAGTCTGGATCATAAGCTGCCTCGTCTAAACTCCACTTTCTCCTAAAGTCTCTTGCGCGACGCCTTGTGTCACGCCATTCACCAAATGTCTTGACAGATTGCACCAGGGTCGGGTTGCCGGGTGCCTGGCGCAGCGAACGCCCTCCTTTCCACGGGCCGCAAGGCCGACCTCGTCTGCCGGGCATCGCGTTCCTAAGCGTGTTATGCCCTTTTTCTCCCTCAACCCCCGGCCCCTTCTCCCGCGCTGCGGGCGGAGAGGAGCACTTGTGCGAGAGAAAGCATATCACCTCGCCCCGCTCGCGAGGGAGGGGATTTAGGGGTGAGGGGAAGATGCTGCACAAGAGTTCATAGCGGCCTCTGTCGTCAGAATCTGCACTCAGTGTAGCATCGCTGCCCGCCAGGCCGATAGTTACAAAGCTCCTCAGGTGGGCTGCCAGTGCGTAGTATCGCGCGGCGGACAGATTCTTAGCGTTTTCTCACGCTGCTCCAATGTAATTTCTATGTGACGGGCGTATCACTAGGCAGGAAGATGCGGATGAGTTGGGAGTCGAGAGTCAGGAGTTTTGAGCGAGAACGGCTGGTTCTTTTTTCCTTCCTTCTCGGCTCATGACTCCTCACCCCCTGCTCCCAGGAAAGGAAACTGGCGATGAAGAAGCAAACTCTTGCCATCCTGGTCGTGCTGGTGGCCCTGACAGTGGGCACAGTAGCCAGCGTGTGGAGCGTGCAGGCGCAGGGCAGCGGGACAGATCGGCTGGCAGCGTTGCCCGCCGGTGCGCCCTACAGCCCGGCGGAAGACGAATTGCGTGTGGCCCGCATGTATGAGGAGGTGACTCCCTCCGTCGTGCATATCTCAGTCGCGATGCGCGGGGGCAGCGGCACCGGTAGCGGCTTCGTGATTGACAACGACGGGCATATTGTCACCAACAATCACGTCGTCGAGGGTGCACAGTATATCCAGGTCATCTTCCTGGACGGCACCATTCTGCCCGCCGAACTGGTGGGGCGCGACCCGGACGCCGACCTGGCCGTCATCAAGATCGATCCGCAGAAGGCGACGCTCAAGCCGGTCACCTTCGCCAATTCGGACGAGGTGTTTGTCGGGCAGCGCGTCTATGCCATCGGCAACCCCTTCGGCCAGGACTTCACCCTGACGCAGGGCATTGTCAGCGCGCTGGATCGCAGCCTGCAGAACGAGAACAATTTCAGCATTCCGGAGCTGATCCAGACCGACGCCGCCATCAACCCCGGCAACAGCGGCGGCCCGCTGCTGGACGCCGATGGGCGGGTGATCGGGGTCAACACGGCCATTCTCAGCGGTTCTCGTTCGGCGTCTGGGGTGGGCTTCGCCATCCCGTCGAACACGGTGCGGCGCATCGTGCCCTATCTGATCGCTCACGGCAAATACGAGCATAGTTGGCTGGGCATTGCGGGCATGACTCTGTTGCCCGAACAGCGCGAGGCAATGGGGCTGGCCGATGACGTGCGCGGCGTGCTGGTCAGCGAGGTGACACGCGGCGGCCCGGCGCAGAAGGCGGGGTTGATCGGCTCGATCCGCACCATCACCACCCCCTTTGGCCGGTTGGCGGTGGGCGGCGATGTGATCGTGGCGGTCAACGACACGCCGATCGAGGAGATGAGTGACCTGATCGCTTACCTGGAAGTCAACACGCTGCCGGGGGACAAGATCACCCTGCGCGTGCTGCGCAGTGGCATGACGCTGGATATTCCGGTCACGCTCGAACCACGGCCCTAGCGCATCTTCCTCTCTCGCCCATCCTGCGCGGCGGGTTCAGGAGTGGACAGAGATAGAGCAAGTGTAAAGACGGGCTCGCTCAGTTTACCTCACCCCCAGCCTCGCTTCCTCTCCGCCGCGGAGAGGGGGCCACGAGGCGCGTCAGCGCCTGGTGGGGGTGAGGTAAACCTGGGATGAGGGAAGGGCTCTCCGCGAAAGTTCATAACAGCTTCCAGGGCAGCAAGCCAGGCACAGAGCCAGGTTCAAAAGGCAGGAACCGTTCGCCGGGGCTGTCCTTCCACAGCAAATAACCCTGGTAGAGCAGGCGGCGGCGCACATCTACCGGCCAGCCCTGCGCAGCCAGCTCCCGCGCGCTGGCGGAGAACCACTGGCGCGGCCCCCAGGCGCGGTAGGCGACTGTCTGGCGGGCGGCGAGCTTCCAGGCGTCCAGGAAGTCGTTGATGCGCTCACCGGGGATCACGCGGTGAATGCAGTTCTTCGGCAACACTGGCTGAAAATACTCCGGCGCGAACCCCCCGCGAAAATTGGTGCCAAAGAGCAATCCTTCGTAG
>ENA-ORXB01003473-ORXB01003473.1-sediment-metagenome-genome-assembly--contig:-NODE-3473-length-10872-cov-3.095137_pt1 | contig 10872 bp, 9 predicted proteins | sample MGYA00237863_ERZ511475 | MGnify/ENA primary metagenome ERZ511475 (study PRJEB26305, sample SAMN06343858) | sediment metagenome | isolation source: hot spring sediment | place: Canada: British Columbia...
CGGCGAAACTCCACCGAGCGGTGTCGACGGTGACATTTGCCCAGCACCTCACCCGTCTTCACGACCAGCGCGGCGAACAGGGACTTGACCTCGTCATCGCGCGAAGCCGTGCGTTCCGCCATGCGGACCAGGATTCGAATCGCGAAACCTGCGGTGCCATTCGCCGATGCCCTGTCGCGCCCCTCCCGACCCGGCACCGCCCTCCCGGACCCCGCCCCTGAGGAGGGGAAGGGCGCGGGGCTGTCATAGAGGCTCGATGACCGGGAGGTGCTGCGCATGACGTCGGGGACTCCGCACGTGGACGGGCCCGCCGAGGAAGCGGGGAGGGAAACGGCGCCAGCTCCGCCCTGGCGCGTCCTCGTCACCGCGCGGTCCGCGCTGGAGGCGGGACGGGCGGCCATCCAGACCCTGGAGGCCGCGGGCGTGGAGGTGGTCGGCGCGCCCGTCGACCGTCCGCTCGGAGAAGGCGATCTGGCGGCGCTGCTTGGCGAGGTCGACGGCGTCCTCGCCGGGGTGGACCGCTTCACCGCCCGGGTGCTCGCGGCGGGCCGGCCGCGGCTGCGCGTCGTCGCCCGCAACGGCGCCGGCGTCGACACCATCGACGTCGAGGCGGCCACGCGGCTGGGGATCGCGGTGACGAATGCCCCCGGGGCGAACACCGAAGCCGTCGCCGACCTCGTCCTGGGCTTCATCGTGGCCCTGATGCGGCACCTCGTGGCGGCGGACCGGATGGTGCGCGCGGGCGGGTGGACGCGCGCGCTGGGGCAGGAGCTCCCCGGGAAGGTGCTCGGGCTCGTGGGGTTCGGCCGCATCGGGCAGGCCGTGGCGCGGCGCGGCCGGGGCTTCGGCATGGCGGTGCTGGCCGACGACCCTGTCTGGGACGGCGACGCCGCCCGCGCGCTCCAGGTGGAGCGCGTCGCGCTGGACGCGATGCTCGAGCGGGTGGACGTGCTCAGCCTGCACGCGCCCCTGACCGCGCAGACCCGCCACCTGATCGGGACGGCGCAACTGCGCCGCATGCGCCCCCAGGCCTACCTCATCAACACGGCGCGCGGCGGGCTCGTCGACGAGGCGGCGCTGGCCCGGGCCCTGCACGAGGGGTGGATCGCCGGGGCGGCGTGCGACGTCTTCGAGACCGAGCCGCCGACCGGCTCTCCGCTCCTGACGGCGCCCCGCTGCCTCCTCACGCCCCACATCGGGGCCCACACGCAAGAGGCGGCCGCCCGCGGCGCGGAGGTGGCCGCGGCGAACCTGCTGGCGGTTCTGAGCGGGCGGCGCCCGCCCAACGTGGTGAACCCCGAAGTGCTGGAAAGCGACAGCCGCTGACCGTGCCACGGGCGGCGCGGATGTCCGCCGCAAGGCGGCTGGAGCGCCGCCCCGAGCCTCTCGTTGCGGGGTGAGCGTGCCCGGGATCAGACCACCGGACGGAGGCGCGCCAGGCGGTGCCACAGCCCGGCGTCTTCCACCACCTGCCGGTAGACCTCCTGAAGGGTCCGGTAGGGGGCGGCGGTCTCGGGGTTGGGGGTGTAGCAGCGCGTCGGCACGGTGTAGCGGCCGACGGCCTCCTCCAGGTCGGTGAAGATCCCCACCCCGTACCCGGCCAAAATGGCGGAGCCCAGCGCCGCCGCCTCGGGGTGGTTGAGCTCGACGTAGGGAATCCCCAGGAGGTCCGCCTTGAGCTGATTCCACAGGGCGCTGCGCGCGCCGCCGCCCACCACCCGCACCTCCTCGAAGCGCGTCTCCGGCACCAGGGAGTGCACGACGGACAGGTAGAGGGCGTACTCGCAGGCGATCCCCTCCAAGAGCGCACGCCAGAGGTGCCCGGTGGTGTGGGTCCAGGTGAGTCCCAGCCAGGCGCCGCGCAGGTCGGGCTGCGGCGGGCAGACGCGGCCGCCCAGGTGCGGAACGAAGAGGAGGCCGTCGGCCCCCGCCGGGGTGCGCGCCGCCTGCTCGTCCAGCCACCCGTACTCCACCCGGTCGCGGCCGTCCGCGCCGCGGAGCAGGTCCCGCCACCAGCGCAGGTTCAGGCCGCCGCCGTTCACGTAGCCGATGGCGTACCACAGGCCCGCCGGCACCAGTCGGGCGGCCAGCAGGGTCCGGTGCTCGAGGTCCGGGGCGAAGCGGTCCACGCACATCGCCAGCACCGACGCCGTCCCGGCCGCGTCGTAGACCATTCCCGGGCGCAGGATGCCCGCGCCGAGCATGGCCGCCGCCTGGTCGCCGCACCCCGCCACCACCGGCGTCCCCGGCAGCAGGCCGGTCCGGGCCGCCGCTTCGTCCGTGAGACGCCCCACCACCGCCCAGGGCTCGACGATGCGCGGCAGGCGGTCCGGGGGGACCCCGAAGAGGTCGCACAGCTCCTCCGACCAGGCGCCCGCGCGGGTGTCGCTCAGGCAGGAGAAGTGCAGGTAGGTCGGGTCGATGACCGCCTCCTCGGCCCGCCACCCGCAGAGGCGCCCCGTCACGTAGGCCGCCGGCATGACCACCCGGGCGACGCGCGCGAAGAGCTCGGGGCGTTCGTGCATCCACCAGAGGATCTTCGGGCCGTGCGAGTACGTGGGGGGCGCCCCGGTCAGCGCGAGCACCCGGTCGGCGTGGGGGCGCATCCGCTCGATGTAGGGGGCGCAGCGGGTGTCGAGCCAGGAGTCGTAGGGCGCGACGGCCTGCCCGCCGCGGTCGATCAGGCAGATGCCGGCCATCTGCCCGTCGACCGCGAGCGCGGCCACGCGCGAGGCGGGGGCGCCCGATGACTCCAGGCAGGCGGCCAGCGTGCGCAGGGCCGAGCCCACCATCTCCTCCGGGTCCTGCTCCACCTGGCCCGGCCCGGGCTGGATGAGGCGCGACGGCTCGAACGCGTCGGCCACGATCCGACCGGCGTCGTCGACGAGCACGGTCTTCGTCCCGCTGCCTCCGACGTCCACCCCGCACAGGTAGACCTCAGCCATCGCGCCGTCCTCCGGAACCGCTCGCGGGCGCGGTCCGCGGCTCGATCAGCGCGGGGCCCGTCGGGGTGCGGACCACGGTGTAGCGGAACCCCGTGGCCTGCGCCGCCTCGTAGTCGTGGCCGGCGTCCCCCGGAAAGACGTAGAGGAGCAGGAGCGGAGTCGCCGCCGTGTTCACGCTGCGGTGCCCCCACCCCGGCGGCACGTAGACGAGGTCGCCCGGGGCGAGCGGGACCGCCCGCGCGGCGCCGTCCTCGCGCTGCAGCAGCAGGTAGCCGGTCCCCTCCAGCACGTGGTAGACCTCCGCCGTCTGGCGGTGGACGTGGTAGTGGCCCCGCGTCATGAAGAACTCCGCCCCCACCGTGCCGGGGTGGAGGACGGTGACGCCGCAGATCAGGTGCCCCGGCGCCTCGGGGATGGGCGGCTCGAAGGTCTCGTAGACGACCGGGTCGCCCGCGCGCAACGCCTGCGCGTGGGCGGCCGCGTCGACGAAGACGCCGTGGAGGTCGCTGAGGCGGCGGGCCCGGCGGCGGGCCCAGGGGACGAGCGGCGCGCCGGGCGCGCCGCCGACGAGGCGCGTGCGCAGCGGCTCCACGGTCTGCGAGGGCTCCACGGTCTCCGGCGGTTCCACGGCCTGGGCCTACACCAGCTCCACCCGGACGTGCTTGAGCAGCAGGTACTCCTCCAGCCCCTCGTGGCCGAGCTCGAGCCCGAAGCCGCTCTCCTTCCACCCCCCGTACGGGAAGGGGACCTCGCCCCCCGCGACGTTGTTGATGCCCACCGTCCCCGCCTCCAGCTGCTCGGCGACCAGTGTGGCCGTCGTCAGGTCGGTGGTGAAGGCGTAGGCGACGAGCCCGTAGGGGGTGGCGTTGGCCAGCCGCACCCCCTCCTCCAGGTCCGCGAAGGGCATGAGCGGAGCCACCGGGCCGAAGGTCTCCTCCTGCATGACGCGCATGGAGGGATCGGCGTCCGCCAGCACCGTGGGGAGGTAGAAGTAGCCGCGCTCCCGATCCGGCGGGCGGGCCCCGCCGCAGAGGACGCGGGCGCCCCGCGCCCGGGCGTCCTCCACGTGGGCCGCCGTCTTCGCCACCCCCTCCGGCGTCGTCAGCGGCCCCAGGTCGGGGTCCTCCAGCCCCGGGCCGACCCGCAGCCGTCGGGTCTCCTCGACGAAGGCTTCGGTGAAGCGCGCGTAGATGTCGCGGTGGACGTAGACCCGGTTCACCGCGTTGCAGATCTGCCCGGCGTTGCGGAAGGCCCGGTAGGCGGTGGCCCTGACGGCGGCCTCCAGCGGCGCGTCGGGGAAGACGAGCACCGGACAGTGCCCGCCCAGCTCCAGCGAGAGACGCTTCATCCCGTCCGCCGCCAGCCGCATCAGCTCCTTGCCCGTGGCCGTCTCTCCGGTGAAGGCGATCTTGCGGATGAGGGGATGGCGGACCAGCGCCGTCCCGACGGTCCGCCCCGGCCCGATGACGATGTTCACCACCCCCGCCGGCACCCCCGCCTCGACCAGGCAGGTGAGGAAGCGCGTCACGGCGACGGGGGTGCGCGAGGGGGGCTTCACGACGACGGAACAGCCGGCGGCCAGGGCCGGCGCCACCTTCCAGGCCAGCAGCAGCACCGGGTAGTTCCAGGGGCCGATGCAGGCGGCCGGGCCCACCGGCTGGCGGATGACGTAGCTGCGCCGCCGGGGATGGTCGGTGGGGAGGGTCCGGCCGGCGATGCGCCGTGGCTCCTCGCTGTAGTACTCGAGGGCGTCGATGCTGGCCTGGATCTCCCCGCGGGCCTCGCGGAGCGGTTTGCCCTGCTCCAGCGTGAGCAGGCGAGCCAGCTCCTCGAGGCGCTCCCGGGCGCGCTGGGCGGCCGCGCGCAGCAGGCGGCTCCGCTCGCCCGGCGCCGTCGCCGCCCAGCGCGGGAAGGCCAGGGCCGCGGCCTGCACCGCCGCGTCGACATCGGCGCTCGCGGCCACCGCCGCCATCGCCACCGTCTGCTCCTCGGCCGGGTCGATCACGGGCAGCGCTTCGCCTTCCCGCCCGTCCACCCACCGCCCGCCGATCAGCAGCTGCACCCGTTCCACGCCGCTCAACTCCCTTCGTGCGGGCGCAGCACCACCTTCACCTCGCGCCGCGCCCGGATGCGTTCCAGCACCGTCTCCACCTCGTCGAAGCGGGCCCTGCGGGTGATGAACGGCCGCAGGTCCAGCGCGCCCTGCCGCACGAGCTCCACCGTCGTCCGGTACTGCGCCACGGTCGACCCCGTCGTCCCCGTCACGACCAGGCGGCGGTAGTGGATGCGGTTCACCGGAAAGGACGGCGGGGCCGCGGGGCGGGGCAGCGCGGCGAAGAGGTTGACGCGGCCGCGCGGCGCGGCGCTGGCCAGCGCGACCTCCACCGCCTCGGGCCGGGGAGCGGTCACCACGACCACGTCGAAGCCGCGCCCGCCGGTCAGGGTCCCCAGGGCGTCCTGGAGGCGCTCGGGCGCGACGGCCTGCGCCCCCAGCGCGTCGGCGCGCGCACGCCGCTCGGGCCAGGGATCGGAGACGACGATCGGGCGGGCGCCGAGGTGGCGCGCCAGGGCGGCGTGCATCAAGCCCATCGGCCCCGCGCCCAGCACGAGCACGCTGTCGCCCCGCGCCGTGGCCGTGGCCTGGTGCGCGTGGAGGACGCACGACATCGGCTCGAGCAGGGCGGCCTCGTCGAAGGCGATTTCGGGCGGGAGCGCGACCAGGTGCCCGCGGGCCACCGCCCGCGCGGGGACGCGCACGTACGCGGCGAGCCCCCCGTCCATGGTGATGCCGAAGGCTTCCGCCCGCGGGCACAGGGCGTCGAGGCCGGCGTCGCACTCGGGGCAGGCGCCGCACCCCACGTCGGGGACCACGCCCACCCGCGTGCCCTCCGGCGCCTCCGCCGCCGCGGTGGCGGCGACCTCGCCGGCGAACTCGTGCCCGAGGACCCTGGCCGTCCCCTCGGGGATCCGGGGATGCCCGAAGGCCAGGATCTTCAAGTCGGTGCCGCACAGCGAGGCGGCGCGCACGCGCACCAGGACGTCGCCGGGCGCCAGATGGGGCAGCGGCAGCGCCTCCTGGCGCAGGGTGCCGGGACCCCGGTAGACGAGGGCGGCCATCCGCTCGCCGATCGCGGTGCGGCTCGACCGCGCGTCCGCCACCACGCTCACCCGTCCGCCCGCTGTGCGCCGGTCTCCGCCCCGATCGGTGTCAGGGCCACCGGCTCCGGGCGGCCGCTCGCCAGCGAGCGGACCGCCGCCAGCACCGCCTCCAGCGCCCGCAGACCGTCGAGCGCCGAGACCGCGGGCGGACGGCCCTCCCGCACGCACTCGAGGAAGTGGCGGTCCTCCGCCAGGTAGGCCTCGCGGTGGCGGTCCCGCCAGCTGGGGAAGGTGGCGCGGGTGACGGCGCCCTCCCGGGTCGCCCGGACCACCGTCCCCGCGGCCACGCTCCCGACCGTGAGGAGGCCCTCGGTGCCCAGGACCTCCACGCGGGCGTCGTACCCGTAGTCGACCGGGCAGGCGCCGTCGATCGTCGCCAGCGCCCCGTCGGCCAGCCGCGCCGAGACGACGGCCACGTCGTAGAAGTCGGGGGGCGCGTCGCCGCCAGGCGCCGTCTTGCGGGCCGCCGCGCGCGCGTGGACCTCGGCGAAGTCGCTGCCTGCGAGCCAGCGCACCGTGTCGAAGTCGTGGCTGCAGACCTCCGCGAGCAGGCCCAGGCTGCGCGCGGCCTCCCGGGCCCAGGGCGGAGGCAGGTGGGGCCCCCGCGTGGTGGAGCGGATCCACATGATGCGTCCCAGCGCTCCCGAGGCGATCGTCTCGGCCGCCTGCCGGAACTCCGGGTCGAAGCGGCGCATGAAGCCCATCTGGAAGACGACGCCGGCCCGCCGGACCGCTTCGACCATCTCCAGCGCCTCCTCCCGCGAGCGGGCCAGGGGCTTCTCGCACAGGACGTGCTTGCCGGCGCGGACGGCGGCCACCGTCAGCGCGTGGTGGGTGTCGGTGGGGGTGGCGATGCAGACGGCGTCGACCTCCACCGCCTCGAGCGCCTCCTCGAGGGTGGGAAAGGCCGCCGCGTCGAGCTCGCGGGCGGCGCGCAGCCGCGCCTCCTCGGCGGCGTCGACCACCGCCGCCACGCGCGCGCCGGGGAGGTGGAAGGCGAAGTTGCGACCGTGTACCATCCCCGCGCGGCCGGCCCCCACCAGGCAGAGGCGGAATTCCCGCACGACGTCCTCCTCTCAGTGAGCGCCCGGGGCCAGCGGGCGCCCGGGTCAGTGGGCGCCCGGCTCAGTGGGCCCCCGGCGCGAGCAGCCCGTAGCCGCCGCTGACGACGAGGACCGCCCCGGTGATGAACGAGGCCGCGGGAGAGGCGAGGAAGGCGATCGCCTCCGCCGCCTCCTCCGGCGCCCCCAGGCGGCCGAGGGGGACCGCCCGGGTCAGGGCGTCCTCCCCGTGGGCGGTCCGCGCCGCCTCGACCATGGCGGTGCGCACCTTGCCCGGGACGACGGCATTCACCCGCACGCCCTGCGGCGCCAGCTCGGCGGCCGCCGCCCGGGTGAAGGCCAGCACCCCGCCCTTGGCGGCGGCGTAGTGGGCTCCCGACGTCCCGCCGGTGAGGGCGGCCGTGGAGCTGACGGTGACGACGGCGGCCTGGGGGCTGCGGGTGAGCCAGGGCAGGGCCGCCCGGAGGGTCAGGTAGGTCCCGGTCAGGTGCACCGCCAGCATGCGCGCCCACCGCTCGGGCGAGAGCGCCTCCAGGGGGGCCGGGTCGAAGAGGCCGGCGCAGGTCACCAGGGCGTCCAGGCGTCCCCACCGGTCGGTGATGGCGGCCACCATGGCGTCGACGTCCGCAGCGTCGCTCACGTCGCCCCGCACCGCCGTCGCCCCGCCGCCGACGCGCCGGACCGCCTCCACGATCCGGCCCGCTCCGGCCTCGTCGCGGTGCCAGTGCACTCCCACGGCGAACCCGCGCCGGGCCAGGGCGGTGCAGGTGGCCGCGCCGATCCCGCCCGATCCCCCGGTGACGAGGGCCACCGGCGCCGTCATGGGCCGACGAATCGCCGGCGTCGCCACTGGTCGACGACGACCACGGCCACGATCACCACCCCCATGACGACGCGCTGCCAGAAGGCGGAGACGTTGAGGAGGTTGAGGCCGTTGCCGAGGACCCCCATGATCAGCGCGCCGATGATCGTGCCGCCGACCGAGCCCTCCCCGCCGAAGAGATTGGTTCCTCCCAGCACGACGGCGGCGATCGACTGCAGCTCCAGCCCTTCCCCCATGAGGGCGTTGGCGGAGTTCAGCCGGCCGGTGAGGACGAGCCCGCCGACGGCGGCCATGAACCCGGAGAGGGCGTAGCCGGCGATCTTCACGCGGTCGACGTCGATCCCCGAGACCCGCGCCGCCTCCCGGTTCCCGCCCATGGCGTAGGTGGCCCGCCCGAGCGGCGTGTGCTGGAGGATCACCCACCCCGCCGCGGCCACGAGCAGGGCCGCGAGCGCCGCCACCGGGATCCCCAGCAGCATCCCGCTGCCGAGCCAGATGATCTCCGCGGGGAGGTAGGCGCGCAGCTGCGTGGCCGTCAGGTGGGAGGGGACGGGCAGGCCCCCGGTGAGGATCAGGGCCACCCCGCGGGCGGTGGAGAGCATCCCCAGCGTGGCGATGAAGTCGGGGATGCGGCCCTTCGTGATGATGACGCCGTTGAGGAACCCGGCCAGCGTCCCGGCCAGGAGGCCCAGGGCGACGCCCACCCAGACGTCCTGCGCCCAGTAGCTGACGGCCACGGCCATCAGCGACGCCGACAGGCCCATCACCGCCGCCACGGAGAGGTCGATGCCGGCGCCGATGATGACGATCGTCTGCCCCACGGCCAGGATGGCGGTCACGGCGGACTGCTGGACGATGTTCTTGAGGTTGCCCACCGTGAGGAAGTACGGCGAGGCCAGGGAGAGGTACCCCATGAGCAGCAGGAGGACCAGGATGGGCCCGCCGCGCAGGAGGAGGGCCTGGACCGCCGCCCGCCCGGCCCCCAGCCCGAGCGGGGGCCGCCCGACGGTGACCTCGGAGAGGGACTCCTCCCGCCTCATCCCGCCTGCGCCGCCTCCGCGGCGGAGAGCACCGTGGCCGCCCGCAGGAGGCGCTCCTGCGTGGCCTCGCCGCGGTGGAACTCCCCGCTCACCTGCCCGCCGCGGAGGACCACGATGCGGTCGGCCACGGCCAGCAGCTCGGGCAGCTCCGAGGAGAGGAGGAGGATGCCGACGCCCTGCTGGGCCAGCTGGCCGATCAGCCGGAAGACCTCGCTCTTGGCCCCCACGTCGATGCCCCGGGTGGGCTCGTCCAGGATGAGGACGCGCGGCCGGCCGCACAGCCACTTGGCGAAGGCGATCTTCTGCTGGTTGCCGCCGCTGAAGTAGAGCACCCGCCGGCCCAGCAGGGGCGGGTGGATGTTCAACGCCCGGACGTAGTGGTCGGCGGTGCGCCGCTCCGCCTGGCCGTCGAGCACGCCCCAGCGGACGAAGGCGCGCAACGTGGCCAGCGTGATGTTCGGCACGACCGGCAGGAGCGTGACGAGCCCCTGCCGGCGGTCCTCCGTGAGGTAGCCGATCCCCGCCCGGATGGCGTCGGCGGGGCTGCGCGGGCGGACGGGGAGGCCGTCGACCAGGATCGACCCGGCGGCGACCGGCTGGAGGCCGAAGAGCGCGCGGGCGAGCGTCGTGCGCCCGGCGCCGCGCAGGCCGAAGACCCCGACGAGCTCCCCCCGCCGCACGACCAGGCTGACCCCGCGGAGCGCTCCCGCGGAGAGGTCCCGCACCTCCAGCACGGAGGCCCCCACCTCGGCGGCCGTCTTGGGGAAGCGCTCGTGGAGCTCCCGCCCCACCATCATCCGCACGAGCAGGTCCTCGTCCGCCTGGCGCGCGGGCAGCGTGCCGATCTTGCGTCCGTCCCGCAGCACCGTGACCCGGTCCCCGATGCGGAAGACCTCCCCCAGGCGGTGCGAGGTGTAGACGACGGCCACGCCCTGCCGGCGGAGCCCGTCGATCACTTCGAAGAGCCGGTCGCGCTCGCGCTCCGCCAGCGCCGAGGTGGGCTCGTCCAGGAGCAGGATGCGGACGCGCAGGCTCAGCACCCGGGCGATCTCCACGAGCTGCTGCTCCGCCAGGCTGAGCCGACCCACCGGTACGCGCGGGTCGAGGGGGACGCCGAGCGCGGCCAGCACCTCCTCGGCCCGGCGGCGCACCGCCGCCCAGTCGACCAGCCCGCCGGGGCGGCGGGGCCAGCTCCCCAGGACGACGTTCTCGGCCACCGAGAGGGAGCGGATCAGGCTGAGCTCCTGGTGGACCATGCCGATCCCCAGGGCCCGGGCGTGCACGACGTGGCGCAGCTCGACGCGGTGGCCGTCCAGGCGGATCTCTCCCGCGTCCTTCGGCACCGCCCCGCTGATGATCTTCAGCAGGGTGGACTTCCCCGCGCCGTTCTCGCCCAGCAGGGCGTGCACCTCGCCGGGGAGGAGGTCGAGGTCCACCCCGTCGAGGGCGTGCACGCCCGGGAAGCGCTTGTGGATTCCCCGGAGCTCGAGGAGGGGTGGGGGAGCGGCGGCGGCAGGCCCGTCGGTCACAGCGCCGTGAAGCCTCCGTCGACGCTCAGCACCGCGCCGGTGGCGTAGGGGCAGCGGGCGGACGCCAGGAAGAGGATGGCTTCGGCCACCTCCTCGGGCGTGCCCAACCGCCGCTGCGGCCGCCGCTCCTCGAGCGCGCGCCGCAGGGCGGCGGGATCGGGGGCGCGGCGCAGGACCTCCTCGACGAGGGGCGTCATCGTCGTGCCCGGGCAGACGCAGTTGACCCGGATGCCGTGCGGGGCCAGGTCCACGGCCAGACTCTTCGTCAGCATCACCAGGCCGGCCTTGGAGACGTTGTACGCCACCTGTCCGGGA
>ENA-ORXB01003476-ORXB01003476.1-sediment-metagenome-genome-assembly--contig:-NODE-3476-length-10866-cov-3.776346_pt1 | contig 10866 bp, 8 predicted proteins | sample MGYA00237863_ERZ511475 | MGnify/ENA primary metagenome ERZ511475 (study PRJEB26305, sample SAMN06343858) | sediment metagenome | isolation source: hot spring sediment | place: Canada: British Columbia...
GCTTGGGTCATATGGTTCAACACCATATTGGATGGCTGCAAGTTGTGTAGCTGTTCCGGCAACCGCAATGATAATAGAAGGTCTTGCGTCTTTAATGCGCTTAAAAACCGGCTCTGCTAATTCTTTTATCATGTTCCTTACGCTTTGCATTTCGTGATTGGTTGGGGGGTCGTGCTTTAAAAAAATCTCGGTAAGTCGGACCGAGCCAATATTAAGACTAACAGAACCTAGGATTTGCCCACTTCTGCCATAGATATACTCAGTGCTGCCACCGCCGACATCTACAACAAGCACAAGCTCATTCAGCGAAACAAGCGAATCTGGACCAGTTGCCCCAGCAAAAGTTAGTCGGCCCTCTTCTTCACCAGATATTATATCAATGTCAAAACCAAGCTGATTCTTTACAAGCGATACAAAATCAGAAGCATTTTTTGCATCACGCATAGCGCTTGTTGAGACTACCCTAAACTTTTCCACGCCGAATTGGCCCATAATATTTTTATAGCGAGAGAGCACAGCTAGTGTGCGCTCCATTGCCTCTGGTTTAATAAGGTGAGTCTCGTTTACCCCTTCGCCAAGCCGAGCGATTTCAAGTTCTTGGACAAGATCGTGCCAGCTTGTGTTATGCTCTGATTTTTTAGCAATTAAAAGCCTAACTGTATTGGTCCCAATATCTATTGCTGCAGCAATCATAACTAATCACATCGCTTAGTACATCTTAGGCCGGATATTTTCTCCTCAACCATTTTGCCAATAGGATTATCACCTGTTGCTAAGTAGTGCGCATAATGAGCATGCAAGCATTTAATGGCAATTGGATCTTTAACGCCTGCAATCCCAGTTTCAAACAAAGGATGGCTTGCATTTTTTACTCCTGACCGGCGCTTGCTTTTATAGCTCTCTTGCGCTGCGTAAAGCTGATTTCGCAAAGTTTCATCTGATGCTATTTTTTCTTGCATCTTGCTTGCCCATCCCTCATCCTCCAGTTGCGATATTGCTTTTATTTTAACTGGACAAGTAAGCCAATATATAGTAGGAAATGGCTTGCCATCCTCCGTAAATGCTTCATTTTCAATAGCTAGAGGATAGTTAAGCTCGCACCTGGATACAATGCTTTTGAGACCTCTTGGTGCTCTCTTTAGTTGATTTGCTATTATTCTTATGTCTTCCTGGCTAATGGATTTAACGATCATAGCTTTAACGAAATCACCTTTTCGTTTTTATCTTTTTGCCTTTTCACTGGTGAATAGGTTTTTCACCAGCTAAAGTGCAAAAAGTACCCAAATGGATACTTTTTGTAAATGCTAGCCCTTACATCTGATTCCGTATATTTGAGCCAAATATAAAAAAGCAAAGTTACATAAGTTAATTTCGCTTGCCCTCTAAATTTCTTCTGATATCTCCTAACTTTTCTTCACTATGGCGAAGAAACTCTTTCATCATCCGCTCAAACGAGTCTGAATGAGTGCTTTCCCTTTTCTCGTGCGATCGAGCTTTAATTTCTTCTTTGGGTGATTCTTCAAGCTGCTTTACGGAAAGATCAATCTTTCCATCCGGTTTAATAGCAACCACTTTTGCTTTTACGGTGTCGTTCTCGCGCAAGAAATCTTTAACATTTTTGACATAGGAATGCGCGATCTCAGAGATGTGAATAAGGCCTGTGTGGCCGCTGGGGAGCTCAACAAAAGCTCCGAAGTTGGTAGTTTTAACTACCTTACCTTCAACAATATTTCCAACTTCTAAAGACATATGTTTGTTTATAAAAAAACTCCTTCCCTTTTAATAAGCAAATTTTCCCATTTTATCGTTGACTATGTCAAGCTACCACGATTTTTAATTAAAAAACGCTTGAAAAAGCACCAACTATCCGCTGCCATAAGGAAACTGGTTGCGTTTTTACATCATCCTTTTCGACCTTATCTGCTTTTCCCTTTAGTGATTTATTTGAATCTGGCGTTATTACTACAACCATCTCCTCATCTGGCTTTGTCAAACCAAGTGCCCTTGCTTCCTGCTCTACATATTCATCTGATTTTAAATATTCTGTCTCTTCCTTAAGCTTGGCGTTTTGCTCCTTGATGCTTTCAAGCTGTCTCTCATATCTGTCTAGCTCACGCTGTTGCTCAAGCCGATAGGTAATTGGATAGATCGCCCAGATTATAAAATATATGCTTAACGCAAGCATAACTATACGGCCAACGGAAAGTCTTGGTCTCTTCCTTGGCCGCAAAACTCGAACGTTATTTGTTCTCACCTGGCTTTTTCTTTGCTCTTTTCTGCGACTATGACCTGCGTTCAATGCTGTCTCTTTTACTTAGCACCTTTTACTGTAACTTGTAGTATGACCTCATGGCATTCGTGAGAACAACCCCAATAATTAACCCACTAACTATAATATTACAACCGCTTGATAAAAGGAAGACAGTAACAGAATCTAGACACGATGTACCTTAATTAGGTTGGTTGTCCCCGGCACATTTACAAGCACCCCGGCTGTAATTACTACTAGGTCTCCTCTTTCAATTAAACCAGCCTTAAGCGGTGCGTCAACAGCAATATCAAACATATTATCAAGGTTAACGCTAGGGCCAGCCCTTAATGGTATAGTGCCCCAGGTTAGCATAAGCTGGCGTACAACTTCCTTGCTTGGGCTTATCGCAATTATGGGCTGAGATGGTCTATGCTTTGCAACCTGCCTTGCTGTCTCACCGGATTGCGTGGACGTGATTATTGCTTTAGCTTCTAGTGCATAAGCAATCTCGCAGGTAGCGCCACTTATAGCTTCAGTCGTTGAAATGGGGTATCTTCTTTTTATAGCACCCCTATCTATGCAATAGCTGACAACTTTTTCAGCTGCAATAATTGTGCTAGCCATAACCTCAACACTATCAACCGGAAATCTCCCCATAGCCGTCTCGCCTGAGAGCATCAAAGCATCTGTTCCATCAAGAACAGCATTTGCCACATCACTTACCTCAGCTCTTGTTGGACGTGGATTTCTAATCATTGAATCAAGCATTTGAGTAGCAGTTATAACTGGTTTACCAACTGTCATGCATCTATCTATGATCATTTTCTGAACCAATGGGACTTCTTCAATAGGCATTTCAATGCCAAGGTCCCCACGGGCAACCATAATGCCATCAGCAACCTCGATTATGCTATCGATATCTTTTACTGCCTCTTGTTTTTCTATTTTGGCAATAACCCTTGCCTTGCTTCCAGCCTTGGTTATGAGGTCCTTTAGAAGTTTTACATCATCAGCACTTCGCACAAATGATAAACCTACCCACTCCACACCTTCTTTTAAGACAAAAGAAAGGTCTTCTCTATCCTTTTCAGAAAGTGGAGATAAGCTCACCATAACACCTGGTAAGTGAACGCCCCGCCTTGAATGGAGCGGTCCTCCTTCCAATATCTTGGTGTGAACATCGGACTTGTCTACGCTTATGACTTCTAGGACGATCAGTCCTTCATCAATTAAAATCTTATCTCTCGGCCTTACATCCTTAGGAAGTTCTTGATAGTTAATAGATACGATATCTTTCGACCCAACTATTGGCCTTGTAGTTATAGTAAACTCATCGCCCTCATCAAGAACTACCTCGCCGCCTGCAACATCACCAATTCTTAGCTTTGGACCAGCCAAGTCTGCAAGAAGAGCTATTGGCCTCTTTGTTTCAGCTTCTAGTTGGCGGGCGTTTGCTATGGTTAATTTATGATCATCATGACTGCCATGCGCCATATTTAGGCGCATAACATCCATACCGGCATCGAGTAATTTTCTCATTATCTCGATATCGCGGCTTGCTGGACCAATTGTACAAACAATCTTTGCATGCCTCATGGAAACCTATTTGCCCTTCATTTCTATCTCTTATCTATTTCTTTTGTGCTTTGCCTTTCATATTTCAAAATTACTTTTACCGCTTGATGCTGTAGAAAGCTGATATGCCTCTATATTCAGCTGCCGGACCTAGGCTTTCTTCAATGCGGAGTAGTTGATTATATTTAGCAACGCGGTCGGTTCTTGCAGGAGCCCCTGTTTTTATTTGGCCAGCGTTTACAGCCACCGACAGATCTGCAATCGTAACATCCTCTGTCTCGCCTGATCTGTGAGAAATTACTGTTGTGTAGTTTGCCTTCTGTGCCATCTCAATCGTATCAAGCGTTTCGGTTAATGTTCCAATCTGATTTAGCTTGATGAGAATAGAATTGGCGGTTCCTGTCTTTATGCCGGTTTCGAGCCTTTTTACATTAGTCACAAAAAGATCATCGCCAACCAGCTGAACCTTTTCGCCAATTTTTTCGGTTAGCTGCGCCCAGCCATCCCAATCATCTTGGGACATCCCATCCTCAATGGATAGAATCGGGTATTTTTCTGTCAGCTCGGCATAGTAGGCAACCATCTCTGAAGGAGTAAGCGTGCGGCCTTCTCCCTCAAGAACATACTTTCCATCCTTATAAAATTCACTTGATGCTGGGTCAAGTGCTATATAGATATCCTGCCCTGGAATATAGCCCGACTCCTCTATTGCAGTTATAATTTCCCTGATTGCCTCTTCATTTGAGGAAAGATTAGGCGCAAAGCCACCTTCATCTCCTACTGAAGTATTTAGTTTTTTAGCTTTCAAGACTCTCTTCAAGTTATGATAAACCTCAACACCCATCCTTAAAGCCTCTTTAAAAGATGGCGCTCCAACTGGCATGATCATAAATTCCTGGAAATCGACGTTGTTATCCGCGTGCACGCCACCATTTAGGATGTTCATCATCGGTATTGGAAGAACGTGCGAATTTACGCCGCCGATGTACTGATAGAGCGGTAGCTTAAGGAAATTTGCAGCTGCCTTTGCAACAGCTATAGAGACACCAAGGATAGCATTTGCCCCTAAACGACTCTTATTATCGGTGCCATCAAGGTCAATCATTGCCATATCAATGAGTCGCTGATCTGCGCTATCCATTCCCACGAGCTCTGGGCCTATTATGTTATTAACGTTGTCAACAGCCTTCTGGACACCCTTCCCTAGATAACGTCCCGGATCTGCGTCTCTTAGTTCAAGCGCCTCATACACACCAGTCGATGCGCCTGAAGGCACCAAGGCCTTACCAGATATACCACTTTCAAGGATGACCTCGACTTCAACAGTTGGGTTTCCTCTCGAATCAAGAATCTCTCTGCCTATAATTTGATCAATTGCGCTCATATTGCCTCCTCACCCGCTTTATTCTTGCTGTTACCTCTACTCTTTTTCTTTTGCTTCATCCCACAACTTATCCATATCCTCTAAAGTCATATCGGCCATGCTCTTCCCTTGCTGCGCAGATTTACTCTCTATATATTTAAATCTGCGCTCAAATTTGTTACACGTCTTCTTTAGTGCAAGCTCCGGGTCTACATCAAGGTGCCGTGCAACATTTACAACAGCAAAAAGAAGGTCGCCAACCTCATCTTCGATTTGGCTTCCCTCTGTCTTTGCCTGCTTGAGCTCGTCTACTTCCTCTAATACCTTTTCAAATGCTCCATCAATATTCTCCCAATCAAACCCAACTCTTGCCACTTTGCTTTGCAGCTTATATGCGTAAAGGAGAGCAGGAAATGACTTAGGGATATTTGAAAGGACTGATGGCTTCTCTTTTTCCTTGCTTTTTATTTCCTCCCAGTTTCTTACCACTTCGCAAGCTGAAGAAACTTCTACGTCGCCAAAAACGTGGGGGTGCCGCCGTTTTATTTTTTCGACGATGCCGCTTACAACATCATCAATATCAAAGGTGCCCTCCTCTGAGGCTATCTGGGTATGAAATACAACTTGGAGAAGTAAGTCTCCTAATTCTTCCTTAAGATATTCCGGGTTTTTACTGTCTATTGCATCAATTGTTTCGTAAGCCTCTTCAATTAAATAGCGCCTCAGGCTGTCGTGAGTTTGCTCTAGGTCCCAGGGACAACCCTGCGGGCTGCGAAGTTTTGCCATGATTTCAACAAGGCGCTCACACGAACCATTGCCAGGCAAGCATCTCACCTCCACATCAAAGAAGATATCATGAAAAGCCGTTGAAGTACACGAACTAAAAATATTTAAAAATGTCCGCCCATTGAAAAAAGGGCCCGCAGGGGCCCTTAGATGCACAGGATCTATATATAAGCTATATCAAGCTTTCAGTTTTGACAAATCTATTGTCCTTGAGTATTTCCATTTCCGCTTGGTGCACCTGGGGTAGGTGCTGTTGGTGTCTGCTGGGGCTGCTTAAGATATATCTTAATAACAGCCTTTTTCTTAATATCGCTATACCATTTGTTAAATAATTCTTGCTTTTTAGCCAACACGAGCTTTTCTTTAATCTGGGATTCCACTTCTGAAAACGTCTTCTGGCGAGCTGGTTTTTTATCGATTAACTTAATAATATGATAGCCATATTGAGTCTTTACGGGTTCGCTAAGCTGGCCTGGCTCTAGACTCCAGCAAGCATCGGCAAATTCTTTAACATACATGTCTTTGTCTTTCCAGGAGAGATCTCCGCCTGAGCTTTTGCTACCAGTATCAATGCTGTATTTCCTTGCAAGCTCGGCAAAATCGGCACCGTTTCTTAGTTCTTTTAAAATCTTCTTAGCGTCCTCTTCTTTATCTACCAAAATATGCGCAGCATGCACTTGGTCTTTTGTTAAAAACTCGTTCTTATTTAAATTGTAATAATCTTCTACTTCCTTTGGTGCAACCTTTACATCTTTTGTTATCCTTTCGCCTAGCATTTGTACCTTAGCATATTTTTCAACGTCTTCTTTAAACTGCTCTAAGGTCATGCTTTGCTGCTTAAGTGCTTCTAAAAGTGCTTTCTCATCTTTAAGATTAAAAGCTTTCATCATTTCCTTAATTTTTGCATCCAGTTGTTTCTTTGAAACTTTAATGCCCAGCTTGTCTGCCTCCTGAACTAACAACTCTCTCTCAATCATCTTATTTAGAAGACCATATCTGACCTGATCTTCCAATATCTTGCCTTGCTCACCCTTAAACTGCTCCATATGATTTCCCATCATTTGCTTAAGTCTTTCGTCTACCTCTGCAACCGTGATATTCTTGCCGTTAATTGTTGCTGCAAGAGGTTCTCTGGAACACCCAGCAACATATATGGCGATTACCGCAATTAAGGCAACCGCCAATCCATACTTCAGAAACCTCATTAATTTACCTCGCTTTCTGGCTTATCATTACTCCCGTAGTGAGCTCACCTATTATAACATCAAACAAAGCCAGCAGGAAAGTTATTGTTTTATCGATCTTAGGCTTTGTAATTAGTAAATATTGTCGTTTTCGGTTGAAAATCAGGTTATTGTGTTTGCTTGCAATGTCTATTTCCTGCTGTTTTGTCAGTAGTAAAGGCGATATTTTTATTCTGTTATTGCGATAACTTATTTCGCTTACCCCTAATTTTCTTGCCAGCAACCGGAGCTTCCCAATGCCAAGTAAGTTTTTAACAGGCTCTGGAAGTGGACCAAAGCGGTCTCTTAATTCAAGTGCAATTTGATCGATTTCTGTCGATTTACAAGACATGATTATTCGCCTGTATATCTCAATTCTTAAACCTTCCTCTGCTATATATGTATCAGGTATGTAGGCATTAATTGGAAGATCAACTTTAACCTCGGCAAGTTCGGTTACTTGTTTGCCCTCTAGCTCATCAATAGCATCCCTTAGCATTTGGCAATACAGCTCAAAGCCAACAGCCGACATGTGGCCATGTTGCTCAGCTCCAAGAAGATTTCCTGCACCTCTAATCTCTAGATCTCGCATTGCTATTTTTATGCCAGACCCAAGCTCGGTAAAATCGCTAATGGTCTTAAGTCTTTCAAAAGCCTGCATGGTTAGCAACCTTTGGGATGAGAAGAAAAAGTAAGCATACGCTTGCTGATTAGCCCTTCCCACCCTTCCTCTAAGTTGGTAAAGCTGAGCCAACCCTAACAACTCAGCCCTATCAACTATAAGTGTATTTACGCTTGGAATATCTATCCCTGACTCTATAATGGTCGTGCAGACCAAAACATCATACCTGTGATCTAAGAAGCCAAGCATTACCTTTTCTAACTGATGCTCGCTTATTTGGCCATGCGCAACAGCAACTCTGGCTTCTGGAACAAGCTCTCTTACACGATCAGCTACCCCGCTAATGGTTTCTACCCGATTATGCACAAGATAAACCTGCCCCCCTCTGCCAAGTTCGCGTCTTATTGCTTGGATCACCATTTCCTCATCATACCCGCCAACGTGTGTGATAACTGGCTGTCTGCCTCCCGGAGGGGTTTCGATTATTGACATATCACGAATGCCGGCTAGCGACATCTGCAGGGTTCTCGGTATCGGGGTAGCGCTTAGCGTCAACACGTCAATACTCTTTTTAAAATTCCTTAGCTTTTCTTTGTGATTTACACCGAAGCGCTGCTCTTCATCGATTATGACAAGACCTAGGTCAAGTGGTCTTACGTCATCCTGAAGAAGCCTATGTGTTCCAATTAAAATATCTACCTTTCCTTCGTTAAAGCGAGAGATAATATCATTTTGCTGCTGCTTGGATTTAAACCGGCTTACCATCTCCACGGTAACCGGAAAAGGAGAAAGTCGATCTGTAAATGTCATATGGTGTTGTTGCGCTAGAATAGTTGTTGGCACAAGGACCATCACTTGCTTCCCATCCATAACTGCTTTAAATGCTGCCCTTACTGCAACTTCTGTCTTACCATAGCCAACATCACCACAGATTAGCCTATCCATCGGTTTGCTACCTTCCATATCCCTCTTTACATCCTCAACTGCTGCAAGTTGATCTGGCGTTTCCTCATATGCAAAAGAATCCTCGAGTTCTTGCTGCCATGGAGTATCAGGTGAGAATCTGATTCCCTTTGTATTTGCTCTTAGAGCATAGAGGGTTAGTAGGTCATAGGCAACTTTTTTTGCTGATGCCTTAGCCTTCTTAGTTGCTTTTAGCCAATCAGCGCTACCAAGTCTTGATATAGTGGGCACCTCGCCGGCTGCACCGATGTATTTAGTAATGCGATCAAGTTGGTCTATGGGTACAAAAAGGCGATCTGAACCTGCATATTCAAGTAGCGCATAATCACGGACAACCCCGTCAACTTCCCTTTTCCGTAAACCACCATATATGGCAATGCCGTGGACGCTATGCACAACATAATCTCCTACTTTTACATCAGAGATATCCGAGATGGCGTATCTTCTACTGGCAATTCGTCTTACATGACAGTGACTTCTTCTGCCAAAAATATCGGCAAACGAAATGATGGCAATTTTAAGGTCATGGCTAACAAACCCGCTGTTTAGATTACCAATTGCCAATAAAACCTGCCTTTTACTAGCGCTCAGCGATCTAGTGCTTGAAATATTACTATCAAGGAGAATTTGCTCGATCCGCGTTCGCTGATTCTCATCTGGTAGAACAATCGCTATTCTAAAGCCAAGATTCAAATAGTCGACTATTAGATCCCTAAGCTGCTCTACTTTTCCACCAAAATATGGAATTGGAGATGCTTTGAAGCTCTTGCCTGCCCTCTCAACTTTCCCGACCGAGACCAGCTCAATATCTATTCTGGACGCAAAAATATCCTTTGGCTTTTTAAAATAAGGATGCGGTGGTTTAAGTATGGTTTGGTGATCAACAAGGTGTTCTATATATGATAGCTGCTGATTATAATGCTGCACTGCTGCTTGTCTAGTTTCCTCGGGCTCATCAATGATACGCAAAGCTTCCTTGGATAGGTAATCCAGTACTGTTTCATCTTCCTCGTATAGGAAGGGTAGGTACTTGTCAATTCCTTCAAAGTATTGCCCGTCTTTAACCTTACCTATCTCTTCTTCGAGCCAGTCTGAGCTTAAATCCGGGAACTTAGAGGCCGCGGTTGAGATCGTCTCTTTTGTTAAAGCAACTTGGCGGCAACCATAGATTTTAACAGTACTAAGGTATCCAATCGATCTCTGGTCAGATACATTAAAGATACGAATGGAATCAATCTCATCACCGAAAAGCTCAATTCGGACCGGCTTTTGCGCATGTGACGGAAAGACATCTAGAATGCCACCCCGCAAACTAAAGTGCCCCGGGCTTTCAACAAGAGAAACTCGTGTATAACCTATAGCGGTTAATTTCTTAGCTAAATCGTGCAGATCAATTTCTTCGCCAACGCTCAACTTTAGCGGATAGTGTAAGGCAGCTGAGGGAGGAGGTATGACGCGCATGGCCGATTGGATAGATGTAACCCAAATACATAATTTACCAGATTCCATATCACTTAAGACTGCCAATCGCCTGCCAACTGAGGCAGGACTTGGCGATAAAGAGTCATATGGCATTGTTTCTACCTCAGCAAAAAGCTCAGCTTCAATGGAGTAAGCCTTCAGATCTTCTACCAACTTTCGGGCCTTCTCAGAGCCCGAGGTGATAACTAGAATCGGTCGATTTACACTCTTAAAGAAGGAAGCAAGGAAGTACGATCTGGCAGAAGAGCCAACTGCAACGGTCTCGCTATTGCCAGCCTTAATTGAAATAATTAGCTCTTTAAAATCATTATTCTCTTGAATCATATTAAGCGTCTCTTCTAATCTCATATCAAACAAAATGCCGAATAGGCCTCGGTTTTTCAACCCAGGCCCCTCTAAAGCAGACCCCCTGCAATTTCTAAAAATATTAAAACCACCGAACAACCATAAGTATCGGCTATTTCATCCAATACTATCAGGTTATCGATAGCGGATTCCAGATGCTGGTTGAAGGTATAAAAAGTTTCATTAACCAGCCGATGAAAAAATTCTTCTAAATATTTTAGCTAAGGTCTTGCATTGTAATATACACAAAGCTTAT
>ENA-ORXB01003480-ORXB01003480.1-sediment-metagenome-genome-assembly--contig:-NODE-3480-length-10857-cov-2.636178_pt1 | contig 10857 bp, 11 predicted proteins | sample MGYA00237863_ERZ511475 | MGnify/ENA primary metagenome ERZ511475 (study PRJEB26305, sample SAMN06343858) | sediment metagenome | isolation source: hot spring sediment | place: Canada: British Columbia...
GGGCCGCACCGGCGGGAGGGCGGCCCGGCATGCAACCGGGAGGATCGAGCGATGCGACGATGGGCCGCAGCGTGGGCGGCAGGGGCGCTTTTCCTCGTGGCGATCGGCAGCGTCCGAGCGGGTGACGTTTACTGCGGCAGCTTCCGCTGCTTCGTGATCCGCGCCTCGCACGGAAACCGCTCCGCTGAGACGCGCAGCAACCTGGCGATGGACGTCCTGAACAAGTACCTCGGCGGCCGCACGGGGAAGTTCGACCTGCGGACGCGGGGCCAGGTGGTGGACATCCTCCTCAACGGCGACGTGGTGGTGACCGTGACGCCGGCGGACGCGCGTGCCGCGCAGCAGCGGAGCGTCCGTGCGCTGGCGAATGCCTGGCGGCAGGCGCTGGCACGCGCGTTCGAGGAGACGAAGGCGCAGAAGTAGGGGTCACCGTGGGCGCGATCCGGCGTCGGGAGGCGGCGCCCCCTTGCCCCGGTGCGGGCGGCCGAGCGCCGTGAGGAGGCCGATCCCCGCCCCCAGTGCCGCGAGCGAGAGGAAGCCCCCGGCCTCGACCGAGGCGGGGCGGTAGCGCCAGGCGATCCGGTGGCGGCCGGCGGGAATCGTCACCGCAGCACCCCAGTACTCCGCCCGTCGGATCGTCGCGGGGCGGCCGTCGACGGTGGCGTGCCAGCCGGGCGCCCAGCGATCGGTGAAGAGCACGAGGCGCGGTCCGGCGACGATCGCCTCGACCTCGCGCGCGGTCGGCTCGTCCCGCCGCCAGCGGATGACGTCGCCGGCGACGGGAGGCGCGATCGGGAGGGCGAGGGCGCCCTCGACGATCGCCACGTCGGGCGGGGCCGCGAACAGGCGGGCGAGGGCCGATTCGGCGTCCGGAACGGATTCCCAGGCGGCGGCGAAGGCGGCCCGTGGCCGTGGCGGGGGATCGTCGTCGCAGCGGGCGAGGGTGAGGCCGGCGAAGGTCGCCAGCGGGTGCCAGCCATCGGGCAGGCCGCGGGGAGTGATCGCGTAGGCGAAGCCGAGGCGGCGGAGCGCGGTGCCGACCCCGGGCCAGCGGGCGTGGATCGCCTCGCTCAGCCGGAGGGTGCGCGTGGGTGGGAGTCCGGCCCCACTGTGGCCGGCGGCGATCCGGTGCGCGGCGGGCGTGTTCCACGGGAGCGCCGCCCGTCGCGCGAAGGCGACCTCGCTCCCCCCGGCCCAGCCGGGCCGGCCGGCGGTCAGTGCCCGCTCCCAGGCGGCGAAGTCGTCGAGCCAGACGCGGCTCCCGTCAGCGGCGATGGCGCGGGCGAGCGGGCCCGGGCGGGTGTGATACTCCGCGGGCCAGATCGGCCAGTAGCCGAGGCTGAAGCGAACGAGGTCCGCCGCCGCCAGCACCGCGAGACCGCCGAATCGCATCGCTCCGCGTCCCCGCAGCACGAGGACGGCACCGGCTCCCAGCAGCGCCAGCCAAGCGAAGTCGGTGGCGCGATGGCGAACATAGCGATCGAGGCGGGCGGACCACGCCTCGGTCGGGCCGGTGGGGCGATACCGCGCGACCACTGCTGGCGTGACGTGGCGGACGAGTTGGGGGCGAAGCGTCGGGAGCGCCAGCGCCAGTAGGAGCGCCCCTGCCGCGATCGCCGCCGCCACGCGCCCCAGCCAACGCGGAGGCGGCGCCGCTCGCAGCCGATCCCCTCCCCACGCCGCGAGCAGGATCAACCCCAGCGTGAAGAGCAGCAGCCACCGACCCGGCGCGCGGAACGTCCCGAACCCGGGGAGGAGCACCAGCGCCCGCGAGAGCGGGAAGTAGGGACCTAGTGCCAGGGCGAGACCGATCGCGGTCAGCGCGACGGCGGCACGCCCGCTCGCTTCGCGACGCGCGCTGCCGGCTCCGGCCGCCGCCAGGAGCAGCGTCGCCAGGCCGACGAAGCCGTTCAGCTCCCAATGATTCGGCGCGCCCCAGTAATCGCCGGTCGCCGGCGAGCCGAACAGGTTGGGAAGGAGGAGCATCGGGAGCTGCCAGGGCGGCAGCGAGAACTGCATCAGCCAGCGGTATTCGGGGGTGGTGAGGCGGGGACTTTCGCGCGCGAGTTCGAGGGTGGGCAGCCACTGCACCGCGCTGAGGAGCATCGCGCCTGCGGCAGCGAGTGCCAGCGGCCCCCAGCGCGCGAGCCAACGGCGCGGCAGGCCGGGATCGAAGATCGCCCAGATCAGGAGCGCCACGCCCGATACGAACGTCTGCGGCGGATGGAAGACGAGCGCCGCCAGTCCGCTCACGCCGGCCAGGGCGAGCAGCCACAGCGCCCGCTCACGGCCTCGCGCGTGCTGCGCCCGCTGCAGGCATCCGATCTGGATCGGCAGCCAAACGGCGGCCTGGAGCATCGGCAGGTGGACGATCCGCGCCGTGGCGTAGCCGCTCAAGGCGAAGAGGGCGCCGGCCATCGTCGCGGCGCCACGCGATCGCCCGCAGCCGCGCGCCAGCCAGTAGACGCCGAACGCCCCGATCGCCGAGTGCAACCAGAGCGTCGCCTCGAGCGCGACCGCGATGGGCAGCGCGGGAAGCCGGAGCAGCAGGTTGAGCGGGTAGAGGATCCCCGCCAGCCCGTCGGCGTGGAGCGCCATGCCCCCGATCAGGTCGGGCAGCCAGAGCGGCCAGCGGCCAGTACGGATGAAATCGCGGGTGGCGAGGTGGAGCGGAAGATAGTGGTCCCCCAGGTCGCCGTAGAAGTAGGTCCCCGAGCTGACCAGGGCACGGAGATGGGCGAGCGCCGCCGCGAGGGCGAGCAGCAGGATCGCTCCCACCCCCCGCCGGCTAGTGCCGCTCATGGCAGCTCCGGCACGGGCAGCGCCTCCGATCGGACGAAGTGGACCGCCCGCAGGTTCCGGTAGCGCTGCCGATAGTCGAGGCCGTAGCCGACGACGAACCGGTCCGGTAGCTCGAACCCGACGAAGTCGATCGGCAGGTCGACGAGGCGCCGGTAGGGGCGATCGAACAGGATGCAGACGCGCAGGCTGGCGGGCTGCCGCTGCTCCAGCACGCGGCGGATGTAGCCGAGCGTCAAACCGGTGTCGACGACATCCTCGACGATCAGGACGTGCCGGTCGACGATGCTCTCGTCGAGGTCCTTGGTGAGGCGGACCTCGCCGGACTGGATCCCCGGGCCGTAGCTGCTGATGCCGAGGAAGTCGAGGGTGACGGGGCAGGTGAGTTCGCGGGCGAGATCGGTGAGAAAGAAGACACCGCCCTTGAGCACGGTGACGAGGCGAACCTCCTGATCGCCGTAGAGGCGGGAGATCTGCTTGGCCAGCTGGCGGACGCGGCGACGGATTTGGGCCGCAGTGAAGAGGACGGGACCGAGGATCGGATCGGCGGGCATCGCGGATCGCGTCGAAAGGCTCGCGGGAAGGTTCGTTCTGCGGCGCGCGATCGCCTGCCGGCGGTGCACCGGGACGGCTCGCGGCGGTCGCTAAATAAAACGCGCTGAATTCAGCTCGGGAATTGTTGTAAGATAATTGCGATCGCACGACGATCCGGCAAGACACCCATGCGTAACCCTGTCACTCTAGCACAGGTCGCCCGCAAGGCCGGCGTGGCGATCAGCACCGCGTCGATGGTGCTGAACGATCGGCCGAACACCCGCATCTCCGCCGCCACGCAGCAGCGGGTGCGCCACGCTGCTCGCGAACTCGGCTATCGCCCCCGTTCGGCGCGGACGCGCCCGCGGCTGCATCTGGTGGTGGGCGGGGTCTCCGCCCATCCCGAGCCGTTCGAGAATCTCGCCGTGGTGGCGGCGATGCAAGCCGAGGCGGCGCGCGCCAACGCCACGGTGCAGGTGGTCATCGTCGGGCAGACGGCGGCAGCGCAACGGGAGGCGCTCGAAGCGCTCGTCGAGGGGCGCTGCGACGGCCTCCTCGTTGCCACGCGCCTCGAGCCGGAGGGGCTCGACTGGCTACTGAGCCGGCGCGTACCCGTCGTGCTCGTCGGCGCCGCGATGGCCGATCCGCGCTGTACCTCGGTCCATTCGGACAATTACCAGGGCAGCGGGCTGCTGATGGACCACCTCCTCCGCCTGGGCCACCGGCGGATCGCCTTCTGCGGCAGCTGCCGCGACATGACCTACGAGCAACAGCGTTATCAATGTTACGTCGCGCGATGCCTCGAAATCGGCGTGGTGCCGGCGCCGCACTGGGTCTACTGGGAGCGGGAGTCGCAGCACTCGCTCGAGGAGTGGGTGGCGCGACTGGCACCGCGGCGGCGCGAGCCGGAGTGCACCGCGATCTTCGCTGACCAGGTTCAGCTCGGGGAGCGGGTGTGGCACGCGCTCCGCCGCCAGGGGTATCGGGTGCCGGAAGAGATGTCGCTGGTCGTGTTCGAAGAGATGCGCCTCGGGACACCGGAGGCGCATCCGTTCACCCGCGTGCGCTGCGCCCCCGAGGCGATCGCGCGGCTGGCGGTGATTCGGTTGCTGCTCGAGATCGCCACGCCCGATCTGCCACGCGTGCGCATGGTGCTGCCTACCGACTTTGCGCAGGGGACTACGGCGGCGCCGCCCCCCGACTCCGCCGTTGCGACCGAGGGGGATGGCGACCGCCCTCCACTCGGTGGAGCAAGGATACGAGCAGGCACGCGGTAGCGCTGCCCTCCCCTACCGCGCCTTCTTCCCCTGTCGCAGGCGCCTCTCCGGACGCGGTGCCCCGCACTCGCCGGAGGGGCGAATTTTCTTGGCCGGAAAGAGTTTCCGCACGCCCCCCTCCCCCCAGACGTTAGCGCCCCCGGATGTCGCGCTCGCGCGCATCCGGAAGGGGGACGACGGATGCAGATTCGCGCCAAGGAGTTCGACTTCTATCCGGAACGGGTGGACGTCACCCCCGCCGACCTGGAGCGGATCAACCAGCACTTCGCGATCGCGCCGTTGCGCGCGGAGCAGGTCTACGTCCGCAAGATCGCGCTGTGCAACGATCGATACGACCGCAGCGGCGAGCGGTTCCCGCTGGCCTACCTCGAGCGGTTTCGCGACACGCTCGTCGGCAAGGCGCTGCTCGTGGCGCACGACCGGTCGCGCCTGCCGCTGGGGCGCTTCTTCCGCGCCGAGGTGGTGCGCGGCGACGCGGCGGCGATCGGGGCGCGCGCCCACGATCCCGACCTCGCGCCCGATTCCGAGGCGGCGCACTGGCTCCTCACCTGGGTCTACTTGGTGAAGACGCCGGCGAACGAGGAAATCCGCGCCCAACTCGACGGTGGCGTCTATTCCCACGTCAGCATCGGCTTCCGCTGGGCCGATCTGCTGTGCGATCTGTGTGGGCGCAGCTACTTCCGCAGCGATTGCCCGCACGTGATCGGCCACGAGTATGACGGTCGCCTCTGCACCGCCACCTACGGTGGCGATCCGCGCCGCGTCGAGGCGGTCGAGGGGAGCCTCGTCTACCTCGGGACGCAATACGGCGCGGTGGTGACGAAATCGGACGATCGGGCGGCGGAGAAGGCGCTGCTGGTCGACGACGCGTCCGGCGCCGCGAGCCTGCGCAGCGAGATCGACCGGCTGAAGGCGGAGGTGGCGCGCCTCCGGCCGCTGGCCGAGGATGGCGAGCTCTACCGCACCGACCTCCGCCAGGAGGTGCTGCGGCTCGCCGGCTGCGTCGGGTCGGCGCACGAGGCGGAGTTCCTGTGCGAGGCGCTGGCGGGGATGCCGGCCGCTCGTTGGAAGCAACTGCGCGACGAGTATCAGGCGCGGTTCGACGAGCGGTTTCCGCCCGCGCCGATGGGGCGGCTCGACGCCGTGGCCCCGAGCGGGAAGGACCCCCGCCCCTACGGTCTGTTCTGATGCGCGGCCCGCTGGGGCTCGCGCCGATCGAAACGGAGGAGATGGATGCCAAGGACGGTCGGAGGCCACGTACCCGGCCCCACCCTCGCTGCCGCACCTCGCGCGGGCTGGAACGATCCCGCCGTGGGGAACCTCGTCCGGTGGGACGACAGCGGCGATCACGCGGTCGCCGAGTGCGCGTCGGACGACGTGCCGATCGGGCGGGTGATCGCGATCAATCCGGCGCGCAGCGTGCTGACGATCGAGCTCTTCGCCGGTGGGATGGTGGCGGTGCTCCCCTACTCCGGCTCGCCTGCCCGGGGCGACCGGATTGAGGCGGACGGCACGGCCGATGCCGGTGGGAGCGGGCGGGTGCGCAGCGACAACGTCAACGGCATCGGCCGCGTGATCGCCATCGATCGCGTGCCGGGCCACGTCGACGTCTACTTCGGATAGGATGGCACGCCAGAACGGCGCGGGAGCGAAGGGCCCCTTCGCTCCCGTTGCGTTTTGGCGCCACAGGAGATCCCGATGGGAGAGATCCTTCAGATCGTCAAGAACTTGGACCGCGGCTTCTACAAGGAAGTGGACATGTTGCGCCGCAGCGAGCCGGCGGCGACGTCGTTCGGGCGGCTGGCGGCGGTGGCGGCGGAGCGCGGCCTCGCGCCCGACGAGCGCGAGCGCCAAGCGCGGGAGCGAAAGTTCCTCGCCTGGTTCGGCTGCGCCGATACGGAGGGGTATCGCGCGGAGAAGATCGCGGCGTTCGCTCGCGATACGTGGGCGCTGGAGCTGGCGTTTCGCGAACTCGGAATCCGCACCCGCGGCCCCGAGGCGGACGCCCTCGGCAAAATCTTCTCGTCGAGCGCGGGCACGGTCCTCTTCCCCGCCTTCGTGGAGACGCAGGTGGTGGCGGGGATGCTCCTCGCCTCGCTCGTGCCGACGATGATCGCGCAGGAGGTGACGGTCAACAGCCACACCGTCGAGCATCTCGCCATGACCGACGCGGAGGCGGACCGTCGCACGAGCAAGACGGGCGAAGGCGCCCCTGGGGCGACCGTCACCCTGCGGACGGCGGAACGGAGCATCCGGCTCGAGAAGTATGCCGCGCAGCTCGACGCCACCTACGAGAGCCTGCGGCTGCAGCGGCTCAACGTCGTCGGCCTCTTCCTCCAGCGGCTCGGCGAGCAGCTCGGTATCGACGAGACCGACGACGCGATCGAGGTGGCGATCGCCGGCGATGGCAATCCGAACAGCGCCGCGTCCGTGCTCAACACCGAGCAAGACAACGTCCTCGACTACGACGACCTGATCCGCCTGGTGCTCCGGTTTCCGAAGGGCTACCAGATGCGGGTGGCGATCGCCGGGGACGAGACGCTGCGGATCGTGCTCAACCTGCCGGAATTCCGCGACGCCAACCTGGGCGATAACGCCTTCCAGCGGCTCCATGCGGTGCAGGGCCCCCTCGCTGCCCGCTGGCAGCGATGGACGCGCACCACGCCGAGCTTCACCGCCGATCGCATCCTCGCGCTCGACAGCCGCCTCGCCCTGGTCCAGTACACCGAACAGGGCGTGATGACCGAGAGCGATCGCCTCATCGACCGCCAGTTCGAGCGGACGGTGGTGAGCAAGTGGAGCGGGTTCGGCAAGCTCGATTACCACGCGGTTCAGGTGTTGGATCGCGACTGGGCCTAGGCGTGCCGGGGGACGGGGCGCGAGGTCGTCCCGTCCCCCGCGCGCGGGAGGGGTCATGCGATGGAGCCGGGCGGGGTCCGACCGGTGGTAGGCAGCGATGGGGGCGAGTGGTTCGTCACCGCGGATCGTGCGGGCGCCGGCGTCTCGGGCGAGGCGCGGGTGGGGGGAGGCGTCGTGGTGGTGCTGTTCACGTTGACCGTGGAGGCGGTGGAACCGGGCGCGCGGGTGCGCGTCTGGATCCAGCAATCCGCCGACACCGTGGCGTGGGACGACCTCGTCGCCTATCCGGAAGCGACCGCGCCGGGCGCGTGGACGGCGCGCGTCGTGGCGGACGCGGCGCTCACCCCGGGGATCGAACCGCGCCTCGACGGCGAGCTCGCACCGAACACGGTGCGGGCGCTGCCGCTCGCCCATCGGTTCCGGGTGCGGTGGCACGTGGAGGGCGGGAGCGCCCGCTTCGGGGCGACGGCCCAGGCGATCGTGCTGGCGTCGGCGAGTCGCCGCACCGCAACCTGACGCCGACTGGGGGAGGGAGACGGGATGAAGATTACGGTCGACGAGGTGTTGCAGGAGGGGAATTGGCAGCCGGAGCCGTGGCGGCCGCGCCTGGCGGACGAGGCGGCGTTCCGCGCCTTCGTGTTGCAGATCATCGAGCGAGTGGCGGCGCAGGTGGAATGGCGGGTCGGGAGCGCGAATTACGCCAGTCCGAGCGCCACGCTTGCCGCCGTCCTCAAGGAGGCGGAGCAACACCTCGCGCAAGAGGCGTTGCTGTTGGCGGCGGCGGAGCTGGCCGATCATGCGCCCGATACGGCGACGGCGCCGTTCCGCGGACGCGGCGACGAGCTCCGGCGTGCCGCCGGCGCACGGCGAGCGCGGGCCGAGGCGCTGCTCGCTCCGCACGAGCTCGCCACCGGTCAGCCCGGTTGGCGCCAGCCGACCGCTCGCGCCGGCCGCGGCGATCCCCCGGTGCGGCCGCGCTTCGGCGGGCGGTAGATCGCGGCCGGGGGCGCCGCCATTCGGAGACGCACGAACGGGAGGTGGGATGCGTATGGGAACCGGCTCCGAGCGCGATCGAACGATCGGTCTCGTGCTCACGATCCTCGGTCTCTTCCTCGGTGCGATCACCTGGTCGATGAACCGGGTGAGCGCGGACGTCAATCGGGTGGAGGGGCGGCTCGACAGCGCCGAGGTGCGCTCGCTCGCGACCCAGCGCGAACTCGAGCAGCGTCTCGCGCGAATCGAGGCAAAGCTCGACCGACTCGCGCTGCGATTCGAGGTCGGGGCACCACCGGCCGCCCGGCGCCGCTAAGTGGCGGCATGGCCGCGGAGGGTCGCCTCGGACGGAGTGCGCGCCTGGAGCTCGGGATCGGGTGGCGGCACCGGCCCGCGGAGGAGCGGATCCCCCGTCGCCGCCAGCAAGGTGAAGAGGCGTTCGCGCAGCTCGGCTTGCAGCGAGGCGGTCTCGGGCCGTCCGGCGAGATTCTCCTGCTCCCAGGGATCGGCTTCCAGATCGTAGAGCTCCTCCTGGGGGCGGGGGACCGCCGGCAGCCCGAGCACCGCCTGGCCCGAGGGGCTGCGCGCGATGTCGAGCGGGATGTCGTAACGATCGGCCTCTTGCCAGTTGCGGATGTACTTCCAGCGCTCGGTGCGGAGGGCGCGCATCGGATCATAGCGGTCGTGCCAGGTCTTCTCGAGCAGGACGTGATCGCGCGGGGGCGGGGCGTCGCCCGCGAGGAGGGCGCGAAAGCTCACCCCGTGCAGGTGATCGGGGACGGGAAGCCCTACCAGTTCGAGCAGCGTAGGCAGCAGGTCGACGTTGCTGAGCAGCGCATCGACGACTCGTCCTGCCGGGATTCGCCCCGGCCAGCGCATCAGGAGCGCCGTGCCGACCCCGGGATCGTAGAGGTTGCACTTGGCGCGGGGGAACGGGATGCCGTGGTCGGTGGTGTAGAGGAAGAGGGTGTCACGGGACCACCCCGTCTCGTCGAGGGCGGCGACGATCCGACCGACGGCGGCATCCATCGCGCGGATCGCGCCGTAGAAGGCGGCGAGGTCCTCCCGCACCGCGGGGAGATCGGGCAGGTAGGGCGGCACGCGCACCGTGGCGGGATCGGCGGGCGGATACCCCTCGAACGGACGGTGCGTCTCGGAGAAGCCGACCATCGCGAAGAAGGGGGCGTCGCTGCGCTTTCGATGGCGGAGGAAGTCGGCGACCTGCGGCGCGATCCGCTCGCCCAGTGGGCGCTCGCTCCGGTCGCTGATCCACTGATAGCAGCATCCGAGCGAGCGGAGGTCGCGCTTCTCATGCTGGAAGCCGAAGAGGAAGGTCTCGTAGCCCGCTGCGGCGAGGTATTGCGGCAGGATGCGTTCGTGGTCGGGGAGGGTCCAGCCGCGGTTCACCAAGCCCATCAGCCCGTTGGCGTGGGGGAAGCGTCCCGTGAGGATGCTGGCGCGGCTGGGGCTGCACTGGGGCGCGGTGCAGAAGTAGCGGGTAAAGCGAGCACCTTCCGCCGCGACACGGTCGAGGTGGGGCGAGGCGACGTCGTCGTGGCCGTAGCAGCCGAGATGGCGGCCGGTGTCGTGGGTGATGACGAACAGGATCGAAAATGGCATGGCGAGCCCCGGCGGGAGGTCGGTTCCGCGGGCGCCGGGGCGTTCGTCGCCGATCGCCCGGCTCCCTGCGCAGCGGGAGGGGTTTCTCCGCGCGGCCCGGCGGGTACGCCGGAGGGGGCCGGCTCCGGGACGCTGCGCACGTCCTCGCCGACGACGCACAGGAGCCCGTGACGATGAAGAGCCGCGCATCGCTCGACCACCATCCGCTCCACCCGATCCTGGTGACGTTTCCCGTGGCGCTCTGGTCGACCAGCCTCGCGTACGATCTGCTCGGCGCGGTGGGGCGCAATCGCGATCTGCAGCGCTGCGCCGATCGCCTGCTGACGGCGGGGCTGTTCGGCGCGCTGGCCGCCGCCGTTCCCGGATTCATCGACTACACGACGCTTTCGCCGCCGCAGAGCGAGGGACAGCAGAAGGCGACGCGCCACATGCTCTGGAATTTGACCGCCGTCGCGCTCTACGGTCTCAACTACACGCTGCGTCGCGGCGAAGAGTCGCGCTGGCGCCGCTGGCTGGCGGTACCGCTTTCGCTGGCGGGATTCGGCATCGTCGCCTACTCCGGCTGGCTGGGAGCGAGCCTCGTCCACGAGTTGCAGTGGTCGGTCCGCCACCTCGGGCCGAACGCGACGGAGGCGAAGTCCGGGGAGCGCTTCAGCGCCTCGCCGGGGAGCTACGTGTCGGTGGCGGCGTGGAACGAATTCGAGCGAGACGGCCAACTGAAGTGGGTCGAGGTGAACGGGGAACGGATCGTGCTGGCGCGCTCGGGCGAGCGGAT
>ENA-ORXB01003483-ORXB01003483.1-sediment-metagenome-genome-assembly--contig:-NODE-3483-length-10853-cov-3.178267_pt1 | contig 10853 bp, 14 predicted proteins | sample MGYA00237863_ERZ511475 | MGnify/ENA primary metagenome ERZ511475 (study PRJEB26305, sample SAMN06343858) | sediment metagenome | isolation source: hot spring sediment | place: Canada: British Columbia...
CCGGGGCGGCCGAGGACGAGGGAGAACGGCGGCGGCGGAGAGCGGGGATATCCCCGGCACAGCGACGGACGGCGGCGATGGGGAGAACGACCCGCGCCTTACCTTTTCGGCAGGTCGAGGATCGCCTTGAGGCCGGGCTCGTTGTCCTCGAGCTTCAATTCGCCCCGGTGAAGCCGCGCGACCGCTGCCGCGAGGCTCAGGCCCAGTCCCGAGCCCGGTTGCGAACGGCTCTGTTCGAGCCGCACGAAGCGCTCGACGGCGCGGGCCCGACCGCCGACGATCGTTCCGGTCGCGATCGCCCGCCGCTCAACCACCGGACGCCGCCCCTGCCGGCGACGCCCCCAACCACCGGCCCACCTGGTCGATGGCCTCCTCGAGGAGACGCTCGAAGGCCTCGCGCGTGGGCGCCAGCTCGCGCAAATGCCCGCCGAGGTACAACGACGTCAGCCCGTGGATCAGCGCCCACGCGAACAAGGTGCCCCGCTGCGCATCCACCTCCGAGGCGTAGATGCCCGCCCGCTGCGCTTCCACCACCGACCCCACCACCTCCTCCCAGCTGGGCACCTCTCCCCGGACCTCCGCCGCCAACGCGGGATCCCCGCACACCATCCGCGGCCCCGCCGGAAGCTCGAACATCAGTCGGAAGTAGCCGGGATTCTCCAACGCAAAACGGGCGTACGCGCGCCCCAGCGCCCGATGCCGCGCCGCCGGGTTGCTACCCGCCGCGGCGCTCTCCTCCGCCACCGCCTTCGCCAGCCGCCGGAAACCCTCGCGCAGCAGCTCGCGCAACAGGTCGGCTTTGTCGCGAAAGTGCAGGTAGAGCGTCGCCGGCGAGTAGGCGATGCGCGCCGCGATGGCCCGCACCGACAACCCCTCCAGCCCCTCCTCCCGTAGGATGTCGTGCGCCGCGTCGAGAATTCGCTGGCGCAGCGCGGCCCGCTCGCGCGCCCGCCGCGCCACAATCTCCGGTCGTCGCCCTCGCGCCATGGCTCTAAACAGTGTTCACCATACTAACTCGGTTCCGTGCCGACGTCAACCCACCACCCAAACCGATACCGCGCCCGCGGCGCGCCCGTTGGCCCCGACCCCTCCACCGCCTGCGATTCCCCCCAAGATCCCGAGACCATGCCCGAACGTTGGACCCATGTTCCTTTATCTTTGCAGCGAAATGCGAAACACTTGATCCAAAAGATCAAATGACGCCGAATACTTGCGCATGACGGGCATACGCATTATCCTTCGATCCGTACCGCACGCGGAGGACGGGCATGTTCGATGATACCGACCTTCGGATCTACGATCCGAACGATTTCGACAACCGGAATCGGGACGAGGCGGCGCGCGCGGTCTGGGCCCTCGCCAAGATCTGCCTCATGGCCTCGGACTTCGCCGTGGTGGCCCAGCTGCCGCGGAACCTCAAGCGCGAGGTGCGCGCCTGGGCCGGCGGCAAGATCGCCCCGGTGGTCACCCCGTCCGGTGACTCCCTCGTCCCCCTGCACGGGTTGGTCGACGAGGATGGGTGGCGGGCCGTCGGCGTCGTGCTGGAAGGCGCAGCCGTGCTGGCCGCGGCCATCGACGATCCGGTGACGGTCCACTTCCGCACCCGCCAGCCGACCGCCGACCCGGGGTCGGCGTCATGGCACCGCCTCGTCGTTCATGCCGACGGCACCGTCGAGGTCCACTGGGTGCCCGTCGAGCAGCGGACGACCGTGGCCATCGACGACGACGAAGACGACGCCGATGACGAGGGCCGGGGCGAGGGCGATGACCCCGACCCGCGTCCCCAGCCCGTGCCCACGCCATAAGGCGCGGACGCGGTGCCGGCCGCTGGGGCGCGGCGCTTGCGCAGCCCGCGGCGCGGCCTACGTTGCCGCGTGGGCACCGCCCCCGCCCGCGCCCGCGACGGCGTTGTCGGAGGGGGTCCGTAGCTTCCTCTTTGGTTGTCCAACGCGGGTACCGTAACCATGCCGGATGTTCATCCCGCGCTAGCCTTGTGGGCCAAAAGCGGCGACCCCTTCCACCCCCTCCTCGCCCACATGCTGGACACAGCGGCGGTGGCCACTGCCCTTTTGGAGCGCGAGCCGATCCGCAGCCGGCGTCTATTTGCCGAGGATTGGGGCCTGGACGAGGAAAATGCCTGCCGCGTGGTGGCCTGGCTGGCGGGCCTCCACGACCTGGGCAAGGCCTCACCTGTCTTCCAGCGGGGCTGGGCGCCCGGCGCAGCCGCTGTTCGGCATGCCGGCTTCTGCTGGGACGAGGAATGGTTGGCGGAGCCGACGCGTTGGGTGGCCCACGGCGTCTTCACCGACGTGCTGTTACGCAACCATCTGCCCCCCTCGGATTCACACGCCGCGTGGCCTGCCGTTTGGGCGAAGCTCTCGGTGCCCACCACGGCTTTCCCGCGGAGGTCGATGAAACGGGCCGAGCGCACCGCCTCCTCGAGATCGAACGCGTGGAATGGGACGGCGCCCGATGGGATGAGGCTCGATCGTGGCTGATCGAGCGAGTCCGCGCCGCAGTCGACGCGCCTGTGCCGAAGATCCCGCACCTGAGCGCGACCGGGGTGCTCCGGGTCATGGCGTTGGCCTCCTTCGCCGACTGGATTGCCTCGGATGCGTCGAAATTTCCGTACGGGCGGAATCCATCGGAGCCAGGCTACTTCGACGAGGCGGTCGGCCTTGCTCGGAGTGCCCTAGATCAAATCGGCTGGTGGCCAAAACGCCCCTTCGTGCCGCGATCGTTCGGCGAGATTTTTCCCTTTGAGCCGAATCCGCTGCAGCGCAGCGTGCCCAAGCTTCTTGCTCAAACGACGGCACCCGTGCTTCTGGTCGTCGAAGCTCCCATGGGAACCGGCAAAACGGAGGCGGCTCTTTACGCTTATCATCTCCTCCGTCATGCTCTCGACCACCGCGGACTCTACGTTGCGTTGCCGACTCAGGCGACCGCCAATGCCCTGTTCCAACGAGTGGTGAACTTCCTCCGGCACCTCGGGGAATCCCGCCTCGACGCCCAACTTGTCCATGGGACGGCCACGCTTCAGCCCCTGTACGCTGAGCTGTTAGAGAACGCGCATCCGACGGAGGTCCATGACGAGCCTGGGGGGGATCCGACCGCGGCTGCTGCGGGTGGCGTGCGCGCGGCTGCATGGTTTTCCGCGCGCAAGCGCGCCATGCTGGCTGAGCACGGTGTCGGAACGGTGGACCAGGCGCTGCTCGGTGTGCTGCGCGTCAAGCACCACTTCGTGCGACTGTTCGGGCTGATGAACCGGGTGGTGGTGCTAGACGAGGTCCACGCTTACGACGTCTACACTTCGGGATTGATCGAGTCGCTCCTGCGCTGGCTGCGGGCCCTCGGTTCAAGCGTCGTCCTCATGACAGCCACCCTGCCACCGAGTCGGCGCCAACGCTTGCTAGCCGCGTGGGCGGGCGGGCCGGTCAAGGAGCCCAACGTGCCGTATCCGCGCGTGCTGGCCCTCCATTCGGAGGGTCGCTGTGAAGTCGAGAGCCTGCCTGGTGAGCACGACCGGCCTTTGACGCTGGTGCGGATGAGCGCAGAGGTGGACGCGATCGCTGATCGACTGCGCGATGCGCTGCCCGGCGCTCTTGGTGCCATCGTGAACACCGTGGATCGAGCGCAACTCCTCTACCGCGCGCTCGGCGATGGCGCGCCGCTGCGTTTGGGTGAGCTTCTTGAATTCGTCGGCCCCCGCGCAACAGAGGATCGCTGGTCGGCTTTGCGTGCTCTGGCTGACAAGCGACCCATGGCCATCGTTGGCCGGCGCCTCTCCGATGGTACCGTGGTTCTGCTGCTCCACGCTCGCTTCCCGGCCGAGGATCGCGCGCTGCGCGAGCACGTCGCGCTCGCATTGTTCGGGCCGGGAGAGCGCCCGATGGAACGGATGGTGCTTGTGGCCACCCAGGTGGCCGAGCAAAGTCTCGACCTTGACTTCGACTGGCTTTACACGGACCTGGCCCCGGTCGACCTGGTGCTCCAGCGCGCCGGACGGCTCCATCGGCACCGTCGAGGTCGGCCGTCGGCCCACGACTGCCCGCACTTGCACCTCGGCGTTCCACCGGAGGACCCGGCCCCGGATTTCGCCACAGGGCTCTTTTGGAGTCGCATCTACGACGAATGGGTGCTGCTGTCGACTTGGTGGGCCTTGCGGATGCGTCCAGCCATCCACCTGCCGAGCGATTTGGAGCCTCTTCTCGTTGAAGTCTACGAACGTTCTCCAGAAGACTTTCCTGCGGACTTGCGCGCACGTGCCGACGACGCGTACCGACGCTGGCGCCAGCAGGAACAGCACCAGGAGCGGCTGGCCGCGAACTGGAGTCTGCGCGATCTGGAGCGGTTGCTCGATGCTACCAGCACGGCGGCACTGCCCGCCCAGGGGCGCATGGACGACGACGTCGACACCGAAGCTACTCAGCGCTTGCTCACCCGACTCGGCGACGCGAGCGTGGCAGTGGTTCCGGTCTTCCATGTCGGCGAGGCGTGGGCCCTCGATGCTGAGGGACGGGAAACGCTGCCCCGCACAGGCAACTTGTCCAAGGAGTGGATCCAGCGAATTTTCCTTCGCGCTGTTCGCCTTTCTCGGTACCCCTTGCCGCAGATCTTAGCACAGGAAAAGCCGCCGCGCTCCTGGGAGCGGGTGGGCCTGCTTCGCGGTTTGCGCCCTTTGGTCGTCGGGCGCGTTTTCGTTGAGCGGGACAACCGCGGGCTGTGTGTTAATCTCGATCCCGAGCTCGGCGTCGTCTATGAGCGCGTCCTCGTGCGCGAGCGAGACGCGACCGCCACCCTCGGCCTGGGAGATCCACGTGATGTCTAAGTTTCATCTCCTATCCGAACCTTGGATTCCCGTCGTCTGGAGCGACGGCCGTCGCTCCGAACTCAGCCTCACCGACGTCCTGCGGCATGCGCCTTCGATCGAGCGCCTCGACGTGGCCTTGCCCACGGAAGAAGCTGCCCTTTACCGCCTCCTGCTGGCGGTGCTTCATCGGGCTCTGGGCGGTCCCACCACCGAAGACGACCTTCACGATCTTTGGGAGCGGCAGGCTTTTCCCGACGACCCGCTCGACCGCTACTTCGACCGGTGGTCGGATCGGTTTTGGCTGTTCCATGACTCGGCGCCGTTCTTTCAGATCGCCGATTTGCCGGACGACATGGCCAAGCCGTGGGTGCGTCTGTTCGTCGACGGAGGCAGTCCCACGCTCTTCGACCACACGACGGACGAAAACTTTCCATCCGCGACGTACGCTCAGGCGGTGCGGGCGCTGCTGGCCCACCAGAGCTACTAGACCGGCGGGCTTCTGCGCCGGTTCGGCGTGACGTCCACCAAAGCGGGGCCCCTGGCGGCCGCGGCGGCCTTCGTGGCCGAGGGGCGCACGTTGTTTGAAACGCTCTTGCTGAACCTCGTTCCGTACAGCGGCGGGGACGATGAACCGATCTGGGAGACACCGCCGTTGCGGCTCCAAGACGTTCACGGTTACCGCACCGCCTGGCCGCGCAGCGGCATAACGCGCCTGTATACCTGGATGACGCGGGGCATCCGTTTCCTGGACGAAGGAAGTGGCGTCCGGCGCATGGCCTACGGGCCCGGAGTGCAGCCGATCGACACGGGCGTCACCGAGCGCGACCCGATGGTGGGCTACCGTCTCACAAAGAAAGGGGAGCTGGTGGCGGTGCGCCTTAGCATAGAAAAGAGCCTTTGGCGCGATTTCAGCGCCATGCTCCCAGAGGCGGCGGGCATTCTTCCGGCCACGCTTCAACACGCCAGCAAATGGGCGCAGACCATCGGTCGACGCGCTGGGGTGCGGGTGCTGGGCCAAGTCTCCGAATCAATCGAAACTGTTCAATGTACGACGGGAGGTGTACCCGTTGCCGGCCGATCTCGGACCCCGCGTCCGGGAGGATTTGCGCGGAGTCGTCGAGCTCGCCGAGGAGACAGGCCGACGCCTAGACGGAGTCGGTTGGTCCCTGGCGAGCACGCTGATCCGGTCCACCGACCGGAATGCGCTCGAAGCGCTCCGGCGCTCTTTGCCGCTGCTGCCGACGTACTGGGCAGTCCTCGACAGCACCTTTCCTCACACCTTCGCGAATCTTGGTTCACCCAACGCCTTGGCGCAGTGGCGCCAGGTGTTGGCGCGCGCCGTCGATCGCGCGTGGGAGACCACGCGCGCAGCCGTCGGCCAGACGCCAACGGCTTTGCGGGCGATCGCGCAGACCGACCTCAAGGTGGCAGCGCTGCGTCGTCGCCTTCTCCAACCCTAAAACAAGGAGGACCGGATGCCCTCGCCTCCCCTTCGCGGTGAAGCTTTTGTTCGGTGGCTGGAACGCCTTAAAGAGAAGGAGAGTTGGACGCCGGCACGTGCCGCCTTGCGCCGCAGCTTGGCGTTCCCTCCGGGCGCTTATCCGCCCGCGTTCCCGTTCCTGGAGCCGGCCATCCAGACGGAAGGATGGCGGCGGGAAGCACACTACTTGGTCGGGGGGCTCTACGCCGCCAAGGACGGCGATCACCGGCCAGGCCGTTCCCTGGCAGAGGCCTTCCGCGAATTGCGCTGGGTGCGCGGCGGAGGATCGCCCGAGGGCGCCGTCAGCGTGGAGCATCGCTTTCGGGCGCTGCTTGACGCCGACTCCGACCAGCTCCCCACACGACTGCGCAGTGCGGTGATCCTTGTCGAGGGTGGCATCGACTTCGCGCAGTTGCTTGACGACCTCTTGCGGTGGTTTGATCCGCGCAAGCGCGTTCAAATCCGTTGGGCGCGGACGTTCTATCGCGGCAGCGAGGAATCCACCACACAACTTCAGGAGAACGTCGGACGAAGCTCATCGAACTTCACATCCTCCAGACCGTCGCCCCGAGCAACCTCAACCGCGACGACACCAACAGCCCCAAGGACGCCCTTTTCGGCGGGTTCCGCCGGGCGCGCGTCTCAAGCCAAGCCCAAAAGCGCGCCGTACGCACCGCCTTCGCGCAGTGGGGATCCATTTCGAAGCTGGATCGCGGCGTCCGCACGCGCCGCCTGGTGGAAGAAATCGTTCGCCGGCTAGCGGGCCGTCGCGATCCGGAGCTGGCTACCCGCGCCACCGAGGCCGCTCTCGCCTCCCTCGGCCTGGGCGTCAAAGAGGGTCGGACAGAGTACCTCGTGTTTCTCGGGCAGCGCGAACTCGACCGTCTTGCCTCGCTCGTCGATCAGTACTTCGACAAGCTGGCTGCGGCCGCAGTCAGCGGCAAAGGCAAGGTTCAAATCGACAAAACAGAAAAGGAGGCACTGCGCAAAGCCCTCGACGGTGGCCAGGCGGTGGATATCGCCTTGTTCGGTCGGATGCTCGCCGATGCGCCGGAGCTCAATATCGACGCCGCCTGCCAAGTGGCTCATGCGCTCTCGACGCACAAGGTCGACCGCGAGTTCGACTTCTACACCGCCGTCGACGACCTCAACCCGCGCGAAGAGACTGGTGCCGGCATGATGGGTGACGTCGAGTTTTACTCCGCGACGCTGTACCGGTACGCCGTGCTCGACGTCGCGAAATTGGTCGAAAATCTTCAGGACGATCGCGATCTTGCCGTTCAAGCGGCGCGGGCCTTCGCGGAAGCCTTCGCTCTCGCTCTGCCGAGCGGGAAGCAGAACACCTTTGCTGCCCACAACCCGCCCTTGCTGGTGGCCTTCCGCGGAGGCGATGGATTGCCGCGGAACCTGGCCACTGCCTTTGAACAGCCCGTGCGCCCGCGCGACGACGCTCCCCTGTCCGCGCTGTCGATCCAGCGATTGGCGCAGGAGTGGGCGAAATTCGACCGCGCCTTCGGACCGCTCCAAGGCGAACGGAAAGCTCATTTGACGCTCGTAGATGCCAACGGCGCCACCGAGCCCCTGGGCGAAGCCGTCGCGTCGCTGCCCGAGCTGCTCGAGCGGATCGTCGACACCGCGCGCCAGCTTGTGGCCTAAGGGAGGTGTTCATGGCCACGCTGATGATTCGACTCTGCGGCCCGATGCAATCCTGGGGCGTACGCAGCCGCTACGACTACCGCGATACGTGGCCGTACCCCACCAAAAGCGGCGTGTTGGGATTGCTGTGCGCCGCCTTGGGGCGGGATCGGCACGAACCCATCGACGACTTGGCCGCGTTACGCATGGGGGTGCGCGTCGACCGGCCCGGCACCCTCAAGGTCGATTACCAGACGGCCAGCCAGGTGCTGACATCGGAATTCGCCTTGCGGGACACGGTGCAAAGCTGGCGCAGCTACCTGTCCGACGCTGCCTTCCTGGTTGGGCTTGAGGGCGACGACAGCCTGCTAAGCCAATGCTACGAAGCTCTTCTTCGGCCGCGATGGCCGCTCTTTTTTTGGGGGGCAAGAGCTACGTGCCCAGCCCGCTACCGTGGTTGCGCGACGGGCTGACCCTCGCTTCCTTGGAGGCGGCCCTCCGATCGTATCCCTACCTGGGTTCCGGCCAACCGGAGCACGATCTGCTTCTAGTATTGGAAGTGCCATCCAACGAAGGCCGGCTCGTGCAGGACCAACCGGCCGGGCCGTTCGCGGAACGCCGCTTCGTGGTGCGCTACGTGCGCGAAATTCCGCTGCCGCGCGAAGATGTTCCCACGCGGGAGGAGAGCGATGTGGGTTAGCAAGCTAGTACTCGATTCGCGTCTCCGCGAGGTTCGGTGGGCCATTGCCAACCCCTACGCGCTCCACCAAGCGCTCTCGTGGGCCGTCCGCGACGGCCTGGAACGCAAGGAGGAGCGGCTGCTCTGGCGATTGGAACCCACGCGATCGATGGATCGACCCGTTGTTCTGGTGCAGACATGGTCCCGGCCCGACTGGAACGAGGTGCTCGCCCGTTGGCCTCATTTCGCCGAAATTCATGGTCCCAAACCGTTCAATCCAGTGCTGTCGCCTGGCCAACGTCTTCGTTTCCGCCTCCGAGCCAATCCTGCCAAGCGCGACGCCGCCATTCGCAAACGCGTGGCTCTGAAAACGCCGGTCGAAAAGGTCCGCTGGCTTGAGGACCGCCTGCGTGCGGGGGGGTTCCGGCTACCCGAGCGAGACGGGCAACGGCCGGTGCGTATCCTACAAGACGTTTTCCTCCGAGCCTTCTAGCAGGGACACACGATTCGGATGGAGGCCGTGCTGTTCGAGGGCGTGATAGAGGTTGAGGATCCAGTGCGGGCGCGCACGACACTTGAGCGGGGTCTCGGTCCGGGAAAGGCGGTGGGGTTGGGGCTGCTATCGGTGGCGCCGGGAGGTTAAGCATGCCTCCTGTGCGCCCTTCGCGGAACCTGCGGTTACTACCCAAGTTCCGTGACGGCCTCTCGTATCTCTACGTCGAGCGTGCCATCGTCGAACAAGAATCACAAGCAATTGCTATCTTCGACAAGACGGGTGTGACCCTCGTTCCGATGGCTGCACTCGGCGTGTTGTTTCTCGGGCCCGGAACGCGCATCACTCACGCGGCGATGCGCACACTGGGAGAGAATGGGTGCTCGGTGGTTTGGATCGGCGAGGGGTTCGCACGGCTATACGCTCACGGCTACGGTGCGACGCGGAGCGCGCGTCGCCTCTACCGCCAAGCTCAGGCCTGGGCTGACCCGCGATTGCACCTGGAAGTGGTGATGCGCCTCTACCGTTTCCGGTTCCGGGAACCGCTTCCCCAAGGGTTGACCCTTCAACAGCTCCTCGGCATGGAGGGCGTCCGAGTGCGCGACGCCTATGCTCATTGGAGCCAGGAAACCGGCGTACCTTGGTACGGGCGCCGCTACGACCGCTGCAACTGGGAAGAAGCCGATCCCGTCAACCGTGCCCTGTCCGCAGCGTCGGCTTGTCTCTACGGCCTCTGCCACGCGGCCATCGTCGCAGCGGGTTTCAGCCCGGCGCTCGGTTTCATCCACACCGGTCACCTGCTCTCCTTCGTCTGGGACATCGCTGACCTGTACCGAACGGACATCGTGATTCCCGCCGCCTTCCTTACCGTGGTCGACGACGAGTTCGACGTCGAGGGGCGAGTGCGGTGGCGAGTACGCGAATGGGTCCAGGAGGCGCGACTTCTCGAACGCGTGGTCGAAGACCTGCTACGCCTCTTCGCCAAGCTCGGTCTACCCGGCGACGACAAGTTTGAGCGGGCCGACGACGAAGACGAAAACCGGTTGTGGGATCCCGGAGGAGAGGTTGAAGGGGGAATCAACTATGGTGATCCTCCTGCTGGAGAAAGTGCCGAAGAGCCTGCGTGGTGAGATCACGCGTTGGTTAATTGAGCTCGATACCGGCGTGTTCGTCGGTCGCATCAGCGCCCTCGTGCGAGACCTGCTATGGGAAAAGGTGGTAGCAACGGCAGGCTCGGGCCGATGCGCGATGGCCTACCGCATAGACCGGGAACTTGGCTTCGCAATGCGCTTACACAAGTACACCGATCGCGTACTTCAAGATTTTGATGGATTGACCTTGATCACCGTGCGGAACGCTGAAGCAATTCGTAAAGCCGAGCGGCTCGAGCGAGAGATCGAGCGCCTTCGCCGCCGCGCGGAACGCACGCAGCAGCCCCGTTCGGGCCCCGAACATACATCCCACCAATAACTTGCGAGAATCGTTGACACTTCCGTGGGTCGTGTGAGAGGATTGTCCTTCTAGAACAAAGTGTAGTCCCCACGCACGTGGGGATGGCCCTGGGGGCGTCTGGCACCCTGGAGTGGGAGCGCGTAGTCCCCACGCACGTGGGGATGGCCCGTAGTGTCGCAGGTCGGAGGGCATCACTGGCTGTAGTCCCCACGCACGTGGGGATGGCCCGGACGTGTTTGCACCGCTGGCGCAGCTCGGGCAGTAGTCCCCACGCACGTGGGGATGGCCCGTTCCTGGCACAGCA
>ENA-ORXB01003484-ORXB01003484.1-sediment-metagenome-genome-assembly--contig:-NODE-3484-length-10851-cov-2.740208_pt1 | contig 10851 bp, 7 predicted proteins | sample MGYA00237863_ERZ511475 | MGnify/ENA primary metagenome ERZ511475 (study PRJEB26305, sample SAMN06343858) | sediment metagenome | isolation source: hot spring sediment | place: Canada: British Columbia...
ATCGCCGGGCATTTCCACCGCCAGTTCCTGCGCCGCGCCTGGGTCTTCTGGCTTGTGCTGGCGCTCTTCCTGGCGTTCGTGCTGCTCAACGGCGGTGTGGCGATGGGCGACGACCGCAGCCATCCCAGCCTGGGCTTGCACGCCGGCAATCTGTATCTGCTGCTTTTCCTGAGCTTCTTTATATTCCTGCCCCTGCAAATTGCCAACCTGCCGCGCCTGTGGCAGCCGATCGCAGAACGCTGGTGCCGTGACGTCCGCATCGTCGTTACCGGCGGGTTCAAGCCCGAGAAAATCCGCCAGTTCGAGGAACTCGGCCTGCCCGCCGACATCAACCAGCAGTTCGACCGCATCACGCTGGAGACGCACATCAACTTCATGCTGGGCCGCGTCGGCAACACGAACCGCGGCTTCCCGTCGACAAAAGACAGCTACGTCACCGGGCTCTACAATTTCCTGGCGAAATTCAACGAATACGACTTCTATATCCAGGACACGTGGAAGGTGAACCGCAACCTGACCGTCGATCTCGGGCTGCGCCTCGAGGCCAAGCAGTCGCCGCGCAATCCCGACGGCCGGATCCGGCGGCCCGACCAGGTGGCCGTGGCCGGTGCGGCGCCGACCAACACGCTGAAATGGGTGCCGGGCAATCTGTACAGCGACGACGTCAACAACTGGGCGCCTTCCATCGGCTTTGCCTGGGATCCGTTCGGCAACGGAAAGACGTCCATCCGCTCCAACTACCGCATCGCCTACGATCGCATCAACACGTTTGTGCTGAGCTCGCAGGTATTCCAGAACCTGCCCGGCATCGTCATCGGCCTCAACGACGCCAGCTATGGCCAGAGCGGCGGCCGTCTGGCAGGATTGCCGGAACTGAAGCCCCCGGCCGTCTCGCCCGAGTCGCTGGCCCAGCCGGCGCCGTTCTCCAACCGGACGATCACGGTGGTCGACCCGAACTTCAAGACACCGACCACGCACCAGTGGAGCTTCTCGGTGCAGCGGGAGGTTTTCCGCAATGCGGTCATCGAGGCCAACTATATCGGCCGCCGCGCCTACAACCTTTTCGGCGCCTACAACGCGAACCAGGTTGAGTGGCGCAACAACGGCTTTTATAATGCACTCGCCACGGTCAACTCCGGGGGCGAGAGCCAGCTCATCAATCAGCTCATGGCGGTGGACTCGCGCAAGCGCTCCACCGAGACCGGCTCGCAGGCGCTGCGCCGCATTTATTCCGTGGACCTGAGCAACAATAACTGGGCCTTCATCGCCCAGGATCTGAGCCGCCGCGTCGTCGGCGGCCGCGGGCAGGCCGAGGCGGCCGGGCTCAGCCCGTTTTTCTTCCTCTCGTTCCCGCAGTTCGCCAACGGGCTGAACGTGATCGATTCGAACGACTTCTCCACCTATCACGCCGGCCAGGTGCAATTTCTCAAGCGGATGAGCGGCGGGCTGGAGTATCAGATCAGCTACACGCTGGCCAAGTCGCTCGACACGCGCTCTTACGACCCCGCATTCACGGTGGTGGCCACGGCCAATGCGCAGTCGGCCGGCGGCACGCCGTTTGACATCTACAACCGCAGGCTCAACTACGCCCCCAGCGATTTCGACCGCAAGCACGTGGTGCAGACCTACTGGATCTGGGAACTGCCGTTTGGCCGCGGGAAGCGGTTCGGTTCGGCTGCTTCGGGGGTGACCCAGCGGCTGATCGGCGGCTGGCAGGTGGCCGGAACGACGACGCTCCGCTCCGGTAGGCCGATCATGGTCTACACGCCGAGTGGCGGCGTCGGCGGACTCGGCAGCCAGTGGTACAACATCGGCCACGGCCGCACTTCGCGGCCGCGCTTCGTCGTGCCGCGCATCCCTTACAACAACCAAGTCGACGGCCACACGGCGCTCGAGGGCGCCGCCGGCTTTCGCCATTACATGAACCCCGACTCGTTCCGCCTGGTCCAGGGCTTTGAGATCGGCGACGTCGGCAGCGTCCTGCCCGACATGCGCGGCCCGGGCTTCATCCAATGGGATCTGGCCATCATGAAGAACTTCCAGATCTTCGGTGAGGGCCGTTACCTCCAGCTCCGCTGTGAAGCCGAGAACCTGTTCAACCAGATGAACCCGGCGATGCCCAACGGCGCCGTCACCCAGCGGACTTTCGGGATGATTACCGCGCAGGAAGGTTCCCCGCGCCGCGTCATGATCGCCGCCAAGTTCGTCTTCTGAGCGCTACTCCGGCGGGCGCCCGGCCGCGCGGCCGCCGGAAACGATTGCGCTAAAATGGCCGGTTCATGGCCGATTTGCTCGCCGGGAAGACGGCCCTCGTGCTCGGGGTCGCCAACAAGCGCTCCATCGCCTGGGGCATTGTCGAAGCCTTTCTGCGCGAGGGGGCGACGGTGGGCATCAGCTACGCCGGGGAAGTGCTCGAAAAACGGGTGTTCCCGCTGGCGCAGGAAGCCGGTATAGACTTCGTCGAACAGTGCGATGTGACTTCCGACGAGCAGATCGCCGCGACGTTCGCCAAAGCGCGGGAACGCTTCGGCACGATTGACATGCTGGTGCACTCTATTGCCTACGCGCCTGGCGAAGACCTGGGCGGGCGTTTCCGCGATGTCAGCCGCGAGGGCTTCAAACTGGCGCTGGACATCTCGGCCTACAGCCTGATCCCGCTGGCGCGTCACGCCGCCGAGATGATGCCCAACGGCGGCAGCATCATGGCCCTCTCCTATTACGCCGCGGAGAAAGTCGTCCCGCGCTACAACGTGATGGCCATCGCCAAGGCCGCGCTGGAGAACATCGTGCGCTACCTGGCCGCCGATCTCGGCCCGCAGGGTGTGCGCGTCAACGCGCTGAGCCCTGGCCCAATCAAGACGCTGGCCGCGGCGGGCGTGCCGGGCTTCCGCACCATGCTCAAATACAGCGAGAGGATCACGCCGCTGCGCTCGCAGATCACCCAGGAAGACGTGGGCAATGTGGCGGTCTTCCTGGCCAGCGACTGGGGACGGCAAGTCACCGGCGAGACCATCTACATTGACGGCGGATATCACATCCTGGGTCTGACTGTCCCCGAAGAGGAATTCGAGGACTAGAGCGTGTTATGAACTTTTCCCCTCATCCCCTGGCCCGTTCCTGAGCTGTGGGTTTGTAGGGGCGGCTTCTGAACCCACCCTTACGTTTGCGCTGAGAAGGGAATTGCGACATGAGGAAGAAGTACCTCGCGAAAGTTCATAACAGCCTCTAGAGGGAATCCCTAAAACACCCTTGTCCCAGACAACAAACGTGGCGGACGCGCGCTTTGCGTCCGCCATGCCTTTCCATTCAGAGCGCCCTCTACGACGGCTCGCGCCCATCGTGCTGGCGAGCGCCCGACATGGCCGCGACAGGCCCGCTGCCGCCGCGTTTGTGCGGCAGGCGCGTCAGCGGCTCAACGCGGGCTTCTACGTACACGTACTCAGCTTCTTTAGCTTTCATCCCTCGCGGTCCGCCGCCTACTTCCTTCTTGCCGTTTCTGAATCTGATCTTCTCCACCAGGGTGATGCTCACCCCGGCGTTGGGTAGCAGCCACAGGGTATGGTATTCGTCCCAGATCGAGTTGCGGTAAAACTTGAGCACGGCATCGCGATCCAGCGCGCGAATCTCTTTGCGCACATCGCTCAACTTCATGGCGCTCAGACGCCGCGCCAGTTGTTCGCGTGCAGCCTCGTCCATCAGAACTCCCCTCCGCTGACAGAGAGCCGAATTCGAACCCATGCCGGGCATCATTGTAGCACAGAAGACAACGCGAGTGCATGGCCTTGCCCGCCGGTGTGATGTACAATGGGCGCGACAGTGCTACCCTGGCGGCCTCCATGGACATTCACCCATTCACTATCTCTCAACTGACCAGCTACATCCGCGACCTGTTCGACCAGGACGAGCTGTTGCAGGACGTCTGGGTACAGGGAGAAATCAGCAATTTCACGCGGGCATCCTCCGGGCACCTGTACTTTACCCTGAAGGACGAGCGCAGCGAGTTGCGCTGCGTGATGTGGCGACAAACCGCCACCTGGTTGAGCTTCGAGCCACAGCATGGAGACGCTGTCCTGGCACACGGCGCAGTGACCGTCTATGAGGCGCGCGGACAGTATCAACTGGTGTGCGACGCGCTACAGGTCGCCGGCGCGGGCGATCTCAACCGGCAATTCGAGTTGCTGAAAGCGCGTCTGGAAGCCGAGGGTCTCTTCGACCCGGCCCGCAAGCGTCCGTTGCCCGCATTTCCACGCCGGATCGGCATTGTCACGTCGCCCACGGCTGCCGCGTTCCAGGATGTGCAAAATGTCCTGCGCCGCCGCTATCCCCTCGCCGAACTGATCCTCAGCCCGGCGTCCGTGCAGGGCAAGGAAGCGCCACCGCAGCTTGTGGCTGCGTTGCAACGGCTCAATCAGCGAGAGGATATAGATGTGATCCTGCTGGTGCGCGGCGGCGGCAGCCTGGAAGACCTGTGGTGCTTCAACGACGAGAGCGTGGTACGGGCTGTAGTCGCCTCGCGCATCCCCGTGGTGACGGGTGTGGGGCACGAGATTGACTTCACCCTGGTGGACTTTGCCGCCGACCGCCGCGCCCCGACGCCCTCGGCAGCCGCCGAACTGATCACGCCGGACGTGGCGACCCTGCGGGCCGGTACGCGCGAACTGACCGCCCGCCTGCACCGCCTGATGGCGGCTCGCCTCGACGAAATGTGGGCTGCGGTGCGCGGGCAGGTTCGCCTGCTGGAACGCCTGTCCCCGCTGGTGCGCATTCGCAACGACCGGCAGCGGGTGGACGATTTGCTGGCGCGGGCCGCGTTACGCGTCCAGCACAGCCTGCACCGCCGCCGCGACCGGCTGGTCGCGCAGATGCGCGCGCTGGAGAACGCCAACCCGCGCACGTTGCTGAGGCGCGGCTATGCCCTGCTCACCCGTACGGCGGATGGCGTCCGCGTGACCAGCGCGCATCAGGCCCCGGAGCAGACGTCGCTGGAGATCGCCCTGTACGATGGACGCCTGACGGCGACGGTACAGCGCCGCCAGCTTGAGGACTGAGTACGCGCCCGAAACGAGACAAGTCATGGACAAGTCACAAACGCTGATCGCCGGGCGGTACCGGCTGGACACACAGATCGGGCGCGGAGGCATGGGCGATGTCTTCAAAGCGACCGATCTGCATACTGGCGACACAGTAGCCATCAAGCGGCTGCATCAGGCCGTCGTGCGGGAGAATCCCGACGTGCTCGACCGTTTCCTGCGCGAAGGCGACGCCCTGCGTCAGCTCAATCACCCCAACATCGTCACCATCCGCGATATGGTCGTCGAAGCGGAACAACATTACCTGGTGATGGAGTACGTAGGGGGCGGCTCGCTGCGCGACCTGATTGACGCCCAGGGCCGTTTGCCGCTCGAAGGCGTGCTCAACCTGGCGCTCGATCTGGCCGATGCGCTCACCCGCGCGCACCGTCTGCAGATCATTCACCGGGACATCAAGCCGGACAACGTCCTGCTGGCCGAGGACGGCACGCCGCGCCTGACCGACTTCGGGGTGGCCCACCTGAGCGACCGCACCCGCCTGACGCAGACTGGCTCGGTCATCGGCACCTACGCCTACCTCAGCCCCGAAGCGTGCAATGGCCTGGAACTCGACGAACGCGCCGACATCTGGTCGTTTGGCGTGATGCTGTTCGAGATGCTCACCGGGCGCGTACCCTTCCAGGAGAACAGCACCGCCGCCATCCTGACGGCGATCCTCACCAAGCCCGCGCCCGATCTCGACCGGCTGCGTCCCGGCCTGCCGCGCCCCCTGGTTGACCTGATCTATCAGATGCTCGAAAAAGACCGTCAGCGGCGCATCCCCAGCGTGCGGTTGGTGGGGGCCGAGCTCGAAGCCCTCATTCGCGGCCTGGATACGCCCCTGCGCAACCTGTTGCTACACGCGCAGAACCTGGAAACGGGTGGATCGCGCTTCGTCACGCCGTCCGATGAACGGGCCGGTTCGGAAGCGCCTGCCTCGCAGCAGGGTGACGCTGTGCAGACGCACGGCCTGTCGGTCTACGCCAGCCCCACCCCAGCCACGCCCGCTGTCACGCCGGTGACTGGCGAGTATCTGGCCACCACCAGCAAACTGAAGTGGATTGCTCTGATGGTGATGGCGGTCGTGTTGGGTTGCTCGGCGGTGCTGGTTGCCGCTATTCTCAGCGGCGGGGCACGCTCCCGCGACACCGAACGCGTCACACCGGTCGCTCAGGACGCAGTGACACAGGCAGAGCGCTCCGGCCCGACCGCCTGGCCAGAACTGGCTCCGGTGGAGCCAGGCAAATACCTGGTCATTGTTGCACAGTTCGAGGCGCTGTCGGGCATTGGGCAGATGGCGACCGGACATCAGACCGACGTCACCCGCTTCGTCGCCGATCACCTGGAAAAGACGCTGCAAGACTCTCTACCCTTCGCCAATATTGCCGTGCGGCGCTACCCGCTCCAGGTGACTTCTGATCAACAGGCTCAGGCCGTTGCGATTCATTACGGGGCTACGATCCTCGTCTGGGGCAACTACACCCCTGGCCTGATCGAAGCCAATGTGCAGGTCGGCGTACTCACCGCCTTCCCCTATAACCGTTTCGCCCGCGACGTACTGGAACGCACCGCCAACATCCGGCTGCATATGACCGACGCGCGGACCGAATCGCTGGCCCCTTATGTGCTATCGGCCCTCAACGTGCTGCTGATCGCCGACGGCAACGCCTTCGAGACGATGCGCACGGGCGCGATCCAGGAAGCCATCTCCGTACAACCGGCACAGGTCGCTGGCACAGGTGTGGCGGCGCTGGTGCATCGTTACCTGCTCAGCGACACGCCCACAGCGGGCAACGCCGCGCTGGACGAAGCCCTGGCGCTGGATGCTGGCAACCCTCTGCTCTACGCCTATGCCAGCATCCTCAAACAGAGCCAGGGACAGTATGATCAGGCCCGCAGCGCCGCGCTCACTGCTCAGCGCCTCGGCCCGCCCGACTGGGCCATGCCGCTCTTGCTGCTGGCGCACGCCACACACGACGAGACCGTTTTCCAGCTTTTTGACCAGGCCATCGCCCTGCGCCCGGACGACTGGTTCCCGCGTTTCTACCGCGGTGCCCTGTTCTATCTCTACGGCACCGCCGAACCCGACGCTCGCGTCCAGGCCCGCGCCGACCTCGACGCGGCGGTATCTCTGCAGCCGGGAGCGAACTTCCCCTATATCTTCCGCGTGCTGCTGGCGTTGCACGAAGGTCGCCTGGACGATGCCTTCCGCGACATTGAGACGATCCTGACAGAATTCCCCGATCCTGGTTTCATGGAGCGGCTGATCAGGGCCACGTTCGGCGAGCAACTGGCTGATCCCTATGCCATTCTGCTATCCGCGGTCGCCAACCAGATGCTGGGCCGTCACGACCGCGCCATTGCCGATACGGCTGCGGGCCTGGCTATCCTGCCCGACCTGGCCGATTTCTATCTGGTACAGGGCATCTCCTACTGTGCTCTCGGAGAATATGCGGCAGCAGAGACAGCGTTGTCGCGAGGGCTGATGCGCGACCCGGATTTCTGGTTGCTCTATCTGCTGCGGGCCGACGCGCAACTGCAGCAGGGCGACGAGGCGGGTGCTGCCGCCGACTTCCGTGCCCTGAACAATAGCCCATTGGCTGAGACCTACGGGCCGCTTGCCTCGTCTATCCGCGCCGGTGAGGTGGGCTGCGCCACCTTGCTGACGCTCCAGCAGCCAGCCACGGAGCAAGAGCCATGAGTGAGCAAGACCTGAGCCATCTGACCTTTGAAGAAGCCTACGCGCAGCTAGAGGAAATTGTCGCGCGGTTGGAGTCCGGCGAATTGACGCTGGACGAATCGGTGACACTCTATGAGCAAGGGCAGGCGCTGGCCCGCTACTGCAGCGATCTACTGGACAAAGCCGAGTTGCGCGTCCGGCAGATCACGGACGACGGGACACTCGCCCCGCTGGAATAGGTTGTGCGGGCAATTTCCGGATTCGCGAAAATTGGTCATTGACAGCGCCTCAGGACGGTTGTATACTGTACTCCTGTAGTGAAGAGGTTGTTCGTAACTCGGCAGGTGAGACCGTGCGCAACTGAATCGACTGCGCACGGTTTTTCGTTTGACCCGCAGCAAACTCCTCTCTCTCTACGACCAGTATCTATCACCCTATCGAGGGAAGGAGTCCCCCAACATGTCTCAGCGAGTTACCGGTACGGTCAAATGGTTCAACGCCCAGAAGGGCTATGGCTTCATCGCGCGCGAGAACGGCCCCGATGTCTTCGTGCATCATTCGGGCATCGTCGGCTCGGGTTACCGCGAACTGCATGAGGGTGAGCGCGTGGAATTCACCGTCACCCAGGGCCCGAAGGGCTTGCAGGCCAGCGATGTGGTTCGTCAGGACCAGTAACCGTTACCCTGTCGCCTAGAGCACACACGCGCCCCGCGCCATCCGCACGGGGCGCGTTGTTTTTACCGGCGTACCCGTCGCCACAGCGCCGACGGCAGACTTCTGGCCTGCTCGACCCCTAGCAGCCATGCTCCTGCCCAGAAAACCCCCGCGCCCACTGTTGTCCCACCTGCTGCCTGCCACAGGGCCGGCGTCTGCGGCCAGATGGCCAGCCAGACCCATACGGCCAGGGCCATGATCCCGCTGGCGAGCAACGTTCGCGCCGCGCCACCCAACACACGCCGTTCGTCCAGCCCGCCGATGCGTCGTCGCAGGATCAGCCAGAGCGCCGAACACTCAACGGCGGTGGCCAGCGACATAGCGAGCGCCAGCCCACCGAACGGGCCACGGGCGAAATCGGTGCTGTGCGGGTAGCCGAAGACGCGGATGAGCACCAGCGACAGGGCAATGTTGAGCAGCATGGTGGCCGTGCCCACCTTGACCGGCGTCCAGGTGTCGTGCAGCGCGTAGAAGGCCCGCACCAGGACTTCGAGGGCAGTGTGTCCGGCCATGCCCAGGCTGAATAGCGCCAGCGCCCAGGCTGTGCCCGCCGTGTCGGTCGCCGTCCATTCGCCGCGCTCAAACAATAGGGCAACCAGCGGGCGGCTGAGCACCGCCATCCCGATCCCGGCGGGGATGGACAGGAACAGCACGCCGCTCAGCGCGCCGGACAACGTGCGCCGGAATTCGACCGCCTCGTGTTGGGCGCTCAGCGTGGACAGGGTGGGGAAGACCGCCGTGCCCACGCTCTGCCCCAGCACGCCGATGACAGTGAACATCAGCGTGAAGGCAATGCTCAGCGCGGCGACGCTACCTTCCATCATGCCCGATGCCAGCGCCGTATTGACCCAGAAGTTCACCTGTACCACGCCCAGGCCCAGCACACGCGGCCCCATCAGCAACAGCACCTCGCGCACACCGGGCACGTGCAGGCCTATTGCCGGGCGGAAGTGGAAGCGTAAACGCCACACGACCGGCAGTTGTATTCCCAGGTGCAGCAGCGCGCCAATCACCGCGCCCCAGGCCAGTCCATGAATGTCACCGCCGCGCGCCAACACCAGCGCGCCGAAGATCAGGCCGATATTGTACAGGCTGGGCGCGAGCGCGGGAGCCAGGAAGTGCTGATGTGCGTTGAGCACGGCCATCATCAGGCCGCTGACCCCGAAGATGAGCACAGTGGGCAGCATGATGCGCATCAGTTCCACGCTCAGCGCCTGAGTAGCAGGCGAGGCGTCGGGCAGCAGCACGCGCTGCACGATGGGCTGGGCCAGGAGGAACGTAAGAGCGATCAGGGTGGTGGCGGCAACGGCCAGCAGGCTGATCACGCCATTGGCCAGGCGCTGCGCCCCGTCGGGGTCTCCTGCGGCGAGGAAGCGCGTGAAGACGGGGATGAACGCCGAACCAAGTGCGCCCCCCGCCACCAGTACGAAGAGCGTCTCCGGCACGCGCTGTGCGGCGACAAAGGCATCCAGCGTGGCCCCCGCGCCAAAGGTGGACGAGATGGCTGCCTGGCGCACCAGGCCCAGCACGCCACTGGCGACAAAAGCCAGCATGACAACGGCTGCTGCACGGGCGATCTGCCCGCCGCTTAAGGCGCGGGCGGCAGTTGAGGGTGAGGATGGCATAGGACTCTCACGGGCACAAACACATCACAGAGCACGCGAGAAGTATAGCAGGTGAGGATAGCGAGGAGAAGCGACGCCGCGAAAATGCTCAAAGAGAGACTTCCGAAGTCTGACGGGCTTCGGAAGTCTCAGGTGAATACCAGGAATGGGAGGATTCTCAGAGGCTGTTATGAACTTGTGCCCGGTGTTTTCCCCTCACCCCTGCGCCCCTCTCCCGCACGACTGTGTCGCGGGGTGAGGGGAACGGCCTGCGCTGCGGGCGAAGAAGCTGGAGTTGAGGGAAAAAAGCGCATAACACGCTCTGGCTGGCGATTGACGCGCCCTTTACTCCGCGCCCGCCATCCCCGACGCAATGGCGTAGGTCGTCGCCGCGACCAGCTCTGCCGTCATCTCCACTTTTTCTGGCACAACGCTTTCGTACACGTCACCAGGGGTGTGCATCACGTCACCCTCGGCAGTCTCCTGGCCCCACCAGGGGTCTTCGGCCCCGGTCCACTGCCACGCCTCGAAATAGGCCACCGGCACGCCTGCCAGCACGAAGGCATAGTGATCGCTCCAGTCGCCGGTGAAGCCACCCCAGGTATCTTCAGGTGTGGTGCCGAAGGGCAGGCCCAGCTCCGCCGCCAGGTCGAGCGCCGTGTCGCGCACCCACACCGGCCCGCCCTCGATGGTGGGTGCGGCTCCCTCTTCTTCCGGCCAGGTGATGACCGCGCCGGCGTACACGTTGAGCGTCGTCCCCACGCCGACCGAGTCCACGTTCAGC
>ENA-ORXB01003486-ORXB01003486.1-sediment-metagenome-genome-assembly--contig:-NODE-3486-length-10849-cov-3.095618_pt1 | contig 10849 bp, 12 predicted proteins | sample MGYA00237863_ERZ511475 | MGnify/ENA primary metagenome ERZ511475 (study PRJEB26305, sample SAMN06343858) | sediment metagenome | isolation source: hot spring sediment | place: Canada: British Columbia...
TGAATCTGCTGGAAGGCATCACCGGCAACCGCGTCAACTACTCCGCCAACCTGCTCGGCGGCGTGAAGTGCGATATTGATCAACAGCAGGCCGATGCCATCCGCACCGGTCTGGAATACCTGGAAGAGCGCACACAGCATTACCTGGACGTGGTGCTCAACGATGCGCTGTTCCTGCGCCGCACGCGCGGCATCGGCGTCATGACGCGCGAAGACGCGGAGCGGCTGGGCGTCGTCGGGCCGACGGCGCGCGCGTCGGGCGTAGCGCGCGATGTGCGCGTGGACGCCCCCTATGCAGCCTACCGCACCCTGCCCGTGCAGATCGTCACCGAGACGGCGGGTGACCTGCAGGCGCGTTTCATCGTGCGCGTGCGCGAACTGTTCGAGACCTATCGCCTGATTCGCACCCTGCTCGACACCTTACCTGAGGGAGAACTGACCGTCCGGATGCCGCGCCGCATCCCGCCCGGCGAGACGATCAGCCGTGTCGAGGCTCCGCGCGGCGAACTGTTCTACTACCTGAAAAGCAATGGCTCGGATCAGCCGGAACGCATCAAAATCCGCACGCCCACCCTGCCCAACTTCGCCTCGGTGTTGGTGCTGGCAGTGGGGCGGCAACTGGCGGATGTGCCCATGATCCTGGCGGGCATTGACCCGTGCTTCTCATGCAACGACCGCATGATCGCCATTCACGACGCACAGAACGGCGACGAGCGCCGCTGGACATGGGAACAGCTCCGGCAACACGGGATCGAGGTGTACCGATGAGCACGCTCAACGCCCTGATCGCGCTGATTATCCTGCCCGGCGGGCTGGCGATCCTGCTGGCGGGCATGGTCTACGAATGGGTGGATCGCAAACTGGTCGCCCGCCTGCAGAATCGCGTCGGGCCGCGCTGGTATCAGCCGCTGGCCGACACGGTCAAGCTGCTGGCGAAAGAAGAAGTGCTGCCCGCTGGCGTTCACGCGCAGATGTTCTATGCCCTGCCGGTGATCGCGCTGGCCGGTGCGCTGACGGCAACGCTCTATGTGCCGGTCTTTGGCCTGTCGCCCGCCTATAGCTTCAACGGCGACCTGATCGTCACCGTCTATCTGCTCAGCTTGCTGACGCTGTGCATCGGATTGGCGGGGGCCAACACGCTCAACCGCTATGCTCTCATCGGCGCGACGCGCACGCTGACGCAACTGTTCTCCTACGAAGCGCCGTTCCTGCTGGCGTTGCTCGGCCCGGCGCTGGTGGCCGGAAGCTGGCAGATCGGCGAGATCGCGCACTACGCCGAGCGGCACTGGCTGATCCTGACGCAGCCGGTGGGCTTCGTGGTGGCGATCATTGGCCTGATGGGCAAGCTGGAACTGCCCCCCTTCGATGCGCCCGAAGCCGAGACGGAGATCGTGGCCGGGGCGCTGACCGAATACAGCGGGCGCGGGCTGGCGCTGTTTCGGCTGGGCAAGGGCGTGGAACTGGTGGTGGGCCTGACGCTGGTGGCCGCCTTCTATCTGGGCGGCGTGGCCAATCCCCTGCTCTTCTTCGCCAAGACGCTGGCGTTGCTGGCAGGCATGGCCGCTTTGCAGACGTTGCTCACCCGTCTGCGCATTGATCAGACGGTCGGGCTGTGGTGGCGCTATGGGGCGCTGCTGGTGTTGGCACAATATCTGCTGGTGATCGTGTGGGAAGGAGTGGTGGCATGAAACTGACAGGGATGTGGCGCGATGCGCTAAGTGGCTTGGTGCGCCGACCGGCGACCCAACGTTACCCCTTCGAGCGGCTGCCTGCGCCGGAACGCCTGCGCAGCAAGCTATTTTGGGATCTGTCGCGCTGTACTGGTTGCGGCCTGTGTGCCAAAGACTGCCCGGCCAACGCCATCGAGATCATCGCCCTGGATCGCAAGGCGAAGCGCTTTGTCTTCCACTATCACGTGGATCGCTGCACCTTCTGCGGGCAGTGCGTGGTGAGTTGCCGCCAGGGCTGCCTGACCATGTCCACCGGCGAGTGGGAACTGGCCGAGCTGGACCGGCGGGCGTTCCAGATACACTATGGGAAGGAAGACGATGTCGCTGCTGTCCTGGACGGAAGTCCTGACGACGACGTGGCAGCGGCTGGCGAGGGCTGATCGCCTGCCGCGCGTGGCGGTGCTGGGCATCGGCAATGCGCTGAATGGCGACGATGGGGCGGGGCCGGCGGTTGTAAGGTGTCTGCAGGCTTTGGTACCGCCGCGCCCCGACCTGCTCTTGCTGGACTCTGGCGTCGCCCCCGAAAACGAAACAGGGGTGCTGCGCCGCTTTGCGCCCGACCTGGTGCTCCTGCTCGACGCGGCGCAGATGGACGCGCCGCCGGGGACGGTGCGCTGGGTGCCCTGCGAGCTGCTCAGCGGGGTGAGCGCGTCCACGCATTCTCTCCCTCTTTCCCTGCTGGCGACGTATTTGCAGGCCGAATTGGGCTGTCAGGTCGCCCTGCTGGGGATTCAACCGGCCACCAACGAGGTCGGTACCCCTCTCTCTCCACCGGTGCGCGCCGCCGTCGAGACAGTGGCCGAGGCGCTGGCCGGGCTATGGCTGATCCGTCAGTGAAGTGATAAACCGGGCAAGCGGGCTGCTCCGTGATCAGGGGGTGTGGAAGCTCTCTCACTCCTGAATCGCCTTTCTCTTGTGCCAGGCGGCTTCCGTCGGGGCGCAGCAGAGCAGCGCCTCTATGCCCGCGCCCCCTGTGCCAGGCGGCCAAAGCGCTATACTACGGGTATGTGCGGCTTGTCAGCAGAAAGGAGCGGCTATGCCTGCCAACTACAAAGCCGAACTGGTCGGCGTGTTGGGCTTTCCGGTGGCGGAGAATCCCACCGGCGTCATGCAAGAGGCGGCCTTCGCCGCCGCCGGGCTGAACTGGCGTTACCTCAACATCGAAGTGCCGCCCGAACGCCTGGCCGACGCCATGATCGGCGTGCGCGCCTTTGGGATGCGCGGTATCAACCTGACCATCCCCCACAAGGTGGCGGTGATGCAATACCTGGACGAGATCGCGCCGGACGCGCGGGTTATCGGCGCGGTGAACACCGTCCGCCGCGAAGGCGACCGCCTGATCGGCGAGAATACCGACGGCAAGGGGTTCTTGCGCGGCCTGCGTCAGGATGCGGGCGTTGATCCGGCGGGCAAGCGCGTGGTGATCCTGGGCGCGGGCGGGGCGGCGCGCGCTGTCGCCACCGAACTGGCGCTGGCGGGCGCGGCAGCGCTCACCGTGGTCAACCGGTCGCCCGAACGCGGCGAGGGCATGGTCGCCGACCTGCGCGCCAACACCCGTGTCCCCGTCACTTTCGAGGTCTGGCGCGGCGTCTACCGCGTGCCAGAGGATACCGACATCCTGGTGCAGGCCACGTCCATCGGGCTGTATCCGGACGTGGACGGGATGCCGCCGGTAGACCTGAGCGCCGCGCCCGCGCATATGCTGGTCAGCGACGTGGTTTTCAACCCGCCGGAGACGCGCCTGCTCGCTGCCGCCAGAGCGCGCGGCCTGCCGACGCTCGACGGGCTTTCGATGCTGGTCTATCAGGGCGCGATCGGCTTCGAGATGTGGACAGGGCAGCCCGCGCCCGAAGCGGTGATGAAAAAAGCGCTGCGCGAGGCGCTGGGGGTGTAGCGTACCCTTTACAGGCGTCCCTTGGTCCGGCAGGCGGGATGACAACCCGCCTGTCTTTTTTGTGACAAATGGAACATGCGCGATATATGCAGGTATTCGATAATGCGGATACTTCGATAGTTCACCGTTCATTGATGGAATTGCCCCATGACCGAGTCTGCGCCCGCCCACGACTTGCCCGACCCGCCAGCCCAGGAATTCGAATTGCTGCACGAGCGCCTCTGTCGCGCCATCGGCGATCCCCGCCGCTTGATGATCCTCTACGCCCTGCGCAAACGCCCGTGCTATGTGGTCGAGCTGGCCGAACAGCTTGGCTTCCCGCAGTCCACCGTCTCGCGCCATCTCACGGCGTTGCTGGCGGGCGGTCTGGTGGTCAAAGAGCGGCAAGGGCAGACCGTCTACTACGCCCTGCGCGACCCGCGCATCATCGAGGCGCTGGAGATCATGCGCGCCATCCTGCACGACCTGGTGCAAGAGACGGCGCGGGTCGTGGTGGTCTCCGAACTGGCTTCTGGCGACGAATCATCGGGTGTTGAGTAGCGCCCTCTGGGGGCGCTCTGCACGTTTGAGGAGGAGGTATGCATCCACACCGGCTCTTCATCCCGACTCTGGCCCTGCTGGGCCTGGTGCTGGTGCTGACCGGGGGACTCTGGTTGCTGACGCCGGCGCCCGCCGCCGCGCAATGCGGGTCGCAGGCGTCGTCGTGCAAGAACTGCCACGAAGTCAACCAGAAATACCCGGTCAACACGTCCGGTGACTGGCACATCGCGCACGCTTTCGGCGATTTCTGCCAGTTCTGTCACGGTGGCAATGTCCAGGCTACCGACGCCAACCTGGCACATGCCGACATGTTCTACCCCCTGCAAGACCCTGGCCTGAGTTGCGCGGCCTGTCACCCCGCCGACTTCGCCCAGAAGGCGCAGGTCTACGCCGACGCGCTGGGCGTGACGCTGGGCGGCGCGACGACGGGCGCGGACGACCCTGCCAATGAGACCGCCCTCTTCGCCGCCGCGACCGCCATTTACGCGCCGCCGCCCCTGGGGGCCGAAGGACAGGCGGTGGTGCTCATTGACTACAACCGCCGCTACGAGCGCGACGTGCTCGGCAAGCAAGACCCGCCGGACTGGAAAAACGGCCTGCTGGCGGTGATGGCGGTGGTCTTGGGGGGGACGCTCACGGCGGTGGTCTGGCGCTTTGAAGGGCTGAGCCGGACGATCCGCGAGCTGCGCGAATCGTCGTTTCTCTTTGGCGATCCGGACGCGCCTCCGCCGGTAGCGCCTGCCGAGATTCCGGGGGTAGATCGCCCGGTGGACGAGCGCGACCTGCGCGATTTGTAGGGGGAATGGACGGAGAGGAGAACGAATATGCGCGCTTTCATTGCCTATCTACGCCGCGACCTGTGGTCGCCCTATGTGGCCGGAGCATTGCTGGGGCTGGTGGCGGTGATGACGCTGTGGTCTACCACCAAACTGGACAACATGCCCGCCCGTCTGCCTGGCGCATCCGGCAGCTTCCAGAACCTGGCGGCCTATCTGGGGCAGGAACTCACCAGCACGCAGAAGGTGTTGACCGAGGGAGGCGCTCCGATCACCGTGCCGCGCGAGGGGCTGGAAGAGCAGTTCATCTACTTCGCCTTCACCATGCCCAAAGGGATCACCTGGCAGGTGTGGATGATCATCGGGGTCTTCTTGGGGTCGCTGGTCTCGGCTCTGCTATCGGGCGGCTTTCGGATCAGCGTCATGCCGCACACCACGCAGTGGCAAACGATCTTCGGGCCGCAGCCGTGGAAGCGCTGGGTGCTGGTGTTCATCGGCGGCATCATTCTACAGGTGGCCGCGGGCATTGCGGGGGGCTGCACCAGCGGGCTGGCCATTTCCGGCGGCGTGCAACTCACACCGGCGGCGTTCCTGTTCATTGCTGGCATGTTCATTTCTGGCATTCCAACGGCGTTGCTGGTTTACCGGCGGAGGTATTAGACACCATGGAACCGCTCGATCAATCTGTATGGGAACTGGGGCCGATCGTGGTGGCCCTGATCATGGGCTTTCTGTTCGGTTTTGCGCTCGATAAGGGCGGCATGACCCGCTATCACAAGATCGTCAACGTCTTCCGCTTCACCGACCTGGCCGTGCTCAAGTTCATGATGAGCGCCATGGTCACCGGCATGGTTGGTATCTACCTGCTGGTGTGGGCGGGCGAAGTCGAACTGACGGCGATCACCCCCACTATCCCGATCAAGAACTTCGCCGGCGGGCTGCTCTTCGGCGTGGGCATGTCGCTGGTGGGCATGTGCCCCGGCACCATGGTCTCCGGCGCGGCGCGCGGGCAGCTCGACTACCTCATCCCCGGCTTTGGCGGCTTTCTGACCGGCGCGCTGCTCTATGGCTTTCTCTACCCGACGATCACCGATCTGTTCGCCGGTTTCAAGGACTATGGCAACGCCAAGCTGCCCGAACTGTGGGGCCTCAGCACGGTGCTGACGGTGCTGGTCTTCGCCGAGGCAATCATCCTGATGCTTTACCTGATCCAGCGCCTGAATCTACGCCGCAAAGATCGCCTGGCGGCGGAAAGCTAGGGGGTGGCTATGAGCGATCAACCGTTGGAGAAATTCCCGCGCCTCAACCGGCGCAAATTCCTGCAAGCGGCTGGCCTGGCGGGCACTGGCGTGGCGATTGCTGGCTCTGGCCTGCACGACATCCGCCGTGTCGAGGCGGGCGGCAGCGTGGGCCATCTGCCGGGATCATACGCCGACAAGATCGTGCCGACGCTGTGCGAGATGTGCGTCTGGCGCTGCGGCGTGCGCGCCAAAGTGATTGACGGCGTGATCGAGAAGCTGGAGGGCAACCCCGATCACCCGCATTCGGAAGGCTACCTGTGCGCGCGCGGCCAGGCCGGGCTGATGATGACTTACGACGAAGACCGCGTGCTCGATCCTTTGATGCGCGTGGGCGAGCGCGGCAGCGGGCGTTTTCGCAAAGTCAGTTGGGAAGAGGCGCTCGATTACATTGCCGACAAGATGCTGAAGATCAAAGAGAACTTCGGCCCGGAGGCGATGATCTTCTCCAGCACGCACAATCTCAGTCAGCCGCTCTTCGAGAATCTGCTCTACGGCTATGGCTCGCCCAACTATGGCACACAGCGCAGCCTGTGCTTCAATGCCATGGTCACCGCGCACCTGCTCACCTATGGCATCGAAGAACCGGCCCGCCGCTATGAGGGCATGAACTACATCATCCTCACCGGACGCAATCTCTTCGGCGGCATTTCCACCAGTGAGACGCGCGCGCTCATGCAGCGCATCGCCGAGGGGGCGCACGTGGTCTACCTCGACCCGCGCTTCAGCGAGACGGCGGCCAAAGCCGCCGAATGGCTGCCGATCAAGCCGGGGACGGACAGCGCCTTCATCCTGGCGCTGATCCACGTGATGATCCGCGACGAGCTGTACGATAAGTGGTTTGTCTCGCAGTACACGGTCGGGTTTGACGAACTGGCCGAGGGCGTGCAGGAGTATACGCCCGCCTGGGCGGCGAAGATCACCGAAATCCCGGAAGCGACGATCTATCGGATTGCGCACGAGTTCGCCGAGAACCGCCCCAATGCCTTCGCGCACCCCGGCTGGCGCACCAGCAACTTCATCAACAGCTTCCACACCGAGCGGGCCATCGCCATCCTCAATGCGTTGCAGGGCCTGTGCCCGCAGCAAGGCGATTGCATGTTCCTCTCCGAACCGGCCATCCCGCTGGGCAAGCCGCCGCAGCCCGGCTACCCGCCCATCCGCGCGGCGCGGCTGGATGGTGTGCCGTGGAAGTACAAGTTCGTCCCGCCCAAGCTGGGCGTCTTCCAGGAGTTGCGCGACGCCATCCTCACCGGCGAACCCTATCAGGCGCATGGCTGGTTCATCGCCCGCCAGAACCCCATGATGAGCCTGCCGGAGCGCCAGAAGACCCGCGCCGCCTTCCAGAAGCTGGGGCTGGTGGTGGTGATGGACATCATCATGAACGACAGCGCCTGGTACGCCGACGTGGTGCTGCCAGAAGCGACCTACCTGGAGCGCTACGATCCGCTGCACGCCGTAGGGCGGCGCGTCTTCCTGCGGCAGCCGGTGATCGAGCCGCGCGGCCAATCGCGCAGCGCCCTGTGGATTTACAAGCAGCTCGGCGAGCGGCTGGGCCTGGGCGATTATTTCCAGTATGAGGATGAAGAAGACTATCTGCGCCAGCAGCTCAAGCCCTGGACAGAGCAACTGGGCGTGACCCTCGATCAGCTCAAGCAAACCGGTTACTTCGACGTGCCGGACGGTTACGAAGGCCCGACCTATCGCTGGGACACGCCCAGCGGCAAAGTGGAACTGGCCAGCGAAACGCTGCGCAACGCCGGCTATGATGCCATCCCGCGCTGGTACGACCCGCCGGAGCCGGGCGAAAACGAGTTCTACCTGCTCACCGGCAAGGTGGGCCAGCATACGCAGTTCGCCACCCAGAACAACGCCTACCTGTACGAAGTGCGCCCGACCAATCAGTTGTGGATGCACCCGGCGAAAGCGGCGGAACGCGGCATCGCCAACGGTGACCGCGTGCGGGTGACCAGCCCTGCCGGTTCGGTGGAGATCGAGGTCTGGCTGACCGAGGGCATCCGTCCCGATTGCGTCTATCTGACGCCGGGCTTCGGGCACGAGAGTCGCGGTCTGCGCAAGGCGTTCGGGCGCGGCGCATCCGCCAGCGACCTGCACCTGACATTCACCGATCCCATCAGCGGCGGGCAGGCGCTGACGCAGACCTTTGTCACGGTGGAGAAGGTGTGAGGGAGGCGCGCCGATGGCTGACATCAAGAAATACGGCTTTGTGATCGATCCCCGGCGCTGCATAGACTGCCGGGCGTGCCTGGTGGCCTGCCGCGCCGAGTGGAATACCCCGCCGGGGCAGACGCGCATCTGGGTGCACACCGACGGGCCACACGGCGAGTTTCCAGCGGTGACCCAGACCTGGGTGCCCGTCCAATGCCATCACTGCGAAGACCCCTGGTGCGTGGATGCCTGTCCTACGGGGGCGACCTTCAAGCGCGAAGACGGGTTGGTGTTGATTGACGAAGAGGCGTGCATTGGCTGTGGGCTGTGCGTCAACGCCTGCCCCTACCAGGTGCGCTTCCGCAATAAGGAGACGGGCAAAGCCGACAAGTGCAATGCCTGCTTCCACCGCGTGGAGCGGGGCGAACTGCCCGCCTGCGTGGCGACGTGCATTGGCGGCGCGCGTCTCTTCGGCGACTTCAACGATCCGGAGAGTCCGGTCAGCCGCGCCATCAAGGATCAGGTGGTCTACCGCCCGATCACGCCGGAGGTGGATACCGGTCCGATGACGTTCTACCTGGCCCCACCCGACGCCTCGGCGGTGCAGGTGTCGCCGCAGCCGCGCAAGGATTTGCCGGCGGAGGTGTTCTGGCGCAAGTGGGCCATCCCGATCGTCAAGCTGGCGGTGGGCGCCACCTTCCTGGGTCAGGCGGGCGCGTTCATCCTGCAATTGCTGCGCGGTGAGAACGAATACGAAGACGGTGCGGTCTAAGGGGAGGAGTAAGCCATGTCAGACGAAGTACTCACGCTCGAACAGCGCAGGAAGCTACAGGAGCAGGTGTTGGTCAAACATCATCTGGCCAACATCCTGACGCACTGGTTCAATGTGGCCATGTGGCTGCTGCTGTTGCCGACCGGCATCGGCATCCTGCTGGAGAAAACCTATCCGGCGTCGTCTACCGCCTGGAACGACCTGATGCGGCAGATTTTCGGCAGCACGGCCTCGCTCATCTACTGGCATGGTGTCTGGGGGCAAATCTGGCTGGCGGTGCTGACTTTCAATATCTTCATCGGCTTCCGCAAGTACTTCCTCACCTTTGCCTCGACGCGCATGTTGCTGGACAAAGACGACATTCGCTGGCTGATGATCAAGCCCTGGCACATGCTGGGCCTGCGCAAGCACGTCCCCCTACCGCCCCAGGATGCCTACAACGCCGGGCAGAAGCTCTATAGCTATGTGGTGGTCGTCGGCTCGTTCTGGATCGGCCTGACCGGCATGATCATGGTCTATTCGGAGCATATCCCTACCTCCTGGCAATGGGTCATTCAGTGGGCCATGCCCATTCACTTTCTGGCGGTGGGCATCACCTTCTCCGGCGTGATCATTCATGTTTATATGGGCGCGATCTTCCCGGAGGAACGGCAGGCGTTCTTCAGCATGTTCACCGGCAAGGTGAACGGCCTCTATGCCTATCTGCATCATCGCAAGTGGTATCTGCGCAAGATGGCCGAGAAAGCTGCCTGGGAAGCCGAATACCGCCGCCGCTACCGCGAACCGGCTCAGGTCGAGGCGTCTTCTACGGCGACTGCCAGACCGGGCGCGGCCCCTGCCGAAGCGCCAGGAGGGGACTGATCATGCGTCGCCTGCTGTGGGTGCCGATCTTGTTGCTGGTCGGGGTGGCTCTGGTCGCCTGCGAAGACAGGCAACCGCGCACCTCCTCCAACTCGGCTTACCAGGCCCCGGAGCCGACGACCGTTCCCGCCGCCGCTCCCGACCCCGACCGTGGCCACACGCTCTACACGACGTGGCGCTGTGCGGACTGCCATGGCGAGCGGGCGCAGGGTCAGGTGGGCGGGGCACTGGCCGGAACGTCGCTGCCCTTTGAGCAGTTCGTGCAGGCAGTGCGCCAGACCCGTCCGCCCAAGCCCGCTTTCAGCACCGCCGAACTGACCGACGACGATGTGCGCGACATCTACGCCTGGGTGACGTCGTTGCCCGCCGCGGCTGAAGTGTCGGCGGCGCTGACCCTGGGCGAGGGTGAAGTGCTGGGCATGAGCGTATGGACGCAAAGCGGCTGCGACGCCTGTCATGGCGCGTTCGCCCAGGGATCAGCGTATGCGCCCGCACTGGCCGAGACCGACCTGTCAGTGGATGACTTTCTGGCCGCGCTGCGCCGCGACGCGACGACCATCCCCGGTCATGGGCCGGAGGCCATCACCGACGAGTGGGCGGCGCGGCTTTATCGCTGGCTGGTGGCGGGGGCATCCATCACCGGCGGGTGTTGAAAAATTGTCCCTCGGCGCTGCGTGCGCCCAGGGGCGGGCCGACGATGTGCCTGAAGGGGGTTATGAACTCTCGCCGGGCGTCTTTCCCTAATCCCAGAATCCCCTGCTGCAGCAAGCGTAGGGGCGGATTTCGAAACCCGCCCCTACAACCCATCCT
>ENA-ORXB01003489-ORXB01003489.1-sediment-metagenome-genome-assembly--contig:-NODE-3489-length-10839-cov-5.922319_pt1 | contig 10839 bp, 9 predicted proteins | sample MGYA00237863_ERZ511475 | MGnify/ENA primary metagenome ERZ511475 (study PRJEB26305, sample SAMN06343858) | sediment metagenome | isolation source: hot spring sediment | place: Canada: British Columbia...
CCCAGCGGGGGGCATACCATCGGCACGAGTGCCACCTGACACACGCACGCCATCGGCAACTCGCTCTGCACCATTAGCCCGTTGCTGTCCATCGGATAGTATCTACTCGGCTCGCCTGTCGCACCCATCAACGATCGCCCAATTGAATCCTAGCATAATACCAATATTATATCGGCTTTGTCAGAACCCAATATCCTAAGAGAAGAGTCGATGATAGGGTTAAGATAACAAAAACAACACCCACACATAACCACACTATTTTTACGATTATGAATGCATCGTTTGCATTGACTCGCCCAGTAGATTGCATCAATTGTTTTGCATTCGCCAGACAACAGAGAAGGCATAATAGCATCGATATCGATAAGCTACGACCAAGCAGGATAAAAATGCTTTGGGAATTTAGCTGTACCCACAATAGTGGACTTATAATCCATGTAGACACCGCTAACCAAACCGCCACCAGAAAGAGCCAACTAGCAACTACAGCAGCGTGTTTCCCGAGAAGCTTCACTCTGCTAAGCATTCTAAATCACCCTTTCCTTCGGCTTAGGTTTTATAATTTTCTTGAGCTCATCCGCCAGCCTTTTGCAGACCTTAGGAGGTAGGCGCAGAGCAACGCAAATACAGAGCGCACAGGCGAGACAGAGAACGAGAGAGACGGGACCGCCACAACCGTTTTTTATCAAGCAATCTACCCAGCAAATCCAGTGAGGTGCTCCCTGACATCCTACAGGGGGAGGATTACTCGCACAAATTTGGTAAGCGTTCCATATAGACGCAAGCGATCCAGCGCAGGCTGCCAGACAGGCAAGCACGATAATAATAGGTAAGCCCATAGGTTTAACTGAAGTAGGTTCTTCGGGTAGATATACATCTGGCAAATCAGAATTTAGCTCCAAATACTCCGGCACCCGCTTGGGCACCGCTGCCGTGCCCAAATCCCCACCCACACGAAGCCCGAACGCATCTTCATACACCATCATTCCGCTGGGCGGTGGAACACATCCACTCAGCCAGTGCCCGGACAACCATTCGTAGTCCTGACCGCAAGCAGCCGAGGTTCCGTACCAGCGCACCGTCGGCGTCTCTACATATTCCTCCAGTGTGTTCCAACTCTGCTCGCTCATCGCCCGATTGTACACCCGCATCGGCACGCCTCCACATCCAATTCTACATACATACCGATACTCCTACTGGCTAAACCCCGACACCCAAGCACAAAGATTACTAACGGCTTAATCGTAGAATCTCCTTCGCACCCGGAATGCGCAGCAATTCCTCAGGTGATAGCCTGTTCTGCCCCTCCCTATCGGGCACGACCTGCCAAAGCATGTAGGCATCTTTTACTCGATGCCACTTCCATATCTGCTTCGCAAGCACATAGCCTTGCCGAGCAATCTGTGAATAGTAGGGCTCGTCCAAATCCCGAGTTAGGCAATATTCGATGACCTCCCACAGCCCATCTCGGTCAACATCCCTTATTTCGGCGCGGAATTGCCCCGTCCTCTTGTAGAGCCAATGCGGCGTGTTATTCTCTAACCGAAAGACCCCACTTACCGATACCTGCCCCTCTGTCCAGAAAAAGATTGCGTCGCTCCCTCTACGGGTAAAATCGTTCACCTTTAGCGTGCCGCCACAGCCATGCCCGACTAACTCCTCGTAGAGACGCGCCCAACGCACTTTATTCAACGCGAGAACAACAACATACAAATTCCCTGGATCCTGATAATAAGGTTCACCCGCACTTGCTGCAGCGGTTTTACGCACCAGCGACACGAGGCAGGTTTTGCCTCGAACAAGGCGCGTTGTGCGTAATGCTTGTACGACCTCTATATAGTCTGTGGCAAGCGATTGAAGCACAATCTCGTTATTCTGGTGTCTGCCCTGTTCACACACAGCTGTGGACCTCCTTATTGTGGCTTTTGAGACATACAGTTTTTATACTTGCGCGTCTCTCCAGTACCGTATTTTTTAGGGTCGGAACCATGCACACGGCAGAAAAGATAAACACCACATGTTATATTGTCACACGGATCAAACACATTGAAATCGTCAATAATATCCGTACAGTGAAAACCTTGCTTTTTCTTAGGAGGACGAGGTGTGCGAAACCAACAAGGATGAATCTGCATAAGTCCCGAGGCCCCTGTACGAGGGTTCTTAGCATTAGGGTCATCACAAGACTCCGCCCAGATAATACATCGTAGCTGCCATAAAGATGTCTTGTCAGTGTCACAGTATTTCTTCCAAGCATTTTCTAGACATTTCTGCCACTCTTCAGGCAACTCAGGGATTTTTCTAGAATTGTTCTTCTGCAGCAAAGAAATCCCATACAAAGGCATAACATTGCAGGACGACTCTGGATCCTCGCCTAGATAGAAGGGAAGACATCCACCATCTCGGTCGCGTTTTTGTATACAAGTGGGCATAACTATGGCGAGAGGGACACCGTACAAATCTTGATGGTAGACCCAGATTAGTGCATCATTATCTGAGCGAAATATAAGATGACCAGCGGTTGTTGGGAAATGGACAAACTGATTATAAAACACAGCGGAGGGGGTAATTGTGTATTCCTCGCCCCTTTGCCATGTGCCAATCCAACCATCGTGAATCTCACGGGAGTACAGGCAAACTGGAACCCCTACGCAGCGTGAACCACACATAAATCGGTATTCGAAATGAACGTCACCAGCATGTTCCCGCTTCCACACCCGAACACCATCACTATTGTACCCATACGCATACGCCAACTGCAAAGTGCCACCCCCATAATCCCGCTCTATCCGCAACAAACGACCCTCCTCATCATACCCAAACACCCGTGCATAGCTGTTCAGCTGGTTATTTTCCCACCGCGCCAAAGTGCCCTCTGGGTTCCACACAAAACTATTCACCTCGCCCGTCCACACATCCAACACACTCTCCAAACGACCCGACACCGCGTCATAACGATACACCTCCCAGTGCGAACCGTTCACCGCATCGTCCCGTATCACAAAGTCCCGACTGCCATCGGGATTATAGGCGTAGGTACGCGAATACGCCACCTGCCCTGTGCGACCCTCGCTCTCCAGCCTGCCTGCAGGCGTGTAAGCATAACTGGTCACATCCCCGCTCGGACGCTCCACGCTCTGCACCACCCGACCCAGCAGGTCATAGGTGTATTCGTACCCAATCAACAGGCTCCCGTCCGACTTCTTGTGCTCCACCTTCCACACAAAGCCCACCTGCGACGGAGTGTTCGCACCATAGTAAGTATACTCCACAGAACTGCCGTTTGGGATAATCCTCGTTTCTCGTTGCTACGCTGTCGAACGATTACACCAATTCTGAACAGGGGCGAAGCATCAGTTAAAAATGAAGGTTGACGGCTTCTCAAAACGACACCGTCCCTCCACTACAATAGCAACCGAATTGTTTTCTTCAAAAACAGCTTTGGAGAGGGATGATTGGGCAGGAATCCCAAAGTAGTAGTAACGAATTGTATTGGCGCGAAGATGGAGCCAATCACGCCCTTGATATTTTCCTTCATGACCGATGTTGGCTCGTCCAAGAATGGTTCCCAAAGGATATCCACCGCCTATATATGCACCCTGCACTGGAAACGCGGCAGGCAGCTCGCTCACAATGGTGGAAGAGACGCTCCCGAATGGACGCTGAAGTTTGGGATGACTACAAGCAGCGAACACACTATCGAGCATCTTTTCAGGCTGATCTTGTGCATTCAGGATCACAGTTAACTTATGAAAAAATTGATATTCTATTGGAGGTGACGCGGCACGAGTTCCTTTTATTCCTTGACCGAATATCTGATCGAACTCCTTCTGGCTAAAATATATACCGCCTTTGTTCCACTGTTCCACAAGACTATATTGTACGTCCATATCGCAATCTATAAATGTCTCACAAGAATAGGGAGTTTCATGCCAAATGAGAAGCGATGCAACGTCTTTTGTAGCCATATAGAAGAGATTTGTTTTATCTATCACAATGTTTACATAGCGGGAGAGCGGTGAAAAGAAATCCTCCGAAATAGGGATACTCATTTTGGGGGCTTCTAACATCAGGTTCTGTTCGGTGTACCACCATCGCCATCGGCATGGGACCTTGCGGGTGGGGGACTGTCTCGGCGCTGCTAAAGGTGAGTAAGGAGCATTTGTGCTTGCTACCACGCCCCAGTCTACTACAGTCTCAAAATCGAACTCATCGGGCAGTCCACGCCGCCCCCCACCAACAATCAGTCCATAGGCTGGTGGTGTAGATAGCAACGGGAGCTCAAAATCAAATGTCCAGGTGTTGTCAAAAAAATACCCGTAAAAACGCTTCGGCAAGCTGTGCCCTCTCGATGTTACAAGAATAGGACCTTTGCTTAGCAGCCGCCACTGGCTATCAAAAAGCCACAGCCGAACCGTATAAGGCTCAGCGAATTTCCATACCGCCTCGTCAGCAGATAGGGATACCCTCAGAATAGTTTTGTGGTATAGTACTGCTTGGCGAAGGCGTGGGCGAAGCACGGAGTAGCTTCTTACCGGTATCCGCACCGATGTGCTATATAGCGATCTGCCACGATGATCGTGGAGGCTGACGCCGAGAAAACCAATGCCTTCTGATTCCGCACTCAGACGGATCTCGGTAGGTAGGGAGCGGGAAGCAAGGTACACCTTCAAGGGAACAGAATGTATCATACTGCTAACTTCTGGATGACCACAATCACTGCGAAGGTTCGCAGATCGCTGTTCCGATACCTTGAGTGGAACAAGATATCTGAGACCGTCTACATGTACGATGCAGGTATGCGCTTGGCTTTTGCTAAGCAGAAACCCACCCAGCAGAAAACTTAATAGTAGCATAGATACAATAAATATTATCACTATTCGGAATCGAATGCGCATGGAACATCACCGAATCGTGACTATACCCCCGCCACAGCAAGGGCAGGTAAGAACAAGCTGGGTGTTGCAGGAGCCATCCCTAATAAACGCTTCTGCTTTAGCAAAAGCGGTGGCGGCACCTCCCATGCCACCCTCTGCATAAACTTCTATTGCAGCACCTGATGAACAAGTTACAGTTGTAGATGATATGTTCGCGCGGTAAGATTTGTTGTCTGCAAATGGTGAGCATCCTCCTGGAGGTGCTGCTACCAAAGTTACAGTGATCCCTGAATTCCCAAAGCTTATCTGATTAGATCCTCCGACATGGACACCTCCTTTAGCCTCGGCTGATCCAAGTCCTGAAGCAGAAACACTCATCCACCCACCTGCTTTTGCATATGAGAACCAGTAGAAGGCTGAAAACCCACCACGAAATGCACAGGCAGTAAACTGAGGGTGCATACTTGCCTCGATTGTCTGCTGACCAGGGCAAGGACAATCAGGGTTCTCAACATAGTGATATATGCGACGTCGATATTCGCCAATTTTGGCATCAGCACAGAACGCTGCTAACAAAGGCAATGTATCTATTGCCCATCCCTCACCCCACATGGTACTGCCGGCACTTTCTCCGCTTATCTGTGCACCATGTAGGCTAGTACCTTGATTACACTTGAGAGGTCTTTTTACATGGGATAAAATTTGCGACCTCCATCCGCAGCGTGGCGAAGAACATTCCCCCCCGCCTGGACAATATGGAACCGTCAAGTATTCAAGGATAGGAAAGTTTCCACCAAGCACGAGATTTGTAGTTTCAAAAATTGCCCGTTGGGCACCGATTTGTATTGTCCCTACAATGAACAAGTTTTCAATCACATTTTGATTCGAAAAATAAAATTGTGTAACTTTAAATTCTGCAAGTAGGCGATCTTCAAACGCCCAGACACGAGTGGCGCGGTATTCTGTCTGCAAATCAGGGCTGTAAAGTGTTAGCGAAGGGGTTATAATTGCGTCACAGCGTATAGCAATATTTGGCAACACATACTTTAAGGCATATCGTGGATCTAGCTCGAAATTTCGAGCCTCGATCATGATGGTTGTAGCCTCACCAGAGGTCCCAGGACTCTCTACGACATACGCAATGGCTTTCGCAACTAATGGAATATAATCCACTACCTCGAAATTCAGTGTAAGCATCGAGCTTTCTCCATAAATCTCTAGTGTATAAATGCCAGGTTGTGCTAAATAATAAGGAAAATTATTTATCTGATCTCCATTCAAGATCACTGTAATGTTCTCATCACTCTCTACATTAACTGGATAGCCTATGGGATAGAGCATGTCACCCGTCAAGTTGACTTTGATGTCACTATAACATAAACAATGGGCGATGCAATAGCTCAATAGCATCGCGCATAAGCGGCGAATGTTCCATCGGAGTCTCGTTTGACGGGAGGATCTTCTGTCCCCCTCCCGCACAGAGCGAGTACGGGCAAGTTCGGCGGCTACCCCGAACTGCGGCGGCACCGCCAACGACACGCATAACACAGCGGCAAACGCTTTCGCCGTTCTTTTATGCGCCAACAGCTGGCGCACCCAACGCAAATTCCCTCGTCGCATCGTCAACGCCTCCTTCGCCAAAAGTTCGCTCCTATTATAGCACATCCTGCAGGGTTTGTCAAGAGGGGAAGCTGTTCGAAAAATTCTCTTTTTAGTTTTTAGAGGGTAGACACTCAGTTTTGCCCCTACAGGGGGTTCACACGACAAGGCACGCCCCCAGATTTATTGCCCCCTCACCCCAATCCTCCCCGTGGTGAGGAAGCTTTTTGCTATTTTCATCGGGCAGACGCTGCCAGAATTTCCCGAACACCCTGCCTGTTCGCTTGTCTCGTTGACCACCTCCTTGTTTGGGAATTCGTCAGGCAGAAGGAGATTCCTGCTGGTTGGGCAAGGAGAACTCTGCGGTGTCGTTCTATCCCAGCAAGGGGAGTGCTTGCTGACTTACTCCTGAAATGGTTTTTTAGCTTGTCGGGAGCCATGCCCTCACTTCTCGACCCTGCTGCAAAAACCCCGTAAAAACAGGAGTCCAGTCTACTAAGCGAGCAGCCGATAATCGGTCAGGAAGCAGAACAGGTGTTCGAGGGGGTATCAGGGGAATGATAGGAGGCAGCATCACCGGGATTAACTTTACAGGGCTGGCATCGGGTATCGACACCGAGGCGATCATTCAGAAGATGATCGAGCTGCAGACGCGCCCCCTGCAGCGACTGATGGTGCGCAAGTCGGAGTTGAGTGCGCGCATGAGCGCGTACGACCAGTTTCGGGGGCTGATCAGCAACCTACAGACCGCTGCAGGCGCGCTCTCGGTCAAAAACGCTTTTAATCTCATTCGGGCAAACTCGTCGGACACCCAGGTCGCCACCCTGTCTGCTTCCACTGATGCCGTGCCCGGCACCTATGAGCTGCGCGTAAGCAAGCTGGCGCAAGCGCACAAAATTATCAGTGGAGCGCACACTTCTGCCACAGCCGAGCTGGGTGTCACGGGGCAGTTCATGGTGAACGGCAAGGTGATCGAGGTGGTCGCCAGCGATACGCTGACCTCCATCGCCAGCAAGATTAACGCCGCGAATGCGGGTGTCACTGCCTCCATTCTGAATGGGGATAATGGGCAGGTGTTCCTCACGCTAACCGCCAACGAGACAGGAGCGAACAGCCGAATTCAGCTGGCGGATGTCGGTGGCTACAATATCCTTGTGCCCACGCTGAAACTAATTACCTATGCCGAGTTCGTGCGTAATCAGCAGAACAACGCGGCTTTGTCTGAGCGCTTCACCGATTCTGGCGCGCCTCTCGGCACGCTGTTCGGTATGAGCAATCCCACCAACGGCACCGTTCAGATTAACGGCGTGAATGTCGCCATCGATTTCGCAACAGATAGCCTGAACACGATCGCCAGCCGAATTAATAGCGCGGGCATTCCAGGCGTGACGGCTTCGGTCGTCAGCGAGACCGTCAATGGCACAACTTACTACCGCCTCAAAATAGAAGGCGCGAGCGCACTGCCCACCTTCACCGACAATAACAACATTCTCAAGAACCTGGGCATTCTGCAGAACCAGTATGAGCGCGAGCTGGTCCAGGCGCAGGACGCCGAGTTCACAGTGGACGGCATCAGCTTCAAACGCAGCAAGAACCAGATTAACGATGTCATTCCGGGCGTGACCCTGACTCTGTTAAGCGCGGATGCCACCAACCCCAAGAGAGCGACCATCACGCTCACACGTGACTATGACGGCATCAAAAGCTCCATCAATAATTTTATTAATGCTTACAATAGTCTGATTGACTTTTTGAAGCAGAACGCTTCGTTTGACAAGGAGACACTACGGGGGGGCGTGCTGTTTGGCGACACGACGGTAAGCCTGATTCAGGATACGCTGGTGCGCAGGATTACTGATGTGGTGCAGGGGCTGGAGGGCACGCTGCGTTCACTCACCCAGGTTGGGGTGCAGCTGGGGCAGGACGGGAAGCTGACGCTGGACGAAGGCAAGATGATGCAGCTGCTTAACAGCGACCTGACGGGGGTGAGCCGCCTTTTTATCGCAAACGGCTATGCCACTAACCCGAACATCGCCTTTGTCTCGGCAACGGATGCGACGCGCCCCTCCTCATCCACGGGATACGAGGTGGTCATCACCCAGGTGGCGACCCGCGCGACGGCGACCGCCTCTGTGGCGCAGACCAGTGCCAGCCCAGTGGAGGAACGGCTCACCTTTAGCGGTAGGCTGTTCGGCGATGAACCCTATACGCTGATTCTTCCAGCGGGCAGCACCATCGATGACACGATCGCGCGGATTAATAGCGATGCACGGCTGAAGAATCTGGTGGTTGCCAGTAAGGATAGCAACGGTAGGCTGGTGATTCAGGCACGCAATTACGGTTCTGCCAGCAGCTTCACCGTGGTTTCCGACCAGGAAGCCAGCGCAACCAATTCGGGCATCGGCACAAGCTCGCTTGCTGCCGAAGGTCAGGATGTAGCGGGCACGATTAATGGTGAGCCAGCCACGGGGCAGGGTCAGTTCCTGACTGGCAACAGCGACAATCCGAACACGGCGGGTCTGCAGATCCGGGTAATGGCGACCACGCCGGGCGTGTATGGCGCGGTGGTGTTCACGCGCGGTGTCGCCGACCAGATTCGCCAGTACGCTAAGTCGGTCACCGATATTGTGAGCGGCGATCTGACCCTTGCGAGCAATACACTACAGGATCAGATTAAGGCGATCGATGAGCAGATGCAGGCGATTCGCGAGGAGGTCAGTCGACGCGAGCAGATGTTACGCCGGCAGTTTGCGCGGTTGGAGCGGGCACTGAGCCAGATGCAGGCGCAAAGCATGCGCCTGGCGGCGATGATGAGCGGCATGCCCAGCCTGCGTGCAGCATAAAGAGCCACCTGCCTGGCAGGTGCGATCGTTCGACACAACGGAAAAAACGGAGGACTCTATGTACGGTGGCGTGAACGGGCATCAGCGATATCTCCAAACGGCGGTGGAGACGGCGCATCCCGCCCGACTAGTGGTGATGCTTTATGATGGCGCGATTCGCTTCCTCTTGCAAGCACAGGAAGCGATGACGCAGCGCAACTACGAGCAGCAAAACCATTACCTGCAGAAGGCGCAGCGCATCCTCGCCGAGCTAATCAGCAGCCTGGATTTCAGCAAGGGTGGCGAGGTAGCGGAGAATCTCTTCCGAATCTATACCTATCTCTACAACCAGCTGGTTCAGGCGAATCTCGGAGATGACCCGTCCAAAGTTCAACATGCCATCGCGCTGTTGAGCGAGTTGCGTGAAGCGTGGGACATCGTCGCCACCCAGGTGGAAACGCCTGTAAGCGCGGGCACTGGGGAAAAGGTGAGCCTCCATGGCTAAGAGCTTGATAGAAACTTTACTGGACGACTTCTGGCTGTTGAGCCTGTCGCTGGAGCAGGCGCTGCAGGATGACGACTGGGATCAGGTGGTTGGACTGCTGCAACGGCGAGAAGAGGTCTTACGCACACTGGAATGTCTGGAGCCTGACCCGGCGTGGCTGCCGAAGCTGCGTCGCGCGATGGAGGCGGATAGGCGATGTCAGGAGCTAATCCAGCGCAAGCAGCGCGCACTGCTACTGGAGCTGGAGACGGAGACCCAGCAGCGACGCTGTAGCGAGCATTATCGCCCTCTACCCTATGAGCCACCCAGTCGTTTTGAGGGGGAGGGCTAACCCCATTCGTGCCGTTGGGAGGCTGTTCGAGAAATCGGGAGCATCCTCACCCAAACCCTCTCCCCAAAGGGGAGAGGGTTTTCGATTGCCTCTCACCCTTTGGAGCATGCTTGATTTGCTTCGAGTGGCAGTGTGTGCATGCGGGTGATAGGTTCAAAAGTACGACGGTGGATAGGTGAGGGACCGAGTCGCTGCAATTGCCGCAGGTGCAGCGGTGTCGCATAGCCCTTGTGCTGGGCGAAGCCGTAGTCCGGATAGAGACGGTCATATTCGCGCATCAGGCGGTCGCGCACCACCTTCGCCACAATGGACGCTGCCGCGATGCGTTCATCCAGCTCGTCACCATCGATGAGCGTCTGCTGGGGCAGGCAGCAGTTGGGAATCGGGTGGCGTCCATCGACGAGGAGCATTTCGGGCAAGATGGGCAGCTGTTCCACCGCGCGACGCATCGCCAACAGACTGGCATGCAGGATGTTGAGCCGTTCGATCTCGCGCGGCGTGGCGATGCCCACCGCCCAGCCGATGGCGGTGCGTCGAATGGCATCGAACAGCTGCTCGCGCATCGGCTCGGAGAGCAGCTTACTATCGCGGATGCCCGTGATGGGGTGGTGCGGGGGCAGGATCACGCAGGCAGCGACCACCGGCCCTGCCAAGGAACCGCGCCCCGCCTCGTCCACGCCCGCGATCAGCTTCCATCCCGCCATC
>ENA-ORXB01003491-ORXB01003491.1-sediment-metagenome-genome-assembly--contig:-NODE-3491-length-10831-cov-3.273480_pt1 | contig 10831 bp, 9 predicted proteins | sample MGYA00237863_ERZ511475 | MGnify/ENA primary metagenome ERZ511475 (study PRJEB26305, sample SAMN06343858) | sediment metagenome | isolation source: hot spring sediment | place: Canada: British Columbia...
GAAGAGGGCTTGTTGAGCGTTGCTTTTCCTCCAGGTTTCGGCAGCCAGCGAAATCATTTCTACGTGTATTATACGAATCGAGATGGGAACAATCAGGTTTCCCGTTTCAGGCTGGGGGCGAACCCAAACAGCGCCGACCCAAACAGTGAAGAGCTGATTCTGCTCTTCGAGCATCCAACCTACAACAACCACAACGGTGGGCAACTGGCGTTTGGTCCAGACGGATACCTGTACATCGGCACCGGCGACGGCGGTGGGGGCGGCGATCCATTCAACAACGCCCAGAACCCGAACTCGCTATTGGGCAAGCTGTTGCGCATTGACGTTGAGATGGGACCGCTGCAACCCATCGCCAGCGAACATCACACCTACATGCCATTACTCTACGGCGCGACCAGCGGAGCCAGCGCCAGATACCGCATTCCGCCGGACAATCCCTTCATCAACCAACCTGGTTACCGCCCGGAGATTTGGGCGCTTGGGTTGCGCAACCCCTGGCGCTTCTCCTTCGACCGGGCGACCGGCGAGCTGTGGATCGGCGACGTGGGGCAGAGCGCCTGGGAGGAGGTGGACGTCCTCGCGCCGGATCAGGGCGGGGCGAACCTCGGATGGGACCTGCTCGAGGGCTCGCACCCGTTCGAGGGCTCGGCCGAGGGCACGAGGACGGTGCTTCCGGTGTACGAGTACCCGCACGACGGCGCCGTCTGCGCGGTGACCGGCGGCTTCGTCTATCGGGGCGAGGCCGTTCCCGCGCTGCAGGGCGCGTACGTCTTCGGCGACTTCTGCACCGGCGCGCTCCAGGCGCTCGCGCCCCGTCCGGGCCGCGCCCCGGCCCACCGCGAGCTCGGGCCGGTGGTGCCGAGCCTCGCCTCCTTCGGCGAGGACGCCGCAGGCGAGCTGTACGCGCTCTCGCTCGAAGGCGCCGTGTACCGGCTCGTGCCCGGCTGAGCCGGCCCCGGGCTACCAGCGCTCGCGGTGCACGACCTCCTCGAAGGGCCGCCGGGCCGGGCGCGCGAGCGGCCGGAGCGGCGCCCCGGCGGGGTACCCGAGGGCGAGGAGCATCGCGCACTCGCGGTCCTCGGGCAGGCCGAGCAGCTCGCGGGCGAGCTCCTGCTCGCCGACGGCGGCATGGCTGCTGCCGATGCCCAGGTCGGCCGCGGCGAGCATCATGGCCATGGCCGCCTGGCCGAGATCGAACCAGAGGATGTCGCGCTCGTCGCGGTCCTCGGTCCTCGGCAGCACGAGCGCGATCGTCGCGGCCGAGCTCGCGACGTGCTCCGCGTAGCGCCAGACCCGCGCGAGCTCGCGTAGGCGCTCGCGCTCGGTGACGAGCACGAAGTCCCAGGCCTGCTCGTTCATCGAGGACGGCGCGCGGCGGCCGGCCTCCAGGATCCGATCGAGGTCCTCGCGCGCGATCGGTCGGTCCGTGTATCGCCGGACGTTCCGGCGGGCTCGGATGGCGTCCCAGGTCTCCATGCCGTCCACGGTACCCGGAGGAGGCTCGCCCGGTCGAACGACGCGTAGGCTGGCGAACATCATGCCTGCAGCGGTCGCGCCCGGCCGGGAAGCGCCGCCGCCCGGGCGGGGTTGTGGAGGATCGTGGAGCTCGGCATCTACTCGTTCGCGGAGGTCGTGCCCGGCAGGGGGCCGGATGAGCCCGGCGGCCCCGCCGAGCGCCTGCGCCACCTGCTCGAGGAGATCGAGCTCGCGGACCAGGTCGGCCTCGACGTGTTCGGGGTCGGCGAGCACCACCGGCCGGACTTCGCCGTCTCGGCCCCCGCGGTCGTGCTCGCGGCCGCGGCGGCGCGCACGAGCCGGATCCGGCTGACGAGCGCCGTCTCGGTCATCAGCTCGGACGACCCGGTGCGGGTCTTCCAGCAGTTCGCGACCCTCGACCTGCTCTCGGGCGGGCGCGCCGAGATCATGGCCGGGCGCGGCTCGTTCATCGAGTCCTTCCCGCTGTTCGGCTACGACCTCGAGGACTACGACGAGCTCTTCGCCGAGAAGCTCCTCTTGCTCCTCCAACTCCGCGAGCACGAGCACGTGACGTGGTCGGGCAAGCACCGGCCGCCGATCGACGGGCTCGGCGTGTACCCGAGACCGCTCCAGCGGCGGTTGCCGGTCTGGGTCGCGGTCGGCGGGAACCCGGGCTCGGCGGTGCGGGCCGGCACGCTCGGGCTGCCGATGGCGATCGCGATCATCGGCGGGCTGCCCGAGCGGTTCTCGGTCTTCGCCGAGCTCCACCGGGAGGCGGCGCGCCGGGCCGGGTTCGATCCGCCGCCGGCGCTCAGCATCAACTCCCACGGGTACGTGGCGCCGACCTCGCAGGAGGCGATCGAGGAGTCCTACCCGTCGGTCGCCGAGGTCATGAACCGGATCGGCCGCGAGCGCGGCTGGTCCCCGATGACCCGAGCGCAGTACGAGGCGTCGGCGACGCTCCGCGGGGCGAACTTCGTGGGCAGCCCTCAGCAGGTGATCGAGAAGATCCTGTTCCAGCACGGCATCTTCCACCACGACCGCTTCCTGCTGCAGACGAGCGTGGGTCCGATGCCCCACGCGCAGGTGATGCGCTCGATCGAGCTGTTCGGCACGGAGGTGGCGCCGGTCGTGCGCCGCGAGCTCGGCGTTCCCGAGCCGCAGCGGGCTACGTGACGGACGCGACGTCCAGCGCGCGGCGCGGGCCCCAGCCGAAGTAGTCCCACTCGGGGAAGTTGAAGTCGGCCGTGACCGAGGCGGGCAGCAGGAGCGCGGCCTCGAGGAAGGACTCGAGGTCGGGGACCCCGTAGAGGTTCACCGGCCAGCCGAGCCGCTCGAGCGCGTCGAGCGCCTCGCGCACCTGCGGCGTGCGCCAGTCGAGCGAGAGGCGGTCGATGCCCCACTCGGCCAGGGTGCGCAGCACCTGCTCCGCGAGCTCCGGGGCCGCGAGCAGCAGCGGCACCGCGAAGTCTGCCGGCGCCTGCACGATCGCCTCCGGGTGCTCTCGGCGGATGCGGCGGAACCCATCGGCCCCGAGCGCCTCCACGGCCCCGTTGAACCAGAGCTCCTCGTCGGGGTAGCCGTGCGCCGCGACCTCCGCCAGCACGGCGTCGAGGGTCGGCCCGTCCTCCTTCAGGTCGAGCTTCACGGCGCGCCCGTGGGCGCGCAGCGTCGCGAGGCACTCGCCGAGCGGCAGCAGCTCGTCCTCCGGCATCCCGGCGCCGAGGCCGAAGGGATCGTGCCGGAGGACGAGGGATCCGAGCGGGTCCAGGCGTACGTCGAGCTCGGCCCAGCGGATGTCGGAGGCGAGGAAGTGACGGAGGTTGCGGCGGTCGTTCACCCCGTGCCACACGAACGTCACGCGGTGGCCGATCTCGCGCCCGTCCACGAGCTCCGCGAGGCGGTACCGGGATCCGGAGACCGTCCGCGGCGGGGGCTCACGGCGCGAGAGGAAGATCGTGTCCGCGTGGAGGAACAGGATCTCGCCCTCCTCGTCCGCGAGGCTCATCGCCCGGAGCATCTCGGGCTCGTTGTCCACGACCGCCACGATCCGGTACCCGCGGCGGCGGAGCGTCTGCAGGGCGCGGATCTTCGCGTCGGCCACGGCCGCGGTATCGCCCGAGGGCTCCATGAACAGCAGGTCGGGGTCGAACCGCACGCGGTGCGCCGCGCCCAGACGGTTCAGCGCCTCGATCGTCACCTGCCGCATCGACTCAGGTCTGCCGGTGTTCAGCGCGACGTGGGTGCGGGGCTGGAGCTGGAACCAGCGGATCACCCCGAGGACGCCCTCGTACGGGCGGTGCGCCGCCGACATGGCGTCGGGGTCCCGCAGATGCTCGAGGTACCAGGTTCGGACGTGTGCGCGGATCGGAGCGGGCAGGGCGAACGGTTCGAGGATCGCGTCGATCTGCGTCTCGTGGCTGTGGATGCCTGAGGGACCGATCCCTCGGAAGTGCTCGGTCCCGTGGAGCCGGTCGTAGGACCGCAGGAGGTGCACGACGAGGTGCCGGGTGTCGACGATCGTGCCGTCGATGTCGAAGACGATCACGAGCTCGTCTTCGGGGTAGGCGAGACGCATCCCTCGGAAGTGCGCGGCGAGCTCACGCATCCACGTCTCGGAGCGGCGTGCCATCCGATCCCAGTGTGGCCTGCCTCGATGGCGGAGGCGGGACGGCGCGATGAACGTTCTCCGAACAGCGCCACGGTTCCCGATGACGCGAGGCACGTCGGAGCGGCCGGGTGATCCCCTTGCCGGGTGGGCGCGTCCGCCGCCGGTACCCTGTGCCGTCATGGACGTGATCCGGACCGCCCGGTTGGAGCTCGTCCCCGCGACCGTGGCGCTCCTCGACGCGGAGCTCGGGCCCCGCGAGGCTCTCGCAGGGCTCCTCGGGGCCATCGTCCCCACCGACTGGTCGCCGGGCGAGCACGACCGTGGGGTCGTGGAGGTCTTCCGAGCCCGGCTCGCCGAGCGCCCCGAGGCTGCGGGCTGGTACGGCTGGTACGCGATCTGCCGTGAGCCGACGGGGTCCGTCCTGATCGGCTCCGGTGGGTACTTCGGACCGCCGGACGGGGACGGCACCGTCGAGATCGGCGACTCGATCCTGCCCGCCTACCGGCGCCGCGGCTTCGCGACCGAGCTCGCTCACGCGCTCGGCGAGCGCGCGTTCACCGTCGCCGGGGTCGCTCGGGTCGTCGCGCAGACGACCCCTGCGAACGTCGGCTCGGTGAAGGTGCTCGAGCGGTGCGGCTTCCGTCCCATCGGGCCCGGCGGCGATGCCCGGCTCGGTCCGGTACGCGATCGACGCATCACCTGCCCAGCCCCGGCATCCGCCGGTTCCCTGCTAGCGTCACCGAACGCAGGGGGCGTCCGTTCTCGAGGAAGGTCGCATGATGACGCGCAGACGCATCGGGTCCGGATCCACGTTCGAGGAGGAGATCGGCTACTCGCGAGCGGTGGTCGACGACGAGTGGGTCTTCGTGTCGGGGACGACCGGCTTCGACTACGACACGATGACCATCTCCGACGATCTGCTGGAGCAGACGGAGCAGTGCCTGAAGAACATCGAGGCAGCCCTCGCTCAGGCAGGGGCCACCCTCTCTGACGTCGTACGGGTGACCTACGTGCTGCCGGACGCGGGCGAGTTCCGTCGGTGCTGGCCGATCCTGCGGAAGCACTTCGGCAGCGTGCGCCCTGCCGCAACGATGATCTCCGCGGGTCTCGCCGACCCTCGGATGAAGATCGAGATCGAGGTCACCGCTCGCATGCGGCCGTGAGCCCTGCGGTCCGCTCGCGCGCCGGGCGCCGGTCGATGACGCCGAGCCGTCGGGGCGGGCCGGTGGGGTGTCCGGCCCCGCAGGTGCGGAGGAAGCCGCGGCCGCTCACCCGGTGAGGTAGCGCTGGAGCGTCGGGCCGACGCGGCGGACCAGCTCCTCGGGGCTCGCTGAGGCGAGCGGCTCGACGCGGACGAGGTAGCGCGCGAGCGCGAGCCCCACCACCTGGCTCGCGGCGAGGGCGGCGCGCAGCGGCGCGTCGGGCGCGCCCGTCGCCCGCGCGATGGGCCCGATGATCGTGGCCTCGACGAACCCTCGGAGCATCGCGGCGGCGCGCTCGTTCGAGGCGGCCGCGCGGAGCAGCCCCATCGCTGCCTCCTGGGTGGCGGGATCCTCCCAGGCGGTGAGCGCGGCCCGAACGATGGCCTCGCCCATGCGCTCGGGCTCGGCACGGAGCGCCTCCGCCAGGACCTCGCCCGGCGGGAAGGGGAGCCGCACGGCGGCGGCGAAGAGCTGCTCCTTCGTCCCGAAGTAGTGGTGGACGAGGGCGGGGTCGACGCCGGCCTCGGCCGCGATCGCCCGGATCGTGGCGCCCTCGTAGCCGAGCTCGGCGAAGCGCGACCGCGCGGCCGCGAGGATCGCCTCGCGCGTGCCGCTCCGTCCGGGCCGCCGCCCGACCCGCCGCTCGGTCGTGCGGTCGATCGCGCGCTGCGCCGCCCGCCCTCGCTCGGTCCGCCCCCGCCCGCCGGCGCGCCGTCGCTCGGCCGTCACGCCGCGGCCCTCCCGAGCGTGAGCTCGAGGAACCGCTCCTCGAGCGTGGCCGGCGCCTCCGAGAGCCGCGCCTCGAGGTCGCCGAGGGCCCCTCGCACCTCTCGCGGCCCGACCCCGAGGACCCGCAGCGTCCGGCCGACGAGCGCGGCCTGGAGCCCCGCCGCCTCCAGCCGCTCGAACGCGTGCGCCCAACCGGGGGTCTCCACGACCACGACGCGGGCGTCCCCGACGATCTCGGGCAGGGTGCCCTCGGCGACGACCCGGCCGTCGGCCATCACCACCAGCCGATCGCATTCCTCGGCCTCCTCCATGTGGTGGGTGGTCACGAGGGCGCCGGCGCCGGCCTCGGCCGCGGTGCGGATCTGCTCCCACAGCCGGGCCCGGGCGAGCGGGTCGACGCCGGAGGTGGGCTCGTCGAGCACGAGGAGGTCGGGCCGGTGCGCGAGCGCGAGCGCGAACGCCACCCGCCGCTGGATCCCGAGCGGGAGCCGCCCGACCGGCACGTCCGCGACGGCGCCGAGGTCCCCGGGAAGCTCGCCGGCCTCCCCTCCGAACGCCGCCTGCGCGAACGCCAGGTTCTCGCGCGGCGTGAGGTCCTCGTACAGCCCGAGCCCCTGCGGCACGTACCCGATCCGCCGGCGCGTGGCGCGCGAGGGCGCCTCGCCGAACAGGCGGACCGAGCCCGCGCTCGGCGGCAGGAGGCCGAGGAGGAGCCGGATGAGGGTGGTCTTGCCGGCGCCGTTCGCGCCGAGGAGCCCCACGACCTCCCCGGGGCCGACGCGCAGGTCCACGGCGTCCACGGCGAGGAGCGGGCCGAACCGGCGCGAGACGGCGAGGCTCTCGGCGAGCGGCGTCACCTGCGGTCACCTCCCGCATGCGCGAGCTCGCGCGCGAGCGCGGCCACGGTGACGGCGTCGGCGAGGTCCGGGCGCAGCAGCTCGAGCGCCGGCCCGGCTGGCGGGGCCACCCCCTCGGGGAGCCAGACGCGCCAGGTCGCCCCCCGTCGCCAGGCGTAACGGGCGAGGTCGCCGCTCGGGCGCTCGGCCGCGCGGCACACCGCGCCCGGCACCGCGGCGACGATGTCCTCGGCGGTGCCCTCGGCCAGGGTCCGGCCGGCGTCGAGCGCGAGGACCCACGCGGCGCGCTCGGCCTCGTCGAGGTAGGAGGTCGAAAGCACCACGGCCGCCCCCTCGGCCGCGGCCCGGGCGATGAGCCACCACAGGTCCGCGCGGCTCACGGGGTCGATACCGGTGGTCGGCTCGTCGAGCACGAGGAGCTCGGGCCGGTGGAGCATCGCGCAGACCACGCCGAGCTTGCGGCGCATGCCGCCGGAGAGCTCGCCGGCGAGCCGGTCGAGCGCCCCGGCCAGGCCGGTGCGGGAGAGCAGCTCGTCGGCGCGCTCGCGGGCGGCGGTGGCCGGCACGCCGTAGGCGGCCGCGACGAAGGCGAGGTTCTCGCGCACCGTGAGGTCGGGGTAGGTGCCGGAGCTCGCGGGCAGGTGCCCGATGCGCTCGGGGCCGGGGCGGCGGACCTCGCCCGCGGTGGGCGCGAGCGCGCCGGCGAGCACCCGCAGGAGGGTGGTCTTGCCCGCGCCGTCGCCGCCGACGACCGCGGTGACCCGCCCCGGGGGCACCTCGAGCGTGACATCCTCGAGCGCGACCTGGGGGCCGAAGCGCACGGTGAGGCCGCGGACGCCGAAGGTCATCGGGCGCTCACCGCCTCGCGCTCGCCGCGGGTGCGCGCCGGCGCGAGCGAGCGGTGGAACCGCAGCGTCGCGAGCCCGAACACCACCGCCCCGATCACCGCGAGGTAGGCGAAGGAGGGCCAGAGCGCGCCGAGCGGTGCCCCCCGCAGCATGACCCCGCGCGAGATCCGCACGAAGTACGTGAGGGGGAGCACGTAGCCGATCCAGCGCACGCCGGCGGCCATCGAGGAGAGCGGGAAGATCAGCCCTGAGAGCATCACCTGCGGCAGCAGTGCCATGAGCGCGAGCTGGATCGCCTGCCCCTGGTTCTGCGAGACGCTCGAGATCAGCACCCCGAGCCCGAGCGTGACGAACAGGAACAGGACCGCCCCGAGCGCGAGCACCGCCACCTGACCGCGGAACGGTACGTCGAACAGGAGGACCCCGGCGAGTACTACCACGACCATGTCCACCGAGGCGACGAGGAAGTAGGGGGCGACCTTGCCGAGGAACACGTCCCAGGGCCGGAGCGGCATCACCGCGAGCTGCTCGAGCGTGCCGGCCTGGCGCTCGCGCACCACGCCGAGGCTCGTGATGACGGTCCCCACGAACAGCAGGATCATCGCGGCCAGGCCGGGGACCATGATCGCCGAGGTCTCGAGCCCCTCGTTGAAGAGGATCTCCACGCTCGGCATCCGCGGGTAGGTCGAGGGGGCCCCCGGCACGCTTTGTGCGAGCTCGGCGAGCGCGCCCTGCGTGGCCTTGGCGGTGAACAGCTCGGAGCCGTCGATCAAAACGTGCGGGCCCTCGAAGGTCGCGAGGAAGGCGACGGGGACCTCGCCGTCGCGCAGGGCCGTCTCGGCCTCGGACGCCCAGCCGTCCGGGTCGACCTCGCGGACCTCGAACGGCGGGCGGAGCGCTGCGGCGAGCTCCTCGGCGCCGCGCCCGTACACGTTCACCGGGATCTTGGGGACGTCGAAGCTCGCCGCGTAGCCGAAGACGACGAGCAGGACGATCGGCAGGAAGATCATCATCGCGAGGGTGCGGTGGTCCCGCCGTAGCTGCCGGAACTCCTTGACGATCATCGCCCACATGGGCAGCACCTCCGGGGTTGGGCCGAGCAGAATTCTACGCGCGTTGAAATCTCCGCGCAGCGGGCTCGTCCGGCTTCGGGGCGCGCGGCCGGCTCTCGGCGCGGGCGCGGTAACGTTGGCCCTCGATGAGCGACTCGCCTTACGAGCTGCGGCTGCGGGACCTGCTCGAGCGCGTCGCGGCGGGCGACGTGCCGGCCGGGCGGGCCGTCGAGGAGCTCCGGGACCTGCCGTTCTCCGAGCTCGGGTTCGCGAAGGTCGACCACCACCGCGAGCTGCGCCAGGGCGCCTGCGAGATCGTCTACGGGCAGGGCAAGACCGCCGAGGAGGTCCGCGCGATCGTCGAGCGCCTGCTCGCCGGCAACGACGGGCCGGTGCTCGTGACCCGAGCCTCCGCCGAGCAGGTGCGCATCGTGCGCGAGCTCGGCGAGCGCGCCGGGGTAGAGGTCCTCGAGCGGCCGCGGGCCCGGTGCATCGCGCTCCGTCGTGGTGTGCGGCCCGAGGCCGGCACGGTGCTCCTCGTCACGGCGGGGACCTCCGACCTCGCGGTCGCCGAGGAGGCCGAGCTCACCGCCTCGCTCCTCGGGACCCGGACCGAGCTCGTCGCCGATGTGGGCGTGGCCGGGCTCCACCGGCTCGAGGCGGTCCGCCCGAAGATCCGGACCGCCGACGCCGTGGTCGTGATCGCGGGGATGGAGGGGGCGCTCGCGAGCGTGGTCGGGGGGCTCGCGCCCTGTCCGGTCATCGCCTGCCCGACGAGCGTCGGCTACGGCGCGAGCTTCGGCGGGCTCGCCGCGCTCCTCGCGATGCTCTCCTCCTGCGTGCCGGGCGTGGCGTGCGTGAACGTGGACGACGGCGTCGGAGCCGGCACGATCGCCGCGATGATCGCCCGGGCCTCGGCGGGGGCGCGATGAGCCGACTCGCGTACGTGGATCCGGTGGGGGGCGCGGCCGGCGACATGCTCCTCGCGGCCCTGCTCGACGCCGGGGCGCCGCACGGGGCCGTCGCCGAGGCCGTCTCGGCGGTGCTCGGGCGAGCGGTCGAGCTCGACGTCCGCGAGGTGCGCCGCGGCGGGCTCCGCGCCCTTGCGGTGCAGGGGCCGCCGCCGTCGGCGCGCCGCCGGCCGGCCGAGCTGCTCGGCGCGGTCTCGGGGGCGGCGCTTTCCGAGGGTGTCCGCGCGCGAGCGAGCGCGGTGCTCGAGCGCCTGCTCGCGGCCGAGGCGCAGGTCCACGGCCTCCCGCCCGAGGAGCTCGAGCTCGAGGAGCTCGGCGAGGACGACACGCTCTTCGACGTGGTCGGGATCGCCGCCGCGCTCGAGGCGCTCGGCGTCGAGCGTCTCGCAGTGGCGCCGCTGCCGATGCCCGCGCCGTCGGAGGACGGCTCGCACGGGCAGCCGGCGCCGGTCACGCTCGAGCTCCTGCAGGGCTTCGCGCTCCGCCCCGCGGCGGGCGGCCTGCCCGAGCCGGTGACGCCGACGGCCGCGGCGGTGCTCGCCGCCCTCGGGGAGCCCGCGGTCGAGGTCCCGCCGATGCGCCTGGAGGCGGTCGGCGTGGGGGCCGGCGCGCGCGAGCCGGGCACGGTGCCGAACGTGGTGCGGGTGCTCCTCGGCGAGCCGTCCGAGCCGCCCGAGCCGGAGGCCGGTCGCGGCGGCCGGCGGCTCCTCGTGCTCGAGGCCAACGTGGACGACCTCTCGCCCGAGCTCGTGCCGGACGCGCTCGAGGCGTTGCTCGCCGCCGGCGCGCTCGATGCCTGGACGACGCCGATCGTGATGAAGCTGGGACGGCCGGCCGTGCAGATCTCGGCGCTGTGCGAGCCGGAGGCGGTGGAGTCCGTCCGCCGCGCGTTCTTCGAGGCGACGCCCACCCTCGGGCTGCGGCTGTACCCGGTCGAGCGTCCCGAGCTCGAGCGGCGGACGGTCGAGGTCGAGCTCGCGCCCGGAGGTCCGCGGGTGCGGGTGAAGCTCGCGTACCTGGAGGGAGGGGTGGTGAGCGCGAAGCCGGAGCACGCGGACGTGGTCGAGGCCGCGGCCAAGCTCCGG
>ENA-ORXB01003493-ORXB01003493.1-sediment-metagenome-genome-assembly--contig:-NODE-3493-length-10776-cov-2.344612_pt1 | contig 10776 bp, 8 predicted proteins | sample MGYA00237863_ERZ511475 | MGnify/ENA primary metagenome ERZ511475 (study PRJEB26305, sample SAMN06343858) | sediment metagenome | isolation source: hot spring sediment | place: Canada: British Columbia...
AGGGAGACGCTACACGAGGTACTCGGCGAAGCGGCGGTCTTTGCGCCGGAGGTGTTGCAGTATCCGCGCGGGGCTATGGTTGCGGCCCTGGGGTTGCAAGAACTCCTCTCCGGCCGGGGTACCGAACCGCTGTCTTTACGTCCCGAGTATCTCCGTCCCCCGGCGGTCAGAGGGGGAAGTGGGGGATGAAGGTTAGAATAACTCCGATGAAGCCGGAACACCTTGACGAGGTCCTGGCGATTGAGGCGGTTTCTTTTCCCCTTCCCTGGAACCGGCAGACCTTCTTGTTTGAAATTATCCTCAACGAGCTTGCCGATTATATCGTGGCCCTCACCAACAGGCGTGTGATCGGTTATGGCGGGATGTGGCTGGTGATGGACGAAGCGCACCTCACCAACATTGCTGTCCATCCTGATTTTCGCGGCCGGGGCGTTGGGCGGCAGCTCTTGCGGGAGTTAATCAGGCGTGCGGCTGCGCAGGGTTTGAAGAAGATGACTTTGGAAGTGCGTCCTTCGAACCTGACGGCGCGGAGAATTTACGCGGAGTTCGGCTTTGAGGAGAAAGGGGTCCGGAAACGGTATTACCGGGACAACAACGAGGACGCGATCATTATGTGGCTGGAAGACTTACAGCAGGGCTTTTCCAGCCCGTAACCATTCATCACTCTGGGGGCGCGGCGATAAACAACTCATTTCTCGCTGCGTTCCAGAAGTGCTATGTGACGGTAGAACGCAGAACGGACCCCAAAGGTCTGTCAGGATGAGGTTGAACGATTTTTAGGGAAGTGACGGATCATTGAGCGTTCTGATTTTGGGGCTCGAAACCTCGTGTGATGAAACCGCAGCAGCGGTCGTGGCCGACGGGGGTACGATTCTCTCAAATGTGGTTGCTTCCCAGGTGGAAATCCACCGGCGCTTCGAGGTGTTGCCGCGAAGCCACCTCGGGTACCACCCCGCCGAAGCGCTGAACCCGGTTATCGCGGCAGCGCTGGCGGATGCGGGCATCGGCTTCGCTGATCTTAGCGCGGTGGCGGTGACCCAGGGCCCTGGCCTTTTGGGCTCGCTGCTGGTGGGTTTGATGGCGGGAAAGAGCTTCTCTTTTTCGCTTGGTATCCCGCTTGTTGCGGTTAACCATATTGAGGCGCACATCTACGCGAACTTTTTGGTGGAACCGGAGGTTCCTTTTCCCTTTGTGGCCCTCGTTGTTTCCGGGGGGCATACCGACCTTATTTACGCGGCCAGCCACAGCGAGTTCCGGCTTGTGGGGCAGACACGCGACGACGCTGCCGGCGAAGCCTTCGATAAGGTGGCGCGCGTGTTGGGGCTGGGTTATCCGGGCGGGCCGGCGATCGAATGCTTGGCACGGGAGGGAAACCCTCAAGCGGTAGCGCTGCCGCGGGCGTTTTTAGAAGAGGATGCTTTCGATACGAGCTTCAGCGGTTTGAAGACGGCGGTAGTGAATTACCTCAACCGGGCGCGGCAGAAAGGGGAAGCGGTCAACGTTGCGGACGTGGCTGCCGGCTTTCAAGCAGCGGTGGCGGAAGTTTTGGTGGCGAAGGCGATGGCGGCGGTAAGGATGTACGGCGCTAAAGCCCTCCTTTTAGCCGGTGGGGTGGCGGCCAACGGTTACCTCCGGGAGTATTTCTTGAAAGGGGCGCAGGAAGAAGGTGTGCGGCTCATCATCCCGCCGCCGGCGCTCTGTACCGACAACGCGGCGATGGTGGCCGCAGCGGGGTATTACCGGTTTCTCCGGGGCGATTTTGCTCCCCTCACTGTAAACGCGCTTGCTGGTTTGGCCTTAGGGGAAGATCCTTCTGTTTAGTTTCCGGGGGTAAGGATTCAGTGAACCTTGAACTTTCACTTCCGGGTGGTTCCGAAAGAACGGGGGAAGGTGTTGGCGAGTCTGTACCGGGAAAGAGTGCCCGTTGAACCCGATCCGGTGCGTCTTTTCGCTGCTTTAGGCGGGCCGGAGGCAGAGGTCGCGTTCCTTTTGGAAAGCGCCCTGGCGCCGAACCGCCTCGGCCGCTATTCTTTTTTGGGCGTAGAGCCTTTCCTGATCTTCCAAAGTCGAGGAGAAAGGGTTACGGTTTCCCGGGGAAAGTCGGTGCAGGAGTTTAGCGGCAACCCCTTCGCGCTGTTGCAGGAGGTGTTGCGGTCCTACCGGGTGACGCCGGAAGGAACGCCCGGTGATTTGCCGCCGTTTTTCGGGGGGGCGGTGGGTTATTTCGCCTACGACCTCGGGCGGCAGATCGAGCGCCTGCCGGTTCTGGCCCGGGACGACCTGGGACTGCCGGAGGCCTACCTGGGTTTTTACGACGCAGTGGTGGCGGTGGACCATCTTACGGGTGCGGTTTGCCTGTGCGGCCTGCCGGTGCAGGGAGAAGGGGTGTTGGAAGAAAAAATCTCCCGGTGGTGCAGGTGCCTGACACAAAACCCGCCTGCCGGCCTGTTTTCCGGGAGGACTGCCCTTGCCGGGGTCAAACCGCTGTCCCCTTTGCCCGCCCTGGCTGAGCACTTCACTAAAGAGAGTTATTGTATCGCGGTCGCGCGCGCCCGGGAATATATCGCGGCTGGGGACATCTACGAGGTTAACCTTTCTCAGCGGTTTGCCGCGCCGCTGCAAGGGACAGCCTGGGAGCTTTACTGCCGTCTCCGGCGGCTGAACCCCGCGCCTTTTGCCGCCTACCTGCGCTTCCCCGAAGTAGAAGTGGTAAGCGCGTCGCCGGAACGCTTCCTCAGGGTGCAAGGCGGCTTGGTGGAAACCAGACCGATCAAAGGGACGCGACCCCGGGGCCGCACTCCCGAAGAGGACGAGAGATTACGGCGGGAGCTGTGGGAGAGCGAAAAGGACCGGGCGGAGCTGACGATGGTGGTGGATCTCGAACGCAACGACCTGGGCCGGATCTGCGAAATTGGGTCGGTGAAGGTACCGGAGCTTTACGTATTAGAGGAATATGCTACCGTTTTTCACCTGGTTTCCACCATTACCGGGCGGCTGGCGCCGGACAAGGACGTGGTGAACCTCTTAACCGCCGCTTTTCCCGGCGGCTCGATCACCGGCGCGCCGAAAATCCGGGCGATGGAGATCATCGAGGAACTGGAGCCCGTACGCCGGGGCATCTACTGCGGCTCAATCGGCTGGCTCGGCTTTCAGGGGGATGCGGACCTGAACATCGCCATCCGGACCTTCGTCGTAAAGGACGGCCGGGCATACTTCCAGACCGGAGGCGCCGTGACCGGGGACTCCGACCCGGAAAAGGAGTACCTCGAAACGCTGGCCAAGGCCCGGGGGCTTTACGCTGCCTTGGATGCTTAAAGATCTCCTGGCGTTAAAAACACCCCAACTGGCACTCCTTGATCTTGATTCCCAAGGCCTCGCAGGCTGCTCCGATGAGGCGGACCGGTACCTTGAGTTCTCCGGCCAATTCGTGGGCGCGGGCGCAGGTGATTCTTTTTTCCGGAGCGGCGCGGCGCACCGCGTCCAGCACTTCTGCGGGGACTTCGAACGGCGCCTTTCCTTTCATTTTTTCAGTACCTCTTATTAGGATTAGGATAGTGTAATGGATCCTCCAACTGCGAGATGTGTTTAAAAGGCAGCCTGTCTCCTTTATTTAAGGGGGCCCGGTTTATCTAAGTAATACCCCTGGGCGTGCTCGATGCCGAGTTCCTTAACGATCTTGAGCATGGTTCTGTTTTCCACCCACTCAGCGATGGTTTTCTTCCCGAGGGCTTGCGCGACGGTGTTAATGGCCTGGACGATGCTCCGGGAAGAGGGCGTTGTTTCGAGACTGCGGATAAAGGTACCGTCAATTTTAAGAAAGTCCAGGTAGTTTCCTGCCAAAAGATTGAACCAGTGAAAGGAGGAATAACCGGCACCGAAGTCGTCGAGAGCAAACCGGCAGCCCAGACTGCGGAGTTCCTGTAACCATTGCTCAGCGTGGGCGAAGTCTTTTACCACGGCGGTCTCGGTTATCTCGAAGCCCAGGCGGTGGGGAGCGATGCCGCTTTTCTTAACGTTGGTTACGATGCACTCCAGGACCTGATCGTTTCCTAAGCTAGCGGCAGAGATGTTAACGAAGACCTCAATCTCCGGATTCTCTTGTAAAACCTGGAGGGCGGACCTTACCACCCAGCAGTCAATCTGGGGCATAAGCCCGAAGCGTTCGGCAGCGGGGATGAACATCGCGGGAGGGATCAACTCGCCGTTGTCTCCGCGCAGGCGGAGGAGCGCTTCGTAGTAAACCGCCATCCCATCGCTCAGCCTCCTTACCGGCTGAAAGAAGAGCACAAACCCTTCGGTGCGCAGGGCGGCTTTGATTTTGGCTACCCACCGGCTGGCTTCAGAAGAAGTTGTCGCGGGGTCTTCCTCCGGCTTTAGGAAGATGAGTTTGTTGCCGCCGTTTTCCTTTGCGGCGTAAAGGGCGGCGTCGGCCCGGGAAAGTACCTTCTGCGGGTCGAGGTTGCCGTCGAGAGCGGTTAGACCGATACTCAGGCTCAGGTTGAAGGTGTGCCCGTCAACGGTAACCGGTTCTTCGTCCACTGCCTTCCGAAGCCGTTCGGCTATTCTCCGAGCTTCCTCAAGGTTGGTTTCTTCCAACAGGACCGCGAACTCGTCGCCTCCCAGGCGGGCGAAGAGGTCCCCTCCCCGCAGCTTTCTTTTAAGGGTCTGCACCAGCATTTTCAGTACCCTGTCACCCGCAGCGTGTCCGAGGGTGTCGTTGACGAGCTTGAAGTTGTCAAAGTCAATAAACAAAAGCGCGCTTTGCTTTCCCCGCTTTGCTTTGGCGATTGCTCTCTCTAAACTCGTTTCGAGGAAGTACCGGTTGGGCAGTCCGGTCAAAAAATCATGGGTGGCTAAGTAATGCAGCTGCCTCTTCCGGTGGAATCCATAAGCCGCCAGCCCGGCCCCGGTCAGGAAGAAAAGGACGAGCAGCCCCATTCCTCCCGAAGCGGTTGCAAAGAGCGAAAGCGCTTTCACCCGACCGGTGATTTCATCCGGATGAGCACTGGCGATGACCTTCCAGTTCCAGCCGGGTACGGTGGCGAAATGGGCGTAGGCACCGGCGCTTTGCGGCTCGTGGTAATACAGTGCTCCCTCCGGCGTATTTTTCATCTGCGGCCAGGCGGCTTTCACGGTAGCGAGAAAGGGTTGCGCCGCTCCTGGACGGGACGTGGTCTCAACCGCGATGGAGACGAGGTCAAGCCCCACCTTGTTCTTTTCGGGATGGATCAGGATGTGTCCTCCTTCGTCTATTACCACAAAAAAGCCTTTTCGCCAGAAATTCAAATTCTGGACGAGTTTTTGGGCAGTGTCGAGGAAAACATCCAGCCCCAGGACCCCCATCAGCACTTTTTCCTGGTATACGGGGATCGCCAGGGTAAGGCATGGTTTCCCCGTGGCGGCGTCAACGTAAGGCTCGGTTACGGTAAATCCCTGGCGGTTTACCGCTTGGCGGTACCACGGGCGCTTCCGCGGGTCGAAATCGGCCGGCAGCCTGGCGTGCATACTGTCGATCACTTTTCCGTCCCGTTCCCGGCCGAAATAAAAGTTGCCCACAAGGGTGAGCCCCATGGTTTTCTCGCTGAGGAACCGGTCAACCGCAGCGTCGTCGTTCAGGTTCTTTTGGGCAAGCTGGGAGGCAGTGGTGAACACCAGCTCTTTGTACGGTTGCATTACCTCGGCAAGGAGAAACGCCACGTTGCGGGCGGATTCCTGCTGCTGGGTGTTGAAGGCGGAAAAGTAATGGTGCCAGGCATTTCTGTAGCTATTGACGGTATAGATGGCAAGGATCAGCCCGCCGAGGAGCACCACCAGGGTTGCTCCCATCAGGATGCGGCTTCCCCTGTTTGCCGATAGCTGTCCCTCCATCTTCTGCTACCCCTCTTGAGGCGCCGGCGGGCCCTTTGGTGGCGGCGTCAGGCTAAAGGCGAGCCCCGACCGGTCTGGTTTTGCGCATCATAGGTACCGGGTGGCCGGGCAAATGGTTTCTCTCTATAATTCTTATCGGTTGCCGGATAAAGGATCTACAGTTCTGCCGCGTATCTGTAGTTATCCGGAGAAAAAACCGGTGCGGGGCAGTTGTTTTGTGCGGCGGGCAGAAGGAAGCGTTATGTTAACATTTTCTCGCCTTTTTAATCCTTTTATGCTAAAATTTTAAAGAAACTAATATTATAAAAGGGGGGATTTGGGAATGAGAGTCGCGATGCTTCACTGGGCATTTCCGCCCACCATTGGTGGTGTAGAGACACACCTCACGATGCTCTGCCCGGCACTTGTTAAGCGTGGGCACCAGGTCGCTCTTTTGACCGGTGCGGTAAACGGGGAAGGGTCAGAATATACGTGGAAGGGGATGTTTATCCGGCGCACGCCGCTTATGGACCTTAATTCCCTTACCCCGAAGCTTATTGAGGAGCGCCAGGAGGAGATCCGGGAGGAACTGGCCGGGTTTATCACCCGGTTCGGACCGGACGTGATTCACGCTCACAATATGCACTACTTCAGTTTTGTGCACGCGGACGCGCTGGTGAAAATTAAGACGCAGCTCAGAATTCCGCTGGTGCTCACCGCTCATAACGTTTGGGCGGATGCGCTGTGGGATAAGCTTTTGCGGCTCCGCCGGGAATGGGACGGGGTTATTGCAGTCAGCCATCACATCAAAAGGGAACTTGTGGCCAGCGGCTATCCTGCAGAGGAGGTTACGGTCATTCATCACGGGATAGATTTGAAGCGTTTCTGCAATGTGGAGCCGCAGGAGGCGGTTGTCCGGGAAATTCGAGGAGCGGCAGGAAACCGGAAGGTGATTTTTCATCCGGCACGGATGAGCTTAGCGAAAGGTTCGGATGTGGTAGTCCAGGCCTTCAGAAGGGTAAAAGAGGCTTTCCCGGAAGCGTTTCTGCTCCTCGCGGGAACTGACCAGACCGTGGACTGGGGTGCATACCAGCAAGGGGAGGTTGCTCAGGTTAAGCGGATGATCGCGGAAAACGGTTTGGAAGGTGATGTGCTTATCCGCTTCTTTGCGTGGGAGGAAATGCCTTCCGCTTACCGGGAAAGCGATGTTGTTGTCTATCCTTCCTCTTTTGACGAACCCTTCGGACTGGTGCTTTTAGAGGCGATGGCGGCAGGTAAGCCTTTGGTGGTTACCCGTGTGGGCGGGATGCCGGAAATTGTGGAGGAAGGAAAAACGGGGGTGGTTATTCCACCCCGGCGGCCGGATATCTTGGCGGAGAAGATCCTTATGCTGCTTAACTTTGTCACCCTCGCCTGTAAGATGGGGGAAAAGGCCAGGCAGACTGTCCAGGCACGGTTTACCATTGAAAAAATGGTTACGGCAACGATAAACTTCTACAGGAGAGTGTTGCAAAACTCAAATCTACCGGAAGTAAGCTGATTATAGCAAGCTTCGGAAAAAGCCCGGAGTCCGCATTTTCGAGGAAGGGGAGGGCGTTTTGGCGGCGCTTGGTGATCGGTTCCGGATCAGTCCCGAACGGGTCGAGGCCCAGACCGAGGTAATAAAGTACAACGAACTCTTTTTAGTAACGTTGCCGGACGGCTCGATACCGCGCGGGTATCCCGGGGGTTTGGGACTCTACTTCCGGGATACCCGCTTTTTAAGTGCGTTAGAGTTCCTTGTCGAGGGCCAGGAGCCGCACCTGCTCTCTTCCGGGGTACGGTACAGTTACTTCTGCCAGTGCGACCTGGCCAACCCGGGACTGAAAATCTCTCCCGCCGTTTCGCTACCCCTTCAGTCGGTGCATTTCCGGTTGCTGCGCCTGATCAAGGATGCTTTTTACCAGCGTTTCCGGGTGAGGAACTACAATCTTTTTCCGGTAAGGTTAAACCTTGTCTTCCGGTTGGGTGCCGATTACCGGGATATATTTGAGATCAGGGGGATGAAGCGGCTGCGCCGGGGTGAGTTGCTTCCGCTAATCTGCAAAAAAGAGGGGGCTGTTTTTCGCTACACGGGGTTAGACGGGCTTCTCCGAAGCACCGTCATTGACTGGGACCCTTCCCCGGATGACCTTTATCCCGAAGGAAACGACCTGGTGGTTACTTATTCGTTAACGGTTCCGGCCAAGGAGAGAGTATATATCTATTGGCGAGTGGGGGTGGAGATCGGTGGCAAGACCGTAACCACTATACCGGTGGCCGAGCAAGGCAGGGATTTAAAGGCTGCTTTTGCCTACGCGGCCACCGAGCAAAAAAGGGCTTACAACTCCTGGTACGAAGCCTGTACCCGGTTTGAAACCAACCGGCCCCGGTTCAACCAGATGTTAAACCAGGCGATTTCCGATTTGTGGGTGCTCCGGGCCACCTACCCGGAAGGTCCGGTAATCGAGGCCGGTATCCCCTGGTTTGCGACGGCCTTCGGACGTGATGCCCTGATTACCGCCTGGCAGACGCTGATGGTAAACCCGGAAATCTGCCGGGAAACGCTCCGTTTCCTGGCGTTGTATCAGGGAAAAAAAGTGGACTCCAGCCGGGAGGAAGAGCCGGGGAAGATCATCCACGAGATCCGGCGGGGGGAAATGGCCAACTGCCGCGAGATTTTACACACCCCTTATTACGGTTCTATTGACGCCACGCTCTGGTTCATTATTGTCCTGGGTGATTTTATCACGTGGACGCGGGACGTTGACTTCTTAAAGGAGATGGCGGAGCCGCTCCGCAATGCCCTCGCTTGGTGTACCGACTACGGTGACAAGGACGGCGACGGTTATGTTGAGTACACGGGTAACATCGCGGGAGGGCTCCAAAACCAGGGGTGGAAAGACTCCTGGGACGGCGTGCCGGACCCGGAAGGGAGGCCGGTTGAGCCACCGGTAGCGCTGGTGGAGGTGCAAGCCTACCTTTACGCCGCTTACCGGAAGGCAGGCAGGATGTTATCCCTCCTCGGCGATAAAGAAGCGGCAAAGGAGTATGAAGAGCGGGCCCGTATTTTACGGAAGAACTTCTACCGGGATTTCTGGGTAAAGGAGAATGATTGCTTGGGATTGGCCCTCGATGGTCAAAAACGCCTTGTTCCCACGGTAGCCTCCAATATGGGGCATACCCTCTTTACGGGTATTTTACCGCTCCAGGCGGCGAAAAAGGTGGCGGCCAGACTCTTATCCCGGGAGATGTTTTCGGGTTGGGGAATCCGCACCCTGAGTGCGAGGGAGAAGGCTTACAATTCGATAAGTTACCATAACGGTTCCGTCTGGCCGCACGATAACAGCATCATTGCGCTGGGTTTCCGCCGCTACAATTTTTTAAGGGAATTGGAAACACTGGCTACAGCCCTTTTTGATGCCGCCTACGAGTTTCCGTACTACCGGTTCCCCGAGCTTTTTTGCGGTTTCAGCCGGCGTCCCTTTACCAAGCCGGTCCGCTACCCGGTGGCTTGCGAGCCGCAGGCCTGGGCCGCCGGCAGTGTTTTTTTGCTTCTTCAGGCCTGTCTTGGACTGAGGAGTACGCCCGACGGTCTTTTAATTCAAGACCCCGTTTTCCCTCCTTTCTTAGGGGAAATACGCGTGGAGAGGATGAAGATTCACGGCGGCGAGGTGGCGATGGATTTTGTTAGACGGGGCGAGCGCGTTTTTTGTCTACCTGCAGGAAAAGTAGGGGACGTGAAGATCATCATCGAGGCTTAAGAAGGTGTGGTTAACTCCGTTTAAATTAGCAGGAGGGCGTGCGGCACCGGTAAGTTATGCGGAACCACCGAGAATGATAAATTTCTGGTTTTTTTGACCTTTTCGGAAGATTGTGGGGGTATTGCCTTAAGCTGTTTTTTGTGATAAACTTTAAGCAATGAAGGACTCACTTGCTAAAACTTAAGACGGAATAGCTCGCTGAATTTTCTTCTGGTGAAGGAAAGCGGGGGACCCAGTTTTCAAGGGGTGAATCCCGGCACACAGTCCGTAGTCGGCGTGGGGCGGCTTTTGATTGACAATTCCGGTAGCTTGCCTTAAACGGGGAAAATATCGAGTAATGCGGTGCTGAGTGCCAGGTAGGGTTATCTTTCGACCCGAATCCGTCAGCTAACCCCGTAAGCGTGGAAAGTAAAAGCCGGTGAAAGGTTTATCGGTTTTTCAGGCCCGCTTTTCTCCCCGGAGAAAAACGGGTTTTTTGTTCCGGGCGCAAAACGTTATGGATTAAGGGGGATGGATGGTGGCGAAATTAACCTTGCAACTACCCTCAAACGTAAAGATGGTGGTTGTTTCCAACCGCGGGCCCTTCCTCATTGAGGAAACCCCCGGTGGTTTCCGGAAAAAGGAGGCTGTCAGCGGCCTTGTTTCTGCTCTTCTGCCTCTTTTTCGGACAATCCCCGGTGTCTGGGTGGCCTGGGATGGTCGTGTTGCCTCGGGGAAAGAAATCAATCTCGTTTACCAGGAAGGGAATCTCAAGTGGCTGGAAGTCCCCTTAACCCAGGAAGAGGTTGCGCTCTACTACGATGGCTTTGCCAACCAAGCCCTCTGGCCGCTCTGCCACTACTTTATCGAGCGGTGTGTGATTGATCCCGGCTGGTGGGCGGGATACAAGGCGGTTAACCAAAAGTTTGCTGCTTTTACCAGGAAAGCCGCCGGTGATGCCGGCCTTATCTGGGTCCACGACTATCACTTGTCGCTGGTGCCGGCGTTTCTGCGGCACCGGCTCCCGGAAGCAAAGCGCCCAAGATCGGGGTTTTCTGGCATATTCCTTTTCCGGGGCCGGATACCTGGGAGGTAATTCCTTGGGCGCGGGAGATTATTGAGGGGCTCTTGGGAGCAGACGTCATTGCTTTTCACGTTCCGGGGTACG
>ENA-ORXB01003495-ORXB01003495.1-sediment-metagenome-genome-assembly--contig:-NODE-3495-length-10774-cov-2.728989_pt1 | contig 10774 bp, 11 predicted proteins | sample MGYA00237863_ERZ511475 | MGnify/ENA primary metagenome ERZ511475 (study PRJEB26305, sample SAMN06343858) | sediment metagenome | isolation source: hot spring sediment | place: Canada: British Columbia...
AGCGGTCTGTTCGGGGGCCCCGGTGCGGACCGGCTGATCGGCCGCGACGGAGAGGACTACCTGTTCGGGAACGACGGGCCCGACGTCCTGCGGGGGGGTGGCGCGACCGACCGCATGGACGGCGGTCCGGGCCGGGACGACTGCTCCGGCGGCCCGGACAACGACATCATCGTCGGCTGCCCCTGATCAGCCGACCCGGGCGCGGGGGCCGGTAGGATGCGCTCGGCGATGAGCGAGCGCGATCCCCTGCCCGCGGAACGGAAGGTCCTCGAGCGCCTCGGACGGCTCCCGCTCGACTTCCGTGCGATGGCCGCGGTCTCGAACCTGTTCCGCGCCTCCACGGCGATCCGTCGGCACATGGAGCGGACCGTCCTCGCCGAGGACCGGCTTTCCTGGACGTCGTTCGTGGCCCTGTGGGTGCTCTGGGTCTGGGGCGAGATGGAGTCCCGCGACCTCGCGGCCGCGGTGGGCGTCAGCCGGCCGACCTCGACGGGCGTCGTGAACACCCTGGAGCGCCGCGGGCTCGTCCGGCGACGCCGGAGCTCCGAAGACGGCCGGATGGTGCGGGTCTCGCTCACGCCGGCCGGCCGCCGCCTGATCGAGACGCTGTTCCCGCGCTTCAACGCCGCGGAGGTGGCCGTGACCGCCGGCCTCACGGCCGAGGAGCAGGAGGCCCTGGCCGGCATGCTCCGCGCGATGTACCGGACGGTCGGCGGCAACGGCGCCGGCGCGTAGGCGGCTGCTCAGGCCAACTTCACGCGGACCGGCATGTGCTTGATGCCGTTGATGAAGTTCGAGCGGAGCCGCACGACCGGCCCGGTGAGCTCGATGTCCGCGAGCCGGGGGAGCAGCTCCTCGAACATCACGCGGATCTCGAGCCTGGCCAGGTGCGCGCCGAGGCAGACGTGCGGCCCGCCGCTGCCGAAGGACATCTGCGGGTTGGGGTCCCGGCCGACGTCGAAGCGGAAGGGCTCGGGGAAGACCTCCTCGTCGAAGTTGCCGGAGACGAACCAGACGACGACCTTGTCGCCCTCGCGGACCTGCTTGCCGCCGAGCTCGAGGTCGCGCGTCGCCGTGCGACGGAAGTGCATCGTGGGGGTGCCCCACCGGAGGATCTCCTCGGTCGCGAGCGGCATGAGCCCGGGCTCCTCGCGGAGGCGGCGCCACTGGTCCCGGTGCTCCATGAGGGCGAGCATGCCGTGGCTGATCGCGTGGCGGGTGGTCTCGTTCCCGGCGACGGCGAGCAGGCAGAAGAAGTTGTCGAACTCCTGCTCGGTGAGGCGCTGGCCGTCGACCTCGGCATGGATGAGCTTGGTGACGAGGTCGTCGCGGGGCTCGCGGCGCCGCTCGGCGGCCAGACCGTGCGCGTAGGCCATCATGTCGAGGGCCGCGGGGCTGCGGAACGGGAGCAGCCGGAACTCGCTCGTGTCCTGCCGGTCGATCACCGCGCGGGAGTACTCGGGATCGGCGTGCGCGATCATCGAGTCCCCCCACTCGATGATCTGGGGCGTGTCGGCCTCGGGGACCCCGAGGATCCTGGCGAGGATCCGGATCGGCAGCTCCCGGGAGACCTCCTCGACGAAGTCGAGCTCCTCCTTCGGCAGGGCCCGGTCGAGGACCCGGCGTGCGAGCTCCCGGCAGAAGCCCTCGTAGCCCGCCACCGCCGAGCGGGTGAACAGCTTGCTCACGATGCGGCGCAGGCGGGTGTGCTGCGGCGGGTCCATGTCGATCATCGAACGCCGGGCCTCGACCTCCTCGGGGCTCTGCTCCTCGAGCGTGACCCCTCGCGCCGAGGAGAAGGTCCGGGGATCGGAGAGGACCTCCTCGATGTCCCGGAACCGCGTGACCGCCCAGAACCCGTGGTTCGGCGGAGGCTCCTCCTGCCAGTGGACCGGATCCTCGCGGCGGAGGATCTGGAAGGCCCAGTGGGGGACCTCGTCCAGGAAGAAGTCGTGGTCCCACAGACGGATGTCCTCGAGGGTTCCCGTGCGCACCGTCCTCTCCTCTCACGGCGGCCAGTCGTCCTGGGCGGGTAGTTTGGCACCGAACGACCCATCGCGCAAGCGGCCCGGAACGGAAGGGCGGGGCGCGCCCGCCGGACGCGCCCCGCCGCTGAGGTCCGGTGGGGGTGGGACCTCAGGCTGCCGATAGGCTGCCGCAGGCACCCCCCGAACGGACGGGTCGAAGGGCCCTGCTTCGGCGGGACCTGAGGCCCATCGCTCAGAAGAACGGCGTGTAGTAGGCGAGCTCCCAGTCGGTGGGCTCGGTGGTCGAGGGGTCCTCCACGGCCTTCACGTAGCGGTCCCACTCGGCCCGCTTGAGCATGGTGAAGGCCGTGACGAGCTCCGGGCCGAGCGCCCCGCAGATCTCCTCGTCGCGCTCGAGCGCGTCCAGCGCCTCCGCGAGGTTCGCGGGGATGTGGGTCGCGGCCCTGGGCTCCTCGCCGGTCGGCTGGGGCGCGACCGGCGGGAGCTCCTGCTCGACCCCGAGGCGGCAGGCGTGCAGGAGCGCCGCGGCGGCGAGGTACGGGTTGCAGGCCCCGTCCGGCACGCGGTTCTCCAGGCGCGTTTGGGGCCCTCGGTCCGGCGAGATCCGGATCGCCACGGTGCGGTCGTCGTGGCCCCAGTTCGCCCAGTACCCGTTCATCATGTCCGGCAGGAGCCGCTTGTAGGCGTTCACCGTCGGCGCGCAGATCGCGGCGGTCCCCTCGTGGTGCGCGAGCATCCCCGCGATGCACCGGTGGGCGAGCTGCGAGAGCTGGTCCGGCGTCGAGGGGTCGTACAGGGCGTTCTCGCCGTTCGCGTCCCGGAAGCTGATGTTCACGTGCAGACCGCTCCCGCCGCGGTCGGCGAAGGGGCGGCCGATGAAGGTGGCCCGGTGGCCCCGGCGCGTGGCGACCTCGTGCGCGAGGACGCGGAACAGGAACGCGTCGTCGGCCGCGGGGATCGCCTCCTGGTAGCGGATGTTGATCTCGAACTGGGCGTCGTCGAACTCGGTGCACCAGGCCTCGACGTCGAGCCGGCAGGCGGCGGCGGTGTCGACGATCTCGTCCACCACGCCCTCCGGGTCCACGGCGATCCCGGTGCCGTACACGCGCGAGGCCGGCGTGTGGATCGAGGTCCACCCGCCCCGCCCGTCGGGGCGCAGGAGGTAGAACTCGAACTCGAAGGCGAGCTGGGGGACGAGCCCCATCGCGAGCCAGGGCTCGACCGCGCGGCGCAGGACGTGCCGGGGGTCCACCTCGACCGGCCGGTGCTTGTGGAAGGTGTCGGCGACCGCGACGAAGGTGTTCGGCTCCCAGCCGGGGCGGATGCTCTGCGGGTCGGCGATCGCCTCCAGGTCCGGCAGGCCGACGTCGAAGGCGAGCCCGGGGATCGGCAGGATCTCCCGGTCGAAGGTGAGCGGGTAGGTGGAGAGGCAGAAGTTCGCCCTCGCGCGCTCGGACCAGTCGCCGTAGAGGTACTTGCCGCGCTCGATCCCGTGGAGGTCGGACCAGAGCAGACGCAGACGCTTGCCGTCGGTTTCCATCACGAGTCCTCTCCTCTCGTTCGCGCCCGAACGACTCGTGCGCCGAAGGATAGCGGGGGAGGGCGCGGCGGGGAAGGCCCCACGACTCGCGTGCGCGGTGTCAGTCCCGCCGGGGCGGGCGGATCCCCCGGAACTCCCAGTCCCCGCCGAGCGCGGTCGAGACGACCTCCTCGGAGGCGCTCGGCTGGGCCCCGACGTCCTCGCGGATCGGCAGGTTGCCCTCGACGATGTGGTTGCGGAGGACACCGAGGCCCTCGACCTCGACCTCGACCACGTCCCCCGGCTCGACCGGGCGGGAGTTCGCCGGCGTCCCGGTGAGGATCACGTCGCCCGGGACGAGCGTGATCGTGCGGGCGAGGTCGGCGATCAGGTAGTGCGGGTCCCAGACCATCTCCTCGGTCGAGCCGTCCTGGCGGACCTCGCCGTTCACGAGCGTGCGGATGCGCTTGCCGCGGAAGTCCCAGTCGTCGACGAGGCCGGGGCCGAGCGGACACAGGGTGTCCGAGCCCTTGACCCGGAGCATCGAGCCGGCGTCGGTGTCGCGGAAGTCGTGGAGCCCGAAGTCGTTCGCGATCGTGTAGCCGGCGATGTGGGCCGGCGCCTCCTCCGGCGCGATGCCCTTGCACTCGGCGCCGATCACGACGGCGATCTCGCCCTCGTAGTTCAGGAAGCGGCACCGGGGCGGGCGGACGACCGCGCCGCCATGGGCGTTCAGCGCGCTGATCGGCTTGTGGAAGTAGGTGGGGGCGGGGCCGAGCCGCGCGCCGAACTCCTCGACGCGGCTGCGGTAGTTGAGGTGGACGCAGAGGATCTTCGTCGGGCGGCACGGCGGCAGGTGCTCGGCCTCCTCGGCGGGCACGCTCCGCCCGTCGGTGGTGACGAGCCGGTCGCCCTCGCGAACGACGGTCGTCGGCAGGCCGTCGAGCAGGATCCTGCGGGTCTCCATCCCTCCTCCTCGCCGATGCTCGGGGCTCGCAGGGTACTATGCGCGCCGTGGCCGAGCTGGAAGGGTTCCTGCCGCCGCTGTCCCCCGAGGGGCGGGCCGGCATCGTCCCCGGCCCGCCCTGGCACTACTCGGGAGACCTGCTCACGATCGAGTACCGGGCGGAGCCGGGCGCCGTCGCGCGCTGGCTCCCCGAGCCGCTCGAGCCGGCCGAGGAGGACCCCGACGCCGTGGCGTGCATCTTCGCCGACTGGCAGTCGTGCTCGGACACCTTCGAGGAGCTCCTGGACCCGGTGCGCTCCCAGTACAAGGAGTGCTTCCTCGTGGTCCGCTGCCGCTACCGCGGCGAGACCTACTCCCGCTGCGTGGCGATCTGGGTGGACAAGGACTTCGCGCTCGCCCGCGGCTGGCACCAGGGGTACCCGAAGAAGCTCGGCTCGATCTGGATGACCCGTCCGGTCTCCCACGGCAAGGCTGGGCCGAGGCTCGCGCCGGGCGGCCGGTTCGGCGCCTCCGTCGCCGTGCACGACCGCCGCATCATCGAGGCACGGTTCACGATCACCGGGCCGGCCGAGGCGAACGGGTTCGTGAACGCCCACCCGATGCTGCACCACCGGATCTTCCCCTCGATCGAGCCGGGGCGGCCGCCGTCGATGCGTGAGCTCGTCACGATGCGCAGCACGGACTGGGACCTCGGTCCGGTCTGGACGGGGGAGGCCGAGCTCGGCTTCCTGCCCTCGCCGGTGGAGGAGCTCGAGAGCCTCGCCCCGCGCGAGATCATCGCCGGCTACTGGCGCAGCGTCGGCGCTACCTGGGCCGGCGGCACCGTGCTCGAGCCCTGAGCGGCGCTCGCACCTGCAAGCGTTCATCCCGAACCTGCCGCTCGGGCCCGCCGGTCGCCGGCTCGGGGGGCCCACATCGGCCCGAAGGTCCCGAACGGCCTGGGCCCTCCGGCCTTGGATCCGCCACAGGTATGCGTACCATAAGTCCAGAACTACACGTTGATCTCCGGAGGGTCCGAGGCCAGGACGGAGGGTGATGGTCATGCGGAGGTTCGTGGTCGGCGGGCTCCTGATCGAGCTCGCCCTGCTCATCATCGGTCTCACGTGGATCGCCCCGCTCGCCCGGAGCGGGGAGGACGGGGCGGCCCGAGCGGCGGCTCCCGCGAGCGAGCGGTACCGGATCGAGGGCGAGGGCACGGGCAACGTCGTCGAGGTGAAGCTCGTGGCGACCGAGACGACCCAGACCCTCGCCGATGGGGTCGACTACCAGGTGTGGACCTTCAACGGCACCGCGCCGGGTCCGGTCATCCGCGTGAAGGTCGGGGACACGGTCCGGTTCACGCTCACGAACGCCTCGCAGCTCAACCTGTCCCACTCGATCGACTTCCACGCGGCGCAGACCCCGTGGGACAAGAACTACCAGCCGGTCCTGCCGGGGCAGACCTTCACCTTCGACTGGGTCGCACGCTTCCCGGGCGTCTTCATGTACCACTGCGGGGTGCCGCCGGTGCTCCACCACATCGCGAACGGGATGTACGGTGCGATCATCGTCGAGCCCGAGGACCTCGAGCCGGCGCGGGAGTACGTGCTCGTCTCCAGCGAGTTCTACGTCTCGGACCGTCCGGAGCACGGCGTCTCCGTCGGGGACGTCGAGAAGATGAACGCGGCCGAGCCCACGTACGTGGTGTTCAACGGCGGCTTCAACCGCTACCTCGACGCTCCCCTCGAGGCGAGGCCGAACGAGCTCATCCGCCTGTGGGTGATGAACGCCGGCCCGACGCTCACGAACGCCTTCCACGTGATCGGAGCCCTGTTCGACCACGTCTACCCCGATGGGAACCCGACGAGCCCCCTGAACGGGATCCAGACCTACAACGTGCCGCCCGGCGGTGGCGCGATGTTCGAGCTGCGCATCCCGGACGAGGGGCTGTACCCGTTCGTGACCCACGCCTTCGCCTACACGGGGCTCGGGTCGGTGGGCGTCATCAAGGTCGCGGCCGACGTCCCCGCCGCGCCGGCGTCGTACCCGATGATGGGCGACCCCTTCAGCGCCGGCGTGCAGCCGGCCCGCGCCCCCGAGGCGGTCTCGGCCTCGCCCTCCGAGGACGGCGCGGGCCAGGCCGGTGAGGGCTCCGCCTCGCACGGCGGTGGGTCCGCGCACGGCGGCGGGGCCGCCACGGTGAGCCTGGAGGCCGCCATCACCGGGTTCACGCCGAAGGAGCTCGAGGTGCCGGAGGGCCCGGTCACGGTGCGCATCACGAACCTCGACGCCTTCCCCCACGACTTCACCATCGACGAGCTCGGGGTGAAGGTGGCGCTCGGGGCGAGCGAGACGGTCGAGGCGACGTTCGATGCGAAGCCGGGGATCTACACCTTCTACTGCTCGATCCCGGGCCACCGCGAGGCCGGGATGGAGGGCACCCTCACGGAGATCCTAGTGCCCGAGGGAGAGACGGTGCCGATCGGAACTGAGCTGGCCGTGATCGGCGGGCGCGACGGTGCGGACGGTGTTGTTGTGGAAGAGCCGGCGTCGGCGCCAGCGGTCGGCCTCGGCCGTGGCGGTCGGGTCGAAGTCGTAGAGGTAGGAGCGGCGGTGGCGCGGCTCGCCGACGCGCTGGACCCGCGATGATCGCCTTCGCGCCGGGCGCGCGGCTGGTCGTGGCCCAGAAGACCGTCACAGGGACCCTCCGGGTGCTGGCGGTCGACGGCCGCACAGGGGCGCACCGGTGGACGGTCTCGCTCGGCCCCACCGTGGCCCCCGCGGTCGCGGTCGTCGAGGGCCACATCGTGGTCGGTGACGCACGCGGCCGCCTGGCCGCACTCATCTCGGCGGCCGGGGCGGTGCAGCACCGATGGACCGACGCGCAGGGGCCGGTGTTCGTGGCGCGATCGCCGCAGGGGGAGGTGGCGGTCGCCACGGGCGCGGACGTCGTCGTACGTAGGCCAGACGGTGCTGTGCGCTGGCGCGGCACCGTGCCGGCGGGCGTGTTGTACGGGCTGCGGCTGGACGGACCGTGGCTCGCGGCCATCGGCTCCGCCACCGGCGACGCCCAGGTGCCAGACCGCATCTGGTTCGCCCGCATGGATCGGGCGGGCGCTGTGCGGTGAGCCGGCATGGGCGGGGGGACGGACGCGGTGGTCGCGCTGGTGCTGGCGGTGCTCTGTTGCGCACTGCCCGTGCTGCTCGTCGCGGGGGTTAGCATCGGCCTCGGGGCAGTGCTCGGCACGGCGGTGCCGGTGCTCGTCGGACTCGCGGTCGTGGCCTACGTCGTCGCTCAGGTGCTGCACCGCTGGCAAAGAAGCACGGCCGGTCGCCGGCCAGGGCCCCGCCGGGACCGCTGAGGCCGTCGGCGCCGCGCACCGCGGGAGCGCGCACGGTCGAGTGCCGCGGTCGGGTGGTACCGATGCAGGCCGCGTTGCATGCCGGCTGCCCGGGGCTCCGGCAGGGGAGCGCGGACGGGTGGACGGCCACGGATGAAAGACGTGCGGGGTCTGCAACGTCGTCGACAGGAGGTGCAGGACGCCATGCCTAGCCGATCGGACCGCGCTCGTCCCGACACCGCGATCCGCCGGGCACTCCTGCTGGTGGCCGGTGCGCTGGCGGCGGGCGCGCTGGGACTCGGCCTCCGCGCGTTCGGGCGCCCGCACCTCGCGGCGCCCCCGGCGCTCCCGATCGCCGCCACCGGATCCGCCGTGACGGCATCCGAGGCCTTGCCCGTGTTTGCGCTCCCGACGCTCGGTGGCGGCCAGCTCACGGCCGCGGACTTGAAGGACCGGCCGGTCGTGCTGAACTTCTTCGCCTCGTGGTGTCCGTCGTGCTGGGTCGAGATTCCCCACCTCGCGCGCGTCTACGACGAGCACCGGCGCCGCGGGCTCGTCGTCGTGGGGATCGGGGTCCTGGACTCGGAGGAGTCGCTTCGCTGGATGGTAACGAGGCTGCGCATCCCGTACCCGACGGCGTACGACGTCAGCGGCGAGACGGTGGTCCGGATCCTGCAACTGCGCGCCATTCCCACGACGCTCTTCGTCGACCGTCAGGGCCACGTGCGCCTCCGCTGGCAAGGGCTCCTCGACGAGACCACGCTACGCGATCTGGTAAGGCAGATCCTATGAGCGAGCGCCTGGTGGGGCTGCTGCCGTGGGCGTTCTCGGCCGGGGCGATCGCCACCCTGAACCCCTGCGGCTTCGCCCTGCTGCCCGCATACCTGGCGTACTTCGTCGGCGAACCCGCTGGCGCAGCGGGATCACGGGCCGAGGGCCTGCGCGGTGCCCTCGTCGGCCTCGGGATGACCGCCGGCACCCTCACGGTCTTCCTCGCCGCGGGCGTGGTCGTCTCCGCGGTGGGCGTGACCCTGGCGCGCTACCTCCCGTGGCTGGGGCTGGTCATCGGGGGGCTCGTGGCGCTGACCGGCGTCGCCATGGTGCTCCGGCCTGCGCTGCAGGTCGGGCTGCGCCTGCCCAACCCAGCGGCGCGCCAGCTGGCTGCCGGACGCCTCGGAGGCGCGCGGGCCTATTACCTCTTCGGGGTGGGGTACGGCCTGGCGTCGCTGGGCTGCACGCTGCCGATCTTCCTGGTGGTGATGACGCAGGCCCTGGCCGCGGGCGGATTCGGCCCTGGCCTGGTGGTCTTCGCCACGTACGGCCTGGGGATGGGGCTGGTGCTGCTGGCGCTGGCGGTCGCCGTGGGGGTCGGTCGGGGTGTGCTCGTGCGCTCCCTGCGGGCGGTGGTACCCTACGTCCGGTGGGCGGGCGCAGCGGGCATGGTTGCCGCCGGGGCGTACTTGATCTACTACCAGCTCACGGTCAGCCGCGCCGTGCTGCGCGGCGGCCTGTAGGGGGCGTGTTGCCCGGCGGCTCCATGCGGCGCCACGGGGCTCCAGGTCGATGGAACGCGCTGACGCCAGTGCGATATCGTAATCGGGGCTCGCCCGCCAGGCGCCACGGGCCCCGGAGTTAGAGGAAAAAAAGGAGGACCGTTGCCGATGGCTGTGCTCGAGCAGATGACCGCACCCTTCGTCCTCCGGCGTCTGTCCGACGATGTGTTGCTGGCGAAGTTCTTCCGCGCCCTGGGCGACCCGACACGCCTCCAGATCCTCCAGGCGGTGACGGCCGGGGAGAAGCACGTCACGGCGCTCGTGGAGCTCACGGGGGCACCCCAGGGGCGGGTGTCGAGCCACCTGGCCTGCCTGCGCTGGTGTGGGTACGTGGCCGCCCGCAGGGACGGGCGGCGCGTGTTCTACCGCGTGGCCGACCCGCGCGTGAAGCGCCTGGTGGAACTGGCGAGGGGGCTCGTGGAGGACAACTGCGAGCGGATCCGCAGCTGCACCATCATCGACCGCGGCCACGGGCGGCGCGGCCGTCGACGGCGGAGGGCATAGGGATGGACACGGTCGACCTCATCATCGTGGGCGGGGGCGCCGCCGCGTTCTCGGCGGCGACCCGCGCGTCGGAACTGGGTGCCTCGGCGGTGATGATCAACGCCGGGCTGCCCCTGGGCGGCACGTGCGTCAACGTGGGGTGTGTCCCGAGCAAGTTCCTCCTGGCGGTCGGCGAGGCGTTCTACTATCCGCAGTTCCCGCGCTTCGAGGCGCTGCACGACGGGCACCGCCCCCGGGTGGACTTCCGGGCGGCCATTGCGGAGAAGGACCGTCTGGTGGCCGCCCACCGGCAGAGCCACTACGTCGACGTCCTCGCCGGCCTGGCCGGCGTGCGCTTCATCGAGGGGCGGGCGCGCCTGCGGTCGGCGACGGAGGTCGAGGTGAATGGCGCGGTGTGGCGTGGGCGCCACATCGTGCTGGCCACCGGCTCCCGCACCCGCCGGCTGCCGATTCCCGGGCTGGAACAGGTCGACTGGCTCGACCACCAGGCGGCCCTCGCCCTGCCCGACGTACCTCCGTCGCTCATCGTGATCGGGGCGGGGCCCCTGGGCCTGGAGTTCGCCCAGCTGTTCGCACACTTTGGCACCGAGGTGACGGTCGTGGAGGTGATGCCGCAGGTCCTCCCGCGCGAGGAGGTCGAGGTGGCCGCGGAACTCCAGCGGGCCCTTGAGGACGAAGGCATCACGATCTACACGGCCGCGACGGTGGAACGGGTGCGCCAGGAGCCCGACGGGACGAAGGTGGCCGAGGTGAAGCTGGAACGAGGCCGGCGCACGCTGCTGGCGACCCACCTGCTGCTGGCAGCCGGCGTGGCCCCCAACACCGAGGACCTCGGCCTGGACGCCGCCGGGGTCGAGGTGTCGCCCGGGGGGTTCGTCAAGGTCACCGACTGGTTGCAGACCACGGCTCCGACGATCTTCGCG
>ENA-ORXB01003498-ORXB01003498.1-sediment-metagenome-genome-assembly--contig:-NODE-3498-length-10760-cov-4.137040_pt1 | contig 10760 bp, 7 predicted proteins | sample MGYA00237863_ERZ511475 | MGnify/ENA primary metagenome ERZ511475 (study PRJEB26305, sample SAMN06343858) | sediment metagenome | isolation source: hot spring sediment | place: Canada: British Columbia...
GAAAATAAAAGACCTTGCCTACCTGGACGGCGTGCATTCCTACCCTTTCTATGACGGTTCGTTGCCTGGAGGCGAGACGGACATCGACCGCCTGGAACGCCCCGCCCTGGAGGCGGAGACGGCGGAGGTTTCCGAGAGCGGCACATGGGGCCTGCGCTGCGAGGTGCGCAGCTATCTCCGCGTCGGAATGACCGTCTCCGGCCTTGCGGTTCCCGCCCCGCAGCGGGCACGGGAGGATTACCGGGTGGAGGGCGGCGAGATCTACCGCATCCTTCCCATGCCCTCGCGGCCGGGTTGGGTCATGCTCTACCTGCGGGCCACCCTCGGGGAGGGGGTGCCCGGCGAGGCGACGAATCTTCCCGGCCGGCCTTTCACGGCGCGGATTAGCGTGCGATGACGGGAGGCGGTGCCCTTCCGCTGAGCCAGCATCCCCGCCCTTTGCCATTTAAACGGCCCGGCGGATAGTATTGGGGAGTAAAGGAGGCGGCGGTGCTGGAGATAAGTGAGTTCGAGGACGTAACCCGCATCAAGATGAGCCGCGAGGCGGAGGGCAACCCGGTCTACTGGGTCGCGGCCTACCTGGTGGACGGCTTGCTTATCGATACCGGTTGCGCCCATACCGCGGAGGAGTTCCTATCCTGCCTGAGGGGCCGATATATCCAGACCGTGGTGAACACCCACTGGCACGAGGATCACATCGGCGCTAACCGGCTCATACAGGAAAGGTTGGGGGTGAAGATATACGCTCACCGGGACTCCGTTCCCCTTATCGACCGCACCCCCGTTCTTCGCCCCTACCAAGAGTACGTATGGGGATACCCGGAGCCTTCCCGGGTCGACGAGCTCTCATACAGGGTGGACACGGGGCGCTTTCACTTCGAGGTTTTGGAAACGGCCGGTCACTGCCGGGGTCACATAGCTTTGCTGGAGCCCACCATGGGCTGGTGCTTCTCGGGGGATATCTTCATCACCGCTCGCCCCAAGGTGATCCGGGCGGACGAGGAGCTCGGCGGCTTGGTGGCCACCATGAAAAGGCTGGCGGGAATGCCCACGGAGCGGTTGGTACTTTTTACCTCCATGGGCGAGATCATCCCGGAGGGCCGGGAGGCTCTGCGGTCATGCGTCAAGTACCTTGAGGGTATGGCGGCGAAAGCCCTAGAGCTTGAGAGAGCGGGGCTTTCCATGCAGGAGATGACGCAGAGATTGCTGGGACGGGAAAGCTCCCTCGGCGAACTGACCGGGGGACATTTCTCGTCGCTGAACCTGGTGCGCGGCCTCCTGGCCATGGCCGCCGCCGGACGGGAAAGCGGCAATGAGGAGGAATAATATGGAAAAGATATGGAAGGAAGAACTGGGAGAGCTGATAGGGGCGCTGGGCTTGCAGAGCAAGCCCGTGGCCGTCACCTTCACCAATGACCCGGTGGAGGTCGGCGGAGGGCGAAAAATCTGGCTGTGTCGCGCCCTGAAGTTGGCCGCGGCGGGCGAGACGCTGCTGATCGAGGCGGAAAATTCGGCATGCCCCGGCGGGAGCTGGCATTGCGGTCTAAGCGAGCCGCCTCAAGGCGAAGCCCGCAGGGCCTTGCAACGCTTTCTTACCCGGGGCGAGAAACTAACCCATTCCATCGTGAGCTTTCATCGCATGCAGGCCCTGGCCGCCCTTCCTCCCACGGGGTTCAGCGAGCGCATCGTCATGGGCCCGGTGGAGGCGGCGGAACTTCGGCCCGACCTGGTGGTCTTTTTATGTAATGGCGAGCAAGCCTGCCGGCTGGTGGCTCTCGATCATTACTGGGACGGCATTCCTATCCGGGCGGAGCTGACGGGTTCGCTCTGCCATTCCGCCGTCACCTATCCCCTGGTGACCGGCCGCACTAACGTCACCTTCGGGGACTGGACCGCGCGGCGGCAGCAAGGATACGCGGCCGACGCCGTGTTCGTGAGCGTTCCCTACGAGCGCATACACAACCTGGTGGCGGCGGTGCCGGAGTGTTCGGCAGGGTCCGCGGAAGTGGAGATCCCCGAGGGCTTCCGTCGCTTCATGGAAGATAAATAGGCGCGGCGGAGACACGCCGTTCAACCCGTGCCGATGGCCCGGGCGGGGGGGCGACCCCCGCCATGTCCTTTACGGGATTTTCGGAGCGACATTTTGAATGCCTCACGCCCAACCTTAAGACGTCCCGTAAAGACCAGGCATCGTTCGCCTCCCCCGGGTCCATTCGCCTCCCCCGGGTGCTGTTTGCCGTGAGGCCCTTGTTCGTGTCCTCGCTGCACGATAAAGCCGCCTTAATCCTCGCCTGATAATCCCCGTGTAACCCATGCCCTCAACGAGGTGTTCTTTTTTCCAGGAAGGAATACTAGGGTATGCTGGCACGCCAAAGCGTTGATACAGGGTAAGAGACGGCGGTCGGCGAGCGTGTTCGTGAAGGCGCGGATTTAACGCGCCCTTAAGGTATTGGGACTGTTTGGGTGGCTGGAAGAGAAAGAAGGAGGTTTGCCTATGCGTAATCTGAACAATGTCTGGCGGGGTCTGGTCAAGGGTCTGTCCCGTTCGGAGCGGGGCTTAATCATACTGGAAGAAGAGGGCGAAATTTCCTATACCCCCAAGGAGCTGGTGCGCGCGGCGGAGAGGGTCGCCTGCGGTCTCCATAAGCGGGGAATAAGGCCGGGCGACCGCGTGGGTATCCTGGCCCAGACCGCCCCCTCCACCGTGCTGGCTTTCATGGGTTGCTGGGCGGCGGGGGCCGTGGCCGTCCCCTTGCCTCTGCCCATGCGTGCCGTGGACCCGCAATCCTTCATTGAGCAGAACAGGTTACGACTGCGGAAAGTGGGAGCGAAAGTGCTGGTCCTCCCCGGGGCGATCATGCCCCTAGTAAGGGGACTGGGCGACGAGGTGCGCATGGTGGCGGCGGAGGAGCTGGAATGTGACGGGGAGACGGCGGTGGCCGATACCGGCCCGGAAGACATCGCCCTGGTGCAGTTCACCTCGGGATCGACCAGCGAGCCCCGTGGAGTGGTACTGACCAACCGCTCCATTCTGGCCAATGCCCGCGCCGTTATTCGCAGGATCAAGGTAAGTCCGCATGACTGCGCCGTTTCCTGGATGCCCCTGTATCACGACATGGGATTGATAGGCTTTGTGATCACGGCCGTTTGCGGCAGCGCCACCCTGGTGCTCATGTCCCCCCAGAGGTTCGTGGCCCAACCTTCCCTCTGGCTGAGGGCGCTGAGCGATTACCGCGCCACCATCACCGGGGGTCCCAATTTCGCTTATGCCTTGGCTACCAGGGTTATCAAGTCGGGGAGCATGGAGGGCCTCGACCTCTCTTCGCTGCGTCTGGCCCTGAACGGGGCGGAGCCCGTGGATCACGAGGTGCTGGACGAGCTGGTCGATTGCGGGAAGGAATACGGGCTTAAGCCGGAAGTTCCCTACCCCGTTTACGGCCTGGCCGAGGCCACCCTGGCGGTGACCTTTCCGCCTCTTGGGAAAAAGTACCATGTAGATCATGTGGACCGGGCATCGGTGGAAGCCGGCGGGGTGGCCACGCCTTCGCAGCCCGGGGAAAAGGGGACGCGATCCCTGGTTGCATTGGGGACGCCGCTGGAAGGGATAGAGGTCACCGTGTTCAAGAGCGACGGCGGAGCGGCCGGGGAGAGAGAGGTAGGAGAGGTCTGCGTGCGCGGCCGTTCCGTAATGCAGGGGTACTGGAACGACGCCGCGGCCACGGCGGAGACGCTGCGCGGCGGGTGGTTGCACACCGGCGACTTGGGATACATGGCCGGCGGGGAGCTCTACCTGGCGGGGAGGATAAAGGATATGGTCATCGTGGGAGGACGCAACCTCTACCCCGAGGATGTGGAGCGTTGCGCGGAGAAGGTGAGCGGCATACGCAAGGGCAACGCGGTGGCTTTCGGGGTGACCACGCGCCGGGGAAAGGAGCGCCTGGTTCTGGTGGGTGAGACGCGCCTGCAATGCGCCCAAAAGGCCCTGCAGGCGGCGCGCGCCGTTTCCGGCTTGGTGAGGGAACAGATAGGGGTTCCGGTGCGGGAAGTGGTCTTGGTTCCCGCGGGGAGCCTGCCCAAGACCTCCAGCGGCAAGAAAAGGCGCTTTCTGTGCCGTGACCTATATATGGGGGAGAAGTTAAATCCCATAGCCCGCAGCGGAATGCCGCTGAACGGCAATTAAGCCATTTTAGAGAATCCCGCCTGCAGCCGGCAGCCGGGGTCCGAACAGGAGGAGCTTGCGCACGCAGCTCCTCCGCCTGTTACGGCCTCCATGGGGCGAGGTTATCCCAAAGCAATACCGCGCTCTTCCAGTAGTTTGCCGAACATTTCCAGAACATTGGCGGGAGGGGCAGGCACGTTTTCCTTGGGGATCATGCTTATCGCCTCGTTGGGGCAGGTGGAGACGCAGAGGCCGCAACCGATGCAGCGGTCCAAGTCCACCTCCATGTAGTCGGGGTTTTCCTTTATGGACTCGATCTGGCAGCGCTCCAGGCAGGTGCCGCAGGCGGCGCATAATGCCGGGTCTATCCTCGCCTGGAAGGATGCCAGGACATGGTCCGCCGGACGCTCGTAAGTTCTCAGGTTGCGCAGCTCATTGCAGCAACAGGAGCAGCAACAACATATATTGGTGAGTTCCCGGGTGTTGCTGGGGTAAAGCACCAGGCCCGCTTCCTCGGCCCGGTCCAGTATCTCCAGGCATTCCACCACGCTTATCCTGCGGCCGATGCCGTTCTCGATGTAGTAGGTAGCGGCGTACCCGAACTCCAGGCAGGTTTCCAGGGGCCGCTCGCAGGGATGTCCCAGAAGGCCCATCTCCACACGGCAGATGCAGTCGGCCACGGCGATGTCCTGTTGCTTTTTCACCATCTCCCGGATCTGGTCGTAGTCGGCGACGGAGGGCACGGACTCCACCGCCGACTCCACCGGCACCACCCGGTTCTGCTTGTTTTTCATCTTTCCCCAGGCCTCTCCCAAGTGGGGGGCATATTGGTGCATAAGCTCGGCCAACTCGCGGTCCATGTCCTTAATGTGGAATTCATATATTCCCACCAGGTAAGACATGGCCATGTACAGGACCTGATCGCCCAGGCGCACCCTGAAGATGCAACCTCTTCCGGCCAGGTGCTCCAGCTTATCCGCCGTTTCCTCTTCACTTAATCCGGCGCGCTCCGCGATGGCGGATACCGGCTCGGGGAAGGGCTTGAGGTTCATGACCATCTCCGCCTCCTCGGGGGTGAAATAGCGCTTGAGGATTTTTAGCTCCACCCCGCTTTCGGTGGCGGGGAAACCGCCCGGCAGGCGGTCGAAAAACTCGCGTAGCCTCAGGTAAACTTCCTCGCTCATGACCGCTCCTTGCTATGTCAGAGGTTTCTACGGGACACCTTTTCCTCTCGGTTGAACGGAATCAGGGCTTGAGGCGCTCCAGGAATCTCTCCAGCTTGCCCTGGTCCTTGAGAATTTTCAAACCCGTCTCCGCCATGGTCTGGGGAGGCTCGACTCTCTCTTGCGCTCTCTCCATGCGCATGGCCTGGTTGGGGCAGCCGGTGGCGCAAAGCCCGCAGCCCAGGCACTTGTCCAGGTCGATGAGCGCCCGGTCAGCGGCGATCTCGATGGCCTGCATGGGGCACCTCTCCTCGGCGCAGATGCCGCATCCCGTGCACAGTTGGGGTTGGTTGACCGGAATGAAGCCGGAGCCGGCGATAGCGTTGCTGTTCCCGAGCCGGGCGTAAGCCCGCAATATGCCGCAGCAACAGGGACAACAGTTGCAGATGAGAGTAAGGCGGTCCTGGGAGTTGTTGACCTGGTGGACCAGCCCGGCTTGGTCGAACTCCCGCAGCTTGTCCTTCATCTCCTCCTTGCTCAGGTAGCGCCCGAAACCGCGCTCCACCAGAAAGGTACAGGTTTCCTCGAAGAGCATGCAGGCCTCGCGGGGGGCGTCGCAGGCTTGTTCCAATTCCCGGCAGGCGCAGTGGGCGATGCCCATCACGCTTGCTTTGTCGATCATCTCGTAGAGCATCTCGTAGGTGAGGATCCCCGGCTGGCTCTGCACCTCCTCCTGGATGGGTACGACCCGCATGAGCGCGGCGGAGGGTGACCCGAACCCCTTGGCCAATCTGGGGAGGTAGCTCTTCCACAGGGGGGTCAATTTTGCGATGGTCTCGTCGTGCACGCCTTTCATGTAAGGGAACTCGAACAGGCCGGGCATCACCGGGAGAAGGGCGTAACCCCTGATGCCCTCTTTTTCGTGGCAGAAGACGATGCCCTTGTCGGCCATGGATTCCAGCCTCCGCGCCGCTTCATGCGGGTCTACTCCGGCGCGGCCGGCTATCTCCTCCACGCTTGCGGGCCTGAAACCTAAGCCCAACGCCACCCTGACGTCCTGCTCCGAAAAAAGGATCTTGAGTATCTCTAGGATCTCCGGCGCGGGGGGGCATCCCACCGGATGGCGGTCTAGCAGGTCCCTGAGCTCTTCGTATAACTGGTCCGACATGACTGTCTCCTTCCGGTCGAACGCGTGGGTTGGAAAGACGCCACGCGCCATCCTTCCTCACGCTTTGTTTTTGGTTCCTTTTTCCGGCTTGGGAGCGCCCCGCCACCCGCTCGCTTTCCGGGCGGCGAATTGCTCCAGGATCAGCGCGATGTTGTTGCGCATGGGCGCCGGATCCATGCTCACCTTGCTCATCATGATGCCGCCCTCGAGGGAGCTGATAATGAAGTCCGCGTAGGCGGGGCAGTCGAAGTCCGGCGGCAGTTCTCCAAGCGATTTCATCTTTTCCAGCTCCTCGGCGATGATGGAAGACCAGCCCTTGAAAGCCTGCGCGATGCGCCGGCGGAAGCCGGGGTGGTTGTGGCTCATCTCCAGGGCGAGGTTGCCGAGGATGCAACCGCGGGAGTAGTCCGCCGCTTCCACGATGGCCTGGATTTCCTTGAGCATGGCCTCGATGCGCTGATAGGGAGTGAGGCCCGGGCGCCCCAAAGCCTCCTCTATTTTTCTCAAGATATAGGAGGAGACGTTTTCGATGACCGCGTAACCCAGTTCCTCCTTGGAAGAGAAGTGGAAGTAGAAACTGCCCTTGGTGATGCCGGCCGCCGCAATCACTTCGTCTATGGTGGTCTTGCCGTACCCCTTCCTGTAGATAATTTCGGTGGCATGGCCCACGATGCGCCTGCGGGTACGCTCTCCCTTGGAAGACCCCGCCCCCTTGTCCGGTAGGGAGGAGGCCCCGGAACCGCTTGCCGCTTCTCCTCTTTCCCGTGCTTTGATCCCGGCCCTGTGGGAGGAAATGCCTTCCAGGGCCGTCGCTCTTGCCTTTCCGGCCACCGTGCTCCTTAAAATAGACTAACTAGTCGGTATGTTTATTTTATCACCTGCCATGGTCGGGTCAAGCCGCCGTGGGAGGATAAGAGGCGTGTGGCCACTTAGGCGGCGCGCGATCCGCTCGCGCGGCTGGCAAACCCGTGAGAGGGGAATTATGATAGGAAAAGCACCGCGTGGGAGGGTGGTTGCATTTGCTCGCGGCGCGGTGCACATAAGCAGGGAATGGAGAGGCTGCTCCCCCGATGAGGGGATTTGAAGCGGCTTTCGGGAAGGAAGGGATGAGGGATGGTCGAGGACAGGTTTCCGCAAGTGGTGAGGGTGATCGTGGAGATCCCCAAGGGGTCCAGGAACAAGTACGAGTACGATCCGGAAAGCGGACGCATCAAGCTCAACCGGGTGCTTTTCAGCTCCGTGCACTATCCCGCCGACTACGGTTTCGCGGTGGGAACCAGGGCGGAGGACGGGGACGAAGTGGATGTGCTGGTGCTTATAGAGGAGCCCACCTTTCCGGGTTGCCTCATCGAGGCCAAGCCCATCGGATACCTGGAGATGCATGACGAAAAAGGGGGCGACAACAAGGTGCTCGCCGTGCCCCTGCATGATCCGCGCTGGGGAAACGTTGGGGATCTGCGGGAGCTTCCGCCGCATCTCCTGGAGGAGATAGAGAACTTCTTCCTTACCTACAAGAAACTGGAATCCAAGGAAGTGCGAAGCGACGGCTGGCACGACGCCCGCGAAGCCCTGGAGTACCTGAGCCGGTCCAGAATCTAGCGGTATCTCGCGAGCTTCTTGACTATGCCTAACTCCCTTCCCTGACACTATAGCCGCCGGGCTATAAACTATCCGGCTTTTTTCGCCGCGCGGCTGCGTGCCGGGAAGAAAGCGCCGACGCTATCCATATGTAAGGTTCACTATGTGGGAACTTTGCGGGGAAGGCCGCGGTTGGCGTCCGAATCAATAGCCGCTCGCCGCCCGCATGTACACCTGCCCGAAGACGGCGGAATTGGCGGATTCCTTGCTGGACCAGTATGCGGGTTCGGTCCCCTCGCCGTTGGGCCTCTCCGAGCCGGTGCGGAAGGCCTGCCCGGCGAGAGCCATGAGGTCGTCCCCGCCGCCGTAGAGGTAGGCGTAAGCCAGGCAGTCGGCGGATAGCAGGTGCCAGTTGGAGAGGTCCACCACCCCGAAGGAGTCGTCTATGGCCCCGTTGTAATACCAGCCGTATGGATATCCTTGGTAACCCTCGCTTCCGCTTCTCCAGCAGTTGGCCGCCTGGTGACGCACCAGTCGCACTAGATAGGAGGCGGCGCCCTCCCGGTCGGGTATGCCCGAGGCGTTTATGGCGTCCAGGAAGCGCCCCAGGGAGAAGGTGAAGAGATCCAGGGAGAATATGGATGTACCACCGTCCATTCCCGCTTGAGGCGCGGCCAGGAAGGGATCGGAGGCGAAGTGGGAGCATCGTATGATCCACTCCGCCGTGGAGATGTAGGCAGGATCGCCGCTGGCCTCGTAGGCCTCGGTCATGATGCGCAGGCCGTTGGAGAAGGGGCGGAAGGAATGGCTGCCGTAGTCGTTGTAAGCCTCCGCGTAGCCTTCGCCGTTGCCGCGGCCGTAACTGTTCTCGTAACGGTAGCGCATATACTCGATCACCTCGAAAGCGGATTCCCGCGCTTCCGTATAGCCGGTCAGGTAGTAGTAGAGGAGCCCGCCGGGCGCCGCGAAGCAGAGATCCGGGTGGGGAGCGCCATAGTTGCGGTGCGGGTTTGAATCTCCCGGCTCGTCGTGGTAGGAATGGCCGAAGTACCCCCCGTCCGACCAGTGGTCTATGTTTCCCTCGTAGTGCAGGATATCCTGGTCGGCTAGGTGGCGACAGGCGGGTGAGGCCAGGTCCCACCAGCGGTAGTCCCCGCTGCGCAGGAATTGCAACAACATGCCGTAGTCGAAGTTGTATTTCAGGTTCATCTGCCCGGAGGGCACCTCGTAGTCCAGCGGAACGTCGCCGTAGTCGCACCACCCGAAAAAGTCGTTCGCCTCGATGCTCCGGAGAAGGGAGTTCCCGGTGGGGCCTATGGAGGGGTCGAAGGCCGAGAGGTTCTGATCCTCGTAGGCGGCGAAAGCGGGAGTATCGTCGCGAGGCACTATCCTTCCCAGGGCTCCGCTCGCCGCGTACCATTGTGGGGAGGCCAGCGCGAGGAGGGGGGACCTAAGGGCGGACATGGTGCCGGCCACCCCGGCCTGCTCCGCGTCTCCGGCGTGGAAGTAAAGCAGGATCTCGTGGGTCTTGTGCTCTCCGGGGCGGAAGACGAATTCGCCCCCATACTGGAGGGGGAACAGCGACAGGCGCATCTCCCCGCCGCCGTATAATCCCTTTGGGTTGTTCTGCCAGAAGTCCCTCGTGCCCATGGCCAGTCCCCTGCCGTCCCCGGAAAGGTCCAGCCAGGGTTGTGCCCGCTCGCCACGCGCTATCTCCGTTTCGCCCCCGTATGCCCTCCAGCCGCGGAAGGAGACGTAGGACTGGGGACGGGGGTAATGGTGTCGGTGTACATCCCACCATGGGCCCCCCGAGGAATCCTGGTAGATGGAGAGGTCACCCTCATGTGAGGTGAAGACCCCCCGCTCCCCCTCGCCGGTGCTCAAGGTGGCCACGCAAGAGGCGGTTTGCGGTTGCAGTTTGAGGTCCATCCCGGAGAAGCTCACGCTGCCCGGACACCCGATATCCCAGCACTGCGGTTGCCCCATGTCGTCAGGCTGGGTAGGGTTGTGGTTCTCCAGGGAGAAGAAGACGCGGGCGCAGGAGGAAGCGGCATAAAAATGGATGCGCGCCGTGTAGTGGAGAAGGGAATCGCCGGGTCCCGCGGACAGCCCGCCCCGCACGGTCAGCGACACCCTCAGGGGGCCTATCTCCTCCAACTGGAAGGAAGTGGGAGAAACGGCTCCGGAGCGGTATTCCTTGCCGCCGGCGTATAGAAAAAAGCCGTTCGACGGGGATGACGACAGGACCCTCCCCGCCCCGCTCACGTCCACGCTTTCGAAGAGATGGAAGGAGTCGCGGCGCAGTCGGAATACCGCCGCCCCCGTGTCCACGGCCAAGGTGTCGCCGTCGTCCGAGACGGTTATGTTTTGCGGCGGAAGGATATGGGTTTGGGAGCGGCGCAGGTAGTAGAGACTTTCGCCTCCGGCGCCCACACTGGCGGGAAAATCGAGGAGCGCCCATTTCAGGGGGCGCGATGCATCCTGGGGCGACCCTCCCCATCGCGCCGTTGCCTTCACTTGGCAGGGGACGGGGTTGCCGGCGGCGTCGAACAAGGCCAGCTCATCCGTGGAATAAAGGTTCATGTCACGGGGAAGGGGCACGCCGGAGGTGACCATCTCTTCCCGTGAGATCGGAAGAGCGTCGTGTAGGGAAAGAGTGTAGATCTCGGTGGTCGCCGTATCATTAAAAAAA
>ENA-ORXB01003499-ORXB01003499.1-sediment-metagenome-genome-assembly--contig:-NODE-3499-length-10752-cov-3.889555_pt1 | contig 10752 bp, 10 predicted proteins | sample MGYA00237863_ERZ511475 | MGnify/ENA primary metagenome ERZ511475 (study PRJEB26305, sample SAMN06343858) | sediment metagenome | isolation source: hot spring sediment | place: Canada: British Columbia...
GGCCCTTCACGGTGAAGGCAAACTCCCGCTTCACCGTGCTTGCGAACACGCACGCCGGAGCTGGACTATCCATCTCGGCCAAGATTTCCTCCACCCAACCGGTGATCGTGGAGAGGCCTATGTACTTTAGCTTCGGCCCCTCCGGCTGGACGGGCGGCCACGACGTGGTAGGCTATGCTGCCAACCCCGAGGATTGATGGAGGTCCGGCACCGAAGATCAAGCGTTCGGGATTTCAGCGCTGACCCCCCGGAGCGTCGGCAGGCGCGGAGGGAGCAGATCACTGCGGAGCCCTTCTCGGCATTAAACAGCCGTGAGACGCAGTCGCATTTGACCTGGAAGAGTAAGTATATGTTCTCGCTCCTTGAGTCGAGGGTTTTGTAGTTTCCCTGCCCCTTGGCCAGGATGATGTCGACGGAGGAGAAGGCCTCCCTGAAATCCCGTGAGGTCCTTTCCAGGTCCACGCCGGCAAGTCACAACGCAACCGCCGTTGAGCTATACTATTGACGTAACGGCAGCATAGGTAAAGCAAGGAGGCACACCGCGATGACCGCAGGAAAAGCGCGCATCCTCATCGCCAAGCCGGGCCTGGACGGGCATGACCGGGGCGCCAAGGTGGTGGCCCGCGGCCTGGCCGACGCCGGGTATGAGGTTGTTTACACCGGCCTGCACCAGACCCCGGAACAGATCGCCGAGGCGGCGGTGCAGGAGGACGTGGACGCCGTGGGCCTCTCCGTTCTTTCCGGAGCCCACATGACCCTTTTCCCCCGCGTCATGGAGCTGCTGCGCGAGAGGGGCGCCGGAGACATGCTGGTTTTCGGCGGCGGCATCATTCCCGATGAGGACGCAGAAGCCCTCAAGCGCCTGGGGGTGAAGGGTATTTTCACCCCCGGAACCCCCATTTCGGACATCGTTTCCTTCCTCCAAGAAAAGCTTGAACCCAGGTCGGGTTGATAGGTTGAAAGAAGAGAATGACATTTAATATAATATGATGGCCCGTGCCGGGCGCGCCCTGTTCTTCCACGGGCGGCTCGCTGCAGTACAGATAGAGTAAGGTAAGCAATACGGGACGAAAGAGGGAACGGAGCGGGTTTATCATGTGTGCTGAAGAACTTGATTTCATCGAAAAGTACGACCTCCTCGGATGCATCCAGTGCGGAAGATGTACGGGCGGCTGTCCCGTGGCCTTGCGGACGCCGTTGCGGGTGCGGTGCTTCATGAACGACACCCAGAACGAGGAGAGGCTGGAGGAGCTCTCCGAGAAGCCGGAGATCTGGGACTGCACCACCTGCTACACCTGCGCCGCGCGTTGCCCCAAGGGACTTGAGCCCCTGGAGGTGCTCATCGGGCTGCGCAGCCTGCTCATCGAGGAGGGCAAGGTCCAGCCCACGGTGAGGGACGCCCTGGAGTCAATCTTTAAGGACGGCAACCCCTGGGGATCGCCCCGCGCCAAGCGCCTGGACTGGACGGAGGGGTTGGAGGTCAAAACCCTGGAGCCGGAGGCGGAGGAGACCACCGACGTCCTCCTCTTCATCTGTTGCACCGACGCCTACGACCCCCGGGTGATGAAGGTGGCCCAGGCCCTGGTCAAGGTGCTCGACGCCGCCGGCGTGGACTTCGGGTTGATCGGGGAGGACGAGAGCTGCTGCGGCAGCGAGGTGCGCCGGCTGGGGGAGGAGGGCCTCTTCGAGATGTGCGACGAGGAAAACGTGGAGCTCCTCAACTCCTTCAACGTCAATCGCATCGTGACCGTGAGCCCCCACTGCTACAATACCATCAAGAAGGAATACCACGGTCTGAAACACGAGGTCCTGCATTACACCGAGCTCGTGGCACAGCTACTGGAGGACGGAAAGCTTGAGCTCTCCAAGGAGTTGAAGAACGTCGTCACCTACCATGACCCCTGTTTCCTGGGTAAGCAAAACGACATCTACGACGAGCCCAGGTACATCCTCACCCGTATCCCCGGCGTGGAGTTCCGCGAGTTCGACCGTTGCCGCGAGCGCAGCCTTTGCTGCGAAGGCGGAGGCGGCAAAATGTGGGTGGAAAGCGAATCCAAGGAAGAGCGGCTGGCCGAGATCAGGGTAGAGGACGCCAAGGAAATGGGGGCGGAGATCATCGCCGTAGCCTGCCCCTTCTGCCTGCTGACTCTGGAGGACGCCACCAAGGTCAAAGGAGTGGACGAGGAGATGCGGGTGGCGGACATCCTGGAGCTTCTGGCCGAGGCTTTGTAGATAAACGGAAGTTTGCCCCGTCGGTTAGGAACCTGGAAGGATATGGGAAGAGGTGAAACGCGTATGAACATGGTGGTATGTGTGAAAAGGGTCCCGGACACCGCGGAGTCCGAGGTCCATATCGATGCCTCCGGAAAGGATATCGACAAGAGCAGATTATCCTTCGGCATCAATGAGTGCGACAACTACGCGGTGGAGGAGGCCATCCAGATCAAGGAGCGCCTCGGGGACAGCACGGTGACCGTGATCAGCATGGGAAGCAAGGAAAGCGACGAGGTCATCCGCATGGCCCTGGCCAAGGGCGGCGACGACGCCATCCGCCTGGAGGACGAGGCCTTCGCCGGCGGCGACGGCCTGGCCACGGCCAAGGCGCTGGCGGCGGCGATCAAGGGCTTGGAGTACGACATCGTCTTCACCGGCGCCCTGGCCGATGACGACGGTTACGCGGTAGTGCCCGCGGCCTTGGGAGAGCTCCTGGGAGTGCCCCACGCCACCTACGTGAAGAAGGTGGAGATCTCCGAGGACGGCAAGAAGGCCAAGGTGGGCCGGGAGCTCGAGGGCGGCCTCATGGAGTTCCTGGAGATCGAGCTGCCCTGCGTGCTGGGCATCCAGACCGGCATCAACGAGCCGCGCTACGCCTCTTTCAAGGGCATTAAGCAGGCGGCCAAGAAGGAGATCGCCGTCAAGTCCGCATCCGACCTGGGGCTGGACGCCTCGGAGGTGGGCGAAGCCGGCTCCTGGGCGGTGCTGGAGAAGTTCACGCTGCCGGTGGTGGGAGAGATGGCCGAGATCCTGGAGGGCGATCCGGAGGAGACCGCCGCCAAACTTGCCGGGATACTGAAAGAGAAGGGGCTGATCTAGATGAAAGATATCTTTGTCTTGATGGAGCACCGTCGCGGCGAGATGCGGGACGTATCCGTGGAGATGCTCTCGGGAGCATCCAAGCTGGGAGGCACGGTGGTGGCCGTGCTGCTGGGCAAGGACGTGGACGCCTTCGCCGAGAAGGCCGCCGGCTATGCGGACAAGGTGCTTTACGTGAATGACGCCATGTTCGAGAACTACAATTCCGAGGCCTACCAGAAGGCCCTCTCCGCCCTGATCAAGGAGCACGGGCCGGGCCTGGTCATGATCGGCAACACCGCCCAGGGAGTGGACATGGCCCCTGCCCTGGCCGTGGAGCTGGGAGCCCCCCTGGTGACCGACGTCACCGCCCTGGAGATGGACGGGGACAAGCCCAAGCCCACCCGCCAGTTCTACGGCGGTAAGCTGGACGCGCATATGACCTTAAAGGACGCCGACCTCTATGTCCTCACCATCCGCGAGGCCACCTTCACCGCCGAGGAGCCCTCCAAGTCGGGCGAGATCGTGAAGGTGGAGAACCCGGTGAAGGAGGAGATCACCTACCGCAAGTTCGTGGAGTATGTGGAGCCCGAGGTGGGCGAGGTGGACATCACCCAGTCCACCCTCCTGGTGGGCGTGGGAAGGGGCATACGCGAGGACAAGAACATGCCCGTCGTGGAGGAGCTAGCCCAGGCCATAGGGGCGGACCTGGCGGCCTCCCGCGCCGTGGTGGACGCCGGCTGGCTGCCCTCCGACCGCCAGGTGGGCATCTCCGGCAAGACGGTGAAACCCAAGCTTTACCTGGCCGTGGGCATCTCCGGCGCTTTCCAGCATGTGACGGGAATGAAGGGATCCGAGGTCATCGTGGCCATCAACAAGGACCCCGACGCCCCCATCTTCGGCATCGCCGATTACGGCATCGTGGACGACCTCTTCAAGGTAGTCCCCAAGCTGGTGGAAAAGGTCAAGGAGTTGAAGGGCGCTTAATGGTTGTCATTGAGCCCCGGCTCCTCCGGTGCCCATAATGAAATTGCAGTTGAGAGGACGTATGTAGCCAGGCACGAGGAGGAATAAGTACTTATGAACGGTAAACCGAAGATCGGTGTGTACGTCTGCCATTGCGGCACCAACATCGCGGGCACGGTGAACGTGGAGGAGGTCGTGCAGTTCGCGCAGACTCTGCCGGACGTGGTGGTGGCCCGCAACTACAGCTATATGTGTTCAGACCCCGGGCAGGCGTTGATCACCGAGGATATCGCCAACATGGGCCTTAACCGCGTGGTGGTGGCCTCCTGCTCCCCGCGCATGCATGAGCCCACCTTCCGTAAGACCCTACTCTCCGCGCAGCTCAACCCCTATTTTCTGGAGATGGCCAACATACGGGAGCAGTGCTCGTGGGTGCACGAGGACCCCATCGCCGCCACGGAGAAGGCCAAGCGCATCGTGGAGGCGGCGGTGGTCAAGGCGCGACGCCTGGAGGCCTTGGACGTGAAGGAGGTGGACGTCGAGCCCTCCTGCCTGATCATCGGGGCGGGGATCGCCGGCATCCAGGCCGCCCTGGATATCGCCGACGCCGGGTTCAAGGTCTACCTGGTGGAGAAGTCCCCCACCGTGGGCGGGCATATGGCCCAGCTGGACAAGACCTTCCCCACCCTGGACTGCTCGGCCTGCATCCTCACTCCCAAGATGGTGGACGTGGCCAATCACCCCAATATCGAGCTCATGACCTACTCGCAAGTGGAGGAGATCTCCGGCTACATCGGGAACTTCGACATCAAGGTGCGCAAGAAAAGCCGCTTCGTGGACATGGACAAGTGCACCGGTTGCGGCGACTGCGCCGAAGCCTGCCGCATGGCGGGGCGTTTCCCCAACGAGTTCGACGAGGGGATCGGCATGCGTGGCGCCATCTACCTGCCCTTCCCTCAGGCGGTTCCGGCCAAGTACACCATCGACAAGGAGAACTGTCTCTTCCTGACCAAGGGCAAGTGCGGCGAGTCGCCCAAGTGCAAGGAAGCGTGCCAGGCCGGCGCCATCAACTTCGACCTGGAGGACGAGATAGTTGAGTTCAAGGTAGGCACGATCATCGTGGCCACCGGATTCGACGTCTTCGACCCCAAGCTCAAGCCGGAATACGCCTACGGGGTTTACGACAACGTGCTCACCGCCCTGGAGTTCGAGCGCCTGGTCAACGCCTCCGGCCCCACCGGCGGCAAGGTGGTCATGCTGGAGCGGGGCAAGAAGAAAAAGAAGAAGGAAGGCGAGGAGGAAGAGGCGCCCAGGATGCCCGAGAGCGTCACCTTCATTCAGTGCGTGGGCTCGCGCGACAAGAGCGTGGGCAACGAGTACTGCTCCCGCGTCTGCTGCATGTACACCGCGAAGCTCGCCCACCTGGTGAAGGACAAGCTCCCCGACTGCGAGGTGACCATCTTCTACATGGACGTGCGCGCCTTCGGCAAGGGCTTCGAGGAGTTCTACGACCGCGTGCGCCGCGAGGGCGTGAAATATATAAGAGGCAACCCTTCCGAGATCTACAAGAAGGGGGACAAGCTGGTGGTGAGGGCCGAGGACACCCTGACCTCCACCCCCCTGGAGCACGAGACGGACATGGTGGTGCTCTCAGTGGGCCTGTGCCCGCGCAAGGACAACCGGGAGATCATCGACCTGCTCAAGCTCTCCCAGTCCTCCGACCTCTTCTACCTGGAAGCCCATCCCAAGCTGCGGCCGGTGGACACCGCCTCCGACGGCATCTACCTGGCCGGCGTTTGCCAGGGGCCCAAGGACATCCCGGACGCCGTGGCCCAGGCCAAGGGAGCGGCCTCGGCGGCCATGATCCCCATGGCCTCGGGCAAGGTGAAGGTGGAGGCCCAGACCTCGGTGGTCAACGAGGAGACCTGCCGCGGCTGCGGCTTCTGCGTGCAGGTTTGCCCCTACACGGCCATCGAGCTGGTGGAGATCAACCGCATGGGATGGCCGGTGAAGGTGGCCCGGGTGAACGAGGCCCTGTGCAAGGGTTGTGGCGCCTGCGCCGCCGCCTGCCTCTCCGGGTCCATCCAGCAGCGTTCCTTCAAGGATATACAGCTATTGCCTCAGATCCAGGCCTTGGGGGTGAAGTAGCCTATGGCGGAAAAAAACAGCGATTTCGATCCCAACATCGTGGCATTCCTGTGCAACTGGTGTTCCTACGCCGGGGCCGATCTGGCCGGCACATCGCGCATCCAGTACCCGCCCAACGTGCGGGTAATTAGGGTGATGTGCTCCGGTCGGGTGAACCCCCTTTTCGTGATGAACGCCTTACAGCAGGGCGCGGACGGGGTGCTCATCTCCGGCTGCCACCCCGGGGACTGCCATTACATGCAGGGAAATTACTACGCGCGGCGCCGCTTCAATCTCATGCGCAACTTCCTGGAGTACCTGGGAGTAGAGCCGGAGAGGGTGCGCATGAGCTGGGTTTCGGCCTCCGAGGGCGCCAAGTGGAAGGAGGTCATCGAGGAGGTCACCGAGGGGGTGCGATCCGTCGGGCCCATGGATAGTTTCAAACGGAGGCAGTTAAATTGGTAAATCAAGACAAACTCAGAGAGATAGCCAAGGAGGTAATCTCCAGGGAGGATGTGCGGCAGCTCATCGGGTACCGCCCCGGTACCTACGGCTTCCGGGCGCGTCCGGCCTTCGTCACTTCGCCCGAGGAGACGGACGAGCTCATCTTCACCCCGGCCTGCGTGAACAACCTGGCCACCTACATCACCCTGGAGGAGAGGCTGCCCGTTCCCCGGGGTCAGGAGCCGGACACCCGCAAGGTGGCGGTGATGGTCAAGGGTTGTGATTCCCGGGCCTTGGTGCAGCAGATGGAGGAGAAGGCTTACGAGCGCGACCATATCGTGGTGTTGGGCATCCCCTGCACCGGGGTGGTGGACATGGACAAGGTGGAAGCCCGCTTCCCCAATGTCCTGGAGAAAGGGGAGATCAGCCTGGAGGGCGACAAGTTCCTCCTCACCGTGGACGGCAAGAAGGAGGAGGTGCCCAAAGAGGAGCTGCTTGCCGACAAGTGCAAGCGCTGCCGTTATCCTACTCCCCTGGTCTTCGACCAATTGCTGGACGAGGAGGTGGCCCGCTTCGCCGACGACGATTACTCCGACGTCACGGAGCTGGAAAAGCGCTCCACGGAAGAAAAGTGGGCTTACTGGGAGAAGAAGTTCTCGCGCTGCATCCGCTGCTACTCCTGCCGCAACGTCTGCCCCATGTGCTACTGCGAGGACTGCGTGCTGGACCGCCTGCAGCCGCAGTGGATGCGCCGCAGCGTGGACGTAAGCGAGAACACCGCCTTCCACATCGCCCGTGCCTATCACCTGGCGGGACGCTGCATCCAGTGCGGCGAGTGCCAGCGGGTATGCCCGGTGGAGATCCCGCTCATGGAGCTTAACCGCAAGTTCTACAAGGACGTGGAGGAGCTCTACGACTACGAGCCGGGCACCAAAGTGGAGGCGGAGCCGCTTCTCGCGACCTTCAAGGTGGACGACCGTGAGGATTTCATATTGTAAAAGGTGGGTGTCATGGCAGTTAAGAAGTTAAGCAAGGATAAAGTCGCCGATGCGTTGAAGGAGCTTTCCAAGTTCCGCCTCATCGCGCCCGCCAAATCGGACGAGGTGGTGGTGTTCTCCGAGATCACCGACCCCGAGGAGGTCTGCCTGGATTACGGCAACTCCACCGTCCCCCCCAAAAAGGTGGTCTTCCCTCAGACGGAGACCCTTTTCCGTTTTGTGGTGGGCAATCCCGAGCTGGAGGAGAAGAATGTGGAGGAGGAGGGGACCACGGTCATCTTCGGCCTGCGGCCCTGCGACGCGCGAGCCATGGCCATCGTGGACAAGCTCTTTTCCTGGGATTACGAGGATCCCTATTACCTGAAACGCCGCCAGTTGACCACCGTGGTGGGAATGGCCTGCGTGGAGCCTCCCTCCATGAACTGCTTCTGCACCTCGGTGGGGGGAAGCCCCTTCGGAAAGGAGGGTTTGGATCTCCTGCTCACGGACATGGGCGATTACTTCGCCGTGCAGGCCCTCACCGAAAAGGGAGAGAAGCTCCAGGAAACCCTCTCCTCCCATCTGGAGGAGGCCCCCGCGGACGACGAGAAAAAGGTCGAGGAGATGGAGGCGGCTTCCAAGGGGAAGATAAAGAGGTCCATAGATACCCAGGGCATCCCCGAGAAGCTGCCCGGGCTGTGGGACAACGAGTTGTGGAAGAAGGTTTCCGCCTCCTGCCTGGGGTGCGGCATCTGCACCTTCCTCTGTCCCACCTGCCATTGCTTCGACATCCAGGACGAGGTGGAAAGCGGGGAAGGGCGGCGCGCCCGCATGTGGGATTCCTGCATGTTCAGCGAGTACACCGTGCACGCCTCCGGGCATAACCCCCGTCCCACGCGGCGCGAAAGAACGCGCAACCGCATCAGCCACAAGTATTCCTACTATCCCAAGCGCTTCGAGGTCATCGCCTGCGTGGGCTGCGGGCGGTGCATCAATCTCTGCCCGGTGAACATCGATATCCTGGACATTCTGAGTCAGGTGGTGGATGCCTAATGAAGAACCCATACATACCCTATGAGGTGAACATACTGGATGCCTGGTACGAGGTGCCCGGCGATCGCTGCATCAAGACCTTCAAGGTCAGTTTCGCCGACGAAAAGGTTTGGGACAGCTGGAGCCACCTTCCCGGCCAGTGCGCCATGGTGGGCATTCCGGGGGTGGGGGAGTCCATGTTCTGTATCTCCTCCTCGCCCACGGAGCAGGGCTACCTGCGCTTCAGCATCATGAAGGCGGGGAAGAACACCTCCGCTTTGCACGAGCTGGAGGCGGGCGACAGCTTCTACATCCGGGGACCCCTGGGCAACAACTTTCCCCTGGAGGAGTGGAAGGGAAAGAACATCGTCACCATCGGGGGCGGCATCGGCCAGGCCCCGCTGCGCCCGGTGATCCAGTGGATAAGGGACCATCGGGAAGATTTCGGCGAGCTGGAAGTGATCTACGGCGCCCGCACCTCCCAGGACCACTGCTTCAAGGACGAGTTCGAGGAGCTCAACTCCTGCGGGGACGCCTGCTGCCACCTCTCCATCGACGTGGAGGAGGAGGGCTGGCCGCATTTCGTGGGCTTCGTGCCCACCCTGCTCATGGAGGTGGCCCCCAAGCCGGACAACGCCATCGCCGTCACCTGCGGGCCGCCGATCATGATCAAGTTCGTTCTGGAGAACCTGGAAAAACTGGGCTTTACGCCCGATCAGGTTTACACCACCCTGGAGAACCGCATGAAATGCGGCATCGGCAAGTGCGGCCGCTGCAACGTGGGTCACCTCTACGTGTGCAAGGACGGCCCGGTGTTCTCCTACGCCCAGCTCAAGGAGATACCCGAGGCCTTCGCCTGATAACCGGACAGCCGGACGAACCGGAAAAAGGTGGAGTTTCCCGCTCCACCTTTATGTTATATGGCGAGCACATACATGTGAGCGGGATTAGCCGGTAAGGCCTGAAGGCGAATGCATCACGCCGTCCTCGCCTTGCGCATGGGCCTCGCCAGGCCCAGGCCGAAAAGGGCGCGCACCAGGGCGGGGCTGAGCCGTTGCATGGCCCAGAAGGCCTTGGCCATGGCGGTGACCGTTATTATTGCCTTGTTCCGCTCCACGCCGCGCAGGATAATTCGGGCACAGTCATCACACGGCATGCCCTCGGGGGCAAGTTTCATCAGCTTGTCACGGTCCACTTTAAGCAACTCAATGGTCTCGTAAATGGGCGTGCGTATAAATCCCGGGCAGACGACGCTGACCTTGACCCCGTAGTGTGATCCCTCCGTGCGCAGGGCGTTGGAAAGACCCACGACGCCGTATTTGCTTGCGGTATAGGAGATTAGACCAACAGCGGGGACAATCCCGGCCATGGAGGCCGTGTTCACGATGTGACCCCCTCCTTGCCTCACCATAAGCGGGTAGGCGGATGCTACGCCGTGGATCACGCCATAGAGATTGGTGTCTATGACACGGCGCCAATCGGCGATGGAGAAGTCATGCGCCTCGCCGGCGATGGCGATGCCCGCGTTGTTGAACATGTAATCGAGTCTACCGTGCTCGGATGCCTTGCCTTCCACCAGCTCCCTCACCGCCTCGAAGTCGGTTACATCGAGCTCGGCGCCCTCCACCATAAGGCCCCGAGCGGTGAGCGAGCCCACCGTCTCCTCCAGCAGGGATGCGTTGATGTCCGCGAGGATCACTCGCGCGCCCCGCCCAGCCAGCTCCTCGCCCAGAGCCTTTCCGATGCCCGAGGCGCCGCCGGTAATGATAGCAGTGCTGCCGTCGAATGGATTCAAAATTCACACCTCATTTCACACCTTCTTGCTTCACGACGTTATTAGGTGTATCGAGCGTCTTACCGTACGAGCTTAAATCGACCTGCGACTCCCTTCGGGCGCTTCTCCTTCGAGAGCTCCCGCCATTCTGCCTAATCCGCCTATCAGCTTTGCAAGCATAATGTTCCCATTCATATCATTCAATCCTAAGCGGTTATGTGGTACAAATAACTCGGATGAAACGAGGAAAAACCCTGTTTACAAGACCTCCTCGATGGAAGGAGGCCACGTCCCGTCAAGTGGTGTAATAAGCTCTATCGTGCCATCCCTTTGACGACGACGACCTAGACGGCCGCGGCT
>ENA-ORXB01003500-ORXB01003500.1-sediment-metagenome-genome-assembly--contig:-NODE-3500-length-10752-cov-2.817705_pt1 | contig 10752 bp, 13 predicted proteins | sample MGYA00237863_ERZ511475 | MGnify/ENA primary metagenome ERZ511475 (study PRJEB26305, sample SAMN06343858) | sediment metagenome | isolation source: hot spring sediment | place: Canada: British Columbia...
TTATCGGACGTCCATTTTTTTTCGGACACATTCTTGACATATGTTCATTACGCGGCTATAATGGTAATGGGCATACGCCCAACAGGCGTGGTTGACAATTCGTTACAACTGTGAGGCACGCTTAAAGGAGGTATGGGATGGCCAGACCGCCCAGATGCCGCAGGGTGGAATTCCTGCCGCAGGTCACCTACTTCAAGCCGGCCGGGGTGCCCCTCACGGGCCTGGAAGAGGTGCAACTCACCGTGGAGGAGCTGGAGGCCCTGCGGTTGAAGGACCTGGAAGGCCTGGAGCAGGAGGAATGCGCGGCCCGGATGGACGTCTCGCGACCAACCTTCCAGCGCATCCTCGCCGGCGCGCGGGCCAAGGTGGCCGATGCCCTGGTGACGGGTAAGGCCATCAGGGTGGAGGGCGGCAACTTCTGCGCGCCGGGGCTCCGGTTGCTCTGCGTGAACTGCGGCCACGAGTGGGAGTCAACGGCAGGGGCGGGAGAGGGGGAAGTCGCCTGTCCGGCGTGCGGGAGCGTCCGGGTGGGGCCGGTGCGGTGCCGGCGCGGCCGCGGGCAGTGCCGCCGCTGGCGCGGGGGCTTTTAGGGAAGGCGAGGTCGGCCGGCGCGGTCGCCGGCGTGTTTCGAGATACCGTTCGGGAGGGGGGTCGACCGTGTTCTGGTGGTTTGTACCCGGAATGGGGCGCGGTCGGGGCTGGCGGCCCGGTCGCGGAAGGGGATTTGGTTTCGGCCCGGGTTTCGGCCGGGCCAACCCGTATCCCTGGTGCCGGTTTTTCCCGTGGCTGCCCCGGTGGTGGTGGGCCGGTTACGGCGGACCGTTCTCCGCACCGGCACCCTTCGCCCGTTGGGGCAGGCAACCCGAAGCCAAGCAATGAGGGGAGGAGTGGCGAGCGTGCCGTGGGGAATGGGACCGTGGGGCTGGGTCTGGGCCGGCCCGTGGGGTCCGCCCGGTGCCGCAGGCCCCTGGGGGGCCTGGCCAAGAGAAGGGCAGGCCACCTGGCTGAAGGCCCAGATCCGCATGATGGAAGACTACCTGGCGTGGCTGAAGGAGCAGCTGGCGGCCCTGGAAGCTTCCTAGGATAGCCCCGGGGAGGCCCAGGGCGGCCCGTCACGGCGAAAAACTCGCGTCCGGCCGCCTCGCCGCAAGATACACGGGCCTTCCGGGGGGCCCGGCCATGGGGGGTGCACTTTATGGCAACGACGGAACTCAAGCGCTTCACCTGTCCCCGCTGCGGGTACTTCTTCGAGGCCCTCTGCGGTACCGAACGGTACGGCGCCGAGTTGCGCTGCCCCGCGTGCCGGGCCCCGGTCCCGCGGCAGGCGGGGGTGCGGGCACCCGCCTCCGGGGCGGCGAAGGCGAAGCCGCGGAGCTTTCCGTCCGCGGGGCCGCACCGGCTGGCCCTGTAGCGGAACAGGCGCGTCGGATTGAATTGGCCCTAGGGGAGAGGAGGACGTCATGAAAATAGCCGTTACGGCCACGGGCCGGGGTTTGCAGGCTCCCGTCGATCCCCGCTTCGGTCGCTGCCGGTACCTGGTGATCGTGGATACCGAGGGCGCCGGGTGCGAGGCGGTCGAGAATCCGGCCCTCGCGAGTCCGGGGGGCGCCGGCGTGGCCCTGGTGCAGGAACTGGTGCGGCGGGGGGTCAGGACCGTGGTTACCGGGGACGTGGGCCCCAACGCCTTCCAGGCCCTGCGGGCCGCCGGTATCGCGGTGCACACCGGCGCCTCGGGCACCGTGGCCGATGCCCTGGAACAGTACCGCCGCGGCGGCCTGAGGGCCCCCGAGGGTGCCACGGTGCCGGCCCACCGCGGTCAGGGGCTTCCGGGCCGGGGCGGACGCGGTATGGGGAGGGGACAGCGGTGAAGGTAGCCGTGGCGACCGAAGGGGCCTACGTGGCGCCCCACTTCGGACACTGCGCGGAGTACACCCTTTTCGAAATCGCAGACGGGAAGGTGCAGAGCCGCGTGAGCATTCCCAACCCCGGGCACACTCCCGGTTTTTTGCCCGAATACCTGGCCGGATTGGGCGTGACCCACGTGATTGCTGGGGGCATGGGCGCACGGGCGCGGGAACTCTTCGCGGCGCGGGGCATTACCACGCTGGTGGGAGCGCGCGGTTTGGTGAGCACGGTGGTGGAGGACTTTCTGGCCGGGAAGCTCGAGACCGGGCCCAGCCTGTGCCACCACGGAGACGTCGCCCGGGGCTACGGGGGCTGCGGTCACGGAGGCTGCCACGGGACGTAGCACGGGCCGCGCGCCCGTGGGAGGGCGCGCCGGGCCACATGCGGGAACGGGGCGGGCGGGCCGTTGTCGTGCGTACCGTTCCGAGGGGGGATGGCCTTTGATCATCGCGGTGGCCAGCGGTAAGGGGGGCACCGGCAAGACCACGGTGGCCACGGCCATGGCCCTGGCGGCCGAAAGGCCGGTTGTTTTTCTGGACTGCGACGTGGAAGAGCCAAACGCCTTCCTTTATCTCAGGCCGGAGCTGACCGCACGCCGGCCGGTGTACCGGCCCGTGCCGGAGGTGGACGAGGGGGCGTGCGACGCCTGCGGGCGGTGCGTCGAGGCCTGCGCCTACCACGCCCTGCTGGTGCTGGGCCGGACCGTGGTGGTGCTGAAGCACATGTGCCACGGTTGCGGTGCCTGTGCCCTCGTCTGCCCCACCGGGGCCCTCCGGGAAACGGACCACGAAACGGGCTACGTGGAGGTCGGCCGGACCGGGCTGGTTGACTTCGCCCACGGTGAACTGGCCATCGGCGAGGCCATGGCCCCGCCGGTAATCAGGGCCGTCAAAGGGGTTTTCCCCGGGCGGGAGGGCACCCGCATCATCGATGCCCCCCCGGGCACGGCCTGTCCGGCCCTGGAGGCGGTGCGCGGTAGCGACTTCTGCCTCCTGGTGAGCGAGCCCACCCCCTTCGGCCTCCACGACCTGCGGCGCATGGTGGAGGCCCTGAGGGCCCTCGGCATCCCCGCCGGGGTGGTCATCAACAGGTGCGACCTGGGCGACGACAGGGTCGAACGGTATTGCCGCGCCGAAGGCCTGCCGGTGTTGTTAAAGATGCCCTATCTGCCGGAGGTGGCCCGCTGCGGGGCGGAGGCCGTGTCTTTCGTCCGGCTGATGGAACCCTGGAAGGCGGCCATGGCCGATCTGCTGGCACGTGCGGAGGAGATGGCCCGTGGAAATCGCGGTTGTTAGCGGTAAGGGCGGCACCGGCAAGACCACCGTGGCGGCCCTCCTGGGAGTATACGCAGCGCCGGTCGTGATGGTGGACGCCGACGTGGATGCGGCCAACCTAGCGCTGTTATTGCAACCCCGGAGTGTGACGGAAGAGCCGTTTTACGGCGGGCAGGTGGCCCGCATCGACCCGGAACGCTGCCAGCTTTGCGGCTCGTGCGAAGCCGCCTGCCGCTTCGGCGCCATCGCCGGCGGGGTGGTGAACCCTGTCCTGTGCGAAGGCTGCGGGGCCTGCTACCAAGTTTGTCCGGCAGAAGCCGTGTTGCTGGAGCCCAGCCTGGACGGTTACCGCTACGGAGCCGACGGCCCGTTCGGCCCCGTGGTGTACGCCGAACTGACCGTGGGCCGGGGCAATTCGGGCAAGCTGGTCGCCGCGGTGCGGGAGCAGGCCCGGGCCGTGGCCGAGCGGGCCGGCATCTCCCGCATTATCGTCGACGGCCCGCCCGGCACGGGGTGCCCGGTCATCGCCGCGGTGAGCCGGGTGGACCTGGCGTTGGTGGTGACCGAGCCCACGAAGGCGGCCTTCCACGACCTGGAACGGGTCCTGGAGGTGGTCCGTCACTTCGGGGTTCCGGCGGCGATCTGCATCAACCGCTGGGACCTCCACCCGGGGTACCGGGATGCCATTCGGGAGCACTGCCGGGGGGCCGGCATAGCGGTGGTGGGCGAACTCCCCACGGTACTGGAGGCCAGCCGGGCCCTGGTGGCAGATAAACCCCTGTGCACCCTGATGCAGACCAGGCTGGCCCTGATGTGCGCCCAGATGTGGCGCAGGCTCAGGGAGTTGGTCGCGACTCCCATGTCGTGCGAGTCGCCTTGAGGCGGGTGAAGAAAGGAGAAGGGGCATGGGGCAGCAGTGCGCGCGCAAGAAACAGGAACCGGAGATACTCGCTCCGCATGCCGACAGCGAGATCAAGCGGGTCTATGCCGTCATGAGCGGCAAGGGAGGGGTTGGCAAGTCCCTGGTCACGGGCTTGCTGGCCATCGCCCTGCGGCGCCGCGGCTACCAGGTGGGCATCCTGGACGGCGACATCACCGGGCCGAGCATCCCCAAGATGTTCGGGCTGGATACGAAACCGCTGGGCATGGAAGACGGTCTCTTTCCGGTGTACACGCGGGGCGGCATTAAGGTCATGTCCCTGAACCTGCTTTTACCGCAAGAGGACGACCCCGTCATCTGGCGGGGGCCCATCCTTTCGGGTGCGTGCGCCAGTTCTGGACCGACGTCATCTGGGGACGGGTGGACTTCCTGCTCATTGACCTCCCTCCCGGGACCGGCGTTGTCCCCCTCACCGTGATGCAGTCCATCCCGCTCAACGGCCTCATCGTCGTGACCCTGCCCCAGGACCTGAGCGCCCTGATCGTGCGCAAGGCCGTGAAGATGGCCATGGCGCTCAACAAGCCGGTGGTGGGCGTGGTGGAGAACATAGCCTATGCCCTCTGCCCCCGCTGCGGGGAGGAGGTGAAACTGTTCGGGGACAGCCACAGCCAGCAGATCACCGGCCGCACCCTGGCACCGCTGCTGGCGAGGCTGCCGGTGGACCCGCGCCTGGCCTTCTGGAGCGACACCGGGGGGCTGGAGCTCTGCGACGAGGGCCTGCTGGCCAAACTGGAACCTGTACTGGAGAAGATCGCCGTGTAACGGCACGGGAGGGTTTGTGGTGCCGCGGATAGGCATTATCAGTTGCCAGAAGATAAAGGACATAACCTGCGTGTCCTGCCTGAAGTGTTTCAAGGCCATAGCTTTGAGGCAGGGTGAGTTTGCCCGCTACGACGACATCGAAGTCGTCTTCATGGGAGACTGCGGCGGCTGCCCGGGCCTCATCATGCCGAAGATGGGACTCATCATGGACATGGTACGCGCCTACGAGAGGGACGTGGACGTGGTGCACCTGGGCACCTGCGTCATGAAGGCGCGCGAGACGGCCCAGTGCCCCCTGGACCCGGAGGCGGCCCGCAACAGGATTAAGGCCAAATTCGGCAAGGAGGTGGTGCTCGGCACGCATCCGTGGTAGCCGGGCGTCGGTTTTGGACGTTTGATGCGGCCCCGGGCGTCCGTGGGGGATAAGGGGAGCTCCGGGGTCGGAACCACATCATTTGCGAGGAGGTTCGGGTATGCCGAGATTCAGAGATCCAGAGCACACCTGCCGGCCGTCTGCCGCCCCGCGGGTGCCGGATCCCAAGAACGTGAAGCGCAGCGTGGACCCGGCGGTCGTGGAGATGATCGAAGTCGCCCAGCAGCAGGGCGTCGTCACGGCCTTCGACCGGGTGGTGGCCCAGCAGCCCCAGTGCCAGTACGGGTACCGGGGACTGTGCTGCCGCTTCTGCATGATGGGGCCGTGCCGCATCAAGGCTGAAGACGGCCCGGCCAGCAAGGGCATCTGCGGAGCCTCGGCGTGGACCATATCGGCGCGCCACACCGGCCTCATGATACTTACGGGATGCGCCTCCCACGCCGAGCACGGCAACCACATCGCCCACACGTTACTGGAGGTGGCCGAAGGACACGCCCCGGACTACCGGATTAAGGACGCGGACAAGCTCCGGCGCGTGGCCCGCATGCTGGGCCTGGAGACCGAGGGCAAGGACGAGCGCACGCTGGCCAGAGAAGTGGCCGAAGTAGCACTTGAGGACTTCCGCAAGCTCAAGCACGAAGGCGAGAACACCTGGGTCAGGAGCACCGTGGTGCCGGGCCGCCTGGAGCGCTACCGCAGCCACAACGTCATGCCCTGGGGCATCCACCCCACCATCTCGGACCTGGTCACCCAGGCCCACGTGGGCATGGACAACGATCCGGTGAACATCACCTTCAGCGCGGTGCGCGTGGGTCTGGCGGACTACGCGGGCATGCACATCGCCACCTGCCTGTCGGACATCATCTTCGGCACCCCCCGTCCGGTGGTCAGCGCGGCCAACATGGGCGTGCTGGACCCGGAGCAGGTCAACTTCGTACTCCACGGCCACAACCCCCTGCTGAGCGAGATCATCTGCGACGCGGCCCGCGAGCTGGAGGACGAGGCCAGGGCCGCGGGCGCCAAGGGCATCAACCTGGTGGGCATCTGCTGCACGGGCAACGAGGTACTGATGCGCCGCGGCATACCCATCGTCACCTCCTTCGCCTCCCAGGAACTGGCCATCTGCACCGGCGCGGTGGACGCCATGTGCGTGGACGTCCAGTGCATCATGCCCGCCATCCAGACCGCGGCCGAATGCTTCCACACCCGCATCATCACCACCTCGGACATCGTCAAGATCCCGGGCTCCTACCACATCGACTACCAGATCCCCCACGCCCTGGAGCAGGCCAAAATGGCCATCCGGCTGGCCATCGAAGCCTTCAAAGAGCGCGACCAGCGCAAAGTCCACATCCCGCAATACAAACACAAAGTGGTGGCCGGCTGGAGCCTGGAGGCCATCTTAGAACTCTTCGCCACGGTCAACGCCGAGCGGCCGGTCAAGGTCTTAACGGACGCCATCCTGGCGGGCGAACTGGCGGGCGTGGCCCTGCTGGCCGGCTGCAACAACCCGAAGCGGCCCCAGGACGAGAGCCACCTCACCATCGCCAGAGAGCTGCTCAAGAACAACGTCTTCGTCCTGGCCACGGGCTGCTCGGCCCAGGCCTGCGCCAAGATGGGCCTCATGGACCCCGACGCCGTGGAGGAATACTGCGGCGAAGGCCTGAAGAACTTCCTGAAGAAAATCAGCGCCCGGGCGGAGCTGAGCACGGGACTGCCGCCGGTCTTCCACGTCGGCTCCTGCGTGGACAACACCCGCGCCTCGGACCTCCTGATGCTCATGGCCAGCGAGCTGGGCGTGGACACCCCCAAGGTACCCTACGTCGCCTCGGCACCGGAGGCCATGAGCGGCAAGGCCACCTCCATCGGCACCTGGTGCGTCACCCTGGGCTGGCCCACCCACGTGGGGGCCCTGCCGCCGGTCGAGGGCAGCGATTTGTTCTACAGCATTCTGACCCAGATCGCCTCGGACGTGTTCGGCGGCTACTTCATCTTCGAGGTGGACCCGCAACTGGGCGCCCGCAAGATCCTCAACGCCCTCGAATACCGCACCTGGAAGCTCGGCGTGCATCGTATGGCCGCGGAGCGGTACGAAGCGGCCCTGTGCCAGAACTGGTAAAACGTGGTTGACAATGCTGCGCCTTTGTCAACCACGTTTCAAGTGAGGGAGGAAAGGGGGAGCGCCATGTCGGAAGTCACCAACTTTGACGCCATCTTTGAGGGCGCCATAGAGCCGGGCAAGGAGCCCGTCAGGCTGTTCCGCGAGGTCTACCACGGCACCATCACGGCCCTGAGCTACGCGGAGATCCTCTTAAACCAGGCCATCCGGCGTTACGGCCCGGACCAGCCCGTGGGCTACCCGGACTGCGCCTACTTCCTGCCGGTGATCCGGTGCCTGAGCGGCGAGGAAGTGCGCAAACTGGGGGATCTCCCGCCCATTTTAAACCGCGAGCGGGCGGCCTGCAAGGAAGAGTGGACCTTTGAGAACGCCCGCCGCTGCGGCCGGGCCACCTGGTACGCGGCCGAGATCATCGAGGCCGTCCGCTACCTGAACCACGACAAAGTCAAGGAACTCCCGCCCCACCCCTGGGTGGGCAAGACCGTGGCCCCCTACACCGGCTTCATCGGGGACCCGGTGGTGCGCCAGTACGGCATCAAAATGGTGGACTGGACCATCCCGGGCGAGGTGGTCATCCTGGGCCGGGCGCGGGACCCCAAGGCCCTGGCCAAGTGCGTCCAGAACCTGATGGGCAAGGGCTTCATGCTCTTCCTGGCCGACGAAGTCATCGAACAGCTCATGGAAGAGAACGTCAAGCTGGGCGTGGACTTCATCGCTTATCCCCTGGGCAACTTCACCCAGGTGGTGCACGCGGCCAACTACGCGCTGCGGGCCGGCATGATGTTCGGCGGCATCAAGCCCGGCCTCACGGACGCCCAGCGTGACTACCAGCGCCGGCGGGTGCTGGCCACCATCTGGTACCTGGGCGAGCACGACATGGTCAAGACCGCGGCGGCGTTTGGCGCCATCTACGTGGGCTTCCCGGTGATCACGGACCAGCCCCTGACCGAGGACCGCACCATCAAGGACTGGTTCATCTCGGTGGAGGACTACGACAAACTGGTCCAGACCACCATCGAGGTACGGGGCGTAAAGATCACGGCCATCGACATCGACGTACCCATCACGATCGGCCCGGCCTTCGAGGGCGAGACCATCAGAAAAGGGGACATGCACGTCGAATTCGGCGGCCAGAGGACCCCGGCCTTCGAGGTCGTGCTCATGAAAGAGGCGGACGAGGTCGAGGACGGCAAGATCGAAGTCATCGGCCCGGACATCGACAGCGTACAGCCGGGGGGCCAGATGCCCCTGGGCGTGGTGGTGGAGGTCTACGGCCGCAAATTCCAGGAAGACTTCGAGCCCGTGGTGGAGCGCCGCATCCACTACTACACCAACTACGGCGAGGGCCTGTGGCACATCGGCCAGCGCGACATCTGCTGGTACCGCATCAGCAAGGAGGCCTTCAACAAGGGCTTCCGGCTGGAGCACCTGGGCCGCATCCTGTACGCCAAGACCAAGGCCGAATTTGCGGCCATCGTGGACCGCGTCCAGGTCAAGATCTACACCGACGAACAAAAGGTCCGCGAGCTCCTGGAAGAGGCCAAGAAGAAGTACGCGGCCCGCGACGCGCGCCTCAAGGAGCTGGAGGACGAAAAGGTGGACGTCTTCTACTCCTGCACCCTGTGCCAGAGCTTCGCGCCCACCCACGTCTGCGTGGTACTGCCGGAGCGCACGGGCCTGTGCGGCGCGGTGAGCTGGCTGGACGCCAAGGCCTCCTACGAGATCAACCCCCACGGGTGCAACCAGCCCATCCCCAAGGAGGGCATCATTGACGAAGTCAAGGGCCGCTGGCAGTCCTCGGACGAATTCATCTACAACAACTCCCAGCGCAGCATCGAGCACGTCAACTTCTACACCATCATGGAATACCCCATGACCTCCTGCGGCTGCTTTGAGTGCATCGTGTGCCTGGTGCCCGAGGCCAACGGCTTCATGATCGTGAACCGCGGCCACGGCGGCATGACCCCGGCGGGCATGACGTTCTCCACCATGGCGGGCCAGATCGGGGGCGGCGCGCAGATTCCGGGGTTCGGCGGCATCTCCAAGGCCTACATCGTCTCGCGCAAGTTCCTGAAGGCGGACGGGGGCCTGGCGCGGGTGGTGTGGATGCCCAAGGCCCTGAAGGAGGAGTTGCGGCCGCAGCTGGAGGAGCGGGCCGAGGAGGAGGGCCTGGGTCGGGACTTCGTGGACAAGATCGCGGACGAGACCGTGGGCACCAGCGCCGACGAGATCCTGCCCTTCCTGGAGGAAAAGGGCCACCCGGCGCTGACCATGGAGCCGCTGGTTTAGGGCGGCATCCCGCGCCCGATCGCCGCGGCCCCGCGGGCGGTTACTCCCCGGGCTCCCTCGTACCGCAAGGGCTGCGCCCCGGGGCTGCGGCTTTTTTTCCCGCTGAGGAGGTCAAGGTAGATGGATTATTCGGCGGATTTCAAGTGGCGGCGCGCACGCGCGGCCCTGGCCATGCTGTTGAATTCGGCCGTGGAGGCTGTGGTGGAGCACTACGGCCCGGAAGCCCTGGACGTCATCGCGCGGAAGTGGCGGGAGAACAACCTGCGGGCCGTACCACGCATGATGGAATTGGTCGGCTGTTCGGAGAGAACCCTGGCCACGGTGGCCAGGATTATAGATTTCACCGACACGATCTACGGGGTCGAGGGTGAGTGGACCGAAGTGGGACCGGACCGCGCCGTCAAGAGCGAGAGGAGCTGCCCCCTGGCGAGGCAATTCCGGTCCGAGGTCTGCACCCGGCTGCTGGCGGCGGCCATGGAAGGCATCGCGCGGGGTGTAACCGGTGACGATGGTTTCACCTGCCGCATGCCGCGCTGTCTGGCGGCCGGCGACGACCGTTGCGAGATCATCATCGAGAAGGGTGACGGTCGGGAGAGGTGAAACGCGGACCATGGATGCCAAAGAAGACGCGGTCACGAAGCGCATCCTTGCCCTGGGGGGCGAATACACCGCAACGGTGCGGGACCACGCCGTCAATCCGCGGAATGTGGGGAGCATCAGCAGGCCGGACGGCTTCGGCGAAGCGACGGGCGTGTGCGGCGACACCGTGGCCATCTGGCTCCGGGTGGCGGAGGGGCGGATCACCGAGGCCACCTTCTGGACCGACGGATGCGGCCCCACCATAGCCTGCGGCAGCATGGTGACCGAGCTGGTCAAAGGGAGGACCGTGCGGGAAGCGTGGCAGGTGGACGAGCAGGCTATCTTACGCGCCCTGGGCGGGCTACCCGAAGAAAGCACCCACTGCGCGGCACTGGCCGTCACCACCCTCAGGCGGGCCCTGGAGGACTACGTGAAACTGCAAAGGGAACCGTGGAGAAAGGCCTACCGCCGGGCCCGGTGAGCACGGGGCCGGGGGTTAGCCGTACCGGCC
>ENA-ORXB01003502-ORXB01003502.1-sediment-metagenome-genome-assembly--contig:-NODE-3502-length-10746-cov-2.726779_pt1 | contig 10746 bp, 10 predicted proteins | sample MGYA00237863_ERZ511475 | MGnify/ENA primary metagenome ERZ511475 (study PRJEB26305, sample SAMN06343858) | sediment metagenome | isolation source: hot spring sediment | place: Canada: British Columbia...
GCCGGTCGCGGTCACTCGCACTGGTAGCGTAAGTTTGGGTTGCGCCGAAGGCGGCAGCAAGCGCCGCGGTCTTTGCTCTTGCTTCCTCAAGATCCGCCACTTCCAGGCGAAGGAAGGTGCTAAGAATAATCCGTGGTCGGCTAAGAAAAACCCGCACCGGACGCCCTGCAGCCACTTGAGCTGGTCGCTTAACCGCGGGTTGCGTCTTCTCTGTGACTGCCGGTGGTGCAGGCTTTACCGCCGGCTTAGCGATGTCCACCGGAGCAGGTGACTGCTGGGCCGGCGCTGGCACACCCGTCTTGCTATTAAACTGCGGTTTGGTCGCAACATCCGGTTTCTTCGGCGCCACCGCAACTCGCTGGTCGCGGGAGGTAGTCACCCGCGGGTTAAAGATATCAAAGCGCAACAGCGCAAAGGCGCTACTGGATACAAGAAGCAACATTACTGCTATAGCGGCTGTAAGTTTGGTCACCGGGAGAACAAAACGCCACCCGCGGGATGGTGCGGCGGTATCCGCCGTGATGCGGGCCATAACGCCAGCGGCGAAGGCGGCGGGCGCGCAAGGCGCTTGTTCTGCCCGAAGCGCGCCGCTTATCTGGCGAACCAGGATTAATTCTCGGCGGCAGACAGGGCACCTCTTAAGATGCGCAGCCACCACGGGCGGAAAGTCCCGCTCCGGTTGATCTGCGAGCAGCAGAAGTTTTCTCTGCACGTGTTTACAGCGCATAAGCTTCACCTATTCCAATCCCGGTAATTCAAACCCTTTTTGCTTAGCCAGGTGGCAGAGAGCCTTTTTAAGTGCGTCTCGTGCCCGGCTCAGTCTTGACTTCACTGTTCCCGGCGCTACGCCCAGCCTGCCGGCGATCTCCTCGTAGCTGAGAGTTTCCATTTCCCGCAACACTAAGACTGCCTGGTGTTCCGGCCCCAGGGTGCGAAACGCCTGCCAGACGAGAGTTTTAAGCTCTCCGTCTTCGACGGCCTGATCAGGTGGAGGGTCGTCGCCTGCTACCTGCCGGGGCAGAGTTCCTTCCTCGGTGAGCACTAGGTCATCTAGCGAGAGGGAGGCATGATTTTTCTTCTGTTGGTTCAGCCATAGATTAACTGCTATCCGGTGCAGGTATGTTCCAAAGTCAGCCTCCTGGCGGAACTTTCTAAGTGCTTGGTAAGCGCGGACAAAGGTTTCCTGTGCCAAGTCTTGCGCGTCCGCGTGGTTACCGGCGAGACGGTAGCAAAGCCCATAAACCCGGTCCTGGTAAGTAAGGACTAACCGTTCAAAGGCCTGCACGTTGCCGTTCTGGGCTTGCGTGACCAGCGCTTTCACGTCCACCAAAGGAGCATCCTCCTCTGGGTCCGGAACAACCCCGGACACTTTTTAGACTCCAAAAAGAGGTTAAAAGTTCCCGCGCAAGATTTTAGTTGACAACATTCCCTATTAAAAAGAGGTCGTTGGTCCCCTAAAATTTCTAAGGGGTTTGCCTGTTCCCGGTGGTTCACCCGTAGTTTATCATCCGGGTGTGGGGTTGCACAAGCAGGGAGGGGTTTCCTTAAACAACCCGGTAACTGTTCAGACACTCTGGGGGCGCGGCGATAAACAACGATGCTGCACTGCATCATTTCTCGCTGCCCCGCACTCAACTCAGCCGGTAAAAGCAGCGCGGTTCCGGTAGCCTTTGCAATGGAGTTGAGTGCGGGGTAAGTGTTAGGTGACGGGCTGAATAGCTATCCAGCAGTTATTTATGGCGAGGAAATTGCCGCCGGCGGTTTCCTGCAAAAAAAGTCCGACGACTGACAACCGACGTCCGACGTCTGACATCTGAATCGGGAGGTGTCGCTTTGCGAGTGCGCGAATATACGGAGGAAATGGAAGAGCGCTTCCTTTCGCCTTTTGCCTGCCGGAGCCGGGAGACAAAGGGGCGGAAAGAGCCTGAGGAGCCCTGCAGCGTCCGCACGGCCTTTCAACGCGACCGAGACCGGATCATCCATAGCAAGAGTTTCCGGCGGCTGAAACATAAAACCCAGGTTTTCATTATCCCGGAAGGCGATCATTACCGGACGCGGCTGACCCACACCCTGGAGGTCTCCCAGATAGCCAGGACGATTGCGCGGGCGTTGAGATTAAATGAGGATTTGACGGAGGCGATCGCGCTGGGGCACGATTTAGGCCATACCCCTTTCGGGCATACCGGGGAGGAGGCTTTGGCGGCGGTTTATCCCGGTTTCAAACATAACGAGCAAAGCCTGCGGGTGGTGGACCTCTTAGAGGGAGGAAAGGGCCTCAATCTTACCTTTGAGGTGCGGGACGGGATCTTAAACCATACCGGGCCCCGGAAACCCCTGACTCTGGAAGGGCAGGTGGTTAAAACCGCCGATCGGATCGCCTATATTAACCACGATATTGACGACGCCATCCGGGGCGGCATTTTGACGCCGGAGGACCTCCCGCGCGACTGCCTGGATCTTCTGGGGTACCACCACCGTGACCGGATAAACGGGATGGTTTTGGATATGATCCGGGCCAGTTGGGAGCAGCCGGAGATAAGGATGAGTCCGGAAGTACAGGGGGCGATGGAAAAGTTGCGGGCTTTTCTTTTTGAGAAGGTTTATTTAGGCTCAGAGGCCAAACGAGAAGAAGCTAAAGCGCGGCACGTGGTCCAGTATCTTTTTCAGTATTTCACGGCCCATCCGGATGCTCTTCCCCCTGAGTACCGGTTACGGGTGGTTGATTTTGGGCTTGAGCGGGTGGTCTGCGATTATATCGCGGGAATGACCGACCGGTATGCGGTGGCCGTCTTCGAACGCCTTTTTGTTCCACAAGGTTTTCCAGTCTTTTAAAAATTGTTGTTCCGGGGGAGGAAAATCTGACCGAATGACGAAATAAATACTCAGGGTGTGTGCTTTGCCCTGCGCCCGGTGGTGGTAAAATTGCGCGGCTCTGTTCCCGGGGAATTGGTGGCGGAGGTGCTGGAGCGGACGGATATTGTTACTTTGATTGCCGACCATGTCCGGCTGGTAAAGAGGGGTCAACGCTACGTTGGACTTTGTCCCTTTCATCAGGAGCGGACCCCTTCGTTTACCGTCTCTCGGGAAAAGCAGTTCTTTTATTGCTTCGGCTGCGGTACCGGCGGGGACGCGTTGAAGTTTTTAATGCTGCAGGAACAGTTGACCTTTCCGGAGGCGCTTAAGAGGCTGGCGGACCGGGCGGGAGTGAAGCTTCCGGAAGCGAGGCTTGACCCGGCGGCTCTCGAGCGGCGCCGCGAAGAGGAAGAAGCGTGCCGGATAAACGAGCTTGCCGCCCGGTTTTTTGCGGAGCAGCTCCGGGAGGCGGGTGGCGCACCGGCGCGGCAGTACCTTGAAAAACGAGGAATAACGCCTGAAATCACTTCCAAATTCGGCCTGGGCTTTGCTGCTCCTTCCCGGAGAGGATTGCTCACCTTTTTGCAGCGTGAGGGGCGGAGTGCCGAAGAAGCTTTACGCTACGGGTTGGCGGTGCGCCTGGAAAGCGGCGAAATTATAGATCGTTTTCGCGGGCGGCTGATTTTCCCGATAACCGACGCCCGAGGCAGGGTAAGGGGCTTCGGCGGTCGGGCGCTCGACGACGCGACTTTACCGAAGTACCTGAATTCTCCGGAAACGTCCTTTTTTAATAAAAGGGATCTCCTGTATGCGCTTTTTCAGGCAAGGGAGGCTATCCGGGCTGCCGGTTTTGCGGTTATTGTCGAGGGGTATCTTGACGCCATCACCGCCCACCAGTTCGGGTTCGGCAATGTGGTGGCCAGCCTGGGAACAAGCCTCACCCGGGAGCAGGGGCGGTTGTTGCTGCGTTACACTGGAGCGGTGATAATTGCGTATGATAGTGATGCGGCAGGGAATGCGGCAACGCTGCGGGGGCTTGACCTCCTGCAGGAAATAGGCTTCCGGGTGCGGGTGGTGAGCATTCCCCAGGGTAAGGACCCGGATGAGTTTTTACGGGCGGCGGGTCGCGAGGCCTGGAAAAGCGCCGTTGCTGGGGCGGTTCCGCTGTTGGAGTATAAGGGGAACTTTCTCGCAGCAAAAGGGCTCGGGACGGCCGCGGAAAAGATGGCGGTATTGCACGCGTTGGTTCCGAACCTGGCGCTGCTGCCCACGGCCGCGGAACGCGAAGAGGGCATCCAGGCGGTCTCAAAAATAACCGGCCTGAACTGGGAGATTGTGCGGGGTGAACTAGACTGCTTCTTAGAAAAAGGCCAGAAAAGTTGGCTAAATACCAGTAAAGCTGCTAAAAATAAGTATGCATCCGTCGTTGACGCGCGGAAAAAGGCCGAGGCTGGAGTTTTAAAGCTTCTTTTGGAGGAGCCGGGTTTTCTTCCCCGCACAGAAGCGGTTGGGGGAAGAGAGCTTTTTTCCGATCCGCAGTACCGCCGGATTTATGCTGTCTTGCGGGAAGTGGCTGTCAGGGAAGAACTGCGCTTACCGCTTTTATTTGCGCGGCTGGAGGAAGAGGATCAGGAAGTAGTGGCCACGCTGCTTGCGGAGCAGTCTTTTTCGGGAGCAGAGGCGCTTTTTACGGAGTTTGTTAATTTTATCCGCAAGAGAGCCAGGCGCGAGCAAAAACAGGGGTTGCTGTTGGATTTGAAAGCGGCGGAGAAAACGGGAAATACGGAACGGATGCGGCAAATATTGTCTGCGTTGCAGGCGTTAATCGGCAACGGAAAGGAGGGTTGAGCGTGGAGGATATAAGCGGGTACAGCGAGATCGAGTCCTTGCTTGAGAAGGGTAAGAAGCGGGGCGTGCTTACTTACGGCGAGATAATGGAGAGCCTCCAGGGGACGGATCTGACTCCCGACCAGATTGACGATATTTACAAGCAGTTGACCACGATGGGGATTGATGTTGTTCCTGAGATTCATGACCTTGAACGGGTAGGAGGCTCGTCTGAACCGCAAAGTGAGGAAGCGGAAATTGACCTTTCCGTCCCTGAAGGGATAGAGATAGACGACCCTGTCCGGATGTACCTGAAGGAGATCGGGCGCATTCCGCTGTTGTCGCCCGAGGAAGAGGTGGAATTAGCCAAGCAGATGGAAAAAGGGGACGCGGCCGCTAAGCGCCGGCTGATCGAGGCGAACTTGAGGCTGGTGGTCTCGATCGCCAAGCGGTACGTTGGCCGGGGGATGCTCTTCCTGGACCTAATTCAGGAAGGCAACCTGGGGCTGATCAAGGCCGTAGAAAAGTTCGATTACCGGAAAGGATACAAGTTCAGCACTTACGCGACCTGGTGGATTCGTCAGGCAATTACCCGAGCGATTGCGGACCAGGCACGGACCATCCGCATCCCGGTTCATATGGTGGAGACGATAAACAAGTTGATCCGAGTGTCGCGGCAGCTTTTACAGGAGCTTGGCCGCGAGCCCACACCCGAGGAGGTCGCCAGGGAGATGGATATCTCTGAGGACAAGGTGCGGGAGATTATGAAGATCGCCCAGGAACCGGTAAGCCTGGAGACACCAATCGGGGAAGAGGAAGATTCGCACTTAGGTGACTTTATCGAGGATCAGGAAGCCCAGGCACCGGCGGAAGAGGCTTCCTTTACGCTCTTGCGCGAGCAGTTGAACGAGGTCCTGCACACGCTTACAGAAAGGGAGCAGCGGGTGCTGCGGCTCCGCTTTGGGTTGGATGACGGGCAGGCGCGCACCTTGGAAGAGGTGGGACAGAAGTTTGGCGTCACCAGGGAGCGGATCCGACAGATTGAGGCGAAGACGCTCCGCAAGCTCAGGCACCCCAGCCGCTCAAAAAAGCTCAAGGACTATCTCGAGTAGAACCGGTCCGGCGTCAGGTTGACGACCGGACTAATTTTTTATATAATTTTTCTGGGCCCATAGCTCAGCGGTCAGAGCTGCCGGCTCATAACCGGTTGGTCCCAGGTTCGAATCCTGGTGGGCCCACCATAACAGAGGTCAGATGTCAGACGTCGGACGTCAGAAAAAGGGGGTAGGAATTCGCTCTGCGAATTCCTACAGTTATGCTCTGACGACTGATGTTTGGTTATCGGCGACCAAATTGGGCGATTAGCTCAGGGGGAGAGCACTTGCCTTACAAGCAAGGGGTCGTAGGTTCAAATCCTACATCGCCCACCAGTAATACCAAGGGTTTCAGCGTTCGGGTTCATAAAAAAACCACCAGAATGTTGGTGGTTTATTCGTTTTTGCTGAAAGGCAAAAGAGGCTTTATTTATGGTCTTCCCGCGGCGCCTTATAATTCGTTATCGGTGCCCGGGCACTGCGGTGGAAACAGTGGCGGGCATACGATTGGAGGCTGTGGCGAAACCTGCTAGTTCTTGCCACGTTTTTATATACAGGTCTTTCATTGCGTCATCCGGCAAAGAAAGCAGAACAGGGGACTCCCTTCCGGGTAACTTGATTTCCATTGGGTACCACTCCTTTTCATTAAAGTTATCCCATAATATGGTATGTTAGTCTGCTAAAAAGGTTCGAATCTTGCTTCTATTTTCCAGCGACAGTATATGCAGGGGAAGCGCAGGGTGATAACGAAACTCCCGGGGTAAAATCGCGGACTAAGGGAAATTATCTTGAATTTACTGAAACTGAAGCGGAAGGAAAAATAATCTGCTTGTTTTTTTGCAGGGAAATAAGTATGATTTGTTTTGTGTTTATCAAAGTCGGCCGGAGATAACTCCAGAAACGACATTTTGTATAAAATAAACAAGAGTTTGAGCGGAACGGTTTTCTGGAATAACTCTCTGAAACGGCCGAAACGAAAAAACAAGGTATTCACGGGGTGTATCAATGAAGAACGCTTTTTACTTTTACACGCAATACCACCTTGTTAGATTGCTCGGGATTAAGGCAAGGAATCCGGTTGAGTTGCTCGAGGGTATAAGAAAAGTGCCGGCGTCTTCGATTTACTATCACACCCATAGATTCTTACAGCAACACCGTTATCTTTCTCCTGAGCCACCGAACGACTTTGCCTACTGGCTCACAAACGTGCTTAATCTGAAAGAGCTGGGCGAAGCGTTTGCCAGCGTGGATACCGCCGAATTTAAAAATATGGAGGAGTTAAGGGCGGAGTTTGTCAGAATTCTGACGGGTTATCTTTCGGAGGGTAATCACGTTGTTGACTGTCCGCCGGGGCAGGAGTTTTATTTTTCGGCCTGTAAGACCTTTATCCTGCCGGTGCCGTACACAGCACATAATCTAAAGGAATTTGCCAAAATACTCGGTAAAATCAGCGTTAATTCCCTTTATTTTCATGTTTTTGAGTCGCGGATGCGCCTCGAAAAGGGGGAAAATGACTTTGCTGCCTGGTTCAGGAGCATCGGAAAGAACGAACTTGCCGAAGAGCTTATGCGGTTGGATCCCTACACAATAACCCTGGAGGGTCTCCGGGAAAAAATCATCAGCCTGGTGGTGAAATATGCCGAACATTAACGATTATGCGCCCATCGTCGGTGAAAGTGTGATCAGCGAGTTGTACCTCTTAGCCGAGAAGCTTTCGGGCAAAACGGTCCAGAACGTGAACTCGACTTCCGTTGGCGGCGGAGTGGCGGAAATACTCACGAGAATGGTTCCGCTACTAAGGCAGCTTGGCGTGGAGGCAAAATGGGACGTAATCAAGGGTAACGAGAAATTTTTTAACATTACCAAAAAGATCCATAACGCGCTGCATGGGGCAAAGGACCAGGTAACCGCCGAGGATTGGGACTACTTTTTAGAGGTCAACCGGGAAAACGCGGCGGAAATGGATTTTTACGGTGACATCCTCTTTATCCACGACCCCCAGCCCGTTGCGCTGGTGGAGAAGAAGGACCAAGTAGGCAAAAAATGGGTGTGGAGGGGGCACGTGGACTTCACGAAGCCCCAGCCCGGAGTGATGGATTTCCTGAGGTCCTATATTGAAAGGTACGACTGTGCGGTCTTTTCGGCACCTGTATTCGCAAGGAGTGATCTCCGCATCCCTCAGGTGCTTATTTCACCTTCGATAGACCCGTTGAGCGATAAGAATAAGGAACTGCCTCCAGAAACGGTCTCCGGGCTTCTTGACCGGTTTGGCCTTGATCAGAGCCGGCCTATCGTCACCCAAATCTCGCGTTTCGACCGTTTAAAGGACCCGCTCGGGGTTATCGAAGCCTTTAAGAAGGTCAAGAAACACGTTGACTGCCAGCTTGTACTCGCCGGTGGCGGGGCCACCGATGACCCCGAAGGCTTGAAGGTTTTAGAAGAAGTGAAAGCCGCCGCCGCCGGTGACCAGGATATCCACGTCATCTTTTTACCGCCGGCGAGCGATATAGAAATTAACGCCTTGCAAAGAGCCTCTACCGTGATTCTCCAAAAGTCCTTGAAAGAGGGGTTTGGCCTGACGGTGGCGGAAGCCTTATGGAAAGCGAAACCGGTTATCGCCTCGGCGGTGGGAGGCATACCGCTGCAGATTAAACACAAGTATTCCGGGATCCTCACCTATTCGATTGACGGTACGGCGCACTACTTAAAACAATTGCTGCAAGAACCTAAGTACGCGAGAGCACTTGGCCTGAACGGCAGGGAACACGTGAAGAACAACTTCCTGATCACCAGGCACATCCGTGATTACCTGCTGCTTTTCCTGTCGCTGGATTATGAGGGCGATGTGGTCTACCTGTAGCGGGCACCGGCGGAAAGGCGGGTGTGGCGGGGTAGAATACGGTGTTTTGGCCGCAAGGTATTATTTCCCTGGGTAGCGGGCTGTCCCGGGGATTCCAGTAGGGAATAGTGCCTGGCGGGAGCGCGCGCTTTCCTCAGTGGATGGAGATAATCCACGCCTTGACCGGTTCCTCTTCATTAGCGGTTTCTGCTTCTTCGACCGTCTCTACCATGCGCGCGCTAACCTCTAACAGCTTCAGGGTAGCGAGGCACACCTCTGCTATGCCGCAGTTGTTTCTTTCCAGCACTTCGAGCAACTGCGGGACGATCTGCCGGTTGAAGCCTTCGTTGTACTCCTGCCAAGCGGTGGCGCGCTCTTCTTCCGGCAGTCCTTCCGTGACGGCGAGGTACGCCTGGATGCTACCCTGGACCGTAAGGAAAAGCTGGTGGACGAACTGGCGGGTCACGGTTTTAAATTCGTACATTGCGGACCCCTCCTTTCGTTTTTCTAAGGGCTGCTCCTCTGTACCCCCTCCTCAAATTGGTTATCATTTCTTACTACTTTTATCGGCTACCCAACGGCCATTCTTTACCAGTGCTGCCTGTAGTTACTTCCAAATAAGAAACCGGGGCGGTCTTTCCCCGGTTACGCAGCATTGTTTTAGGATGTGCCGGTACGCTTTCTTATGAGGCCGATACCTTTTCGGCGATAGCCTGCAGGGCAGGTTTCGCTGCCTGGCCGGGGTCAAACTTTGCCAGGGCGTGAGCGATGGTAATCTGAGCATGCCGCACACTCCAGTGCTCGTCTTTCATGGCGCGGACCAGGGGCTTAATCGCTTTGGTGTCGCCGAACTGTCCGAGCGCTTCCGCCGCATAGTGGCGAACCCGCCAGTATTCATCGTGCAGGGCTTCGATCAAAGCATCCACCGCTTTGGCGTCACCGATTTCCCCGAGGGATTTTGCCGCCCGCCAGCGGACCTCGCCCGAGGAGTCCTTCAGAGCTCCAATCAGCGCGTCTACCGCCTTGGCGTCGCCGATCTTCCCGAGCGCCTCTGCCGCTCTTTCGCGCACATCATCATCGGTGTCCTTCAGAGCCTCGATCAGCGGGTCAACCGCTTTTGCGTCGCCGATATTTCCAAGCGCTGCCGCGGCGATTACCCTGGCTTGCCAGTCCTCTCCTTTGTTCCGCAGGGTTTTGATCAGATCCTCCACCTCTCCTTTAGCCGCCATTTTTATTCCCCCTCCTTTGATTCCTGAAAGATTTCAAATTTTTAATTAGCTAAATTATAATGCGGTACTCAGTTAAAATTCAACTTGAAAATAAAATTTACACTGTCTTTTCATCTTTGTGTACCGGGATACAATAAAAGGGAGTGAACGGGACGTTCGGGGGGTGGTGCATATCAGGCTTTCACCGCGTCTTCAGGCAGTGGCCGAACTGGTACCGGGCACACGGTGTCTGGCGGATATCGGTACCGGTCACGCCCTTTTACCTGTCCATCTGGTAGAAAAGGGGGTTGTCTCCCGGGTAATAGCAGTAGAAAAGGCGCCGGGGCCGGCGGCAGCAGCGCGGCGGACAGTTGCCGCTGCGGGTCTAGGAGACCGGATTGAGGTGCGCTTGGGGAGAGGCCTCGAACCGCTAACAGCTGGCGAGGCCGGGGCAATCGTAATAGCGGGAATGGGCGGCGAGACCATTGCCGGCATTCTCTCCGCCGGGATGACGGTGGCCCGGGCGGCAGGGGTACTTGTTGTCCAACCGATGACCAGGGTGGCCTTTTTGAGGCGCTGGCTGGCACGAAACGGGTGGCGTATAACTGCCGAAGCGCTGGTGGCGGAGAAGAGGCGGCTCTACCAGGTGGTGGCGGCGGCGCCGGGTGTGGGCCGGGAACTCGGCTGGCTGGAGGAGGAGTTGGGGCCGGTGCTTTTACCTTCCGGCCACCCGCTTTTAGGAACGTTGGCCAAAAAGGTGGCAGCCCACTACAAAAAGGAGTTTACGGGCCTCTCCGGCGCCCGTGGCGGCGAAGCCGCTGCCCGCCGGGCGGAGCTGGCGCGGCGCCTTGAGGAGTTGCGGGCATACCTGAAGGATGAGGGATGAAAGGGTAAAGGCGTTAATATAAAGTTACTGTAGGAATTT
>ENA-ORXB01003505-ORXB01003505.1-sediment-metagenome-genome-assembly--contig:-NODE-3505-length-10737-cov-3.457974_pt1 | contig 10737 bp, 6 predicted proteins | sample MGYA00237863_ERZ511475 | MGnify/ENA primary metagenome ERZ511475 (study PRJEB26305, sample SAMN06343858) | sediment metagenome | isolation source: hot spring sediment | place: Canada: British Columbia...
TCTTGGTGGGCAGATTGCCGTAGAGCACCACGTCGCCCGGCACGCGCCCCGCATCCTCCCACAGGCGCCGCGAACTCCCCAGACTGAGCATGACCGGATGCAAGCGCCGGCCGAAGGCTTCCACCATGGCGTCGGTAAGTTCGCCGCAATCATGAAAGATCAAATCCACGCCCGCATCGCCCATCTGCCGCTTCAGCCGGAGATTCGGCTCCAGGACGAACCGCTCGAAGATGTCCGCGCCGGCCGCAATCTGTCTGGGCGACAGATAGACGGCGTTGGCCGCCGGCTCGCAGACGATGATGGCGCGGGCGCCACCGGCGATCTGGGCAGCCACGGAACGAGCCACTGCGATTTCGGCGAGCTCGAGCGCCCGCTCGGCCAACCTCACCGCCGGCTCCTCCTCCCCCGTGAGGCCCATACCGGCCAGCGCTACGCCGGAGATCGGGTCCTCGACGAGTTTCGTCATCAGCGAAAACGGCCCGATGGTCATTCCCACCGGCACGAGGTCGGTCTGGCAGGCGATATAGCGGATGGCTTCCTGGTGTGCCCGGTTCGCCTCGGCGAATGGTGCCTCTTTCCGCCGTGCCAGCGTCTCGATGAGTTCCGCCTCCGGCGGCTGGCGGAAATGAAACTGCTCGAGTCCGCTTTCGCCGATGCCGAGGTTGCGCACGAGGTCGGCCTTCTCCAAACGCAGATCCATGAGCGGGATCGCCAGAGGGGACCGGTAACGCCGTGCCGCCCGCTCCACAACGCGGCCGAGAGCGGCGCCGTCCTTGCGGACTGATTCGGGATCGGCCTCCTCGGCGAGCACCAGGTCCGTGCCGATGGGAAACCGCAGACCAGCCTGCCCGAGCTCCAGGTAGAATTGGCGGGCCATCGGCTTCCATCCTAGCCGAGTGTCGCGCCCAGGCGCGCCGGGTGTAATCTAAAGAGCAGTCTTCAAGAAGAGGAGGTTTTGGCGATGCCGGATCCCATAGCGCGGCGCGATTTCCTCCGCGCTGCGGCGGCGCCGGTGGCGAGCCTGGCCGCTCACCCGGCGCGCGATCCAGAAGTGAGCTGCATCTTTCTGCTGCTCGTGGGCGGGCCCTCCCAGCTCGACACCTGGGATCCGAAGCCGGATGCCCCCGCGCACGTTCGCAGCCCTTTCCGCCCGATCGAAACGAACGTCGCCGGCATCCGGATCACGGAACTGTTCCCGCGCATGGCGCGGCAAGCCGACAAATTCTCGCTCCTGCGCAGCATGCATCATGCCGCCGCCCCCGTGCACGACTTCGGTCATCAGGCCGTCCAAACGGGTCGGGTTTTTCGCTGCGGCATCGAGCATCCCCATCTGGGTTGCGTCGTAGCACGGCTCAAAGGCTCACGCAAGGGCGCACCGGCTCACGTCGTGCTCGGCGGCCCGCTCGGGCCCACCGGCGGCAACCTGCCGCACGGCCAGGCCGCCGGCTATCTCGGCGAGGCCTGCGAGCCTGTCTTCGCCACACCGGAGGCTTGCGGCATCGCCGCCGAAACCGCCCCCATGCGCCGGCGCTACGGCGCTCACCCCTTCGGCCGGAGCTGCCTGGCCGCGCGCCGCCTCGTCGAAGCCGGTGTCCGCTTCGTCACGGTGAACATGTTCGATACCGTCTTCAGCTGCCGCACCTGGGACTGCCACGGCTACGAGCCGTTTTCAAACTTGGAGGACTACCGGAATCACGTCGCCCCGGTCTTCGACCTCGCCTTCAGCGCGTTGCTCGAGGACCTCCATCAGCGCGGCTTGCTCTCGACCACGATGGTCATCGCCACGGGCGAGTTCGGCCGCACACCGCGCCGCAACTTCGCCGGAGGGCGCGACCACTGGCCGAGTTGCTGGACGGCGCTGGCCGGAGGCGGACCGCTCCGATGCGGCGAGGTGATCGGCGCCTCCGACGCTGAAGGCGCCTTCCCCAAAGACCGTCCGGTGACGCCCGCCGAGCTCGCCGCCACCATCTATCACGCCTTCGGCATCGACCCCCACCGTCTGATCCCCGGGCCGCCAGGCGAACCGGTCCCGCTCGTCGAGCCGGGGGTCGAACCCATCGCTGAGCTGCTCGCCTGAGACGCGGCTCTCGCGTGGTAAATTCAGAGCATGCCGAACGCAGACATTCTCAAAGACGCGCTCACCGAGGGCCAGGGCATCGTCCGCCTTGCGCCCTGCTGGGTTCCGCGCTCGTTCCTGATGCCCGGAGGGCGGCTTCGGCTGGACCCGCGCGACCTGTATGCGCTCGGCGCCCACCGCGGCGGCATCGACGAGCGCTGGTTCGCCTCCACCACCAAGGCCGACAACGGCCCGCTGACCGCCCCGGACGAGGGCTTGAGCTACATCGACTTCCACGGCAAGCGGGTCCTGCTCAAAGAGGCCATCGAGACGATGGGCGACCGGTTCCTCGGCGCCGACGTGATGGCCAGGCACGGCGGCTGGAACCTGCTCTGCAAATTCTTCGACAACCTCGGTCCCATTCCCCATCACCTGCACCAGAACGACACCTTCGCCGCCCGTGTCGGCGCCAAGGGCAAGCCCGAGGCCTACTACTTCCCGCCGCAGTACAACATGCGGGAGAACAACTTCCCCTATACCTTCATGGGCCTCAATCCCGGCACCACACGCGATGACGTGCGGCGGTGCCTGCAGCGGTGGAACGAGGGCGACAACGGAATCCTGTACCTCTCGCACGCCTTCAAGCTCAAGCCCGGCACCGGCTGGCAGGTCGACGCCGGCATTCTGCACGCCCCGGGCTCGCTGGTGACTTACGAACCGCAGGTGAACTCCGATGTCTTCGCCATGTTCCAGTCCATGGTGGAGGGGCGAGCCGTGCCCTGGGAGCTTCTGGTGAAAGACGTGCCGCCGGAACACCACCGCGACCTCGATTACCTGCTCGACATGCTGGACTGGGACGCCAACCTCGATCCCGAGTTCCACAAGCATCACTATTTCGAACCGGCCCCGGTGAAGGATCCCGAGGAGATGGCCGACAGCGGCTATCAGGAGAAGTGGGTCGTCTATTCGACCCCGCACTACTCCGCCAAGGAGCTCACCGTCTTCCCGGGCCACGAGGTCGTCATCCGGGACGCCGCCGCTTACGGGCTCATCCTGACGCAAGGCCACGGCAAGATCGGCATCTTCGACGTCTCCACCCCGACGCTCATTCGCTACGGCGAGATGACCGAGGACGAACTGTTCGTCACCGCCGAAGCGGCCCGCGCCGGCGTCAAGATCGTCAACCACAGCGAGACCGAGAATCTCGTCATGCTGAAGCATTTCGGTCCGGGCAATCCCGAGGCGCAGAGGTTCATCCGATGAAGTTCGGCGTCAACTCGCTGCTGTGGACGGCGGGCTTTGACCGATCTCATCTGCCCTTGCTCGGCAGAGTGCGCCGGATGGGTTTCGACGGCATCGAGATTTCGCGCTTCGACTTCGAGGGTTTCCCCTCCTCCGAAATCCGTGCGGCCGCAGCGAACGAGGGCCTGGAGTGCACTTTCTGCTCCGCGCTCACCGGCTCGCTCAGTCTGGTAAGCGACGACGCAGCCACGCGCAGCCGGGCTCTCGATTTCCTGCGCCGGGGCGTCGAAACCGCAGCCGAACTCGGCGCGAAGAACTTCATGGGACCGTTCTGCGCCCCGGTCGGCTACTTGCCCGGCAGGCGCCGCACCGACGAAGAGTGGAAGCGCGCCGTCGAGGGCCTTCAGGCGCTTGGCGAAACGCTCGAGGCCGCCGGCGTCACCCTCACCGTGGAGCCGCTCAACCGCTTCGAGACCTACTTTCTCAACACCGCCGCCGACGCCGCATGCCTGTGCGACGAGGTGGGTCATCCGCGGGTGAGGATCGCCTTCGACACCTTTCACGCCAACATCGAGGAGAAGAGCCTGGCCGGCGCCATCCGCACGCTCGGCGCACGCCTCGGCCACGTCCACGCCTGCGAGAACGACCGCGGCGTGCCGGGCAGTGGCCACGTCGAGTGGGCGGAGGTCTTCTCCGCCCTGCGGGAGGCCGGCTACGACGGCTGGGTGGTCATAGAAAGCTTCGGCTCGCAGATCCCCGAAATCGCCGCGGCGGCCTGTATCTGGAGAGATTTGGCCCCAAGCGCCGACGACATCGCCCGCGAGGGCGTGCGATTCCTGCGATCCCTCTAGCCGACGCCGGGGGCGGCGCCGCCCCGCCTCCGGCGCCCGATCCGCAAGTTCGTAAGATGGTAGTGTGACCTACCAGGAGTTGCCCGCGCCCCGAGGGCAAGGCCGTCTCGCCGGCCTGCTCATCCTTTTGCTGGTCATTCTGCTCAGCGCCCGCACCCTGGCCTCTTTCTGGCTCGACTATCTTTGGTGGAACGAGCTCGAGCAGATGGCCACGTGGTTCAGTATGCTGGCCTACCGCGTTGCGCCGGTCCTCGTCGCGGCGCTGGTGGCCTTCCTGGTATTGCTGTTAGCGCACCGGCGCGGCCTGGCCTTTGCCGGCGTGCGGCGCGTGCGCTCCCGGACCTACCGCAGGGTGGTGCCGCTGCTGCTGGCGCTGGTGGCGATCTTCCTGGCCAGCTCGAGCGTCGACACCTGGACGGTGGTCCGTTACTTCGGCGGTCTCGACCTGCCCCCGGAGGCGACCGCCTGGCAAGATCCGGTCTTTGCCAAGCCGCTCTCCTTTTACCTGTTCAACCTGCCCTTTTACTCCTTCCTCCGACGCTACCTGCTTGCCCTGACGCTGGTGGCGGTGCTCGTGTACTGGATCACCGCCCGCGGCTGGCAGCTCCGGGACCGCTTGCCGGAGCTTCAACAGACGCAGGAGCTCGACCCGCGCATCTTTCGCCTGGAGGGCGGACTGGAGTCGAAATTCCTCCGGGGCGCCGCGGCCGTCTTTCTGCTCGCCCTCGCCATCCGCCACTTTCTTGCCCGCTACGAGCTTCTTTTCACCGACCACGGCTTCATGGTCGGCGCCGACTGGGTGGATCAGAACATCCGGCTGCCGCTGCTGTGGCTGGTTATCGCCTCTTGTCTGGTGTCGGCCGTCTTGGTCTGGATGGGCCGCTGGCTGCCGGCCGCCTCCTTGCTGGCGGTGCTCGTGCTCAATGCCGTCGTGCCGCCGATCGTGAACGCCACCTACGTGAGGCCCACCGAGATCACGATCCAGCGGCCCTACATCGAAACGCACATCCACGCCACCCGCTCCGCTTACGGCCTCGACCGGCGCTCGAAAGAGGTCGAGTTTCAGGCTCAGCTTGAAGCCGAGATCGATCCGAGCAAGCACCGGCCGCTATTTGATAACGTCCGCCTCTGGGATTGGCGGGCCTTTCACGACACCACCACCCAGATCCAGGCGCTGCGCACCTATTACGTCTTCAACGATTCCGACGTCGATCGCTACATCATCGACGGGCAGCTTCGCCAAGTGCTTCTCTCGCCTCGAGAGCTCGATATTCGGCAGTTGCCCGACGCGCAGGCCCGCTGGGTGAATCCCCACTTCATTTACACCCACGGCTACGGCATGGTGATGGCCGAGGCCAACCGGATCACTGCCGAAGGCCTGCCCGTGCTCTTCGTCCAGGACGCTCCCCCGCAGGTCCGGACTAAGAGTCTGGTGCTGACGCGCCCGGAGATCTATTACGGCGAACGGACGCACGAGCCGGTCTTCGTCCGGACCAAGGAGATGGAGTTCAGCTACCCGTCAGGCAGCGAGAATGTCTTTTCGACCTACGAGGGAACCGGCGGCTTTCCCATCTCCTCGCCGGTGACGCGCCTGGCTGCGGCCCTGGTTCAAGGCGACATCAACATCCTGCTGACGACGCTGTTCACCTCCGAGAGCCGGATGATGATCCGCCGCAACGTGCGCGACCGCTTGCGCACGCTGGCGGGATTTGTCACTTGGGACGAAGATCCCTACCTGGTGCTGACCGACGAGGGCCGTCTGGTCTGGACCGTCGACGGCTACACGACCTCCCTCGCTCACCCGTACTCGCAATCGCTGCGTCTGGAAGGATTGGGGCGCATCAACTACATCCGGAACTCGGTGAAGGCGACCATCGACGCCTACAGCGGCCAGACGCGCCTCTACATCTTCGATCCGGCCGATCCCCTGATCCAGGCCTACCAGCGCCTGTTTCCCTCCCTGCTTCGCCCGGAGTCGGAGATGCCTGCCGACCTGCGCTTTCACGCCCGCTATCCCACCACCATGTTTCGCATCCAGGCCGAAATCTACCGCACCTTCCACATGCTCGATCCCCAGGCCTTTTACAACAAGGAGGACGTCTGGGACATCGGTCGCAACATTCACGGCCCGGACCTGCGACCTCAGCCGCTCCTGCCGACCTATGTGGTGGCGACCCTGCCCGGCGAAAACGAGGCCGAGTTCCTGCTCATGCTTCCGTTCACGCCGCGTAACAAGGACAACCTCATCGGCTTGATGCTGGCCCGCTGCGACGGGCCGAAACTCGGCGAGCTGCTCTTTCTCCAGCTCTCCAAACAGGAACTGTTCTTCGGCACCATGCAGATCGAGGCGCGCGTCAATCAGGACCAGTACATCTCCAAGGATCTGACGCTGTGGAACCAGCAGGGCTCCCAGGTGCTGCGCGGCCAGATGCTGGTGCTGCCCGTCGAGAACACGCTTGTCTACGTGGAGCCGATCTACATCCAGGCGGCCGAGGCGCGAATGCCCCAACTCAAGAAGGTCGTGCTGGCCATGGGGAATCGCCTGATCTACCGGGACACCTACGAGGAGGCGCTGAACGAACTGGCCTCCTTGAGCGGGCACCGGGCTCCGGCGCAGGCGCCGGCGACCGCGGCCGCCGAGCGCCAGCCCGAGGAGCCCCCGGAGCGCGCCGACCGCCGCGTGGAGGCCATTCGCGACCACTTGCGCCGCTACCGCGCCCTGGTGGCCGACGGCCGCTGGAGCGAGGCCGGCCGGGAGCTCGAAGAGATCGAGCGGATCCTCGGACGCTAGTCGGGAAGCCGCGATCGACTCAGTCGACGACCACGTTGCGCTCGCGCAGCAGTTGACCGGTGACGCGCAACAGATTGGTCAGGTTCCGCCGGTACTGCGAGGCCTCCGTCACCAGTTGGGATTGGGCCTCCGCCAGCCGGTTCTGCGCGTCCAGGAGGAAGAAGATCGTCGTTACGCCCAGATCGTACTTCTTCTGCTCGGCGTCCAGCCGCTTCTGAGCGAAATCCACCGAAAGCTGCGCCAGCTTTAACCTTGCGCGGCTGCTCTCGACGTTGTTGACGGCGTTAAGAACCTCCAAACGGATCTGCTGCTCGACCTGCCGCGCCCGCAGCGAATTCAGGCGCTTGCTGACGGCGGCATCGGCCAGGTTGGCCACCGCGGCGCGGTCCCGGATGGGAAGCCGCAGCGACAGGGCAAACCCGTAAGTGGGGAAGTTGAAGCCGAACACCTGGTTGAGCGCGTCGCTGAGGCCCCCGGGGATCGGCCGGAAGGCCCCGCCGCCCAGGGACTCAAAAAAGGTTCCACCCAGACCGGCCGCGCTGTAGCTCATCGTGAGCGACAGATCCGGCTTCAGGAAATTCTTCGCCGATTGATAGTTGAGGTCGTCGATGTCCAGGCTCGTGAGCGCGCTCCTCAGATCCGGCCGCTGGCGAAGCGCCAGCTCCACCATCATCTCCTTGTCGATCGGCTCCTCGGCTCCGCCCGGCACGACCGGCTCGGTCAATACGATCGGCATGTCGCGAAAGTCCGGGTCCAGATCGGCGCCGATCTGCTGGCGCAGCGCGTCGACGGCTTGGGCCAGCCGGTAGGTCGATTGGGTGACGGCGATCTCGGCAATCGCCCGGTTCTGCTGCGGCTGAAAGATGTCCAGCGGCGAGATCGCTCCGAGCTCCAGTTCGCGCTCGCTGCGCTGGAGCAGCGCCTCGGCCAGCCGCAATGATTCCTGGTTGACGCGCAGATTCTCGCGCGCGTCCACGACGTTCCAGTAAACCGTCTCGGCCTGAGCCAGCAGGCGCAGGAGCTGGTTCGCCAGATCGAAGCGGCTTTGCTTGAGGCGGCTCTCGGCCACCATGACCTGAAGCCGGTTCACGTAGCTGCCAAAGTTTCTGAGGAGCGGTTGCGTGACGCTGAAGTCCAGGCTCGCGTTGATCGACGGGTTGACCGTGGCGAACGCGCTGTTGGTCGACCGCTTGTTGCCGCTAAAGCCAATGTTGTAGCTGGTGCCGGTCTCGAGCGTCTGCTGGTAGGCGAAACTGAGCGGCTGGGTCAACTGGCTGAGCGTTTGCGCCCCCTCGAGCTGGCTGCTGGTGGGCGAAACGGTGCGCGTGGAGCGGAAGGTCGTCACCACCGACGGATCGAAGCGGCCAAGCGCCCGCGTGATGGCGTTCTTGGGCGTTTCGATGCTCAGCTTCTGGATGGCGATCTCGGTGTTGTTGGCCAGCACCAGCTCCAAGTAGTCCCTGAGGGAAAGCTCCAGGTGGCCGTCGACGACGAAGTCCGCCAGCCGCGCCGGCGCCCGCACGCTGACCCGCGGCGGCTGCGGCTGCACAAAATGCGTGCGGAACCAGTGAGGGGAGCCGAAGCGGGGCGCTTCGATCACCGTCACGCCATCTTTGAGAAGCTTGCTGCCTCCGATCGGCAGCAACTGCTGGGCGCCGAGCGGGCCGGCGCACACAAGAAGAGCCAGAGCAAGATTCCGTCGCATGGCCTTTTCCGTGTTTCTATTCGTACCGGATGGCTTCGATAGGGTCGAGCTTGGCGGCCTGCACCGCCGGGTAGATGCCGAACAGCAGGCCGATGCCCACGGAGACGCCGAAGGCCACCGCAATGGAGGCCGTGGTGACTACGGTGGACCAGCCGGCGGCGGCGGCGATGACGCGCGAAAGCGTAAAGCCGAACGCAATGCCGATCAGCCCTCCCAGAATCGAGATCATCACCGCCTCGGTCAGGAACTGCCGAATGATGTCGGACTGCCGGGCGCCGATCGCCCGGCGAATGCCGATCTCGCGCGTCCGCTCGAGCACCGTCGCCAGCATGATGTTCATGATGCCGATGCCGCCCACCAGCAGCGAGATGCCGGCGATGCAGATCATGACGATGCTGAAGATGAACTGCGTCCGGCGCTTCTGCTCCAGCAAACCCGCCGGAACGGTGACGGTGAAATCGCCGGCGTCCTTGTGGGTCGCCGCCAATATGGCGCTCACCACGTTGGCCGTTTCAATCGAATCGGTGCCCGAGGCAACTTTGATGTAAATGCCGTCGATCTCGTCCTTGAGATAACTGTTCGGGTCCTCGAAGCGCCGCATGACGGTGTTCAGGGGCGCCAGAATCAGTTCGTTGCTGCTGGCCACTTCAAGCTGCTCGAGCTGCGTGCCGGCCGTGGCCTGCGGCGCCAGCACCCCGATCACCTGGAGCCAGACGTCATTGATCTTGATGTACTTGCCCACGGCGGGCTCATAGCCGAGCAACGAGACCTTCGCCCCCTGGCCGAGCACGCACACCGGCGCCGATTCCCGGTTGTCCTCGTCGTCGAAGAACCGCCCCTCGACCACCGTCAGGTTGTTGATGTCGAGAAACTGCGGTTCAACGCCGATCAACAGCGGCACTTCCTGCGCGGCGCGGGGCAGCAGCTTCTGCGGCTTGAACCGCTTGCGGGGCGTCAGAGCCTCCAGCCCGGGAACGTTCTCCGAGATAGCCCGGAAATCTCGGAACGTCAGACCCGGCGAAACGGCCCGGCGTGCTTGCAGCTCGTTGCGGTCCACGGCCTCGCGCGCCTCAATGATGATGTTATTGACGCCCAGCAGGTCGATGTAACTCATCATCTCCCTCTGGGCGCCGGCGGTGATGGACAGCATCGCCACCACCGCCCCGACGCCGAAGATCATGCCGAGCATCGTCAGCAAGCTGCGCAGCTTGTGCGCCAGCAGGCTGGCGAGACCCATAGCGATTTCCGGAAACAGACTGGACAACGGCAACATCTTCTTCTACCTACCTCGCCCCGGGCCGGCCATGCCCGCCCCGCCCAGTCCCCCCATCGGCGTCGCGCCCTGCCCGGCGGCCGGCTCGCTCTTTTTCTGGCCCGGCTTGGCGGTCGGATCCGCCAGGGCCACCAGATCGCCTTCCTTCAGGCCCTCAGCCACGACCATGGTGTTCTCGCTGCGCTTGAGCGGCTTGATCACCCTCTCCTCGAAGCGGTTGCCGACCTTCACGTAAACAATGGGCCGGTTCTCCTTCTCGAAGACGCACTGGATGGGAATATGGATGGCGTCGGGAATCTTCTCCACGATGATCTCTACGTCGGCCAGCAGACCCGGCCGGAGGAGCACGTCGAGCTGGCTGTCCTCCTCCGGCGGCGGGGGAAGCTTGGCGTTGGCAAGCTGTGCATCGGAGAACTGCGTCGAGCCCCCGCGAGAAGCGAACCGAAGCAGCTCATTGCCCTCCCCGAAGGCCCGCGCCGGCGCGCTCCCGCCAGGCGCCTGCTCCGGGCCGCCCTGGGCCGTGGGACCTCCGCCCGGAGGCCGACCAGGGAACAAGCCGCCCACCTGCTCACGCAACTTCTGGAAGACGGCGCGACGCTCCTCCGGAGCGAGGTCTTCGAGCTTCTTGCCCTGGAGCTCTTTCTTCAGGGCCTCTTCCACCTTCTTGCGCTGATCCTCCGGCAACCGCGCGAGCATCTGCGTGAAGAAGCTGCCCCCGCCGGGCCGGCGGGCGCCCGCCTGGCCCTCCTGCCCGCCCGGACCCGGAAATGCGCCGCCACCGGCCCGGAAGGCCCCGCCGACCCCTGGGAAGCCCCCCGG
>ENA-ORXB01003506-ORXB01003506.1-sediment-metagenome-genome-assembly--contig:-NODE-3506-length-10725-cov-3.075695_pt1 | contig 10725 bp, 6 predicted proteins | sample MGYA00237863_ERZ511475 | MGnify/ENA primary metagenome ERZ511475 (study PRJEB26305, sample SAMN06343858) | sediment metagenome | isolation source: hot spring sediment | place: Canada: British Columbia...
GGTCAGCCTGTGGTGGCTCAACAAAGGCGTAGCGCCGGTCTACGAGGAATACCGGCTGGCGCTCGAGTTGAGATCGGCCCATGGCGCAAAGCTGATTCCCACCGATGCCGACCCGCGAACGTGGCTGCCGGGAGACGCTCTTTACGAGTCGACGATCTACATCCCGGAGACGCTTCGGCCGGGTCCGTGGCGTTTGCGGGTGGCGCTTCTCGATCCCCGGACCGGCGCGCCGGCCATCCGCCTGGCGATCGAAGGGCGCCAGCCCGACGGCTGGTATGATCTCGGCGAAGTACGCCTGGAGTGATTGCGATGACGGATCTAACGCGGCGAAGTTTCCTGGGTTCGGCGGCCCTGGCCGCCGCCTGCGGCGCCCCGCGCGCGCCCCAGCGCCGACCGCGCAACCACCCGCTCGACGCTCTGGAGCGGCCGAAGCTGAAGATCACCGACGTCAGAGTCATTCCGCTCTCCTACGTCGATCCCAAGAAGAACCTCTGGCGGTCGGCCGACTACATCGTTTGGAAGACCGACGGCGCCATCACCCAGGTCTTCACCGATCAAGGCATCGTGGGCATCGGCGAGGGCTCCCCCTACGAAGGCCCCGACTACATCAAGCAGTACACCGAAGAGGTGATCAAACCGCTCGTGGTCGGCCACAACCCGTTCGATGTCGAGCTCTTGACGGCGCGAGGCAACGACAGCCGGCGCAACCGTGCCCCCTGGGCGGGCCTGGATTGCGCACTCTGGGACGTTATCGGCAAGGCCGTGGGCAAGCCGGTTTACGAGCTGCTGGCCGCCGACGACGAGCCCGCACGCACCATCAAAATCTACGCCAGCTCCGGCGTCGAGCACGAATGGTACGCCGGCGGCGCGGAATTTCTCATCGAGCAGGCGCTGCGGCACAAAGAAGAGGGCTACGAGCTGATGAAGCTGCGTACCGGCACGAGCTGGGCGGCCAGCGGCATGACGCTGGAGAAATACATTCGCGTGCTCGAGCGCCTGCGCCAGGCCGTCGGCTGGGACTTCAAACTGGCGCACGAGACCATGGGCGGCACCGGCGTAAGCCGCGAACAGATTCTCAAAGAGTTCTGCCCGGTGCTGGAAGAACTGAAGTTCGACTGGTTCGAAGAGGCGCCGGGCGGGACGCTGATCGAGGACATCGACTTTTTCCTGGCGCTTCAGGAGGCGCTGCCCACGGTGCGGGTCTCCGGCGGCGAGCGGTTCCGCGAGCGCTTCGAAGCGCAAATCTGGTTGGACCGCGGGGCGCTGGACATCATCCAGCCGGATTCGAACGTAGCCGGCCTGACCGAGTGCTGGTACATCTCACGGATGGCCTGGCGGCGGGGCAAGGTGCTCATACCGCACAACTGGCACGGCGGGGGCACGACCATGGCCAACGCGGCGCTGGTGGCAAGCATTCCCAACCGGGAGTACCTGGAACTGAACATGACCTACAACCCGCTCAAGGAGGAGATCTTCAAGGAGCCGCTCCGCGTCGAGCGGGGCAGGATGACGCTGCCGGACAGGCCGGGCTTCGGCGTCGAACTCATCGACGGCGTCGACAAGAAGTTTCCCTACGTAGCCGGCAGTTACCAATACAAGAACCCCAGAGTTGCGCGCCCGACCTGAGCCCGGCCCTTGACAGCCGCGCCGGCAGGGCATATTCTAATTGCGTCCGGGCGGCGGGGAAACCTCACCCGGTTCAAACAGCGCAAGCGAGGGGATTGCGATGTCAGGTCTCCGTACCTTTGCTGCGGCGCTCGTTGTGGCCTGCGCCGCGATGTCTCAAACCGTCTCCACCGAGATTCTCGGGCTCGTCACCGATCCTACCGGCGCCGTCATTCCCAATGCGGAACTGAGCGCCCGCCGCGTGGCCACCGGTGACGTTCGAACGACCCGCACGAACGAAACGGGCAACTACATCTTCCCACTGCTCGAAGTCGGCGAGTACGAAGTGACCGCTTCGGCGCCGGGCTTCCGGACCGAAATCCGCCGCGGCATCGTCTTGCAGCTCAATCAGAAGGCCCGCATCGATTTCCAGCTCACCGTGGGCCAGCAGGCCGAGACCGTCGAGGTCCGCGGCGGCGCCCCGTTGCTCGACACCGAGGACGCCACGCTCGGTTCGGTGATCGAGCAGAAACGCATCAGTGAGCTGCCGCTCAACGGCCGCAACTTCGGTCAACTGGCGACGCTGATGCCGGGCGTCGTCTACGGCCCGACGCGAATGGGCATCGACGGCCAGCAGACCATCGGCACTCGCGCCATGCCGGGGCAGATCGTCGGCGTGGCGGCCAACGGCCAGCGCGACATCGCCCAGAACATCACCCTCGACGGCGTGGTGGCCACCGACGGGTTCAAGAGCGCCATGCTGTTTGTGCCCTCGCTTGAAGCCGTCGAGGAGTTCAAGATTCAAAGCGCCGTCTACACGGCCGAATATGGGATGAACTCGGGTGCTCAGGCCAACGTCGCCATCAAGTCGGGCACCAACCAGCTTCGAGGGACGCTCTTTGAATTCCTGCGCAACGACAAGCTGGATGCGCGCGGGTTTTTCTTGGCGCCCGGCGCCGAGAAGAACCGGCTGCGGAGGAACCAGTTCGGCGGGGTGGTCTCCGGGCCGATCGTGCGCGACAAGACCTTCTGGCTCGCTAACTACGAAGGCCGCCGCGAGGTGCGGGGCACGCCGGCGCGCCAGGCGGTTCCCACCCTGGCGATGCGCAACGGCGACTTTTCCGAGTTTCTTCAGCCGCGCAACCGCTGGTATCCCGCCGACACGAATCCGACGGCCACGCGCCTGATTCGCTACCCGGGCAGCGCGGTGCCGGTTCCCAATAACGTCATTCCCCGCAGCCTGCTGCATCCGGTCTCCCTCAACCTGCTGACGTACAAAAAGACCAGTCCCTTCCCCGAAGGGGGATTCTTGCCGCCGCCGAATTTCGACGAGCAGGCCCGGGCGGCCAACAGTCCATTGAATCGCGTCGGCACCAACGACCAGGTGTTGAACTCGGATCAGTACCTTGGGCGTTTCGATCACCGCTTTGGAGATTACGACCGCGTCTTCGCCCGTTACGTCATCGTCGAATCGCTGTGGGTGAACGATCCGCTGGCGCGCGTCACCAAGTTCACCTCGGACTTCCGCGCCCAGAACATCGGCCTCGGCTACTCGCGGATCTTCTCGCCGACGATTGTCAACGACCTCCGCTTCGGCCTGAACCGCATCCGGGCCAACCAGCTCGCCATCCAGACCAATACCGACTTCACCCACCGCGAGCTCGGTTTCGACTTCCGGGTGGTCGCCGACGGCAACCGCACGCTGACGCCGCGCGAGGAAGGGCTCCCCAACATCGTCATCACCGGCTACACCGGCATCGGCTCCGGCAACGTAACCTTCAACATGAACCAGACCTGGGAGGTCGCCGATACGGTGAGCATCAACCGCGGCCGGCACAACTTCCGTTTCGGCGGCCAGTGGCGAGGGAGTCCCGTAGACAACGAAGCCAGCAACCTGCCACGGGGCCAGCTTCAGTTCACGCGCGACATCGTGGGCATCCCCGACGCCTTCGCGGCCTTCATGCTCGGCTTTCCCCTCAACGCCAACTCGGCCGAGGGCGCCCCGTTGGCGGAAATCCGGCAACAGAAGTTCGGCGTTTTCTTCCTGGACGACTTCAAAGCGACGCCCCGTCTGACCATCAACATCGGCGTGCGTTACGACTACTACGGGGTGGTCACCGAGCCCGGCGGACGCATCCGGAACCTGTCGTTCGCTACCGGCGAGGCGCGCGTCATCGACGGTCGCCTCGTGCCGATGTTAGTGCCCGACCCTTATGTAAAGAAGGCGCTCTATGACATCAACACACGGCAAATCATGCCGCGCGCCAGCATCGTCTACCGGCTCAGCAACACCACGGTGCTGCGCATAGGCGCCGGCCAGTACTACAGCCCGCAGCAGACCAACAACTTCAACATCCTGGGCCTGAATCCGCCGTTTTCGGGCTCGACCGTCTATCAGAACGATCGCAACCGCCCCATTGCCACGATCGACAACCCGTTTGCCGGCACGCCCGCAGCCGCCGGCCCTCAAGCGATCGTGATGCTGGGCAACCTCCGGGCCGATCGCGGCGGGCGGTCGTTTTATCTCAATAACGACACCTGGCAGTGGACGGCCGAGATTCAGCGCTCCTTCGGCCAGAACTTCGTCACCGCGATCACCTATGTGGGCAGCGCCAGCTCGAACATCGACATGACGGTTTCCAACTGGAACAACCCCGATCCCGGGCTTGGCGCTGTCCAGGATCGTCGTCCCGTGCCCTTCTATGTAGACTCCCGCGCCCCGAATGTTCGGCTGGCGCTCGGCACGGTGCGCCGGCTGGAAACCTGGACGAGCGCCAACTACAACGCCCTCCAGATGCGGGCGGAAAAACGATACTCCAGGGGCCTCACCTTCAACGCCTCGTTCAACTACCAGCGGAATAACTCGATCGGCTACGGCGTCAATGAGGGGGGACCTTACGGATCCAACTACACGCAGGATCCGCGCAACCGCAAGGCCGACTACGGGCGGTCGCAGATCGACCAGCGGTTCCGCTTCGTCTTCAGCCACGTCTATGAGCTGCCGTGGTTCCGCAACGCCCGGGGATTCCGGGGGCTGGTTCTCGGCGGGTGGGCCGTCAACGGCATCATTCAGTTGACCTCGGGCCTGCCGGTGACCGTCGGCCAGACGGGAGACTCGCACAACACCGGCCCGGCCAGCGCTCCCAGACCCCACATCGTCTATGGGGAGAAGGTTCAGCGGGTCATGCCCGGCCGCACCATCGACCGGTGGTTCAATACCGCCGCGTTTGTGCGGTCGAAGTGCGACGGCTGCGCCGGCGAGGGCATCTTTCTCGGGCCGAAAGGCTACGGCAACGCCGGCGTGTCGCTGTTCGACGCTCCCGCGCACAAGACCTGGGACTTCGCCCTGTTCAAGGAGTTCCCCATCCGCGAAGGGCACCGCCTCCAGTTCCGCTACGAGGTCTTCAATTTCTTGAACACGCCGCAGTTTTCCGCGCCGGACCGGATGCTGGGCAGCGCGACGTTCGGCCGCATCAGCTCGACGGTGATCAATAACCGCGAGATGCAGTTCGGCTTGAAGTACTCCTTCTGAGCTGCGACAGACCGCGGCCGTCGCCTCCCCGGGGTGACCTCGTCTTCGGGGGGACGCCTCCCGCGACTGGCCGGAGCTAGAACTCCTCCATCATGGCGACCAGATTGTCCACGATAGCCTGCTCGGCGCAGCCGCGCTTGACGCGCGCGGTCACGATTTCGTAGCTCACTTGGTCGTAGGCCTCGTCGTCGGGCAGGTAACCGCTCGCGCCGTTGGCGTGGGTGACCATGATGGTCCGGCTGAACGGAGAAGCGGCCTTGAGCTTCTCGCCGATCCGCGTCAGGACCTCGCCAGAGACCCCCGCGAACGCCACGTGGTGCAGCATCAGAAGCGACAGCCGGATGTCGACCGGGTCGGCGTCGACGAACTCGTAGCGGCCATCCGTCCGCCGGCGCGGTCCGTCGGGACTCCTTTTCCCCGGGCAGCTCACCACGCGCTGGACGGCGCCCAGCCGGCCGTACGGCGAGGTGCGGATCTCGCGGGCGACCCGCAGGACCTCTTCCCCGAGAATTCGTCCGAGGGCGCCCACCTGTTCGAAATCCGTCCCCACGCGATAGATCGGGTCCTGGTCGCCCGAGGCGCCGGCGGTGAAGACGGCCACGACGCGGTCGCCGAATTGCTCCTCGATCAGGCGGGAGGTCGCGCCGGGCAGATCGGCGGAGATCGCCATGTTGCGAGGCCCCAGGACCGTGGCGTGCACCGCGTAGTTGACCAGAAAGGCGAACGCGTCGCCCTCGTGGGTCTCGAATTTCACCACGGCCACAGTCTTGTCGGAGGGCCCGTCGGGATTGAGTCCCAGCCACCAATCGCCCGCGGCCATCTTGGCGCGCCGGTTGATGTTCACGCTGGCCTTGCCCGTGCCGAACCCGATTCGCGCCGGCCGGAGGTTGCGTTTCGCTTCGACGACGGCTGCGGCCAGTTTCCCTTCGAGCTCATCGAGGTAGGCGCTCTGCTCGGGGCTTTGCGGCTCGCCCGGATAGTTACCCAGAGCCGGGCCGCCGTGCGTATGAGTTCCGGCGAGGAGAATGTGATCGAGCCGAATACCGGAGTCGGCCGCGATTCGCCCGGCGAACCGCTCCCAAAGCCGATTGGAGAAACCTATCAGATCGGCCACGACGAGGGCGACCTCGACATCAGCCGCTCGAACCACGATTGCGCGTGCATACAGCCGGTCGTGAATCTCCTTGAAGCCCTCCTTGCGCCCGGCATAACCGCTCATGGGAAGGGCGCTGCCTTCGCGGGGCGTGATGTCGAGGCGGGCGGCCCCGGCGCGGAGCTCCGGGAGGGCGCCGGCGAAGGCGTCAACCGCCAGAACTGCGGCGAGAATCAGCAACTTCATGCGTCCTAGCGTATCCGAGTCGCCGGCGGTGGGCCAACCGCTGCGGGAGGCCCCGTCGAGTGCGACTATACTAAGGAAACCCGATGAAGCTCTCGATCCTGGTGCCAGTTTACAACGAACGCACCGTCGTCGAGCGCAGTCTGGCGAAGGTGCTGGCGGCGCCGTTGCCGGAGGCCATGGAGCGCGAGGTCATCGTGGTGGACGACTGCTCGACCGACGGAACGTCGGAGATCCTCGAGCGCATCGCCGCTTCCCAGCCGGCCGTGCGCCTGCTCCGCCACGGGGTCAACCGCGGTAAAGGCGCTGCTATCCGCACCGCCATCAGCTGCGCCAACGGCGACTTCTGTCTGATTCAGGATGCCGATCTGGAATACGATCCCGAAGAGTATCCGGTGTTGCTCCGCCCGCTGCTCGACGGGCACGCCGACGCGGTCTTCGGCTCCCGCTTCATGGTCCGCTCCCAGCGGCGCGTGCTGCCCTTCTGGCACTCGATGATCAACAAGGGCCTCACCGTCGCCTGCAACATGTTTTCGAACCTTCACCTCACCGACATGGAGACCTGCTACAAGGTCTTCCGGACCGAGCTGCTCAAGAGCATTCCGATCCGCTCGGACCGCTTCGGCTTCGAGCCGGAGATCACCATGAAGTGCGCCAAGCGCAACTTCCGCGTCTACGAAGTGCCCATCAGCTACCACGGCCGCTCGTACGAGGAGGGCAAGAAGATCGGCTGGAGGGACGGCGTCAAGGCGCTGTTTGTCATCCTGAAGTACTGGGTCATCGACGACCTGTATGTGGAGCGTTACGGCCGCGGCGTGCTCAACAATCTGACGGGCACGCCGCAGTACGTGCGATGGATGACGCGCCTGATCCGGCCGTATCTGGGCGACCGTGTGCTCGAGATCGGCGCCGGCCTGGGAATCTTCACCGGCCCGTTGATGGCCCGCCGGCTGGAATATGTCGCTGCCGAGCGCGATCCGCTTTACCTGCACGCCTTGCGAAACCGGTTCCTGCGCACTCCCAATGTCACGGTCATCGACTTCGATCCGGCTGTGCCGGAGGCGTTTGCCGCCCTCGGCCGGCGCTTCGAGACGGCGCTGTGCCTGAACCTTCTGGAATATCTCGAGGATCCGCAGGCGACGATCGCCGGCCTCGCCTCGGTGCTCGAGCCGGGCGGGCGCCTGATTGTGCTGGTGCCGCAGAACCCCTCGCTCGAGGGTACGCTCGACCGCCATATGGGCCACCGGCGCCGCTTTCGCCGCGAGGAGCTCCGCCGGCTGCTCGAGACGTGCGGGCTTGAAGTCGAGGCCGTCCACGACGTCAACAAAGCGTCGGTTCCGGCCTGGTGGCTGCACGGCAGACTGCTCCGCCGGCGGGCCATCAGCAAGCCGGTGCTCAAACTGTTCGACAAGACCGTCTGGTTGTGGAGGCAGCTCGATCCGCTTTTGCCCTGGCGCGGCCTCTCGCTGGTGATGGTGGGGCGGAGGCCGGCCGACTGATGCGCGCCGTCGGGCTGAGCTATGCGAACCGAAGGCTCGAGTTCCGCCAGGTACCTGAGCCGTCGATCGTCGGGCCGACCGAGGTCCTGTTGCGTGTCCGCGAGGTGGGCGTCTGCGGCACGGACCGGGAGCTGGCCCTGTTCCGGCTGGGTTTCCCGCCCGCCGGCGAGGAGTTCCTCATCCTGGGTCACGAGGCGCTGGCCCAGGTGGTCGCCTGCGGCAGCGGCGTGAGGCGGCTGCGGCCGGGCGACTGGGTGGTGCCCATGGTGCGCCGCCCGTGCCGGCCGCCTTGTCCGAGCTGCGCTCGCGGGCGCCGCGATTTGTGCCTGGCGCCCGAGCAGCGTGAGCGGGGAATCTTCGGCCTACACGGCTATCTGGCCGAGTACGCCGTCGACGACGAGGAGTACCTGCCGGGCGTGCGCGCGGTGTCGGCGCCTGTGTACGACGCGCGGGGCCGCGTCGTGGCCGCGCTGAGCGTCGTGGGATCTAGCGCCCGCTTGACGCGCGACCGCCTGGCGGGAGCCGCCGCTGCAGTCAGCTCGGCCGCGGCGGCGATTTCGCGGCGCCTGGGCGCGCCGGGACCCTCCGCCGCAAGGGCGCCGGGAGCCTCCGCCGCAAGGGCGCCGGCCGCCAGGAGCGCCCCGGGAGGCTGAGATGTCCAAGGCCCTGGTCACGCTGCGCGTCAACGGCGAGGTCTACGAGGTGGCGGTCCCCGTGCACAAGACCTTGCTGGAGGTCCTGCGCGAGGACCTCCACCTCACCGGCACCAAGCACGGCTGCGAACTGGGCGAGTGCGGCACTTGTACCGTGCTGGTGGACGGCGAGCCCTGGCTGTCGTGCCTGGTACTGCCTGTCGAGGTGGAGGGGCGGGAGATCCTGACGGTGGAGGGTCTCGCGCAGGGCGGCCATCCCCATCCCCTGCAGGCGGCCTTCGCCGAGCTGGGCGCCGCGCAGTGCGGCTACTGCACCCCCGGGGTCCTGATGACCGCCAAGGCCCTGCTCGACGCCAACCCGCACCCCACGCGCGAGGAGATCGCGCAGGCGCTGGCGGGCAACCTCTGCCGGTGCACGGGTTACGTGAAGATCTTCGAAGCGGTGGAGCTGGCCGCAGGTCGCATGGCCGGCGAGGTGGCGTCGACCACTGAGGCAGGGTCGGGCATCCGGCCGGTGGCCGTGGCTGGAGGAGGGAAATAACGTGGCCCACCCCTTCTCGGTCATCGGCCGCGCGCTGCCTCGGGTGGACGGGCTGGCCAAGTGCGCCGGGCAGACGAAGTATGTCGACGACCTGGTCCTGCCGCGGATGCTCTACGGGCGGTTGCTGCGCAGCGTTCACGCCCACGCCCGCATCGTGCGCATCGACCCCAGCCGGGCCCGGGCGCTGCCGGGCGTGGCCGCTGTCATCACCGGAAGGGACCTGCCGGTGAAGTTCGGCATCCTCCCCGTAAGCCAGGACGAGCACGCGCTGGCCCTGGACAAGGTGCGGTTCGTCGGGGACCCGGTGGCGGCTGTGGCCGCCGTCGACGAGGAGACCGCCGAGCGGGCCCTGGAGCTCATTGAGGTGGAGTACGAGCCGCTGCCGGCCATCATGACCATCGAGGAGGCGCTGGCCCGCGACGACGTCCGCATCCACGACTACGGAGACGGACCGGCCAACGTCCACAAGATGGTGGCGCTGGAGTTCGGCGACGTCGAAGCGGGCTTCCGCGAGGCTGAGTACCTCCGCGAGGACGTCTTCTACTATGAGGGCAGCACGCATCTCCCCATGGAGCAGCACGCGGCGGTCGCCTCCTACGAGGCCGACGGGAAGGTAATCGTCTGGACGTCGACGCAGACGCCTCACTACGTCCACCGGGCGCTGGCCAAGGTCCTGGCATACCCCGCCGGCCGGATCCGCGTGATCGCCACGCCCGTCGGGGGGGCCTTCGGCGGCAAGTCCGACCCCTTCGCGCACGAGATCGTGGCGGCCAAGCTCTCAATGCTCACGGGCCGGCCGGTGAAGATCACCTGCAACCGCGAGGAGGTCTTCTACCTCCACCGTGGCCGACACCCGGTGCTGATGCGGGTCCGGACGGGCTTCACCCGCGACGGCCGCATCACGGCCATGCACTTCCAGTCCTTCCTCGACGGTGGCGCCTACGGCTCCTACGGCGTGGCGACCACCTACTACACCGGCGCGCTGCAGACGACCACCTACAGGATCCCCCACTACCGGTTCGAGGGCCTGCGCGTCTTCACCAACAAGCCCCCGTGCGGCCCCAAGCGCGGGCACGGAACGCCGCAGCCCCGCTTCGCCCTGGAGTGCCACCTGGACAAGGCGGCGGCCGACCTCGGACTCGATCCCGTGGAGCTACGCCGGCGCAACCTGGTGGAGCCGGGTTCCGTGACAGTGAACCACCTCCGCATCACGTCGTGTGGGCTGCGAGAGTGCATCGACAGGGTGGTCGCGGCGTCAGAGTTCCACACCCGGCGCGGCCGGCTGCCCGCCGGCCGCGGGCTGGGATTCGCGGTGAGCGCTTACCTTTGCGGCGCCGGGCTTCCCATCTACTGGAACGAGATGCCGCAGTCGGAGGTCCAGATCAAGATCGACCGCGGCGGCGGGGTGACCGTTTACTCCATGGCCATCGACATCGGCCAGGGCTCGGACTCGGTTCTCGCCTATACCGTGGCGGAGGTGCTGGGCGTCGAGCCGGCGGACATCGCGCTGGTCACGGCCGACACCGACCTCACCCCGATCGACCTGGGCTCGTACTCCA
>ENA-ORXB01003508-ORXB01003508.1-sediment-metagenome-genome-assembly--contig:-NODE-3508-length-10717-cov-18.765508_pt1 | contig 10717 bp, 9 predicted proteins | sample MGYA00237863_ERZ511475 | MGnify/ENA primary metagenome ERZ511475 (study PRJEB26305, sample SAMN06343858) | sediment metagenome | isolation source: hot spring sediment | place: Canada: British Columbia...
GTATGGAGCGGGGACACGCACTACCGAGAGAAACTCTTCAGCCTCTTTGAACCGCACACCGAAGCCATCCGCAAAGGCAAGGCCGCCAAGCCCACGGAGTTCGGCAAGCTCGTCAAGATCCAGGAGGCGGAACACGGCCTGGTCATCGACTATGAGGTCTATGCCCGCCGCCCTGCGGACAAGGCCCTGCTGCAGCCGGCGATCGCGCGCCACACCGCGGTGTTCGGGCGTCCACCCCGGCTGGTGGCAGGTGATGCGGGCTTCTGGTCGGGGACCAATCGCCAAGCCGCGGAGCAGGTGGGGGTCAAGCGGTTCTGCATCCCGACCACCGGCCCTCCTGCCGCCGCCCAGCGCCAACGGTGGTTCCGCCGCGGTCTGCGCTGGCGGACCGGCTGTGAAGGTCGCATCAGCGTGCTGAAGCGCCGGGACGGGTTGGCGCGGTGCCGGTATCGTGGCTTCTCCGGCGTGCAGCGGTGGGTGGGTTGGGGGGTCGTCGCCCACAACCTTCACCTGCTCATTCATCGAGACCGTCGCCGTTCGATCACCAAGGCCTCCGCAGCTCACTGACCTCGGTCTCTACCAGCAGGAAGTTATCGCGGAAGTCATCTGGAATTCGCCGCAACAATTTTGCACCGGAAAGTAGCTAGACCATCGGGGCCGACCGTCTCTTAGGGAGATTCTGCAGAGCTTCCCTCCATCAGGTACGATGTCTTTGGAAAGGTGGCGAGCGACGCGGTGCCGCGAGGCCGTGTGGTGAAACAAAACGGCGGGAGCCTGGTGCGCCGCAAGGTGGGATGTCTGGCATGGCCAGGTGCAGGCCCGTCATCGTCCTGCCGGAGTAGGTAGCCGTTGGAGTACCGTCCAACCGCTCGCTGTCCAGGCTGTATCGTGGCGCGCCCGGCGGGACTTGAACCCACGACCTTCGGCTCCGCAGGCCGACGCTCTATCCACTGAGCTACGGGCGCGCTGTACGGGCTCCGTTGAGAGTGTAACAGGTACCGGGGGGAGCGCCAAGGCAGGCCCGCACGGGTTGTGGGCGGGGTCTAGCCCGTCAGATGGCTCCTCGGGCCGTGGCCGCGGCCGCCAGCGCTATTGGGCGTCCACCGGCAGCGGTGGTGGGCATGCGGCGTCGTCAGGCGGCGCCAGGGTCGTCCTGCCAGAGGGCGAAAACATTCATTTCGGGGTCGGCCAGGACGGCGAACCACCCCATGCGGGGCACCGCCGACTTTGGGCGGAGGACGACGGCGCCCGTGGCCTGCGCCTTCTCCCACCCGAACAGCTCCCGGTAGAATCCCGCAAGCCTCTCCGGGTTGTCCGCGTAGATCTCAAAGTGCGCCACTGGATTGGGCATCTGCGTCTCCTTCGACCGCCTAGGAGCATACGTGTACAGGTGTCTTCTTTTGTTGCCGCAGACGGCCTCCTGCACCGTGGGCAGAAGATGCTCCTGCTCCTCCGTGGCAGAGGGCCTCTTGCGCGCTATGAGAGGGCGCACTTCCGGGGCTAGTAGTTGTAGCCGCCGGAGTCGCCCGACTCCCCGGAGCTCTGGACCTCCACCACAACGCTCCCCCGCATCGCCGGGTGGATCTCGCAGTGGTATTCGAACGTGCCCGCGGCGCTGAAGGCAAAAGAAAACGCTGCAATGGGATTCTGGCGGATCAAAACCCTAGTGGGGAGTTGACCAGCAGGGATATCACTAGTGCACCGATGAGCGCCCCCGCCGCCAGCGCCGCACCCAGCGCCCCCGCCTCCTGTGGGCGGCGCTCCCATCCCACGGACCTGGCCAGGCTCTGGTAGACGTCCCGCAAGCCCTCCGCGGAGGAGGCGTGGTGGTAGGTGCCGCCGGTAATGCGGGCGATCTCCTTAAGCGTATCCTCGTCCAGCGAGCCCCCGAGGGTCCAGACGTTGTCCGGTGTGTAGGGCTGGCCGACACCCACGGTATAGACGGTGACCTCCTGGCGGCGGGCGATCTGCGCGGCCTCCAGCGGGTCGATGCCGGTGTTGCTGCGGCCGTCCGAGAGGAGGATGACGATGCCTGTAGGGCGCGCGCCAGCGGGTGGGGGGAGTGACCCGTCGGGGGCCGGCCTCGACCGCTCCGGGAGCGCGGCGACCGCCTCCAGCAGACCCTCGCCGATGGCCGTGCGACGGATGAAAGAAAGCGCGTCGATGGCCTCCAGCAGCGGCTCGCGCTCCGTGGTCGGCGGCACCACCAGCTGCGCGTAGCCACCGAACATGACTAGGCCGACGCGCACACGGCGAGGCAGCGTGCGCACGAAGGTCTTTGCCGCCTCCTTGGCCGCGTCAAGGCGCGACGGGTGGATGTCCTGGGAGCGCATGCTGCCGCTGCTGTCGATGGCCAGGATGATGGCCGCGCGGTTGGCGGGGATGGGAAGCACGAGAACAGGACGGGCGGCGGCCAGGACCGCCGCGGTCAGGGCTAGCAGCAGGAGGACCGGCGGGAGATGGCGGGTGAGTCGCCGACCCCGCACCTGGGCCAGGGCGGCGACGGCTGTGTTCGAATGGAGGACGGCGCCCCTCCGCCCCTGCCGCCGCAGCCGGACATACAGCGCCACTACCAGGGGAACCAGCAGGAGCCCCCACAGCACGCCTGGCCAGATGAAGGGCACGTCCACGGATCACGCTCCCCGGCCGGAGCGGGTTAGCAGGGGATTCGCCCCGAAGGCCGGTTTTCCTCTTCGAACACGGACCTGACGAGGGAGACCTGCATGAGGGGAATCCGATAAGATCCGATAAGAGAAGTAGCTGGCGGAAGGGGTGGGATTCGAACCCACGGACCCTCTTTTGGAGGGTCAGTCGCTTAGCAGGCGACTGCCTTAGACCGGCTCGGCCACCCTTCCGCGCGCACCGACGAGCAGCCCGCCCCGGGATAGTGCCGGCAGAGCGCTATGCAAGGGCATCGTCCCGCAATCTGCGCAGGAAGTCAACGGGGCCCCGACCACCCGCGGCTGCTCCCGGGGACCCCGCGGGCCGCCGGCAGGATCTTTGGGAACTCGTGCGCGCGGAGCGGTCGTCCTGGTCTGCGCGCGCCCCACCGCCGCTGCCACCGCCGCAGGTCGGCGACCAGCCGCTCCACGTCCACGCCCAGGAAGGCCGGGCGGTAGGCCTCCAGTTTGCGCAGCGCCTTGGCCAGCAGCGTCGCGGTTCCGTGGAGGTTACCCTTCTCAAAGTGGTAAAAGGCTGCGGCTGCCTGAATGATCCCGTGGTAGAAGTCGCGCTCGGTGCCCTCTGCCGCCCGCCAGATGTCTTCCAGGTACTCGTGACACTCGAAGAAGAGCCCGGCGTTGAACAAGAATGTCCCGGGAGCAAGCGGGCCCGCGTGTTTGTCCGTCCTCGGCGCGCTGTCAAGCGCCAGCAGGGCGGTGACAAGCCGGCGGACCTGACGGGCAAGATACGCGCTGCTGTCGGCGTACTCGCGGGCAAGCCGGATCTCACCTCCGGTCCGTTCCAGCAGGCCCAGTGCCTCCAGGTAGGCCAGCCCGCGAGTCCCCGCCGTCCCCAGCCTGGCCGCCTCGCGGCGGAGGGTCTGCAGAGACACCGCCTGCCCCTGTGGCGCCAGCCGCGTGTAGGCCAGGAGCCAGGCAATCGGCCGGCGGCGCGGCGCGCGCCGCAGCATCTCCAGGGCCATGGCAGAGAGTGTGTGCTTCAGCCTGACGTACATGACGGATGAAGCAGCGCAGGCAACTTGGCCCCTATGCGTTGAAGGTGCGGATAAGGTGGGCCAGCTCCTGCGGGTCGCGGGTGGGAGGTGCGCAGGCGTTACCCGCACAGACGTAGGCCCGCGTCTCCCTAGCGCTGGCCGCCATGGTCCGAACCGGCTCCGGCAGCGGCGGCCCGTCACCGTCTGCGCGGTACAGCGCGACCAGCTTGTCCGGGCGGAAGGTCTGCAGGGCGGCGGCGTGCAGGCGGTCAGCCAGAGGGTCGCCCCGGCGGGCCACCACCACGACATGCGCTGGTTCGCGCAGGAAGTCGTCGAGCGCCAGGAAGAAGGTCGAGGCGTACAGCCCGTGACCGGCCAGGCCCCCGGCAAACGCGCGCAGGGTGCGCTCCGCGGCGTCCCGGTAGGTGCGGGCATTCAGCAGGCGGGCCAGCCGGTTGAGCACCAGCACGGCCACCGCGTTGGCGCCCGGAGTAGGTGCGTCCTGCACGGGCTTGTGCGCCTCGGCGAGCGCAGGATCCATGCGGTGGCTGCGGGCTATGTCCAGGAAGCCCCCGCCGGGATCCTCGTGTTCACGCAGGACGCCGTCGGCTAGATCCTGCGCCACCCGCAGGTACCGCGGCTCAGCCGCCACCTCGAAGGCGTCGAGGCAGGCCTGCGCGACGAACACCTGGTCTTCGAGCAGCCCGGGGTGGGCCGGGCCATCCGGAGCGAGCATGTGGCAGACCCCATCGCCGGGCCGGTAGGCCTCGTCCAGGATGCGGTCCAGCGCCCGCAGGGCCAGGGTCCGCGCCTGCGCCACGCCCAACCCCTTGAAGACCTCGAGACAGGCGCTGATCGCCATGCCGTTCCAGCCCGCATAGACCGTGGGGTCGACAAAGGGTGTCGGCCTGCGACGGCGGGCTTCTACCAGGCGGGCCCGCGCTGCGGCCAGCCGCGCCAGGACGTCCTCCTCCGGCAGGCCGGTGAGCAGCGCGACGGCGTCGGGATCCTTATCAATGAAGAGGACGTGACGTTCCGGGTCGTGGGGCATCTCGCCGCGCCCGGTGATGTGGTAGTGCAAAGCGGCGACCCGGAATTCATCTGCCGGTAAGAGGGCCAGCACCTCCTCGGGGGACCAGGTGTAGTAGTCTCCGTCGTCGTGCGGGCCGATGTCAGCGTCCTGGCTGGCGAAGAACCCGCTGCGGGCCTCGTCCCAGAGGACTGTCGTCATGTAGGCGTAGGTGCCCAGGGCAACCTCACGGAAGAAGGCGCTGCCGGTCAACTGATGGGCGTGGACGTAGGTGGTCAGCAGGGCTGCGTTGTCGTAGAGCATCTTCTCGAAGTGCGGCACGATCCAGTAGGCGTCGGTGGAGTATCGGTGGAATCCCCCACCGAGCTGGTCGTACACGCCGCCGCGTCCCATCCGTTCCAATGTGCGGGCGATCATGGCCAGCAAGACCTCGTCGTGCGTGCGGAAGGCCCGCCGGATGAGCAGCGCCACGGTCCCCGGGTGTGGAAACTTGGGCGCGCCGCCAAAACCGCCGTTCTGCCTGTCGAAGGCCCGGGTGATGTCGTCCAGCGCCCGGGTGACCAGGGCGGGATCCAGTTCGCCCGGCGCGGTCCCCGCCAGGGCCCGGCTCAGCTCCCGGTGTAGCGCGGCGGCCGCTTTCTCGGCCTCCTCACGGTTCTCGCGGTAGTACCGCGCCACGCTTAGGAGGACCCGCGTGAAGGAGGGACGACCGTAGGCGTCCCGGGGTGGGAAGTAGGTGCCGCCGAAGAAGACCTTCCCCTCAGGCGTGAGGAAGGCGGTGAGGGGCCATCCTCCCTGTCCGGTGAGGGCCTGCACAGCGTGCTGGTAGCGGGCGTCCACATCCGGCCGCTCGTCCCGATCCACCTTGATGGCCACGAAGTGCTCATTGATTATCTTGCCGACAGCGGGGTCCTCGTAGGATTCGTGATCGATGACGTGACACCAGTGGCACCACACGCCTCCGATATCAAGCAGGATGGGTTTGTCCTCCTGCTGGGCCCGGGCGAAAGCCTCGGGCCCCCACGGATACCAGTCCACCGGCTGCGCGGCCGCGGACCGCAGGTAGGCGCTTGCTGCCGACTTCAGACGCTCCGCCACAGGGCATCCCCAAAGGTCTGTTTTTCCCCAATTATAGATGCGGCGAGCAGGCTAGGGAGGGGCGCTGCCTCGGGTGTGGTACTGGGTGCCACCCGGAGTTTGTCCCGCGCGGTCAGGGCCGGGGCACCGGGCAGGCGAGGCCCGGTGAGGTCAGCCTCTGGCGCGCTGTTCCACGTAGTTCAGACGGAGATTGGTCAGCATGGTCTCCAGCTCGCGGCGTTCGCGGTCCTGCAACTGCTCCTTGATCAGGTCGACGAGCGCAGCCGCGGCGTCGATGGCCATCCGTGCTTCGTCCAGATGCCGCTCGATCTTCTTGGTTGCAGGGTCGGGAACCAGCCCCATCGCCTCCCAGGCCTTGGAGGCCAGCAGGCTGATGCAGGTCAGGACCACGGCCCGGACGTCAACACGTTCCGCGGCGGAGGGTTGAGCCGCGGGGGTAGGTTCGGCGGTCTCAGCAGACCGGGTCGTGTCGGCGGGTTGGGCTGCGGCGCTCTTGCTTGGGGGCTCGGGAGCCATATCCTCGTGCATCTGCGGCCTCCCTCCTACGTCTCTTACGTCCGTCCCACCGGCATGATGTAGAGGGGCACCTCTCGTTGGAGCATCCGGATGATGCGCCGCACCTGCCCGTCATGGAAGGCGCCGACGACCACAGCGCCCAGGCCCAGCGCCACCCCCTGCAGGTAGACATTCTGCGCCGCGTGGCCGACTTCCATGTGCACGTAGCGGATGCCGCGGTCACCGTACCGCTGCGTGGTGCGCTCATACACCGCCGCAAGAACCAGGACGGCCGCGCCCTCCCCCACCCACCTCTGCCCGAGTGCGGCGTCCGTCAGGCTCTGCCTGACGTCGCCATCATGGACCCGCACCACCGCGTGGGCCGAGGGCTGGTATCGGTAGACCCCCGCCGCCAACCCCTGGATCCTGCCGGCGGCGAGGTAGACCTCCAACGGGTATGTAGCGCCTGCGGAGGGCGCGGTGCGGAATCCTTCCCTTGGATCGGTGACGCCCTGTGCGGCCCAGAGGAGCTGTGCGACCTCGGGGAGGGTCAGCGGCTCGGGCTTGAACTCCCTGACGGACCTCCTCTTGTGCAGGGCCCGCTCCACCGAGGTGGCACTGTCTAGCCGCGGTGCGGGAAGGGTGATACTCTGCCCGACAGGATCGGAGCCTGACCTTTGCTGCGTAGGGTGAGACATCGCCAGACCCCCCATTCCGCTGTCGGCCAGCACCGTACTGAGGACAAGTATGGTGACGATGACAATGCGCAGCCTGTACCGCACTTCAGTTTCGCCTCCGCCAACCGGTGCAGAACGTGAGCAGCCACTCGAGCCATTTGCGGCGATCACCCTTCTCCCGGCGTGGCCGGGAGCGGCAGCGGTCGGCGCACCTGCAGGATGATCACCGTGGCAATGACCGCCGCCGCCACCAGGTCCGGGCCGGTGGCGGGGTAGACCAGGGTCAACCCGGCCGCCGCCAGCAGCGCGCGCTCCAGGCCCGTGGCGGGGCGGAGCAGCCAGCCGCTGGCTGCTGCGGCCAGCGCGGCCAGTCCGGCCACAGCGGTCGTGGTGAGCTTGACCACCTCCAGCCACTCCCTGGTCTCCAGCAGCAGGGCCACCCCCGCCGGGTGCACGGTGAACATGAAGGGGACGACGAACGCCGGCAGGGTGTACTTCCATGCCTGGAGCATGGTCTTGAAGGCGTTGCCGCCGGTCAGCGCGGCGGCGGCCATGGGCGAGAGGCCCACCGGCGGCGAGACCTCCGAGAGGATGGCGTAGTAAAAGATGAACATGTGCGCCGCCAGCTCGGAGACCCCCAGCTTGGTCAGCGCCGGAGCCACCATCACCGCGGCGATGATGTAGGTGGCGGTGATGGGCAAGGCCAGGCCAAGGACCCACAGGGAGATGCCGGCCAGTACCAGCGTGAAGATCAGGTTCCCGCCGGCCATGGAGACGATGATGTCGGCGATCTTCAACCCCAAGCCGGTGAGATTGGTGACCCCGACGATGATCCCCGCGGCAGCCGTGGTCACGGCCACGCTCAGCACCTGGCGGCTGCCGTTGGCCAGGGCGGCGACGCCCTTCTCCGTGTCGATGCCGGTGCGCCCGAAGCCAAGCCGGCCGCGGGTGAGCGCGCCGACGAAGAAGAGCGCACCAGAGACGATCCAGATGGCGACGAAGAGGACCGTGGCTCCACGCCAGACGGTACCGGGGCGGGGGACGGGAATGCCCTGGCCCGCGATGAGCCAGCCCAGGTAGGCCATCCCCGCCACGACCAGCACCCAGGGCCACCACGGTTGGGGCCGCTCGACGCGCGCGACGGCCGCCAGCGCGGTCTCGCGGCGGATGAAAGAGGTGGCCAGGGCGATCATCGTCGCCCACAGCACAGCGGTGATGGCGGTCAGGCCCAGGATCATGAAGAGGGGGATGACCACCAGCGAGCTCAGCAGGTACCAGTAGCGCAGCACCAGCCGCGCAGCGCTCTCGGTGCGGATCTCCACCCGGCTCAGTCGGAAGCGCCGCGCGTCCAGCTCGATCATGAAGAAGATGGCCACGTAGTAAAGGATCGTGGGGATGATGGCCATCTTGATGACCTGCAGGTAGGAGATCTTCAAGATCTCCGCGATGATGAATGCCGCCGCACCCAGGATGGGGGGAGAGATCACCGCGCCGATCCCACCAGCGGAGAGCAGCCCGCCCGCCGCCTCCCGGTCATATCCCGCACGCTTCAAGAGAGGGTAGGCGATGGCCCCCACGCTGACCGTGGTGGCCACGCCGCTGCCTGAGGGTCCGCCCAGGAGGAAGGAGGCGACGGTGACCGCCTGGCCGGGCCCGGTGCGCCGCCGGCCCACCAGAGCCAGGGCCAAGTCCACGAAGAACTTCCCGGCGCCGGACTGCTCGAGAAATGACCCGTAGATCGTAAAGAGGATGATAAAGGTGGACGAGACCTCCAGCGGTACACCGAAGATCCCCTCCAGGGTCATGTAGAGCTGGCCGACCACGCGGGCCAGATCGTACCCACGGTGCGTGAAGGGCGGGGGTAGCCACGGCCCGGCAAAGGCGTAGAGGAGGAACGCCAGGACCAAGATGAGGAGGGCGCGCCCCACGGCCCGTCGCGTCGCCTCCAGGACCAGGAGGATCAGGACCGTCCCCAGGACCAGGTCGACGGTGGTGGGCACCACGGCCCGGTAGATGAAGGCCTCGAAATCCCAGAGGATGTAGCCCAGGGACAGCGCCGCCAGCCCCGCCAGGACCACGTCCGCGAGAGTGATTCGGTCCAACCGCTCCTTCCGCGCCGGGTAGAGCAAGAAGGTCAGAACGAGGACGAAGAGCAGATGGATTGTCAGATGAATCTGCCGTACGAAGGTGGCCTGTGCAGCATAGAGATGGTAGAGGCTCATCAGGACCAGAGCCGTGGTGACCAACCACCCCGCTGTGCCGCCCAGGCGCCGGGTCTTACCCTCGAACCGCTCGACGAGCTCCTCGAGTTCCTCCTGGGATTTTGGGAGCGACGCCTCGGGTTCCCGCGCCATGCCGGCCTACCTGTGCAGCCAGGCGGCGAGGCGTGGCGCACGCCGGATGGCGATGCGCAGGGCGGCGCCCACCCCCGCCGTGTAGAGAGGTAGCGTCCTGGAGCCGACCTGGAGCGTGGGACTGCCGAGGGGGCCGATCCGCAGCACGTACCCGTCGAGGACCACCCCGGAGACGGGGGCCACCAGGCGCCCCTCTTCAACGCGGTATGGGGGCGCGAGGCGGTGGTACTCCAGCACCGCCTCGCGCGTGCTGTTGACGTCCACCAGGTGCAGGCGGCCGGCGCGCACGACGAAGCGCTCCCAGGTGGGCGCCAGGTAGATAGAGTTGGTGTACTGCAATACGACCGAGGTCCCCTCGGCTACCGGGACCTGCCAGCGCACCCGGCCTTGCTCGTCCGAGACGGTAAGAGCATCGGAGGGCCCGACCAGGCCCGCGGTGAGCATCACGGCAGCGACGAGCAGGGGGAGCCGCATGGCCGGTGGGCTAGAACCCCGCGACCCCACGCTCCCGGAAATAGCGGGCGGCGCCGGGGTGGAACGGCAAGGGCGAGCGCTCGGCCGCGCCGGTAAGCGTGATGTTGGCGGCCTCCTGGTGCACCTGCGCCAGCTCGGCGCGCTTCTCGAAAATCAGTTTCGTGATCTGATAGGCCAGCTCCGCATTGAAGTCCTTGTGCACGACCAGCAGGTTGGCCACCCCCACCGTGGCCACGTTGGCGGTCATTCCCGGGTAGATCTCCTTGAGGATCGTCGAGCGGAAGTAGAGCTTGCCGTACTTGGCCTGCAGCGCCGGCAGCACCGAGTCAAGCGGGATGAGCTTGATGCGGATGCCCGGAGTCGCGGCTAGGTCCAGCACCGCCGAGGTGGGCAGCCCGCCGCTCCAGAAGAAGGCGTCGATCTTCTTGTCCCGTAGCGCGTCCACAGACGGGGCCACCCCCAGCCGGTCCTTGCGGATGTCCCGGTCCGGGTCGATCCCTGCCGCTTGCAGGAGGCGCAGCGCCGTCACCTCGGTGCCGCTGCCGGGCGAGCCCACCGATACCCTCTTGCCCTTCAGGTCGGCGATGGTGTTGATGCCTGTGCCCTCGACCGTCACCAGGTGGTTGAAGTTGTTGTACAGGGGGGTAAGTGTAACGGCGGGGACGGGGTTGCCGCGGAAGGACTCCAGGCCGTTGACGGCGTCGTACGCGGTGTCCGCCAGGGTGAAGGCGAGGTCAGCACGCTTTGCTCCGATCAGCCGCATGTTGTCTACGGAGGCCGAGGTCACTTCCGCTGTCGCCTCCACGTTGGGGATGTTCCTCGAGATGAGCCGGGCCAGCCCGCCGCCCAGCGGGAAGTATACCCCGCCGGTCCCGCCGGTCGCGATGGAGAGACGGATCGTTGGCGCCGCAGCAGCAGGCCCGAGGGCCAGTAT
>ENA-ORXB01003516-ORXB01003516.1-sediment-metagenome-genome-assembly--contig:-NODE-3516-length-10697-cov-3.168927_pt1 | contig 10697 bp, 10 predicted proteins | sample MGYA00237863_ERZ511475 | MGnify/ENA primary metagenome ERZ511475 (study PRJEB26305, sample SAMN06343858) | sediment metagenome | isolation source: hot spring sediment | place: Canada: British Columbia...
ATGAGGACCGGGAGCGGAATGGCTCCGATGCACACCGAAGGCTCCATCGCCTCTGGCCCAGGAGAAGTCCGGCCTGCGGCGGTTCCGCCCGCTGCAGCGCTCGCAAGAGAAAGCGCCCAGGATGTGGCGGCGGAGACGGCGCCACAAGCGCCGGAAGGCGCACCGCCAATCGCCTCTCCTATGATAGCCGAGACGGCCCAACCCGTTCTGACGCCCGAAGCGGAGCACGCGCCGGATCTTTTGCAGCGAGAATCCCTTGCGGCGCAGCTCGGCAATGACGCTGACCTCGATCACCTCGGCGGGGGTATAGACGCGCTTGTGGCCGACGTGGGCCGGCGAGACCACCTTGCGTTCGTCCCACCACTGGAGTTGGCGGAGGCTGACGCTGGCGATCCGGGCGACTTCGTTGCTGGTGAAGGTCTGGGATTCGGGGGCGAGGTCAGGGCGGAGGCGTTTTGTTTTGAACATGGGTGACCCGTCGCGTTGAACTTGGACTGACTTTAAAATTCTGACGCGCCGGGGGGCCGATGTCAACCGGCTAGTCCAAGCCCATCTGCGACAGCCGGTAGCGCAGGGCGTTCCGGCTCAGGCCCAGCAGCCGGGCGGCCTGGCTCTTGTTGCCCTTGGCCTTCTCGAGCGCCTTGCGGATCAACTCCCGCTCGTGCTCCTCGAGGGTCATTCCCTCCGGCAGCAGCGGTTCGTCCGAGGCGCGGCTGTTGCGGGAGGCGCTATCGAGTTTGATGTCGGCCGCCTCGAGCATCTCGCCCGAGCAGAGCACCAGGCTTCGCTCGATGACATTCTCGAGTTCCCGCACGTTGCCCGGCCAGTGGTAGCGGCGCAGCAGCTCGAGCGCCTCCTCGGAGATGCCTTTGACGCGGCTGGAAAACTCGGCTGCGTACTTGCGGATGAAATGCTCGGCCAGAGCCGGGATGTCCTCCTTGCGCTCGCGCAGCGGCGGCACGTTGATGGGCACGACGTTGAGGCGGTAGTAGAGGTCCTCGCGGAAGGCGCCGTGTTCGAGGGCGGCACGCAGGTCGGCGTTGGTGGCGGCGATGACACGCACGTCGATCTGGCGGGTGCGGTTGCTTCCCAGCCGCTCGAACGCCCGTTCCTGGAGCACGCGCAGCAGCTTCACCTGAATGTTGGGCGGAACGTCGCCGATCTCATCGAGAAAGACCGTGCCCGTGTCGGCGAGCTCGAAGCGGCCCGGCTTGCTGGTGACGGCCCCGGTGAACGCTCCCTTCTCGTAGCCGAACAGCTCGCTCTCCATGAGGTTCTCCGGGATCGCCGTACAGTTGATCTTGACGAACGGGCGGTCCCGGCGCGGCGAGTGATAATGGATGGCCTTGGCGATGAGGTCCTTGCCGGTGCCGCTTTCGCCGGCGATCAGCACGGTGGCTCGGGTGGGCGCTACACGTTCGATGGTGGCGAAGATCTCCTGCATGGCCGGGCTGCGGCCGACAATGTTCTCGAACGAGTAACGGCGAACGAGCTGCTCACGCAGCGTCCGGTTCTCGTCACGCAGCGAGCGGACCTCGAGCGCCTTGTGGACGACCGCCATGAGGTGGTCCATCGAGAACGGCTTGGGCAGAAAGTCGAAGGCGCCCGCCTTCATCGCTTCGACGGCGCTTTCCACCGTGCCGAATGCGGTGATCACGATGATCGGCGTGGCGGCGTTCTGGCGGCGGATGGCGCGGATCAGCTCGAGGCCGTCCATGCCGGGCAGGCGGAGGTCGGTGAGGATGAGATCGGCCCGGTCGGCGAGTTTCAAGCCTTCCTCGGCGCTGCCCGCCTGATCGACCTCAAAGCCGGCGGAGACGAGCTGGAGTTCGATCACCCGGCGCAGCTTCTCCTCGTCTTCGACCACGAGAATGCGGTGCTTCATTCTGCTCGGCTCACCGGCAGCAACACGCGGAAAACGCTCCCCTCGCCCGGCTCGCTCTCGACGGCTATTTTACCGCCGTGCGCGTCGACGATCTTGGCGACGATCGCCAGCCCCAGTCCGACTCCGTTGGGTTTGGTGGTGAAGAACGGGTTGAAGATGCTCTCCCGATCCTCGCGGGCGATGCCGGTTCCCCGGTCGATGACGGCGATCTCGACGCCGCCTTCGACCGGACGGGTCTTCACCGTGATGGCGCCGCCCGGGGGACTGGCCTGGGCTGCGTTCTCCAGCAGGTTATAGAGCACGCTTTCGATCAACTCGCCGTCCAGCGGGAAGGGCTTGATGTCGGGAGAGTAGTTCTTGTAAATCACCACGTCGAAGGGGGGCTTGTGCTGTGCGAGCTGGGCGATGGCGCGGTCGATCACTTCGGCGAGTTCGGTCTGCTTGAGCCGGAGCTTGAAAGGCCGGGCAAAGTTCAGCAAGCGGGTGATGAGGTTGCTGGTGCGGTCGACCTCCGCCTCGATGAAGCCGGCCAGCTCGCGCGCTACCTCGTTTTCGGTGGAAACCTTCTGCCGCAGGACTTCGGCGGAGGCTTTCATGGTGCCCAGAGGGTTGCGCAGTTCATGAGCGAGTCCGGCGGTGAGCTGGCCGAGAGCCGCCAGGCGCTCGGAACGCCGCACAGCCGCTTCGGCGGCTTGCAGGTTCCGGTTCGCCTCCGCCAGTTGCTCGGCGACGCTTTGGTATCTGCGCGCCTGCAACCGGTCGGCCTCCGCCAGCCGATAGGTGAGGAAGCCGAGCATGCCGAGGAAGAGGATCCGGAGCGCCAATTCGCGGACATCCTCCGGCGCCAGATATTGCCGCTCCCAATCGAGGAACAGCAGGAAGGAGAGGTAGCAGAGGCACGCGGCGAATGTCACGAGCATCGTGCCGCGCGCCCCGAGCGTGGTGGCGGCGGAGACTACCGGGACCATCATGATGAGGTAGTAGCTGCTTTGCACGCCGCCCGAGACGCCGATCAGCAGGTAGCCGAGCAGGAGCTTGAGCCCGAGCGACAGGGTGCGGCCGCGCGGGGAGGCCAGCAAGGCCAGGTGCGGCTCGAACACCTGAAGCAGGGCGAGCGCGGCCAGCAACTGGATCTCGGCGTTGTTCAGCGTGGGACTGACCGCGCCCAGGGCCGCGAACAAGACCAGCCAGGCCAACTCCTGCGGCCGGACGAGGCGGGCCAACCGACTCCAGATGCGCTTCATCCGTCCCACGCGCCTCGTCCCGATTGTGCCAAAATGGGTTTCTGCCCCGTTGATTCATGAGTGATCCCGTTTCTCCGCAACCCGACGAGACTCCGTCCGTCTCCGAAGAGAGCTCTTTTGCCGAACTGCTGGCCGAGTTCGAGCGGCAGCGGCCCGCCGATGCGCAGCCGGGCGAGGTGCTGGAAGGCATCGTGGTGAGCGCCGGTGAGGGAGGCGTGCTGGTGGATATCGGCCGCAAGCGCGAAGGAATCCTGCCCGCCGAGCTGTTCCGCGCTCCGGAAGGGCGCCTGAATGTGAACATCGGCGACCGGCTGACCGTGGCGGTCACGGGAAGGTCGGTCGAGGGCTATTACGCCCTCTCGACGGTCCGCGTCAAGCGTCCGACGGACTGGAGCGCGCTGGAGCAGGCCCGTTTGAGCGGCAGCGTCATCGCGGGTACGGTCCGCGAGGTGATCAAGGGCGGACTGAGCGTCGACGTGGGCGTGCGGGCCTTCCTGCCGGCCTCGCGGTCCGGGGCGCGGGATGCGGCGGAGATGGAAGCGCTGCTGGGACAAGAGATCCGCTGCAAGATCATTCAGCTCGATACGGCCAAAGAGGACGTGGTGGTCGACCGGCGCGTGGTGCTCGAGGAGGAGGCCGCGGCGGCACGCGAGCGGCGTTTCTCAAGTCTCCAGGAAGGCGATGTGGTCACCGGCGTCGTCCGCAGCCTCACCGATTTCGGGGCGTTCGTCGACTTGGGGGGCTTTGACGGCCTGCTGCACGTCACCGATATGGCCTGGACACGGGTGAACAAGCCCTCGGAGATGCTGGCCGAAGGCGAGACGGTGGAGGTCAAGATCCTGAAGATCGATCGCGAGAGCCGCCGCATCTCACTGGGCCGCAAGCAGCTCGTGCCGGACCCGTGGAGTCTGGCGGAGCAGAAGTATCCGGCCGGCACGCGCGTCCGGGGCAAAGTCGTCCGTCTTGCCGACTTCGGCGCCTTTGTGGAGCTAGAACCGGGCGTGGACGGGCTCATTCATGTCTCGGAGATGTCCTGGTCGAAGAAGCAACGCAAGCCCTCGGAGATCCTCCGTGCCGGCGAGATGGTCGAGGCGGTGGTGCTGGCGGTGAACGCGGCCGAGCGGCGCGTGAGCCTCGGGCTCAAGCAAGTGCTGGGCGATCCTTGGGATAGCGTCGAGGAGCGGCACCCGCCGGGCAGCGTCGTCGAAGGCAAAGTGACGAATCTGGCCAAGTTCGGCGCGTTTGTCGAGCTGGGAGAGGGCGTCGAGGGGATGATCCACATCGGCGACATCTCCGGCTCCCGCCAGCTCAAGCACCCGCGGGAGGCGCTGGAGGAGGGGCAAACGGTCCGGGCGCTCGTACTAGGCATCGACCGGGAGCGGCGACGGATCCGGCTGGGTCTCAAGCAGCTCGAGCCGACGCCGGCGGACGAATATATCGCCGAGCACAAGACCGGGGATGTGGTCAGCGGCCGCGTTGTGGAGGTCGCCGGCGAGACGGCCAAGATCGAGCTCGGCGAGGGCGTGGCGGCGGTGTGCCGTATCGGCGCGGCACGGACGCAGGACGCGGAAAGTGCCGGGGTAACGGACGGCAGGGCGGACCTCGGCCAACTGACGGCCATGCTGGCGGCCAAGTGGAAGCAGGGGAGTTCGCCCCGCACCGCCACAACCGCCGGGCTTCGCGCCGGACAGGTCCGCAGCTTCCGTATCACGGCGCTCGATCCGGGGCGGCGGAGCATCGAGGTCGAGCCGGCGAATTGAGCTCCGGCGGCGTGACCCTTTTGGCGCCGGTTCGTCTAAGTGTTTAGGTTGGCTGATCCAGCAATAGCCCAGGTTGTCGGCGCTTTGAGGGCGGAGACGGGAGTCGACGAAGCGAGTCTGATCCGGGCCGCGCAACAGGGGGACCATGAGGCTTTCGAGCGTCTGGTCCGGGCACATGACGCCGATGTGCTTCGCCTGGCCATGAGCTTCGTTGGCTCGCCCGAAGACGCTCGTGATATCTATCAGGAGGCGTTCCTTCGCGTTTGGCGCAACCTGCGACATTTTCGGTTTGACTCGAGCTTTCAGAGCTGGCTGTACCGCATCGTGGCCAACTTGTGCCTGGACATGCTGCGCCAGCGGAAGACAAGGCGTCAAGCGCCGGCGGTGACCGGCAATGGCCAGGCCGGACCTGAGTTGCTCGACACTGTGCCGGAGGTCCGGGCGGAGACCGACCCGCAGCGCGCCCTCTTCAGCCGTGAGGTTCAACAGCGGATCCGGTCGGCCTTGGACGGGCTGACGAGCCGGGAGCGGCTGGTCTTCGAGCTCCGGCACTTTCACGGGATGCGCCTGAAGCAGATCGGCGAGGTCCTGGGCGCCTCCGAGGAGGCAGCCAAGAACTGCCTCTTCCGGGCGACACAGAAGATGCGCCTCGCCTTGGGGGATTTTCTATGAACTGCGCCAGCAGAACAGAGCAAATCTGGCTTTACTGCCACGGTGAGCTCACGCCGACGGAGGCAGAGCAGCTCCGCCAGCACCTGGAGTCGTGCGCCGAGTGTCGCGCCGAGCTCGAACGCCAGCGCTTGTTCCAGCGCGCGGTCGAGGCGGCGCGCCCGGAGCCGCCGCCGGAGCTGGTGGCCGCCTGCCGCCGCGAGTTGGCTGAGGCTCTCGGCCGCTCACGGGCTCCTGTCGATCGGTGGAACCGGCTTGGAGCCCTGTTCCGGCTGCCGCAACCCGGCCGGCTGGCTTGGGGCAAGCTCGCCGGGGCTCTGGCGCTCCTCGCAGTCGGCTTTCTCGGCGGACGGCTATCGAGCGGTCCGGACTTCAGCTTGCTCGGGCGCCCGGAGCCGAGCCAGGTGCGGGTCCGCTATATCGAACATGCGCCTTCGGGCGAGCTGCGGCTCCACATCGAGCAGAGCCGGAAGAGATTGATTCGCGGCAGCCTGGCCGATGAACCGGTGCGGAGCCTGCTGCTTGAGGCGGCGCGCGACCCGATCGACCCGGCGGTTCGCGCCGATGCCCTGGAGATCCTGCGCCAGGCCTCGGATTTGCCGGAGGTGCGGGCGGCTTTCGTTGAGGCGCTCGAGCGGGATCCGAATCCTGCGATTCGGCTGAAGGCGCTCGAAGGGTTGAAGCCGTACACAGATGATCCGCACAGCCGGCAGGCGCTTTCCAGGGCGCTGCTCAGCGACGACGACACCAACGTCCGCGCCATGGCCGTCGAGCTGCTCGCAGCATCCCCCCGGCCGGATGTCGTCGAGGCGCTTCAGGCGCTGCTCGGCAGGGAGAGCGACGCCTACATCCGTCAACGCAGCGCGCGGATCTTGCAGGCGATGAACGCCTCGCCGGGAATCTTTTGAGGACGGCGGGACCTTTGCCGCCCCGATTCGTCTAAAGGAACGGGAAAGGGCCTTCGGGCCTCGAAGATTCACCAGGAGAACGGAATATGAGGATGGTTGGCTTGGTCCCCGCGCTCGCCTTTTGTCTTGCACCGGCGCTTGCGGCGCAGGAGGAGATCGCCCCGCCGATGCCGTCGCCGCCGGGCGCGGTGGCATGGAACGCTCTTTTGGAGGGGGGCTCCCGCAGCTATCTCGGCGTGGGCGTGCGCGAAGTCGATTCCGATATCGCCCGGGAGAAAAAGCTCGCCGAGGAGCGCGGCGTCGTCATCACCAGCGTGGCCGAGGGCAGCCCCGCGGAAAAGGGCGGTTTGAGGCGGGGCGATGTGGTGCTTGAGTACAACGGACAGGTGGTTCACGGTGTGGAGCAGTTCATTCGCCTGGTGCGGGAGACCCCGGTCGGCCGCCCGGTGACGCTCAAAGTGAACCGTGACGGCTCCGTGCTCACGGTCAACGCCACGATCGGCACCTGCAAGAACTGCGGTCCGCTCGGGCGGATTGCCATTCCCGACATCCAGGTCTGGAGCTTTCCCCACGACCTGCCCAGTGTGTACACGACCTGGCGCAGCGGGATGCTCGGTATCGAAGCCGAGGCGCTCGCATCGCAGCTTGCCGAGTACTTCGGGGTGCAGGAAGGCGTTCTGATACGCTCGGTGAAGCCCGACTCGCCGGCGGCCAAGGCGGGATTGCGCGCCGGTGACGTGATCATCAAGGCGGGCGACAAGCGAGTGGGAAAGCCCCGCGAGGTGACCGAGGCTGTCCGCTCGGCCAAGGGCGGCCCGCTGGTGTTGACCATTGTCCGGGACAAGCGCGAGATGAGCGTCACGGTCACGGCGGAGGAGGCGGGGCCGCGCCGCGAAGGATTTCGCTACGAGCGAATTCGCCGGCAGGGCGTCAGCTTATAAGCCGGTCCGGGGCAGTCTGCTCAAGCGTCGACGGCGATCTGGTGGACTTTGAGGAGCAGCTCGATCTCCCGCACCGGCACGCCAAGCGCGGCGGCGATCTGCTCGGGCCGCTCTCCGCGCCGGTACAGCCGGAGTGCCTGGAACCGGCGGCTGAGGTTCATAGCCGGTTTCGGGGGTGCGCCGGTCGGAAGCGCCTCGATGGCGCGCTCGATCCGGCGGCATGTTCCCGCCGCGGTCTCCACCTCCCACTGAAGCCTCTCGAGCGTCTTCTCGAAGGCCTCGAACCGGTCCCTGGAGGCCCTCTCGAAGCGGTCCAGCCGCCGCCGGAGTCGCACGGCGGCCCGGATCGCAAAGCCCGCCGCCGCCAGCAGGACCCAGAGCAGGATGGCGTTCAGCCAGTCGGAGTCCATAGCCTCGCTCAATCCAGCGTCCGCAAGCGCTGCGCTCTGCTGATGATCTCGGTGATTCTCACGCCGTAGTTGCCTTCCACGACAACGACTTCGCCCCGCGCGATGACGCAGTTGTTCACGATCACCTCGACGGGATCGGCCACGGGGCGGTTCAGCTCGACGATCGAACCCGAGGTGAGTTTGAGAACCTCTTTGAGCGGCAACTGGGTACGTCCGAAGGAGACGCTCACCGGCAGCTCGACATCGAGCAGAAGATCGATGGGCTGCCCGCCGGAAGAGGGTGCGCTGAGTAGGGCGGCCGGTGCGTCCTCCGCCTGCGCCGGAGCCTTCTCTGAGAACCCTTCGAAGGCCACCCAGAGCGGGAATGGCTTCTCGCCCGGCAGCGCGAGCCGCAGCTCTAGGCTCTCCGGCGGCGCCTGGCCGAGAACCTCTTCGCTGTCGAGCGTTCGCAGCTCTCTGCCGAACCTGGCCCCAAGCGAGGCCGCCATGGCCGAGGTGGCCTGCTGCAAGATCTCGTAGTAGGTGGCGCGCGCCTCCTCGCCGGACTCCTCGGGCACGCCGGCCGCTTTGAGCACCCGGTTGCCGAGGGAGCCGGAGACTTCCTCGGAGGTTCCCACCCAGATCCGGGCTCCCTCCGGATAGCTCAGCCGCTGCCGCCACCAGCGAATGACACCGGCGGGCGTACGGGATTCGCCCGGGGCGGCGATCTCCGGCGGCTCACCGGCCAGCGCCTCGAAGGCTTCCCGCAAGCAATGGTTCCAGATCTCGACGAGCGCGCGTTGATCTTGCTGCGACACGGACGCCTCCTCACCTGCCGCGCGGCATCGGCCAGCGCGCGCGCATGTAGCTGCGCAGCCGCAGGATTGCCTGGGACTTCAGTTGCGAGACCCGCGACTCATGCAGCTTGACCACCTTGGCCGCTTCGCGCAGCGTCAACTCCTCGTGATAGTACAGGCTCAAGACCGTCCTCTCGATGGGGGGCATCTTTTCGATGGCCTCCGCCAGCAGGCGTTCGAGTTCGGCCCGCTCCACCAGCGTCGAGGGCCAATTCTCTTCCCCGTCAGAGACGAAGGCCAGAAGGTCGCGGCCGTCCTCTTCCGGAGTGGCCAGCTCAAAGCTGCCCAGGTTGACCCCGCGGACGTCGACGAGCCATTCTCGGTAGTCTTCAAGCGAGAGGCCGAGCTCCTCGGCGATCTCCTCTTCGGTGGGCGTACGCTGCCAGCGCTGTTCGAGCCGGCCGATGGCCGCTTCGATCTGCTTGGCCTTCCTCCGCTGCTGCCGTGGCGCCCAGTCCAGCCCGCGGAGGCTGTCCAGGATGGCGCCGCGGATCTTGTATTCGGCGTAGGTTTTCAGCTTGACCCCGTGGCGGGGGTCGAAGTTGTCGATGGCCTGGATCAGTCCGACGATTCCGGTCGAGATGAGATCTTCCAGGTTGACGCTCTCCGGGAGCCGCTCATGGATCCGGCGGGCGATGAGGCGCACTTGCGGCAGGTGCTCCAGGATCAGGCGCTCTCGTTCGTGCTGCCGGGTCTCAGTGAGTGCCTGGTAAGGGTGCATCGCCGCCTCGTCGTCTCAAGCCGCCGCCGCCCTGCCGCCCGTCGCCCGGGGTTCGGCGGCGGCCATTGCATCCGGCCGTTCCTGGCCGCACGCGCCGATCTCGCCGATGCCGGTTCCGGCGAGGAAAAGCAGGTCGAGGATTTGGTCGGGGCTGGCCTCCAGGAGATCCTCCGGAATCTGCTGGCCGTTGCTGAGGAACGAAACCGGCATGGCGGTGCGGATCGCTTCGCTTGCGATGGTTCCGGGCGAAGAGGTCTCGTCGACCCGCGTAAACAGCAGCTTTGAAGGCCGGAGCCGCTCGTAGCGCGCGACCGCCACTCTTAGATCGGCCGGTTTCATCGACGCGCTTAGGGTCAGGTGGATGTCGATGTCGCACCGCCCGGCAAAGAGCGCCGCAAGCTCGGTCATCGCCTCCAGGTCACGGCTGCCGTATCCCGGCGTGTCGATCAGCACCAACTGTTTGAAACGCAGCTCCTCGAGCGTCATCGCCAGGGCACCCGGCGTCTCGACGGCTTCGAAGGGGACGCCGAGGATTGCCGCATAGGAGCGAAGCTGTTCGGCGGCGCCCAGGCGCCACATGTCGGCCGAAACGAGCTTGACGGGCCGGCGCCGGGCCAGGCCACAGGCGACGGCCAGTTTCACGAGCGTCGTGGTCTTGCCCGAGCCGGGCGGTCCGACCAGCGCCACGGCGCAGGCGGACGCGTCGTCTGGGCCCAGGCGCGCATCGGTAGAGAACATCGAGCCGAGCTCGGCCCGCAGGAGCGCTTCAAGCGGGCCCGGCTCGCCGGCGCAGAGGCAGGCGTCCAGCTCCGGCCTCGCTTGGAGGCGGTCGGCCAAGACTTCGGCGATCTCGGGGGCCAGGCCCGCCTCCTCCAACCGGCCGAGCACCTCGCGGAGTTCCGAACCAAGCCGCCGCTGCCGGCTCCGCCGAGTGCCTGCCGCCGCAGAGGCCATGCGCTCGATCTGCCCTTTGAGCCAGGCGACCTCACGCGCGAGCCGGGCCACCTGCGTCTCCGGGTCGGCGGGGCGCGCCGGTTCGACGGCCGGCTCCGGCCGGCGTTCGGGAGGCGGCACTGGCTCGCCCGGCTCGGCCGTCGGCTGCGCCAGCACAACCTCGTAGCGGCCGAGATAGCGGGCCTCGGGCAGCGCCTCCCGAGAATAGACCAGCATCGCCTCCGGTCCAAGCTCCCTGCGCGCCTGCTCGAGGGCGGCCTCGACGGTTTCGGCGAAATAGGATTTGAGTCTCATCTTCCACGCTCGCTTCTCCTTAGATCGGCGGAATCCCGGCAAAACTATTCGACCAGTCCGAGCGAGACCACCCGG
>ENA-ORXB01003517-ORXB01003517.1-sediment-metagenome-genome-assembly--contig:-NODE-3517-length-10693-cov-76.445083_pt1 | contig 10693 bp, 15 predicted proteins | sample MGYA00237863_ERZ511475 | MGnify/ENA primary metagenome ERZ511475 (study PRJEB26305, sample SAMN06343858) | sediment metagenome | isolation source: hot spring sediment | place: Canada: British Columbia...
TTATTATCCTTTGGAGATACCAGATGTCCAATTCTCTTTTGTAGCTTAGACATAACTCACCTTTTCACCAACTAATTGGGAGAAGATCCAAAAATTTATCTAAAAAAACTGGAAAAGCCTTTCGGATTTGGATAAAAGTAGTGTGGACACAAAACAAATACCCGCATCCAGAAAGGCTCTATAGATGAGATATAATAAAATGAAATTAAATGCAAGGAGAACTAAAATCCTTCCCATAAAATTTGTCCAGCAAGACATGACTACCTATTCTGGACTGGCTTTAGTGGATCATGTGCTTCGGTTGTATCGTCTCCAAGCTCGTCTCAGGGAGACGTTTAAGCAATACCATTTCGGGGGAGATTATCACATCGGAGATATTTTATTCATCCTCGTGGTCATGCTTCTTTTAGGAGCCGAACGGCTCCAGCATATTGATTATCTTCGGAGCGATCCTCTTTTCTGTCGGGTGGTGCGGTTAACCCGGATTCCCCATCGGACCAAAATCTCGGCGGCGTTGAAGCAATTTGCCTCGGATTCGTTAAAGGCACTAATTGAGCTCAACGGCGAGCTCGTCATCGAGAAACTTCAGTCCTTAGGTCTGTTGGAGGTCACCATTGATTTGGATGGGACCGTAGTGAGCACCAAGGGTCATCCCACCTGGGCTTTCAAGGGCTACAATCCGATCAAACGAGGAGCTCCTTCCTATTTTCCTCTAACGGCTCATGTGGCCGAAACGGGACATTTTTTAACCATCTGGAACAGACCGGGCAATGTCCATGATTCGAATCGGGCTTTGGATCTGATCAAAACCATTCAAAGACGATTGTCTATGTTTTCGATCCGCTTCCGGGCGGACAGCGCATTTTGTGCTCCCCAAGTCATCAATTACTTACTCTACCGGCAAATCTCTTTTGCGATTAAGGCCCCGTTTTGGAAACTGCTGGCCCTCAAGAAGGCTGCCCAAGAACGAAAGATTTGGTATTCCATCGACGAAACGTGGAGCTATTTCTGGCTCAAAAGTCCGATTCACACCTTGGAAAAAGAGCATCATGTGTTCCTTTTTAGGGAAAAGGTTAAGGAACCTGAAAAACCATTTCAATTAGACCTCTTCTCCCCCAATAACGGGGTTTACGAATACTCTGCGGTTGTTACAGACACCAAGCAATGGGAGGCCAAAGAGTTGCTTCTTTTTGTTTCAGGTCGTAGCGGTCAGGAAAACTCCCTCAGTGAACTAAAGGACGATTTTGCTTTTGGGTACGTTCCCACCAACACCTACCAGGCCAACTCCGCTTACTTTCAGGTCAGCCAAATGGCTTATAATCTGTCCCTTTCTCTCCAGCATGAGATGGGATTGGTGAAGAAACATTCAACCAATCCTAAAAGTACCCGCTTCTATCAAGGTTGGAAATGGAAAACCTTTCGTTTTCTCATTCTGAATCGGGCCGGAAGGATCGGCTGGAATGAGGGGACCAAAGTCCTCTTCTTATCCTTCAACAAAGCCACGAAACAACTTTATGACCGAATCGAGATTGCTTTAAACAACTCCTCTCTTAAAAAAGTAGCCTGATTTTTCGCTCAATTGGGGTTATAGAGATGAATTTAAAACTATCAATAATAATTCTCAATTGGAATTCAAAACATTATCTTAAAACTTGTTTGGATTCTATATTAAAAACGATAAAATTAAAGAAAGAAATTGTAATTGTTGATAACGGCTCAAAAGACGGGTCTGTTGAATTTGTGGAAAAGGTGTATCCTGAGATAATATTAATCAAAAACCCTAAAAATAGGGGTGTAGCACCGGCAAGAAATCAAGGTATGGCAACAGCAAAAGGGGAATATTTGCTGATTCTTGATGTAGATACAATCGTTCATAATGGAGCTATTGATAATTTAATTAATACCATGGAGAGTGATAGAAAAGTAGGTCTGTGTGGTCCAAAATTAGTTGATAAAGATGGGAAAATCCAATATTCATGCCGTGAGTTCCCCAATATTTTAAGTAAAGCATATAGACAATTGCCGAAAAAATGGCAAAATTATTTTCTTAAAAAAGAAGAATTAAGAGATTGGCCTCATGATACCTTGAGAGAGGTAGATTATGTCATTGGGGCTTGTCAGTTGATTAGAAAAGAAGCTTTAAATGATGTTGGTTTTCTTGATTCAAGAATGTTTTATGGTGTTGAGGAAGTAGACTTTTGTTTGAGACTCTGGAAAAAAGGATGGAAAGTAATTTATAATCCAACAAGCGTGGTTACACATTTTGAACAAAGGCTTGGTAGAAAGCAGATAATTAGTCGTCTCCAAATAGAACATATTAAAAGCTTAATCATATATTTTTGGAAACATAAATATATTTTGAAAGCCCCAGAATTTAGGGCTTTAAGAAGCATGCTTAATTCAAGAATCAGCAATGAATTATGAATTGGTGCTTCGATTTCTTTTGAGATATGAAATTTCTACAGCGTTTATTCCTGAGGTGGTGGTTTAAATGAGTGCAGAGGGGAAAAACAGTTCCTTTCTCAAAAATCGTGTCTGTGCCAATCTAAGAATACAGGCCCTGGCGTGTGAATGGTCTAAAACCCCATACTTGGACCCTTTTGTTCAAAACCCTCCGCAAGATCTCTCAATACCTCTCTCTAAACTAAGCCACAGACTTTTCTACTTCGTAGGGGGATTTAGAGAGAAGAAATGAAATTTATCGCATTTGCTTTGTCTTTTGGAAGCTCCTTTCTATTAACCCCCATTATGAGAAGGGTTGCCTTTGCTTTGAAGATTGTTGATCATCCAAATCATCGCAAAATCCATCAGGCTCCTACTCCCCTTCTTGGAAGCATTGCGGTTTATTTAGGATTTTTGATTGGAATGAGTGTTTCCGGAATGAATCCTTTCATACAAAAAGAAATCATTATCGTTTTTTTTGCCGGAACCATGCTCCTTATAGTAGGGATTCTTGATGATTGGGGAATTTTGCATCCCCAGATAAAGCTGATGGTGGCCATGCCAGTAGCAGGACTTATTCTTATCTTTTTTGATCTCCACCTTAAAATTTTTCCGATCCATCTTTTTAATTACTTTTTCACTATTTTTTGGATCGTCGGAATTACGGCGGCCTACAACCTTCTTGACGGTATGGATGGACTTTCAAGTGGAGTCTGTGTCATTGCCTCTTTTTTTTATTTTCTCACGGGTTTAATTGCCAATGATTCTTTTTTGGTATCTATTTCCCTTCCCCTCATGGGGGCTTCCCTTGCTTTCCTCATCTATAATTTCCATCCAGCAAAGATCTTCCTTGGAGATAGTGGCGCCATCTTTTTAGGATTTATGCTGGCCGCAATGGGATTGCGGGTGGCCAATAACGAAACCCTCCCTTTATTAACAAGATGGATGATCCCTATTCTCATCCTATTAATCCCTATTTTCGATACCAGTCTCATTACTATTTCAAGAATAAGAAGGGGCTTAATTCCATTCCTTCATCCCGGCAAAGATCATTCCCATCATCGTTTATATAACTTGGGCTTAGGACAGAGAAAGACGGTGCTTTTAATTTACCTCTTTGGTATTGTCGGAGGCCTTATCTCTTTATGTTTTATCAAATTAACCCCCCTTCCCTGCTATCTTATCTTTGTCCTTCTCATTCTTTTGGGATTTATCCTCATTTATTTCTTTGAGAAACTCCCCTACGAAAAACAAGAATTGGTGAAATAATATAAGACCAGCCCACCTCCCCTGGTTTGACCTCATCATCCTCCTTAAAACCCTCCTCGATACTTTAACCCTCCGAGGCCGCGCCTAACAGGCTCCCCAACCACCCTCAATTATATTCTCCCAAACTCTTCCACGAAACAGCCCTGTTGATTCAATTTTTGAGTCAACCGTCTTTCCCAATCGCAAGATCGACCAAACAGCCAATACCCAACCAGACAAACCAGTTGGACGAGATAAACCTCGAACTTCGAACAGTTTTTCGTTTCGAGCCTTTCTCGCCTTTCTCGCCTTTCTCGCTTTTCTCGCCTTTCTCGCTTTGTTTTAGACGAAACCAACCAGACCAATCAGATAAACGATTCTCTTAGGGGGCCAAATCTTTAATCTTGGCATTCCCCTGGATGCGGTAAGAAGCTAACTCATTTTTTGAGTCAACGGATTTCACCGAGCTCAAGGCCGATCGAATGATTTCTATCCGTGTAAATTATTGGTAACGTAAGAAATAGGAGACCTGATGAGGGATCCCGTTTTAATAAGGTTTTCTTTTCATCAAGACTGCCCTTCACAAAAAAAGAGATGGTTAAATTAAATAAGCTCTTGTGTTATAATTATTTTGTATGAATTGAAAAAAAAGACGGTTCTATTTTTAGCTACCCTATGGCAGAAGGGAAAAAGGGAAAGGGGATTTTTGATAGGCCTGTAAAATCATCAACTTATGCCAAAGGTGCAAAATTAGAGACAGGCAGAGCTTTTCATTAATTGTGGTATAAAAGTTATAGCATATAAAATCTTAAAGGTGGGGAAGATTATGCAGCTATTAACTGATAATAAAGGTTTAACGGAGCAAGAGAAGGATTTGCTAAGAAAATGCAAAGAAATTATTGCTCGAATAGACCCTTCAGCTACGCTGATACTCTATGGTTCAAGGGCACGCGGTGATGCTGAAGAGGAATCTGATTATGATCTCGTTATTCTGACCGATCGGGAAGCTACCCTTGAGAGGAAAGATGAATACAGGAAACAATTGTTCCCCTTACAGCTTGAAACAGGGGCAGTGCTTACTGTTCTGCTGGTTGAAAGGAAAGAATGGGATTCGCCCCTCTTTAATGCCATGCCGTTTTACAGGAATGTAAAGAGGGAGGGCGTCTATTTATGAAAAAAGGAAATTACCAACCGGATTGCCCAGTAATAAGATGAGTAGTGATGAGCAGGTATAGGGAGAGTAAATTATCTTAAGATAGGTAGGCGACGGATCACATTTTTATGGTGCACCCATAATGGGAATAAGCAAAGGGAGGCCGATTCTCTTTATGAAATTAGCGGAAAATGAAGAAAAGGCTTTGAAAGAACTTCGAGAAAAATTGTTTGCCCAATATCCAATTATTGATATCCGTCTTTATGGCTCTAAGGCGAGAGGGGAAGGAATGGAAGATTCCGATTTGGATGTCATGATAGAAATTCCCAAGTATGACTGGGTGATGGTAGCAGGGATTGACGAGCTAATATACGGAATCAATCTGAAATATGATGTTTTCATTTCCGCCCTTGTCTTCGGAAAGGACGAATTGGACGAGGGGCCGATGTCCGAAGCACCGATTTACAAAGTCATCCAGAAGGAAGGAGTTTCTATATAAAAATGGATGAAAAGAAAAACCTTCTAGCCCAATACAGGTTACAGCAAGCAAAGGAGAGTCTTGAGGAAGCTCGTTATCTTTTAGAAGGCGGGAAGAGTTTGAGGTCTGTTGCCAATCGTATTTATTATGGAATGTTTTATGCCGTCTTGGCCATTCTCATCTATGAACCTTATTCTTCGTCCAAACATAGCGGTGTGCTTTCTTACTTTAATAAACGTTTTGTAAAGAGTGGAGTCTTTTCAGAAGCCTTGGGGCGAGCTTTAACTGAAGCTTTCGAACTAAGGTAACGGGGTGATTATCGGGAATATTTTGAGTTGAGGAAAGAACAAGTGGAGCCCCTCTTAGATAAAGCTACTAAATTTGTTACTTCCGTAAAAAAATATCTGCATGAAAACGCCGGCCTGAAGGAAGGGCCTTCTTAGGGATTGACCCTTTGGTTTGACCTCATCATCCTCCTTAAAACCATCCTCGATACTTTAACCCTCCTAGGCCGCGCCTAAAAGAAAAGTGTCGAGTGTATAGTGTTAAGTAATTATTATCACCCAAACTCTTCCACGAACCAGCCCTGCTGACTCAATTTTTGAGTCAACCGTCTTTCCCAATCGCAAGATCGACCAAACAGCCAATACCAAACCAGACAAACCAGTTGGACGAGATAAACCTCGAACCTCGAACAGTTTTTCGTTTCGAACCTTTCTCGCCTTTCTCGCTCGTCTCGCCTTTCTCGCTCGTCTCGCCTTTTCTCATTGTTTTAGACGAAACCAACCAGACCAAAAAGAACAGGTTAAATTTAATAATCATTTGTGTTATAATTTTTTTATGAAATCTGAAAATATGATCATCGAATCTCAGGTGGATGAAATCATTCTAAAACTCAAGACCTATTTTCAAGAGGATACGAATGTCCAGTTTGCTTTAATGTTGGGATCCTATGTCAAGGGTGGACGGAAGAGGGGAGGTGACATTGATGTAGCGGTTTATTTTGAGAGTCCACCTGAAGGGCTTGACCTACTTGGTGATATCAATAAGCTCTCTGATATTTTAGGGAAAGAAGTTCATCTTGTCGTCCTCAACAATGCCTCTCCTTTGCTTCGGCACCAGGTTTTGAAATATGGAATCCGCTTAATCAAGAAAGATGAGGTTCTTTACACAAGATTTAGAGAAAAGACTATAACGGACTATGAAGAGTACAAAAATGTCTCGGGGATGAGTATTTATGATTGATCGACCTCTGATCGAAAAGAAATTACGAAAGATCGAAGAATTCTTAAAGGAATTAAAAATTGTAGACATCGAAAATTATGAAGAATTTAAGAGAAGTTCAGAAATTTACTTATCCATGCATACGACGGGGTTGATGATTCGATTACTTATGGAGTTTATATGAGACATCTTGGAGATTTTAGGGATTTTATAAAGATCATCAGAGATTATTTGAATAAAAGAAAAGGAGATATTTTAGATTGACAATCCTTTTAATACAGACAGATCAAACATTTATTTAAACCAGACAGTCTACATCAAGAAGCCTTTCTCGATGGGCAGGCTCTTCCATCTTCTGTCTCCTTCCAAAACTTCTTTGGTGGGAAGCCACCCTTTTGCCTTTGATGAGAATCTCGAGAGGATCAGGATAGGCTAAGATCTCACAGCGGATTTCTGAATAGGTGGATGGGACAGAGTAGCGATTGGTCTCAAACTCCACAAAGGCGGTCTTGCTGATGGAGGCCGAAATCACCCGATAAGGAGGATAAGGAATCTCTGGAAGAGGTTTGAGCTTTTCCTCCTTTCCGCCTGAGGCGATCAGCCTCTGGCTGATAGGGCCTCGATGGGGGTCTTCCCAGTGGCTCGATGAATCCTCTGATTTCTTTCGATCCTCCAGAGACTGGCCTTGCATTTGAGTTCCTGGAGATTGTCAAAGCTATTGACCCGAAGCCAAAATGACGGGCGAAGTCTAAAAACTGGGCATTGAGCTTCAGCTCGGGACTCCGTTTGATCACTACACTGCGAAGATTATCATACCAATTTTGGTGGGCTACACCCCCCATCTCCCTGAAGGCTTCGATATGACCCTCGAGAAAGAACTCCAGAGTCTGACGGGGATAAAACCGCACATAGAGGTATCGAGAATAGGCCAGAATCATCCCAAATCCATAAGCCACTCCCCAGGGGAAAGATACCTCAAGCCAATCGATCTCGGCCGCTCATAAAGCTGAGAGGCCTTAAGCATGGGATAATCCTTAGAGCACTGCTCAATCAATCGCTCATAGGGCTTAAGCATCGCCTCTCTCGGAGTTCTCCTCATCCCCTCATTTCGAATCACCCGAGAGACCTTCTCGTAGAGATGCCTGACCTGAGAAGAAAAGCTCTGATCCATGAGACCCTCCTCTCCTAAACCCCTCGGAGACCCTCTTTCACCTGGAGGCCCTCTCTCATCTTCCAGAGATAATAATGAGCAATCTCTTGCTCCCTCCTTTCCCCTTCAGGACAAATCACCCTTCTCATTCTCACGACCCTCCTAAAGGACAGATAACCCCATTTTGCACCAGAGGAATCGATTTGACTATCTGAACTTGTATATCAAGATGGGCCCTCCTTCTCCGATCCCTCGCCCTCTGAGCTTCCCTATTCCTCCAAACATAGTCGGGATGAGTAGCCCGATAGTGCTTAAGATAACCTGGATGCTTAAGAAGCCAAACCCTAAGCCTCTCATAATCATTTCGAAAATAATCAGGATTCCTCTTTCTCCAGTTTGCATTACTCTCCCTCCTCAGCGCCCTCTGACATAAAAGATCACCACAGGTCTTCCCTCTTCCCTTCAGCCTTGGATCATTGGGAAGATACCTCTGACAATAGGGACATCGTCTCTCTCCCATCTCCATCTTCCTTCGGCATTGGAATAATCCCAATCATAACAAGCCAAAGGAAGAAAAAGATCAAAAGGAATAAAAAAAGAAAGGAATTAAAAAGGGAAGGAACCACCATTATTATTTCTGGATCCATTTTTATTATTACTTACAAGGGGGATATAGACTGTTTCCTCGTTGGTCCGACGGGGGCTTATCTATTCGATGTGAAGGGTCACAGGGGAGATATTCTTTACTGGGATGGTCAGTGGAGCCAGCTCAAAGTGGGAAGAAGGAGGAGGGTCTATGAGGGTGAGCATATAAAGGATCCTTCTTTGCAGCTCACGAGAGGGATCCTCGCGATAAAGAGATATCTTTCTCAGCATGGGATAAGTTTATGGATAGAGGGGGTCATTGTATTTACGGATCCCGGGGTGAGGTTATTTTGTGAGAGACCGTCAAAGGGGATAAGGATTATAAAGCCTGATGAGTTAGGTTCTCTTTTTAAAGATAGAAAGACCTCTCTTAAGAGGGAGACCATAGAGGCCATATCCAGCCTGATCCAGGAGGGATGGACTAAGAATATCTCTCCTGCCTGAGGGTTCTGAGAGGGAATCAGCCTATACCTTTCTATAAAGAAACCCCCAAAGAAATCCTCCCAAAGAGGACCCGATTCCGGGATCCTTTTTTATCAAGTGAGACCATTCAGCTAATAATTCTATAAAATCCCAGAGGATTGGGTCTGAAAATATATTCTCGCAAAGTAATACTATATTAGGAAGAAAAAAATGGGGAGCAATTCCCCATAAACCATTATGAAGGAGGTCTATGATGAAATCTTTGAAAGAAGGGGATCCGGGCAAAAGGTCAATGATGATGGATGAGCTTCTTTCCGATCTTATAAGGAGGTTTGACTATCTCGGCTCTGAGCAGAAGCTGGGGTTCATGAAAATGTGTGCTGAGAATTCCAGGGGGCAAAAAAAGCTGCTAAAGAAAATTCTTTCTATATGGCTAAAGGCGTCGTATCCGAGGGTTCCTTCGAAGAGCGATATATGGATGGAGACCCGTTTAAAGAATAATATGAAGTTAAAGCCCAAGGAATTAGCCATTCAGTGTGCGAATTATTTAAAGATCCCTAAAGAAATGATACCCTATCTTATAAAATTGGCTCAGAAGGTTAAGCAACGTTTGAGGATGCGGGAAAAAAGGCGTCCAGTCCTTAACTGAAGGAGAATACTGTTCTGCGAAACAACTTCACATGTGATCTTAACGATTCAAAAAAACAATAAATGGGACGGTCTAAAAGAAGGTGTAAGAGAGGCTGACCTGACGAATAAGGCTCAGTTTTCCCATCTTTCTTTTCTCTAACTTACTGGGAAGCACCCCGAAGTTGTAAAAGGTATAAATATCGATGGCCGTAAGGAAGAGCTTTACCACTCGGCCATTGCTTAGCTCTACATCGTAGTACCTTCCAATAGACCCCTCGGGGATCTCACAGGAGAGAAAGCCTGCCTCCCTGAAACTCTCGACGATTCTTCTGAGGGCCTCCCTCTTTTCCAGAACCCTCCATAGAGTCATATCCATGACTTTTTTCTTTAAAGCGAACTCTCTGGCCCATTGATAGATAGAGGGAGTAGGGCGAAAAATAGACCATAAAGTCATGGCTGAAAGCCTCCCACTTCCCTCGATATTGGACCTCATTGATATGAGGCATGATAAATTTACAAAACTCCTTGGGATCGAACCATTCCTCAAACCTTCTCGATCTGAAACCAAACATCCCCCCTGTGGCCTCCTCCTGTCTTGCCAGAGTGTCTGCCCTCTGAATATCCACATCGAAGAGGTCCTTGACTTGTTCATGATGTCTCCTTATCATCTCGAGGGTCGAAGAGAACCACCAGGGAAGCTCCCCGGAGAAAGAAAACAACTTCTCAATCATTCGGGCCCCAAGCTCCCCATGGTCATCAATCCCCTCTTTCCCCTTCTCAGCCCTCAAAGAAGGAAGCTTCCCCAGATCATGACCAAACGAGAGGACTAAGAGTTTGGGGATAAGAGAATTGGGACGTCTCTCCTCCTCGATAATAAGCTTCAACATCTGCCTGGCTACATTCATACTATGTTCCAGGAGGGAGACTCTCCTCAGGGCCCTGTAGATCGCCATGGGATATCCCTCCCTCAGTCTGTCCGATTCCAGAACCGAAGGACAGTCTCCTTCCCGATCAAGAAGATAAAGGAGGGCCAAATACCCCTCCACAGCCGAAAAGATCTCAAGGATGCGCTGGTAAGGTTTAAAAAACTCCAAAATAAGCTCAGGAGTCTTAAAAACAAACAGGGGCCGCTCCTTCCGAAACACATAGATATAAGGATGGGTATGCTCAAAAACCAGCCCTTCAGACATTTCTTCCTCCTCAAGAGTCAGGTTTCAAAATCATAATCCTTAATAATGCGTCAATATTGAAATCAAATTTATGGCAAATATAGTATTTTCAAGGTTAGAAGGCTATAATG
>ENA-ORXB01003519-ORXB01003519.1-sediment-metagenome-genome-assembly--contig:-NODE-3519-length-10690-cov-3.458212_pt1 | contig 10690 bp, 18 predicted proteins | sample MGYA00237863_ERZ511475 | MGnify/ENA primary metagenome ERZ511475 (study PRJEB26305, sample SAMN06343858) | sediment metagenome | isolation source: hot spring sediment | place: Canada: British Columbia...
GTATCCACAATCTGGCTGACTGCCGGACGGCTGATGCGCTTCTTTTTTGCCAGTTCACTCACCGAAGTGCCTCCCTGGCGGATATGGCGCAGGATGTGAAACTGTTCGACAGTCACATCGAACTCTTCGGAAGCAATGGCGTGCAGGTGAGCATGAACCTCGCGCCATAAGGGTGGCACCGTTTCCCAAAAGACATCCACCAGTTTTTGCCGGGCGGAGTTGATTTCACTTGAGGTCATCTTGTTTCCTCTTTCATCCCTCAGAATGTTTCCGGTCAATGTTCAAGAAGTTGCTTCCCGCCAGTTTGAAGCAGGCCAGGGCTGAATATTCGTCATAGAGCAAAATGATTAAGTAGCCTAATCGTTAAGTGATGAAACAATTATATCAAAAAATCATTGCTTTCCTTCTAACCGGATGCCTCAAGAGGATTTTTCCGTCAGGATCAGCGAAAATGGATCAATTTCACCCAACCGGCAAGGGAAATCTGCCTCGTCCGAAACCCTGGCTTCAATTCGAGAGAAGAAAACAGGCACCACCTGGTTTAAGTTTAAGCAATCAACCTTGCTTTGATGAGATCATCGGGGTGTCGCTACGTTAACTTTGCGGTTGAGGGTAAGTCACTTCACAATTCGGACAGTTGCAGGGAACAATTGGCTGGAAAGGCGTTGCAGGTGCAGTCTGGGTCAACTGGCGCATGGCGTCGATCACGCGATAGATTTCTGGTTGCGTGACGCGATAATAAATGTTCAATCCATCCCGACGCACTTCGACCACACCGGCCGAGCGCAGGACCATCAACTGCTGGGAGATATAAGCCTGGCGCAAGCCAAACACCGCTTCCATGTGGCAGACACAATGTTCCCCATCCCGTAACAGGTCCAGAATTGCCAGGCGCAACGGGTGCATCAACACCTTATAGTAGCGGGTTTCCTCTTCATAAGAGTCGAAATTAATGTCATTCATCGGTTTGAATATATTGTATCCCGGCTCTGCCTTGCGTCAAGAGGAAGCTCGAACATCAGCAAAAAACAGCTTCCACCAGGCAGAGACAAATTTCAGCTCCTTATCGACCAAAAACTGTTTCAGAAAACGAACTTATTGAACATGCCTGACCCTACATAGAACAGACGAATTGCTCTTTGGTTGATCTCTGCCAGGAGTTCAACCTCCATGCTCATTTCTCGATCTCCCGAATCAAATCAAGCTGCGAAATAATCCTCCCTATGCGTTTGAGCCCGTTAATCAAACGCAGGTTGAACAGGACTTGCGAGAGGTAGCCCTTGTTTCCGAACAACCGACCAAACGGGCGCTGACTGGTCAGGCCGGGACGGGCTGACGACCAGCGACATTGCCTTGCACTTTCGCCAAGCTGAACGTTTCACCCGTATCGCCGACCACCGGGTGCAGCTTGAAGTCGAAGAACCAGCTCATCGCACGCTTGCCCTGCGCAGCGAAGGCGGCAAATACCTCGTGCTGGTGGCTGAGTCGGTTGCCGCACACGGCCAGGGTAGTGGAGTCAATGAATGAGATACCGCTGCTCTTTGCCAGATGAGAGAGGTGATGACGGTACGCTTCAGCGCCGCAACTGAGGTGCCGCTAGTTCTACTGCACTAGAGGCAGGAACGACGAATAAAACGGATCGATATAGTTGATGCGAATTCCACAAATCTGCAGAGCGCTCGATGTATTGCCTGCCCAGTCATAGTTCAGGGAGTAAATATTGGCGCTATTGTCGATTGTATGGGTAATCTCAGAGCTGCTGGCGCTACCTGCACCAGTACTACCTGTTGACGTCACCGAGACAATGTCCTCAGATGATACTCCAGGCTGATAAGCCGTCAGCCAGACAGTTAGATTGGCGGTCGTCGATGTATCTATATAGAAGATTTCCATCGATTTCACAATCGAGCCATCGGGTAGAATGACAGGAAACTGCAGACGAATATCGCCACCTGAATTGGTGACAACCATGCAGCCGTAACCGCCATAGACGAACTGCGTTCCCGACGATCGTGGTTGTAAATGAGATCCCAGAATCGCCCAATGGCTCAGTCCGATCTGACTCGCCGCAGTGGCCTGAGTTACAGGTGCGACTTGCACCTCCGAAGCCTCCCAACCCTCGCCATTGCCTTGATCAATGGGCGCGTTCGCATCGGTGGGTTGCGTGGAACTTCCAGTGGATACACTCGCAGTTGGCTGAACTGGCCCTTCACCGGTTTCCATGGACGTATCCTGAGCGCTTACAAATCCACCCGATATGACCAGAAGCAACAGGACTGCCAGCATCAGTGCGAGCGTAACCAGAGATTTGATGAGAAATGATTGTTTGAACATGATACTCTCCTTGTCTAGTCAACAACACTTAAATAAGAGAGATTACATCATATTTATCTGATATAGTCAAGTCAATCTGTTTTATGCCCGACCCATCCGCTCCAAAGGCTGGGCATCTTCTCGACCGGCTTCGCGATCCTATTCATATCATGCAGTCTTCTTACACCATAAAAACCTGTATCAGGCGCTATATTCTTCTATCACAACAAACGCACCCCCTCGATTTGAATACCCCCGAAATCCAGGCTCCTGCTTGTCTACCTCACTGCATGACGGCTGGTGCATCATCCACACGCAGAGCGGGTTGGCTGGGTGCACAGGTTAGTCAGCGTTATATTCCTGAAGAGGCCTGTTCTTTTTCAACCATAACAGTCCGATAATTGCCGCGATGAGCACTACCGTTCTTATCAAACTTGCTTCCATGCCGAATTCACCACCGCTTAGCCAATGAGCACCCAGGGTCTTTGATACAAACAGGGTTGTGCCATCCAACTCCATACTGCTAACCGAAATGCCAGAGTTCGGTAAGCCGGCAATGAAAAATTGGGCGAAATTCCAACCGGCATGCCAGCCAATCGGTACCCAAAGCGAGCGCAGCCACACGAGACTCAATGCATACGTCGTAGCCGAGAGCATTATGTTGATCGCTCCCAAAGGTTCAGCATTTGGATTGAGTAGATGCATCCCACCGAACAAAAGCGAAGTGACCACGATTGCAGGCACCACACCCCAACCACGTTTGACATTTTGAAACCAATAGCCGCGATTCAGAGCTTCCTCGACAATGGGGCCAAGAATGGAGGAGGCAAACAACCATCCCACGGCCATCAGAACCGTTCTGGGTGGTACACTTGCCAAACCCCAGCCAGGCTCGACCGCACCAATGATGATCATGCCGCCAAAGACCAGTAATACTTCTACCAGACCAGCAACAAGACCTCCCGCCAGGAACTTCCACTGCCTTCGCGAGAAAATCCACCACATATCCTTGAGCCGTTTGCGTTCAAGCCAGCGCCACGCCAGCAACACGAGCAATAGATTTACACTAAACAAGATGATCAAGCCGATAATTTTTCCATCTGGAGAGATGGTGCTGAGCGTTTTTCCATGAAAGTCAATATCCAGCCAATGGAGGGTGTCTACCAGGAGCGCCAGGATGAGCCAACCGACAATATTGCCCACAAGGCCCATCATGAGGATGATCTGCAGAATCAGGACTCGCACAATCGGCCATACCCGGTCGGATAAAAATGTTTTTCCTGATGCCATTTTGTGTACTCCTCAAACGAAATGTGTCATTTTCAGACATCGATCACATTTAAGCAGGCTAACGCTCGATTTCAGCCGGGCCGCGAAGCGCAGCGTAGAAACGTCGGCTGCAACATTTATCCAACGATGTGGGTTACCTGCGGGTGAGTGGGACAAGAGCACACCATTTTACTGGAACCAGCTTGAAGCCGCGTAAACTGCTTGAAAACGCGCAGACTCCCACCCGTCGGGTACACGCTGTGTTGGGCGGCTTTGAGCCGTTGAGTTTTTAAGGCTTTACTTCTCATTTTGATGGTGGCGTTGGGGCAGACATGTTAGTGTCGATCTGATTCTGTGATTGGTATAGCTGAAACCCTTTTTCTGTTTGTGAACCTGAGTAAACCAAAATTATTTCACCATTTACTCGAATTGTCATTGAATCGATCCGCCATGCACTACCTTTTTCACTCTGAGTTCCAAATATGCTAACAATGCCTCGTGTTTTCGGGCCAATTATGGGTGTGTCCATGGATACAGTACTGCCATCATAAATGTATTTCCTTGTAGTCCCAAGAACAAAGATGCCGCCCTTGATTGGTGAACCAAAAATGGTAACGACTTCTGGATCGCTCGTAATAATTTCCATTGCTAGAGTATAAACCGGGTGAAACCTGAGGGTATTGAAACCGAATAAGATGATGACAAAACAGATGACGATGATTGCGATGATGCTGACCAGGATAAGAAATATTATTTTTTTCATTTGGAAACCTCCAGATAGCGGTAAACGGCCGTCCAATGCCGCGGATCACCTGTGGCGCCGGCGTGCGAATACACACGCGGGGCCACGGCCGAGCTTGAAAGAGCAAGGACAGGAGGTACCTGTCGGTTCCTCCGCTGGTTTGACGGCTCTTCATTTGGCTGTTCGGGGCGGGTACAGGCCATACGCACCGGACCAGCGGTTAGCCACTGCCAGGAATGCCTCGTAGCCATTCTCCCTGATGTAGTCTGGCGCCTGCTTGTACTCGCGGTACTTGTATCCAGCCCTGGCATAGAACGCACCCAGGGTCTGGCAGACCGAGTAGTGCGGGCAGTCCGCACACGTTGCAAGCTGTCTCGCAAGACAGCACAGCTTGATCTTGCATCGCGTTTTCGCTATGTCCCTTTCGCCAGTGTCATAGCCGATCTTGCATCCCTTGCAGGCCACGATATAGGCAGGACAGTTCCTGCAGTAGGCGCCGCAGCAGCCAAGTTCCTTCACAGACATCGGAGGCGCTCCCAAAACCAACTGAGACCCGTGTCAACGAGGCGACACATGCCCATCATGTCCGTTGAACGGTTGGTTTCAGCCGCGTTACGAAGCGCAGCAGAGCAACGTCGGCTGCAATCCGTTGTCAGGCGAACACGAGGGCTGAACACGCTGGGGGCTGGTCCGCTATGACATCGCCATTCAGGACCAGCCTGCTCCCGTTGCGGCATAGCTTTCGCAGACTATCACCTTCCTTCCTTGGCAAATGCTTTGACGACCATTAGCGCCTCTAGTAGCTTGACCCTTGGCTGGACAGAGCGAACGTATGACGCCGCGTCATTGATCTTGCCAGCCCGGATCAGATCCCACAGGCGGGTATCATCATAAAGATCCTTCAGCAACTCGATGTTGACATTCGTGTCAACGCTTACCTTGTGGAGAAATTCCTGCACCTCCATGGTTCACCTCCAAGAAAAGTGTGGCATCGTGTGCCCAATTCTGCGCCGAGGACAGTACTCGTGTGCCGGGGAGCATCCCTCCAACTGCCAGCCATCGCGCGTGGAATGGCATTGAGAGAATGCAGCTCCACACAACGGTCATGGCTGTAACCTCGCGCTACTCCTTATTTTTACAAAGCCCCCTGACTAATGATTTAATGGACATAAACCTGATAACCGCTTATGTCTTGAAATTGTCACAAATAGCATCATAATCATGTACCTATCCACTAAACAATCGGAATAGGATTTTTATAGTAACCGTAACTGAGGTCCCGATAAAAGTCAAGTACCTATGGCCTAAAAACTTCTCGACCAGCCTCGTGAGACCCTCCGTCTCAAACGCTCCTCCTACTTCATCGAAGAAGGTTATGTAGATTGGGAACGCCGTTTTATCCCCTTCAGCAACAAACGCCACCCCATCGAAACGGATGCCTTTGAAAGAAGCGCTTTCTTTTTCTACTTCGTTCAGGAAGGGTATGTCTATAGATTCATCCAATAGTGATAGCTCACCTGCGCGGCGGCTGGGGCGATGGGCTTCCACTGAGAGAACACGACGGCAGGCTCAGCCCACTTTACAACCGCTCATGATAGCCGCGTCAGGTGCAGCCGCAGGTTGGGCAGCAGCCATGGCATCACTTACCAAATGCCAGGAATCAGACGGTAGCGCACTTCCTGCATGTAGTCGGGGTAGCCTTCCAACTCGGCTCGAAGTATGTGATCCTCAAAGGATGTCCTGACGATCACGAGAAGCACCGCAACGATGCCCGGGATCAGCGCCCACAACGAGCCCAACAGAAAGGGTGTGCCCAGAGACTGGAGCAAGAACCCCATGTAGCCAGGATGCCGCACAAAGCGATAGGGGCCAGTACGGCATACCGTGTGACCGCGATCGCTCTGGATACGCACAGCTGTGGAGAAGTACGCGTTGGCAATCATAGCCCATCCCGCGAGTGCCAGCCCCAGCGCCAATACGATCGCGCCTGCGATATGCCAGGCGACGCCCAGTGGTCCAGACCAGTGATACTGCTCATCCAGGCCCGCTACAAGTGGAAGCGCAAGGTACAGGGCCAGGCCCCATAGGCTGCTCACGATCCTGTCCCAGTTCTTCATCTGTCCGAATCCGCGACCACGTTCGGCGATGGTGCCCGGGTTGGTGCGGAGCATGAAGACACCATGGACTGCCATACTGGCAAGGCAGATGCCCAGGTAGACCCAGGCCCATAGCCAGTTGAATCGGCCGGCTGCGAGGAAGAGAAGAGCTGCATTGAAGGCAAGGACGATGACAATGGTCGCGAGCCTGATGAGGATGCCCGCCACAAGGTTTGGATGACTTTCAGGTTGTGGAACTGCTGATGATGTGCTCATACGCCCTCCCAATTCAGGACGACTGGCTGCCGCCCAACGGCTGGTACGTCAGCCGCCGCGGAGCGAGGGAGCGTAGCGACCGAGCGGAGCAGTCGGCTGCACGCGCGTGTTGGGCGCTTTACTTCTTCAAGAGGCGCTTGGTCTGAGCGCGCATTTCTACGAGTTGCTGGACATCACTTAAGTCTTCTTCTGTTTCAACGGGAATGAATAACCATCGTCCTTCTGGATATGGATTGGCGCGAGTAATGGCTTGCTGCACATTCTTGCTCATTTCCATCGCGAGGGCATTCTCAATGGCGTCCGAACTCAGAATGACCTGAGCGATGAAGCCGCCTTGTGTGGGAAAGAGTGAAACAAGAAGCTCGCCCTTGACGCGAAATCTTACTGCCCAGCCATAGTTTTTCCCGTATAGGAACTTGAAATCTTCCCGAACAGAGTACCGTTCCCGAATAGCGCGAATGAGGTCCTGCCACAATGGGAGCTTGGTGCCTACTGCATCGCGAACCTGAGCTTCTGTTGGCTGATTGCCTTTGTCGGTGAAAAGGCCTATGCTCATAGTCGTGTTATCCTTCTGTTTGTGCCAGGAGAATGCTTTGTCATATTGACCTTGCCCAACTATTGTTTGGATTGACATTCTCCTTATAACCGCTTATACCTCGCAATTGTCAAATAATTCATCTAAACCACAGGAATATATTTGTTTTATAACCCAAATCTCACCCAAAAGTCAATTCCCAAAATGTCCAGAAAATCCTGGAACAACTGCGTGAAATGCTGCGCCTTTCTCGTCCACCTCCCTGCCTGACAGCTGGTGCATCATCCACGCGCGCAACAGGTTGGCTGGAGGCGCAGATTAGTCAGCGCCGTACCTATAAACCTCACGACGACGTCTGACGAAACGCACAATAATCTTCTGTACACGCTGTGCGACGGACTTATCCAAACGCGCCAGATCGGCTTCCGCTTCAGGGGTAAAGTCCACCTGGAACATCATGTTACCAGGTCAACCCGAGTTTCGCGGCAACTTCTTGTGCAGATATGGTCTTGCTTTCTGTTGCATCTGTAACTAAAGCGCGCTGGAGTTCGAGCCTGAACTCGTCATTTAACTCCAAACCTTCATCAGGATCGCCAAACATCTCCAGGAAGGTTTGGATAACAACTTTGCGGATGAGCTTCTTCAACTCGTCAACGGTCAAATTCGAAACTGTGGCATGAGTCATAATCCACTTCTCATAACTGCCTTTATCATACATTGAACCCAAACCAGAGTCAAGCACCGACGAGTCGCTCAAACGGACAGGCTGAATTTACAAGCCCCTTCCACTTTGACAGGCTGAATGCATGTTCCACTTCAACAGGCTGAATGCATGTTCTACATCACCTCTTGAAGGTGGATTATTACCTGCAAGGCAGTGAACCTTTTATGCGACGTTCAGGGAGTACAAAGAAAAACGCACCCAAAGGCAAAGGGTGCGCTGGCTGGGGAAACAAAGGCGACGACGGGATTTGAACCCGTGATCAGGGTTTTGCAGACCCTTGCCTTACCACTTGGCCACGTCGCCATGCTGACAAAAAGAGCGGGCGATGGGACTCGAACCCACGACCTTCTCCTTGGCAAGGAGACGTTCTACCAACTGAACCACGCCCGCATCTTCGACCTCCAGGGCCGACAATGCCGAGAGCCAGAATCGAACTGGCGACACCATGATTTTCAGTCATGTGCTCTACCAACTGAGCTATCTCGGCCGACCAGTATCTGTGTTCTTGCACCTATATTTTACCCATGCTTTTGGGGATTGTCTAGGGTATTTTTTCCAAACCATCCCGCTTTCAAATGATGTATAATCCACCCAACGGAGAAATCTGCATGGAAATCGTCTGGTTTGGTTTATCTTGTTTCCGCCTGACCGAGCGCGGCATGGCAAGCGTCGTCACCGACCCCTATGACCATCAGGTAGTCGGCTACGAACCTTTGAAGCTCAAAGCCGATATCGTCACCATCAGCCACGAAGCGCCAGGTCACGCCAATTTCAACGCCGTCAAAGGGCGCTCCCACGTTTTACGCGGGCCGGGTGAATATGAAATCGGCGGCGTATTCATCACCGGCGTTCAAACGAATGGACAGGGAAAACGCGATCCGAATGAACCTCGCAACACCCTCTACGTTTTTGATTATAATGGAGTCACGGTAGCGCACCTGGGCGATATCCGCCGCGTGCCCAGTCAAACGGAGGTAGAAGCGCTGGGGAATGTCAACATCGCCCTCGTACCGGTCGGAGGTGGAGGCGGTCTGAGCGCCGCCAAAGCTGCCGAGATCGTCAGCCTGCTTGAACCTGGCATCGTAATTCCCATGCACTATCACACGCCAGGTTGTCATCTAAAGCTGGCGCCTTTAAGTAAATTCTTGAAGGAAATGGGTATCAATGAGCTGGAGGAAACCGACTTGCTCAAAATCACTCCCTCTGCGATACCTGAAGAAACCAAAGTGATTGCCCTGAAGGTTCAACAGTCACAAAAAGGATAAAGGCATGGCGGTAAAACTCTTAATGACCTGGGATATCCTTCCCGCAAAAGAGCAAGAATATTTCGAGTTCATGGTACGTGAATTCATCCCCAGCATCGAAAAGCTCGGACTCGAACCATCCGATGCCTGGTTTACCGTCTATGGTGACCAGCCCCAGATCATGGCTGCCATCCGCAGTTCCACCCTCAGCCGTTTACAACAGGTACTCAACTCCACCGATTGGCAACGCCTGACAGAACAACTGTTGGACTACGTTGAAGAACTCAAATTAAAAGTCGTGGAGGATCGACCGGGTTTCCAACTATAGAAACCCAAGCGATCATGGATTCACCGATTGCCCTTGCAATCCTCGACTGGTATGCCAAAAACGCCCGCTCCCTACCCTGGCGCGGGCGTTCTTCCCCTTATGCTGTTTGGGTCTCCGAAATCATGCTCCAGCAAACCCGGGTGGAAACCGTCATCCCATACTATGAGCGCTGGATGGAACGCTTCCCCGATCCGTTGAGCCTGGCAAATGCTTCCGAAGAGGAAGTTCTGCGCTACTGGGAAGGCTTGGGATACTATGCCCGCGCCAGAAATTTGCATCGCGCCGCGCGGTTGCTTCAGCAGCAATATCAAGGCGCTCTGCCTCAGGACCTGAAAACCCTGCGCAGGCTGCCGGGCATCGGTAATTACACCGCTGCAGCAATTGCTTCCATGGCTTTCGGGCAGGACGAACCTACATTAGACGGCAACATCCGCCGCGTTCTGGCAAGGTTAACTGCCCATCGCATGCCCCTGCGCACCTCGCAGAGCGACCGGGAACTGCTGCAATTTGCTCGGGCTCATCTCCCTTCTGGCAGGGCTGGCGCGTTCAATCAGGCGCTCATGGACCTCGGCGCAATGATTTGCACCCCTCGTCAACCTCGCTGTGATCTCTGTCCGCTCGCCGCTCACTGTCAGGCTTTCCAATCCGGGCTTCAATCCGAAATCCCTGTAAACACAGCCAAAGAACTCATCCCCCACTACCTGGTCACTGCGGCAGTGATAGCCAAGAACGGCAAGTTTCTCATCACCCAACGCCCTCGCCAGGGCTTGCTGGGCGGAATGTGGGAATTTCCCGGCGGTAAATGTCAGGAGGGCGAGAGCCTGGAAGCCTGCCTGAAGCGCGAAATTCAGGAGGAGCTTGCCCTGGAGATTGAAGTCGGTCAATCCCTTGGGGTCTATCGTCACGCCTACACCCATTACCGCCTCACTCTGCATGCCTACCGCTGTAGGATTTGCGGTGGCAATCAACCCGTGCCGATGCAGGGTCAGGCATTTCAATGGGTAGAGCGGCAACAACTGCCTCTCTTTCCAATGGGCAAAATTGACCGCCAGATCGCTCGTCAACTCCTCCAGGAGGAAGTCGAACCATGATCCTGGTGGATGCCCATGAAGACCTGGCATGGAACATGCTGACATTTCAACGCGATTACAGCCGTTCTGCGG
>ENA-ORXB01003520-ORXB01003520.1-sediment-metagenome-genome-assembly--contig:-NODE-3520-length-10690-cov-3.332611_pt1 | contig 10690 bp, 10 predicted proteins | sample MGYA00237863_ERZ511475 | MGnify/ENA primary metagenome ERZ511475 (study PRJEB26305, sample SAMN06343858) | sediment metagenome | isolation source: hot spring sediment | place: Canada: British Columbia...
CGGCGGCGCCGACGGCCAGAGGCTTGCCTGCCAGCCCGCAGCCCTCCAGGCTGAACAGGCTGAAATGCGCCTTGAGCAGGCTTTCAGCGTGGTCGGCGGCGAAGACCCACTCTTCGAGCTCGGTGCGGAACCCCTCAAGCGGCGGCGCGCCGGCAGGCAACAGGATCTCCCGGGCGTTCAACGTCTCCAGCAGCGCCTGCGCCTCCGCCGCCTCGCCTTCGGTGGCGCGGAATTCGCCGGTCGACAGATCCACCCAGGCCAGGCCCGCTGAGCCGGCCTTTCGCAAGACGGCCGCCAGATAGTGGTTCTCGTGGGGCCGCAACAGATTGGCCTCCGTGGCCGTGCCCGGCGTGACGATTCGCGTCAGCTCCCGCCGGACCAGCTTCTTGGCAAAGCGCGCCTCCTCGACCTGGTCGCAAATGGCGACGCGATAGCCCTTCTGAATGAGCCGCGCCAGGTAGCTCTCGGCGGCGTGATAGGGCACGCCGCACATCGGAATCGGCTCGCCGCGCTCCTTGTTGCGCGAGGTGAGCGTGATCTCGAGTTCGCGGGCCGCCGTGACGGCGTCCTCGTAGAACAGCTCGTAGAAGTCGCCCAGACGAAAGAACAACAGGGCGTCGGGCACCTGTTGCTTGATGGCGTGATACTGCCGCATCAGCGGCGTCGAGGCGTCGGCCATCAGGCGTAGATGCCGCGCAGCTTCAGCGCGAACGCCACGCGATCCAGAGCCAGCATGTAGGCCGCGATGCGGTTGTCCACACCGTGGTGGTCCGCATAGCCGACCACATCGCGGAAGCTCTTCACCATGATCTCCTCCAGCCGCCCGTTGACAAGCTGTTCGTTCCAGTAGAAGCCTTGGCGGTTTTGCACCCACTCGAAATAGGAGACGGTCACCCCGCCCGCATTGGCCAGGATGTCCGGAATGACGAAGATTCGCTTGTCGGCCAGGATCCGGTCGGCGACGGCGGTGGTTGGACCGTTGGCGCCTTCGCAGATGATGCGAGCGCGAAGCTTGTGCGCATTGAGCGAGGTGATGACGTTCTCCTTGGCCGCCGGCACGAGCACGTGACAATCGAGAAAGAGCGCCTCCTCCCGCTCCATGTTCTCCGCCTCGGGAAAGTCGAGAATGGAGCCGGTCTCTTCGCGGTGCTTCATGAGGGCGTCGATGTCCAGGCCGTGCGGGTTGTAGACGGCGCCGTCAATTTCGATGACGGCGATCACCCGCATGCCGGCGCGCGACATCAGCCGCGCGGCCGTCCCCCCGACGTTACCGAAGCCCTGCACCACCACGGTGGTGTTCTCCACGTCCATGCCCAGCCGGCGGAGCGCCTCGAGCGTCACGATCAGGCAGCCGCGGCCGGTGGCCTCCTGGCGGCCGAGCGAGCCGCCCAGGTCGAGCGGCTTGCCGGTGACCACCGCCGTTTCCGTGTGCCGCTTGTGCATCGAGTAGGTGTCCATGATCCAGGCCATGATCTGCGCGTTCGTGTTGACGTCCGGCGCCGGAACGTCACTCTCCGGGCCGAGGAACTCGAGAATTTCGGCCGTGTAGCGCCGGGTGAGGCGTTCGAGCTCCCCCTCGGAGAGCACCGCCGGGTCGCAGATGACGCCGCCTTTGGCCCCGCCGAAGGGGATGTTGACCACGGCGCACTTCCAGGTCATCCACGCCGCCAGAGCGCGCACTTCGTCGAGCGTGACATCCGGCGCGTAACGCACGCCGCCCTTGCCCGGACCGCGCGCGATCGAGTGCTGGACGCGGAAGCCGGTGAAGACCTCCAGGCGCCCGTCATCCAACTGCACGGGCAAGTAGACCGTCAGCTCGCGGGTGGGACTGCGCAGAATCTTCTGCATGCCGTCGTCGAGCTTCAGCCGCGCGGCCGCCTCATCAAAGCGCGCTTCGGCCGCCAGCCACGGGTTGAGTTCGCGTTCCAGCGACTGGCTCTCTACGGCGATCATCGGCTAGCACCTCCGCCCTTATTATCCCATCGGCTTGCCGGACCCACCGCGGAAAGGAGCCGACCGGCTCGGATAGAATGCCTGCATGGAACGATTCTCGCGGCGAAACTTTTCACGACTCTGGGCGGCGTCGCTGGTGGGTTCGGCCGCCATCCGAGCCGGCGAGGCGATGCCCTTGCGCCGGCTGGGCAAGATCAACTTTCAAGCTGGGATCCTGGGGCTGGGCGCTCAGCGCATCGGCGAGCCCTCGGCCACGCAGGCCATCGCCGACCGCGTGGTGGGCGAGGCGCTGGAGGGCGGCCTCAACTACATCGACACCGCACCGACCTATGAGCTCTCCGAAGAGCGGCTGAGCAAGGCCTTGCGGGGCAAACGGGACAGGGTCTTCCTGGTGACCAAGGTCCAGACCCTGGCGCGCAGCGACACGCTCTCGCAGATCCGCCACAGCCTTCGGCGCCTGGGGACCGATTACGTCGATGCCGTCTTGATTCACAATGTCGGGCGCGACGACCGGTATCCCGAGCTCCGGTATGCCCTGCGGGACGAGGGCACGCTGGGCGGTCTGCGCGAGGCCAAGAAACAGGGCATGACCCGCTATATCGGCTGCACCTCCCACCTGCGGCCGGCTCGCGCCTTGACCGTCTTCGAGACGGGCGAAATCGACCTGTTCATGTGCACGCTGAACTTCGTCGAACGCCATATCTACAACTACGAGGAGAAAGTTCTGCCCGAGGCGCGCCGGCGCAACATCGCCATCATCGGCATGAAGGTTCTCGGCGGCCCGGTCTCCGGACCGGGCGCACGGCTGGGCTCGGCCGAGGACCGGCTTACTGCCCTTCGCTACGTCTGGAGCATCCCCGCCGTCGCCGTGGCCATCGTCGGCATGCGAACGCCGGAGGAGGTACGCGAGAATCTGGCCGCCGCACGCGCCTTCGAGCCGCTCGAGGGCGCTGAGCTCACCCGGCTGCTCGCCCGCGGCAAGGAGATGGCGGCGGCCTGGGGACCGCTCCGCGGGCCGGTGGCGTGAGCCGCGTCCCAGACCCGCCCGAAGCGCCGCCTCGTCAAGCCGAACGCAGCGCGGCTGCTTGTCGTTTCGGCGCGGCGTGCTATGCTTGCCGGCGAAGGTGCGAGCATGTGTGCGAGGTTTCTTCTGCTAACCGCTCTCTGCCTGCCTTTGACTCAGGCGGCCGACTCGGTCGTGCGCATCCACAGGCCGATGGCGCCGCCCTCCTGGGCGCTCATGGAACGGGCTCTGCTAGAGGAAAACACCCGCCTGATGAGGGCGTTCATCGCCAAGTACGTCAACCCCGTCACCGGCTATCTCGAAGCGGTAGAGCACTGGGGCGGCGCTGACGGTCCCGACGACGCCATGGAGAACTTCTACAACTGGCCGCTGGTCTACGTCCTGGGCGGCCCGCGCGAGAGCCTCGAGCTGTTCCGGCTGGTCTGGGAGGGGCATCTGCGACAGTACTCGGCGCTCAAAATGTTCCACCGCGAGTTCATCACCTCCTTTGACTGGGAGCACAACGGCGAGGGCTACGCCCCGTTCTTCCTGCTGCCGCTGGCCGATCCGGAGGACGCGCGCACCCGGGAGCGGATGGTGCGTTTCGCCAATCTCTATACCGGGCGCGATCCCTCGGTCGACAACTACGACCCGAAGCACAAGATCATCCGCAGCATCCTGAACGGCAGTCGCGGTGCGAAACTCGAGGCGACGCCCGAGTACTGGGGAGACCGCCACGACCGGGATTACTTCCGCCGGTCCGGCGACTGGACGCGCGTCGCCGGCGACGTCCCGATGAACCTCGTCGCCACCTCGCTCGTCGCCAACGCGTTCCTGCTCACCGGCGACGAGCATTACCGCGACTGGGTGCGCGAATACGCGGGCGCCTGGCGCGACCGTGCGGCGGCCAATGGCGGGTGGGTGCCGTCGATTGTGGGACTGAACGGCGTCGTCGGCGAGGGCTGGGACGGCAAATGGTACGGCGGCTTGATGGGCTGGAACTGGACCTTCGGCGGCTGGGGCATCCTCGGCCGCGGCGTGCGCGTCGGGTTCAAGAACGCGGCTCTCGTCGACCTTGCCGGCTCGGTCGAGACGTTGCGCGAGCAGGCGCGGCGGCTGCTCGAGGCGCGGGAGCGGACCGAGCAGGGGCTTGTGTTCCGCCTGAAATACGGCGATCAAGGGCCCCATGCCCCGATCCGCCTCGACGCGGACTCCGAGGTCGAGGGACTCTTTGCCGACATTTATTTCTTCAGCCTTGCACGCAGCGACTTGGACGCCTTTTACGAAGTCGCCCTGCCGGCGCCCGCGGCGCGCCGCGCTGAGCCGGTCTGGCGCTATGAGTACGAAGCCGGGCGCTTCGAGGGCGGCAACGAGATCGCCTGGGTGGATTTTCTCAAGGGCCGGGATCCGGCCTACCCCGAGCGCGCTCTCTGGGATGCCTTTCGGAGAATCCGGCTCCATGTCGAGGCGATCGCGCGCGACCCATCGACGCCGGACACCCGCCTGGCCGATACGCCCCATCAGATCCGCGCCTCGAAAGACGCGCCGCTCGGGGCGATCGGCGCCGTCACCGGCGCTCTCGTCAATCTCAGCCTCGGAGGATTTCAGCCGCTTTGGTGCGGTGGGCTGCTTCACAGCGAACTGCGGTATTTCGACCCTGTGCGCCGCCGGCCCGGCCTGCCGGAGGACGTGGCGGCGCTGGTGACGGCGATCGAGCCGGAGCTGGTCAAGGTGGTTCTGGTAAACCTCGACCAGACCGCGCCGCGGGAACTGGTCGTGCAGACCGGCGCTTACGGGGAACATCTCTGCGAGCGCGTCCAGCTCGGCGGCGCCTCGATCGCCGTGGGCCGCCACTGGTTCCCTGTGCGGCTCGAGCCGGGGGCCGGCGACGAACTCACCATCTACCGGCGGCGCTTCGCCCGCACGCCGTCCGCCCGGCTCCCCTGGCAGACCGGCCCGTAAACAGGGCCGCTACGGGTGCGAGAACTCGTGCGCGCGCGGGATCAGGTGGAAGTAGACGTGGTCGGGAATCTCCGAGTGCCAGGCCCCGATCCAACGGGCGCAACCGACCACGGCGAGCCAGGGATCTTCGGAGCCGCCACCATCGATGCGTGAAGCGACGCAGCGGCTCGCACTCACGCGCCTATGGTCGACTGCGTCGCCCCGCATCCCCGCCACGCCTCCGACCCGTAGCCCGGGTAAGAGCGCCTGTCGTGCTTGGGTTGTGGTACCGTATACGATACCATTAAATCGTGGCCAGCACCGCCAAGATTCTCCGCCGAATGCGTGCTAATCCGCGGGACTGGCGGATCGAGGATCCGAAAATGGTCGCGGACAAGTTCTCCATCCAGTACCGGCAACACGGCACCAGCCATGTGGTTTTCCGTCATCCGACGGCTGGATTGCTCACTGTTCCCGCCGCCCGCCCGATCAAACCAGTCTATATCCGGCGATTCTTAGCACTCTTGGACAGGGTGGAAGGCAAACAATGAGGGAAAAACTGCCACTAGAAAAATATCCGTTCTTGATTCGTCCGCTCTCTAAAGAAGAAGGCGGCGGATATTTGATCGAGTTCCCGGATCTGCCGGGCGTGCTCTCCGACGGCGAGACGCCGGAGGAGGCGATCCGCAACGGCCGGGATGCGCTGAAAGCAGCCCTGCTCACGATGAAAGAGTTCGGCGACCCCGTTCCCAAACCCGGAGTGATCAGCTCGGTGAGCGGGCAATGGCGGCAACGCGTGCCGCGGACGCTACACGCCCGGTTGGTGGAACGTGCCAGGCAGGAGGGCGTCAGCCTGAACACACTGGTTACCGCCATGATTGCGGAGGGTTTGGGGAAGAGAGAAGCACGCCGACGCCGTTCCTAGCTGCGACACGGCTACCGGTATGACGCGGCGCGGCTACGCCGCAACCCAGCGCCTCTCAGCCAGCTTCATCTGCCGCGCCGTCGGTTACGGGTGCGAGAACTCGTGCGCGCGCGGGATCAAGTGGAAGTAGACCGAATCGGGAATCTCCGAGTGCCAGGCCCCGATCCAGCGGGCGTAGCCGACCACGGCGAGGAAAACGACGCCGATGCCGATGGCCATCGCCCAGGCGGGCAGACGGCGGCGCCCGGCCAACGTCATCTCGAGCGCCCCGGCCGCCGGACAGGCACTGACGCACTCATAGCAGCCGACGCACTCTGGCGAGCGAACCGTCTTCAGCCGGTCCACCGGCAGCCAGGAGGGGCAGGCCTGGGCGCACTTGGCGCAGTCGAGACAGAGATCCGGAGAGCGCCGCACGCGAACGGGGCTGAGGCGAGCCAACAACCCCAGCAGGGCACCGTAGGGGCACAGGTAGCGGCACCAGAAGTTCTGCACGAAGATAGAAGCCAGCGCAAGCGCCCCTAGCACCACCGCTGCCGTCACGCTCAGATAGCGGAAGAAATTGAGCATCTTTACGTCGGCGATCAACCCGTAGGGCCCGTCCAGGAAGGCGCGGATCGCCGATGCCGACATGCCGCCGATGGCGTACAGGAACAGGCCGAGCAGGATGTACTTGAGAGTTCGCACCGGGATGTCGGCCCAGCGCGGCAGGCGCCAGCTCTTGCCGAACGTGCTGCGGCCGACCCGCCACAGAGCCTCGGAGATCGTGCCGATCGGGCAAAGCCAACTACAGAATGATTTCCGAAACACCAGCGAAATCGCCAGGAACGCAATGAGCAGGAACAGGCCCGCAGCGTGGTGCGAGGGTAGCTCGCCGGTGACGAGCAGAGCCTTGAGATTCATCAACGAGGCGATGGGCAGCCAGCCTTCCACCCCCGGCGGGCGCGCAATCTTCCACCCCAAACCGCCCAACTCGTAATAACGAACAAACAGGTAGAATTCGGCGCCGATCCAGACGTTCAGGAGAAGAAACGCCACCTGGACGCGGCGGCGAATCCCTTGAGAGCCGTCGGCTGTCCGCCGTAGGCGAAGTTTCCTCTTCCGATGCGGTCGCGGCGGCGCCTCCGGTGGCGCAAGGGTCGAGCACATCCTGATTTGACGCTAACCGGGGAACGTTGCCGGGCTCAGTGACTGCGGTCACCGCCTCGGCCGCGCGGCCAGCATCGCTTGGTAGGCGGCAAACAGCTCCCGCCGGGCGCTCTCGGCGAGCGGTGGCGGCGCATCGAGCTCTTTGGCCGAACGGCACAGCTCGATCGTCTTGCGCAGGCTCTCGACGAAGGAGACGCACGGCGGGCAGTCGGCGATGTGCCGGTCGATGTCGCGGCAGAGCTCGTCCGGCAGCTCCCGGTCCAAGTAGTCCGACAGCAGGGCGAAGATCGCTTTACAGTCCGAAGGATTCATTGGGCCCGTTCCTCCCCGCGCAAATACCGGTCCAGACTCTGGCGCACGGCCAGGCGGGCGCGGTGCAGCCTAGTCTTGACGGCGTCCTCGGAAACATCGAGGACTCCGGCCGTCTCCTCGGTCGAAAGCTCCTCGACGTCCCGGAGCAGGATGACCGCCCGGTAGATTTCGGGCAACTCCTCGATGGCTTTGCGAAGCATGGCGCCGAGCTGGGAGTTGATCGCCAGCTCCTCGGGGACGGCCGACCAGTCGGCGATCTCCAGCCGTCTTACGTTTCCGTCATCGGAGAAGCGCGGCATCAGTTCGTCGAGCGAGAGCTCCTCGGCGGGCGCGAAGGCGCTCTTGCGCCGGCGCATGAAGCAGGCGTTGCGCGCGATGCGGAACACCCAGGCCTTCAGGTGCGCCGGTTCGCGAAGCTGGCCGACCTTTTCAAACACTTTGAGCAACGTCTCCTGGGCGACCTCCTCGGCGTCCTCGCGCTGGCCGCACACGAGCAGGGTGTACTGGAAGATCTTCTGCCGGTAGGTCTCGACGAAGCGCTCGAAAGCGCCCGGCTTGCCGGCCAGAAGCTCCTCGGCCAGACTCAAATCTCGCGCGCCGGCTGCCACGATTCGATGGTAACAGGAGCCGGCTTCCGGCAGATCGCCGCACATCGACAGGGATGCGCCGGCCGGCTTACTGGTGACGGGCGAGGCGGGCTGTCACCTTGCAGCCCCCGGCTGAATCATGTGAGATAGCGTACGAGTGGCATCCGAATGAGATACATCCGGTGGTGGTTCGTTTGGCTATCTGCTCTGCCCGTCTCGGGCCAGGCTCCGTTGACCTTGCAGGATGCCGTCCGGACCGCGCTCAAGCAGCATCCCTCGATTCAAGCCACGGCCGCGCAGGTCGAGGCGGCCCAGGCGCGCATCGAGCAGGCCCGGAGCGGCTATCTGCCGAAGGTCAACTACCAGGAGTCCTTCGCCCGGAGCAACAATCCGGTCTTTGTCTTCTCCAGCCTTCTGACGCAGCGGCAGTTCACGATCGAGAACTTCGAGATCGGCAGGCTCAACCGGCCCGACTTCCTGAACAATTTCCAATCGCTCGTCTCCGTCGAGCAAACCGTGTTCGATGCCGGACAGACGCGCAGCCAGACCCGGGCGGCGGAGCTGGGTAAGAATGTCGCGGCTGAGCAGCAGCGCGCGGCCGAGATGAACACCATCGCTGGCGTCGCACGGGCCTATTACGGCGCGGTGCTGGCGGCCGAGTCCCTGAAGGTGGCCGAAGAGGCGGTGCGTTCGGCCGAAGCCGATCTGGAGCGGGCCGAGGCGATCCGGGCCGCCGGTATGGCTACCGACGCCGACGTGCTGTCTATCCGCGTGCACCTGGCGGCCATGCGCGAGCAGCGGATCCGCCGCAGCTATGAGCTCGATGTCGCCCGGGCGGCGCTGAACGAGGCGCTGGGGCTGCCATTGGATTTCCGGCACGAGCTGGCGACGCCGCTCGAGGCTCTGACGCCGCCCGCCGATGCGGTCGAAGAGTACGAGAAGCGCGCCGCGCGCCTGCGTCCGGAACTGCGCCAGGCGGAAAGCTACACCCGGTTAGCGGAAACGCGCGCCCAAGCGGCGCGCGCTGCCTACTGGCCGCAGGTGTCGCTGCGCGGCGCCTTCGAGGCCGACCGGCAGCGCTTCGTCGACCGCGGCGGCGCCAACTGGTTCTTCGGCGCCACCCTGCGCTGGAATCTATTCAACGGATGGGCCACCCAAGCCGGGATCGCCGAGGCGAGCCACGCGCTGCGCGGCGCCCGGGCCGAGCTCGAGCGTGCCGGCGCCGGGGTGCGCCTCCAGGTGCGCAAGGCACTGGCGGAGCTCAAGGCGGCCGACGAGCGCATCGGCGTGGCGGCGGCGGCCGTCACCCAGGCCGAGGAGAGCCTCCGCATCACCAAGAACCGTTACGAAGCCGGACTGGCTACGGTCACCGATCTGCTGCGCAACGAGACCGCGGCGCTCGAGGCCAAACTGCGCCACCTGGTCGCCGTCCACGATCAGCGGATCGCGGCCACAATGCTGGAGTTGGCCGCCGGGAGCCTGTCCGTGGATTCAGACGTTCTCAAGTAAGAGTGAACAGGGGAATGAGGAAAGCACGTCTTGTTGTTACCGCCGGCCTGATCAGCCTGGCGATCTCCTGCGGGCACGAGCCGCCGCCGGCGGTCGCCCCGGAGGCGGCGCCGCTTCGAGTGCGCACGCTCGTCGTCGAAGCTTCCGAATGGCCGGGAATCTATGAAGCGGTCGGCACAGTCCGCGCCCGGACGGCGGCCACGCTCTCGAGCAAACTCATGGGCTACGTGCAGGAGGTCAGGGTGGAAGCCGGCGACGCCGTCCGAGCCGGCCAGCTCCTCGTCCTGCTGGATTCGCGCGACCTGGACGCGGCACGGCGGCAGGCCGAAGCCGCCCTGAATGAGGCCAAGAGCGCCATCGCCGAGGCCGACAACGCCATTGCCGCCGCCAAGGCGCAACTGGAGCTGGCGCAGGTGACGTTCCGCCGGATGAAGGACCTCCACGCGAAGCGTTCGATCTCCGAGCAGGAGTTTGACGAGGCCGGCGCGAAGGTGCGCATGGCCGAGGCCAACCATCAGATGGCGCTCTCCCGGCGGCGCCAGCTCGAAGAGAAGATCGGGCAGGCCGGCGAGGCACTCCGCTCGGCCGAGATCATGCGCGGCTACACCGAGATCCGCGCGCCGTTCGACGGCGTCATCACCGAGAAGAAAGTGGACCCGGGCGCTCTGGCCGCACCCGGCGCGCCGTTGCTGGTCATCGAGCGCGCCGGGGCCTATCGGCTGGAGGCGCGGCTGGAGGAGTCCATGCTGCCTCACGTGCGCCCGACTCAGCAGGTCGAGGTCGAGCTCGAGGCCCTGGGCCGAACGCTTTCGGCGCGTGTCTCCGAGCTGGTCCCCGCCGTCGATCCGGCCTCCCGCGCCTTTTTGGTGAAGATCGATCTCCCCAATCTGCCCGCGTTCCGGTCCGGCCTGTTCGGGCGGGCGCGGTTCCGCACCGCGCCGCGGCGAGTGCTCGCCATCCCCGCCGAAGCGATCGTCCGTCGCGGCCAGGTGCAGTCGGTCTTCGTCGTCGAGGAGGGGCGCGCGCGCAGCCGGCTCATCAGCACCGGCGAGCGGCGAGCCTCCCTGGTGGAGGTGCTCACCGGACTCGCCCCGGCTGAAACGCTGATCGTGCCGGTGCCGCCGGGCCTGGCCGACGGCCGCAAGGTGGAGGTGGAGCGGTGACGGAGCCGCGCACGCTGGGCACCGCCGGCAGAGTCGCTCGCGCTTTCATCGACTCCAAGCTGACGCCCCTGATAATCATCGCCTCGCTCGCGGTCGGCTTGTTCGCGCTCTGGATGCTGCCCCGGGAGGAGGAGCCGCAGATCATCGTCCC
>ENA-ORXB01003522-ORXB01003522.1-sediment-metagenome-genome-assembly--contig:-NODE-3522-length-10674-cov-3.230537_pt1 | contig 10674 bp, 8 predicted proteins | sample MGYA00237863_ERZ511475 | MGnify/ENA primary metagenome ERZ511475 (study PRJEB26305, sample SAMN06343858) | sediment metagenome | isolation source: hot spring sediment | place: Canada: British Columbia...
TGCCAGAGCCTGTTGCGAGGCACTGAAAGTGCCGTGGCAATCTCCTGGCAATCTCAGGCTTCCCTAATTTTTGTCCCCAGACCCTATTTTTGACGGCGGTCGGCGGTCGTTTTTACTCTGGTCCCTGGTCCCTGGACCCTGCCTTTTGCCAGTCTCCCGACTGCGGTCTCCGGTCTGCTCCTGGGCCCGATAAATCGGGCAACTGCTTTTCACTGATTTAACTTCTTACCGCATCAAGCCGAAACTCCAATATAGTATATCAAAACAACAGACAAAAAGTTATTAAGCATATGCAACATAACCGACGGCCATAGCGAGTTGGTAATCTCAAACAGATACGCGAGAACAAAACCAAAAACTGCTATTGGGAAAAACAAAAAGAGATTAAAATGAAATAGCGCAAAAAGCAAGCCACTTGCCACAATCCCAACTGCCACCCCCCACCGCCGCCTAAAAACAGGATATATAAAACCTCTAAAGAATGCCTCCTCAACCAGAGGTGCAATTACAGCAACAATTATAATTGCTAAAAGTATGCCTAGAGCATTTTTCCCAAATATTTCAGGAATTCTTCTTAGAGCATCTTGAGTCTGCTCCAGACCAAATCTTTGAGCAATGGATGCATAAGCAGCCGTGATGATTTTAACGATAATAAACCAGGCTAAGACCAAACCAAGACTTCTTGAAAAATCAAAGGGCCGAAAACCTAAAGTCGACCAACTTGATCGTCTCCGCACAATAACAAAGTATCCTATTAACAAAAACAAAATAAAATACCCTATAAAAAGGGATATTACTGAGCCGCCTTTTGGCAAAATATTTGACAGCAGCCTAACCAGAACGAAAGAGCCGCCGGTTACTACCACAACAAATATAACCAAAGCGACCAATACATCGCTGATTGTCCAGGGGACTTCTTTGTCATTCACTAACTAACCTCTTGAATTCATCCTCAGATATGATTTTTACCCCCAACTCCTTTGCTTTATCATGCTTGCCGCCTGGGCTCTCACCCACCACAACGTAATCTGTTTTTTTACTAACGCTTGAGGATGCCCTACCCCCCATTGATTTAACGATATTTTCAGCTTCAGAGCGAGTTAACTGCGAAAGTGCCCCCGTAAAGACAAAGGTCAAGCCCTTAAGCTTACTTGTATTTGGACTTACCTCACCTTCCACCTTTTTCTCCTGCTCCATTTTAACTCCAGCATCAAGTAACTTCTTAATGACAGCCTGATTTCTCTTTTCACGGAAGAAGCTGTTTATGCTCTCTGCAATCCGTGGCCCAATCTCAGGGATTGCAACTAGCTTGTCAAAGGATGCACTAGCTAAATCATTTACCGACGTAAAATTATCAGCCAGAACTTCAGCAACATGGGCTCCAACATATCTTATTCCAAGGGCAAAGAGCAGTCTTGACAAGGGCCTTTCCTTAGATTTTTGTATAGCCAAGTATAAATTATCGGCGGCCTTGTCAGCAAAATGTTCTATCTCAAGCAGCTGATCCTTATTTAAATAATAAATATCGGCAACATCCTTGATCATTTTCTTATCCAAAAGCTGCCTTGCAACTGATTCACCAAGGCCCTCTATATCCATGGCTTGGCGGCTTGCAAAATGAATCACACGCTCGTAAATTACAGCTGGGCAGTTCATATTAACGCAACGCGCTACAGCCTCACCACGCGGCCGCACCACCTCTCCACCGCACGATGGGCACTTTTTGGGCATCTTAAAAGATTTTTCTTTTCCTGTTCGCTTGCTTATAACCGGTGCTACAATCTCCGGGATAACATCGCCAGCTTTTTGAACAATGACAATATCTCCTATTCTAATATCCTTTCGTTTTATCTCATCCTCATTGTGTAAAGTTGCCCTGCTTACTGTGGAGCCAGTAACTACTACTGGCTCAAGCACCGCGGTTGGTGTTATGGCTCCAGTCCGTCCTACATTTAACTCAATATCAATCAATTTTGTTGTCTTCTGTTCGGCAGGAAATTTATAAGCTATTGCCCACCGTGGAGCCTTGCTTGTTAAGCCAAGCTTTTTCTGCTGCTCGTAAGAGTTTACTTTAATCACAACTCCATCTATTTCAAAAGGAAGCAAGTGGCGTTTTTCCTGCCAGACTTCACAAAACTCGTACGCCTCATCAATTGACTTAACTTTTTTAATGTGATCGCTTACCTTCAACCCAGCTGCTTTTAGATATTGAAGTGATTGCCAGTGATCTGTAAACTCAACTCCCGTGACATAGCCAAGGCCATAAACAAAAATATCGAGGTTTCTTGTAGCTGTAACTTTTGGGTCAAGCTGGCGCAATGACCCAGCTGCAGCATTCCTTGGATTTGCAAACAGAGGCTGCCCAGACTCAGCCCGTTCTTTATTTATTTGTTCAAACTGCTTTTTTGAAAGATAAACTTCCCCACGAACTTCTAAGATGTCTGGTGCTGCTTCAAGAAAAAGTCTCAATGGGAGGGATTGAATGGTCCTTACATTTGCAGTTATATCTTCGCCAACCTCCCCATCACCCCTTGTAGCACCACTTACGTACATACCGTGCTCAAAGACAAGCGACACTGCAACACCATCGACTTTTAGCTCGCAGACAAGCTCTATCTGTTTTGTACCCAGCTCGCCACATATCCGATTAAAAAATGCAGTAAGTTCACTAAATGAAAATGCGTTGGCAAGACTAAGCATCTTTGCCCTATGCTCCACTGGCTTGAAAGCATCGGACGGTTCTCCGCCAACCCTTTGTGTTGGGGAGTCAGGGGTAATTAGTTCTGGATGCGCCGCTTCAATCTCGATTAGCTCCTGCATCAATTCATCATATTCAGCATCCGATATCTCCGGCGCATCAAGCACATAATATCGATAATTATGATAATTAAGCAAGCTCTTTAGCTCTTCAGCTCGCCTTATAACATCCTCGACTTGCTTTATTGAAATCCCTCCGGTTTGATCTTCTGCCCGTCTCCGGTTTATTATCCCTATTGGCCGACCCACACTCTAGACCAACGTTACATTGGCTGCTTTTTTAGCGGCGGTCTGCGGTCTGCGGTCACTTACTCAAATAACTCCGGCACGCTTACAATCTCATAGCCCCTGTTCTTTATCTCATCAATTAGTTCAGGCAAGATTTGCGCCGTCTGTGGACTTCCACAATGCATAAGAATTATTGCGCCATTGCTTAACCCTGCAATAACCCTGTTTTTAACTTGCTCAGGAGTCATGGTGGGCTTCCAATCCAAGGAGTCTATAGTCCAGTAGATAGACCGGTATCCCTGCTCAGCCACAATACGTAGCACCCTCTTATCTCTCGAACCAAACGGCGGCCTAAAAAGCGGTTTAGTAGTTTCACCGGTGGCTTCCTTAACCAGTCTCTCGGTCTCACTTAGCTCATAGGCAATATTATCTTCTGTTTCTTTGGTTAAATCTGGATGCGCATATGTATGGTTTCCTATTAAAAACCCTCGATTTGCAATATCTTTAGTAAGCTGAGGGTTTTCCTCAACCCATTTGCCAGTTAAGAAAAAGGTTGCCCCAACACCTGCATCATCAAGGGCTTGCAGTATTTTTGGTGCTGGCTTACTGTCCGCACCAACATCAAAAGTTAGCGCGATTTTTTTAACGTTTGTTGGCCCCCTGGATATTTCCTGAGACGACGCCTTAATTATTGACCTTTTTGAGTTACTTTGAACAAGCTGCGTCGTTTCTTCATCTGAGGTCTGAGCCGTTAAAACACCTTTTGCAGGTATTTTTAGAATCTGGCCTATTTGCAGATTATCATCATCGCCAGCAACACCATTTAACTTCTTTAATGCGTCCACCGAAGTACCGAACTTGATAGCAAGGCCGTAGAAAGTGTCGCCAGCCTTAACCTCATACTCGATGTATTGCTGCTTTGTTGTGGTAGTTGTGGGCGGGAGTTTTGTAGTAGTCTGCGCCTTAACTTGGGTTGGCTTGTTGGCTGATACTTCCTCTTTTTGGCTATTAGATACGCTTAGCTTGTGTGCTAGCGAATAACCACCATATGCAGCAGAGAATGCTATAAGAAGCAGAATCACCAGTGCAAAAGCTATTCGTTTATAATTCCATCTAACTTTACGGCGCTGCTGTGACCCACGCATCCTTGGAGCCCTATAGTTATCCATGAGCTCTACCTCCCAAAGATACCTAACATGCTTATACAAATGCTACGAACATTGCTACTTTGGCCTTGATGAATAGCTTAACCAAGAATATTATAATTGGTAGGTCTTTAGTTATGCTAGCTTTTAGGCAAATGATGGAGAAAATTCAAACCTTCCCCAGCCACCAAGTCCATCTTCAACAATTATGATAGCACCCTCTACACCAGGTATATCTTGTGCATGGGCAATGGCTTGCCTTATATCATCCTTCGTGTGCACAAGGTTGCCAATTTTCGTAGCAACAGCATCAGCTAAAGAGGTATCTTTAGAGATAATAACAACCGCATCTGCCTTACCGAAGCTTACTGAGTGACCAACTGTTCCGGAAGACGTGCAGACTCCAAGTGGCATATCTTCTGGTCTTATAGAAATAGCTATTTTATTACTTAATGGAGATTTTCCTGCATATATACCTATTTTTCGCTCGGCTGATGTATTAATGAAAATGTCTCCTCCGTTTTCCACGATGACTTCATCGGAATACTCAAGAAGGCCTCTACCTACATATTCAGAAATTGCTCCTGCAACCGCTGCCATAGGGCCAACTCCAGCAATATGCGCTGCATTAGCCATGGATTTTACAATATCGGGTGCGTTTGCTGGAACTTCTATAGGAACGAAAGTTTTTAAGAAAACCGGGTAACTGGAAATAAAATTCTCGAGTTGCGACCGATACAATAAGACCAACTCATAAGCAATATCTTTAAGGTCCCGTTCTGCGCAGATGAAAAGGTCGGTTTCCTTAACCTTCACCTCAAACGAGCAAAGATTTTTTGCCAGCATTTGATTACGGTAAAAACGAGATTCGTACAAGAGTGCACCTCAAATTAGAAATGCTAAAATGTAGGCTACCATAATCAGCCACTAGTTTCTATCTTATAACAAAAAAGCCCGCATCGCACTTTTGCGACGCGGGCCGCCATCTCAAGATGGCCAACTTCACTATTTAGTTTTACCGAGGCTACTTATTTGCAACCTGTTTGGCCTGAACACTCTTGTTATCAGGTACCAAACTGGCCTCTGGCGCTCCCACAGCATCCTTAACTTCGCCTGCAAGCTCTTCAGCTTTGCCATAATATTCTGATGCTTGATCCAAAACCCTATCCTTATAGGCAAGACCTGCATCAACATCCGCCTTAAACTTAATCAGTTTAGTTTGGATCTCTTTAGCATCTTGCTGTACTTTGTTGTATGCGTTAATTGCTGTATTATAAGCGGCATTTACTTTTTTAACTGCTGCATTTACACCTTCTCGCTCTTCCTTAAACTGGGCTGAAACCTGTGGGATCTGACCCAATATTATCAATATAACCAGCCCAAACAACAATCTCCGCATTCTTTCTCCTTTAAAGCAAAAGCTTTAAGATACGTAAAATCATACCTGTTCCTATAATAGAACCCCCCTTATTACCATTAATTACCATCTAAACTGCAGAATTATTGGCTGTATAGACTGCACAGTTTCTCTCCTATTCTAAAATGGCAAACTATTAAGTTTTCAGAAGCATTAAAGTAGGTATTGTGTTGCTTGGTGGATTAATGGTGTGTTGACTAGGTAGACTCAGGCAAAAATAATAAGATGTATTTCTAGCGCCAATATTAAATTTGGTATTCCTTTTCACTATATCGGTACAGAGTTGCAGAACTTTAGCCTAAAGACCTCCCAAAAGGCAATAATTTCCAATCTTAAACCTTTCGCTCAATCATAATACAAGCTCCATGAATTACACCAAGACCATTGTTTTTGGCATACTCAATGGCTTTCTCGCTCTCGGCGCCAGGCTGCATCCAAACAATCTCTATTTTCTCCTTAACTGCTTCCTCTACGATTTTTTCTGTTACTGCGGGTGAAGTTACTATGTCCACAACGTTTGGTTTTTCTGGTAGTGCACTTATGTTCGGATAGGCTTTATCTCCCTGTATTTCTGCTTCCCTGGGATTAATTGGATAAACCTTGTAGCCGTTTTCCTTCAAGTCCTTATAGATACGATAGCCATACTTGACTGGATTATTAGATGCCCCAACAACCGCAAAAACATTTTCCTTTTTCACAGCACGCTTTATTAACTCAACGTCCATATGCCCTCCCGCTTATTTAAACCTATTTTTAAATAGCTTATAGAGTACTGCATAAACAACCGCCGACTCAAAAGCAGACGGGCAACCGGCCAAAGATAGGGGCCAGGGTTAAGAAATTCAAAATTAAAAATGCAAAGCATGTCCCGAGCAACGCCGAGGGATTGAAATTCAAAATTAAAAATTGATATATAGCTCTAAAGTGCTTTAACTAATTCTTTGTTGATAGATAACCCTCTATCTACTACCAGGTATTTGTTTTATCTAAAAGAATACTAGTGATAATTCTTTGTTGTTAGATAGCTGTTTATCTACCACCAGTTATTGCTTTTACTGCTAAGAGTGCTAATGCTTAATTTTGAATTTTTAATTTTGAATTGTTTTGTCGGCAACTGTTTGAATTATGCTAAGATCTGTCCACGTGTAAGTGCTAAGATCGTTAGTAGCACTTAATCGCACCGTAAATATGATAAACAATTAATACTATATAGATAAGCAAAAACAAGATGCTTGCCTCAAGCACAACCCTATATCTTTTAAAGACCCAAATAACAGCAGTAATAAAAATCGTGGCCCCAACTTTAAAAACACCAGCTAATGCTGAACTCACACTAAACATTTTATCCATAATCGGATTAACCTCAACAAATCCAGCAGCAAGCGCTTTTAAGGTAAATAGATAATCAGCTAAGTTAAGCAAAATAAAAAGAACAAGAAGAATTGCCAGAAGAGTTTGGCTATGTCTTAGATAGATTGCTCCAAAAGCAAAAACTTTTGCAACAATACTTTTATTGCGAAGCTGATTTTTTCTCCTATCAAAACCTTCTCTTCTTTCCTTTAACTTAAAGCTAATACCCCGTTTTCTGCGATCTTCTACTCTTCGATCTTTCCCGTAGCTTTCACATCCCTCGCAAGGACCAACGCATTCCCCCGTATGATCTTTGCCTTCATAACAAACATTCTTAACCAATCTAAACTCCAGAGCAATTAATCATAATATAATGTACTGAAAGGGCAGGTTGCAGGGCTGCAATTTTCAACCAACTTAAACAAGTGGCAAGTTACATCCTCTACCGATCCATCTAATTGTATACCAAATCTAGCATTAAGCAGGGACACCAAAAGACCTATTGTTGTCCAAACTTGATTTTTACAGCATCTGCACTTTAATTGATTATCGGCAAGATATTCAGTAGCCTGAGCAATAACTCTCATGGTTGTATCATCCTGGCCATTGCCTACTGCTGCAAAGATTGTATTAAATACAATACCTACGGCTGGAACAATGCTGCACACGTTGTTTTTAAATTCACTATCCAAGGCAATCTGTTTCTTTACATTCCTTAATGCTTTAAAAATATCATCGATAGTCAGCTTTACAGCGCCTTCATTTTTAACCGCGGTCAGAACTGATGCAGTGAATATCCAGGCATGCTCACAAGAGCAGCTGGGAAGCCTAGGGTACGCCATCATTATGGCTGCCAAGGCAAATGGATTCTTTGACGGGCTTGCTTTAATAATTTCAGCAACAAAATCAATAATGGAAAGGCTATAGCATGATATGCAAAAGAAGTGTCCCTCTGGGCACCAAATATTTGATATACTCTCTTTGCCGCAGAAGCAGCATGTCATTAATTCTTCTTGGTCTAAAAGCTCTAACGATGCACCGCAAACAAGGCATATTTTAGGAGTGTCATGGGATAGCTTGTCTTTGATCCTTATACTACCTGCATGTTTATCACAGCGTTGGCCATGTTGATGCCCATCAACATTAAATTCAAGTCGTCAACCGATTGACATAATTGTGCTTAGATTATTACTATATACCAAAACCCCCGCCTAGGTATGTTTGCTATACTTTATCGACAGTCATACCTGGGCTACTTTCCTCTCTAAGATAGATTTAGAGTTTTTGGCTAGTACTTTTGTTGGATAATTACCAAATCAGAAAAGAAAAGGTTTGATTTTGCCTTAAACCAGCCCTTGTCATAATTTTAGCTAAAGAAGCAATATATGACAACTTGCTTATGCGCTAAAATAAAACTTGGCACCCTCTTTCCTAAAGAAGCACAATTATATAATCCAAGCTTTTAAGGCAAAAAAAAGCCGTTGCCAGACGGCAACGGCTTTTAATTAGATTAGTAATCATACCAGCTTTAAATTAGCCTGGCAGCGTCCTACTCTCCCACCCGGTTTCCCGGGCAGTACCATCGGCCCTGGCGGGCTTAACTTCCGTGTTCGGAATGGGAACGGGTGTTTCCCCGCCGGCATGGCCACCAGGAATAAATGTCATATATGCATCGAGGAACCAACGTCAAGCATTTTGGCCATTAGTACCGCTCGGCTCAAGCCCTCACGGGCCTTGCACCTGCGGCCTATCAACCAGGTAGTCTACCTGGGGCCTTAATCTACTAGCTTAGTCTATATCCAACCACGCTACGTGGCGGAGTAACGACCATAGGACGTAGATTAAAGGAGACCTCATCTTGGGCCCGGCTTCGCGCTTAGATGCTTTCAGCGCTTATCCGGTCCGGACTTAGCTACCCAGCTCTTTGCCCCTGGCGGGACAACTGGTACACCAGAGGTCCGTCCACCCTGTTCCTTGCGTACTTAGGGCAGGGCCCCTCAAGTCTCCAGCGCTCACGGCAGATAATTGATCCGACCTGTCTTCCAACGGTCTAATTTTCCAGCTCACATGCCTCTTTAATGGGCGGCGAACCCAACCCTTGGGAGCTCCTGCACCCCCAGGATGAGGCGAGCCGACTACGAGATACCGAGCAGCCCCGTCGATGTGATCTTTCGGGGGCTACTGGCTCTATTTCCCCGGAGAAACTTTTATCCCTTGCAACGGCGGCCCACCCACATGGTACCGCCGCGTCACTAGGCCCGGCTTTCGCCCCTGCGCGGCCTGTCGGCCTAAGCAGTCAGGCACCCTTATACCCTTGGGCTCTACTCACACGGTTTCCAACCGTGCTGAGGGTACCTTTGGGGCCCTCCGTTGCCTTTTAGGAGGGTGCCGAAACAGCCAAACTACCCACCTGACCCTGTCCCCCCACCGGAATTGCGGTGGCAGGTTAGGGGTGGGGGAACGTCCCCCACCCCAAGATCAAGCTGCAGTAAAGTTTCCGGGGGCTTACATCCCGCCGCGAGTGACCGGTCTGTGCACCGATCTAGCCAATTTCACCGAGTCCCTCATTGAGACAGCGCCCGAGTCGTTACACCCTTCAACATGGCGGAAGTTATCCGTCGGGAATTCCGCTACCTTCGGGCCGTCATATCGATACGGCCCCCGTTTACCGGGGTTTCGGTTTGGGGCCTTCAGTTGAGCCACTGGGGATCATCCTTTGGTAAAGTTTTCGGATCCCCAGTGACCTACCCTACAACTCCGCTCCTTAGGTCCCGGCACCGGGAAGGCATCAGCCCCAATACATCGTCTTACGACTTAGCAGAGACCGATGTTTTTTATAAACAGACGCTCGGGCCAATTCAACTGCGCCTCGTTCGCGGGTAGATTTACGCGGCTGCTTACGTGGCACTCGCGAAGCGATGTGCCACGTAAACCCTACTAGCCAATTCAGCTAGCCGGGTTCCGCGCAAGGAAAACCCGCGAACGAGGTCCCCTTATCCCGAAGTTACGGGGTCAATTTGCCGAGTTCCTTAACGAGGGTTGTCTCGCTCGCCTGAGCAGTTTGCCTGCTCCGCCTGCCTGTGCCGGTTTGCGGTACGGACACCGGCTCCTTTGCGGGCTTTTCTTGGCGGTTGGGCCTTGCCAGGTGGACTACCACTCGCCCCCTGACTTGGCTTACCCGCGTCACCCGCCAAAACAAAAAATAGAAGTTGGAGCCGGTGGCGCCGGAATATTAACCGGCTTACCCATCGACTACGCCTTTCGGCCTCGCCTTAGGTCCGGCTAACTCCCAGTTGATCAACAGAGCTGGGAAAACCTGAGGCTTTCGGCGGATGGGATTCTCACCCATCTTAGTTAGCTACTCATGCCGGCATTCTCTCATATCCGCCGTCCACCAGTCCTTACGGACTGACTTCAACCAGCGGATATTGCTCCCCTACCCATGTTAGATATTAGACACTAGACGTTCGATGTTGGATTCGTCCAACATCTAGAGTTCAACATCCAATATCCAACAAGTCACAGCTTCGGCGGCAGGCTTAGCCCCGATACATTTTCGGCGCCGGTCCGCTCGGCCAGTGAGCTGCTACGCAGTACACTCTTTTAGGGATGGCTGCTCTTAAGCCAACCCCCTGGCTGTCTTCGCAGACCGACTTCCTTAAGCATCACACTTAGCCTGCACTTAGGGACCTTAGCTGGTGATCCGGGTTGTTCCCCTCTCGGACGCGGACCTTATGCCCGCGCCCTCACTCCCGGGAATCAACCAACGGTATTCGG
>ENA-ORXB01003523-ORXB01003523.1-sediment-metagenome-genome-assembly--contig:-NODE-3523-length-10673-cov-3.560495_pt1 | contig 10673 bp, 11 predicted proteins | sample MGYA00237863_ERZ511475 | MGnify/ENA primary metagenome ERZ511475 (study PRJEB26305, sample SAMN06343858) | sediment metagenome | isolation source: hot spring sediment | place: Canada: British Columbia...
GCAGCCGCAGCCGCAAGGACGAGTACCTCGTCAAGCGACTGCGCGCGCTCGGTCCCGAGGAGCTCACTACGCTCGAGCGCGCGGCCGAGATCCTCGACCGCCTCGTCGCGGAGGGTGAGCGATGACCCGGCTCGGGCTCGCGCTGCACCGAACCTTCCACGCGGTCCACCACTCGCGGAACTTCCGGCTGTTCTTCCTCGGGCAGGCCGTCTCGGTGACCGGCACGTGGGTGCAGTACGTCGCCTCGTCCTGGCTGGTCCTGCGCCTGACGGGGAGCGGGGTGGCGCTCGGCGTCGTCACGGCTCTGAGCTTCGCGCCGGTCCTCGTGTTCGGGGCGTGGGCCGGCGTGCTCGCCGACCGGTACGACAAGCGCCGGATCCTGCTCGGGACGCAGGCCGCGTTCGCGGTGCTCGCGCTGGCGCTGTGGGGCCTCGTGGCGGCCGACGCGGTCCGCCTCTGGATGGTCTACGGGCTCGCCTTCCTCCAGGGCGTGGTGACGGCCGTGGACACCCCCGCCCGGCAGAGCTTCTTCGCCGAGATGGTGAGCGTCGAGCACCTCCCGAACGCCGTGAGCCTGAACAGCGCCGTGATGACGGGGACGCGGATCGTGGGCCCGGCGATCGCCGGGCTGCTCATCGCCGGCGCGGGGCTGGACGTGTGCTTCCTCGTGAACGGGCTCTCCTACCTCGCGGTGATCGGGGGCCTGCTCGCGATGCGGCCCGAGGAGCTCCACCGCACGCCGGCCCCTCGCGAGGGCGGCGGCCTGCGCGCCGGCCTGCGCTACGTGTGGACGACGCCGGAGCTGCGCACGCCGCTCGTCGTGATGGCGGTGATCTTCACGCTCTCGTTCAACTTCCAGGTCCTCATGCCGCTCCTCGCCGAGCGGAGCTTCCAGGGCGACGCCCGCACGCTCGGCTGGCTCCTGTCGTTCATGGGCATCGGATCGCTCGTCGGGGCCCTCGGCATGGCCCGCGGCGCCCGGCCGAACCCCGTTCGGCTCATGCGCTCGGCCGCCGCGCTCGGCGCGCTCTCGATCGCCGCGGCGGTGATGCCGAGCCTGCCCACCGAGCTCGTCACGCTCGTCGTGCTCGGGTTCGTCTCGATCGTGTTCATGATCACGGCCAACACGACGCTGCAGCTCACGGCCCGCCCCGAGATGCGCGGGCGGGTCATGGCGCTGTACTCGGTCGTGTTCCTCGGCGGCACCCCGATCGGCGCGCCGATCGCCGGGTGGACCGCCGAGTGGCTCGGCCCGCGGTGGGGGCTCGCCCTCGGCGGCCTCGTGGCCGTCGGGGTCGGGCTCGTCGGGCTCCGCGCCCTGCGGCATCGGGCGGGGGTGCGGGCGCTCGAGCCGGCCGCGGCCTGAGCGGCCCGCCGCCTATCCGATCTCGCGGTCCAGGCGCCAGGGGCCGTCGGGCTCGCGACGCGAGACCTGCACGGTGGTGCCGTCCTCGAGGCTGAGGCGGAACGCGCGGCGGCGCTCGCCGTCGCGCTCCTCGAGCCACTCGCGCTCGACCCGGACGCGCTCCTCGACGCCGCCCCAGACGATCGCCCTCGGGACCTCCTCGGCACGGGCGCCCTCGGAGAAGCGGAGCGCGATCTCGGGGGCACGGGCGAGGAGGCGGGGGAGGACCGGCGCGTACAGCAGGAACCCGAGCCCGATCAGGGCCACCGTCCACGCCTCCCCGATGGCGGGCAGGAGCGGGATCGCGAGGAACCCGGCCGCCACCCGGGCGAGGTTGTAGGCGACGTCGTAGACGGCGAAGACCCGCCCCCGGTACCCGTCGGGGACGGCCTCCTGCACGAGCGTGTCCACCGGCACCTTCTTCCACGCGAACGTGAGCCCGACGAAGAAGCTCGCGAGCAGGACGCTCCAGCCGGTGATGTGGGTCGAGACGGCGACCAGGACGATGCCGCCGAGCGCGAACGCGCGCGCCACGATGGTCTCCTTCGGCCACCGGGCCTCGAGCGCGCCGACGGTGAGGATGCCGACGAGCACGCCGACCCCGCCGGCGCCGATGAGGTTGGAGAAGGAGCCCACGCCCTCGCGGAACCGGTCCCGGAACACGAACAGCGAGAGCACGAGCACGATCCCCTGGCCGAACTGGTCGAGCGTGATCGAGGCGATCGGCCCGAGCGCGCGGGGCGTGCGGGCGAGGCGCCGGGCGCCGTCGGCGAGCTCGCGCACGATGCGCTGCAGCTCGTCCCGGACCGGCGCCCCGGGGAGCGCGTGCGGGAGGAGCGGCGTCGAGATCCCGGCGGCGATCCGGGAGGCGACCAGCCACATGAGCGCCGCCGCGACGACGACCGGGGCCGGCCCGAGCAGGTCCGCCGCCCATCCCCCGACGAACACGCCGGCGAGCAGCGCCACCGTCCCGCCCACGATCGACATCGAGTTCGCGATCAGCAGGTCCTCGGTCGGGACGAGGCGCGGGACCACGGCCACGGCCGTGGCGAGGTAGAAGCGGTTCACCGAGAGCACCCACAGCACGCCGAGGTAGAAGGCAAGCGCGTGCCGCGAGGGGTCGAGCAGCGCGAGCAGGGCCGGCGCCGCCCGCAGCCACGGCGCGACGACGAGGATCCGTCGCCTGGGCCAGCGGTCGATGAACACGCCGGTGAACGGGCCGAGCACCGAGAAGGGCAGCGAGATCACCGCCGTGGCGATCGCGAACCCCAGGATCGTGCCCTGCCGCTCGGGGCTGAAGACGACCGCGGCGATCAGCGAGGCCTGGAAGAGGCCGTCGGCCGATTGCGAGACCAAGCGCACGGCGAACAGCCGGCGGAAGTCCCGACCGGCGAGCGCTCCGCGGGCGCGCTCGATCGTGGGTCGCACGATCCCGAGCGTAGCCGCGCCGCGGAGCTCAGGCGCGCTGGACGTCGAAGAAGGAGGTCCAGTCGGCGGCCTTGCTCTCGCCGTTGCCGAGGATGAACCCCTCGACCATCTCGCGCGCGGCCTCGTCGCTGAACTGCACGGGCGGCGACTTCATGAAGTACGCGCTCGGGCCGATCAGCGGGCCGGCCTGCCCTCGGTCCAGGGCGAGCTTCGCGCACCGGATCGCGTCGATCACGATGCCGGCCGAGTTCGGGCTGTCCCAGACCTCGAGCTTCAGCTCGATCGTGAGCGGCACGCCGCCGAAGGCCTCGCCCTCGAGGCGGATCTGCGCCCACTTGCGGTCCTCGAGCCACGGCACGTGGTCCGAGGGCCCGATGTGGATGTCGTGCGGGTCGAGCTCCTTGCGGAGCTGGCTCTGCACCGACTGGGTCTTCGAGATCTTCTTCGAGGTCAGGCGCTCCCGCTCGAGCATGTTCATGAAGTCCATGTTGCCGCCGAAGTTCAGCTGGTAGGTCCGCTTCAGCTTCACCCCGCGGTCCTCGAACAGCTTCGTGAGCACGCGATGGGTGATGGTGGCGCCGACCTGGCTCTTGATGTCGTCGCCGATGATCGGCAGGCCGGCGTCGACGAAGCGGCGGGCCCACGTCCGGTCGCTCGCGATGAACACCGGCAGGCAGTTCACGAAGGCCGCCCCCGCGTCGATCGCCGCCTGCGCGTAGTGCTTGGCGGCCTGCTCGGAGCCGACCGGCAGGTAGCAGACGACGACGTCGGCCTCGGCCTCGCGCAGGGCGCGGGCCACGTCGACCTCGGGCTCGGAGGACTCCTCGATGACCTGGCGGTAGTACTTGCCGAGGCCGTCGAGGGTCGGACCGCGCTGGACCACGACGCCGGTCGGCGGCACGTCCGAGAAGCGGATCGTGTTGTTCGGCTCGGTGAAGATGGCCTCGGCGACGTCCTTGCCGACCTTCTTCGCGTCCACGTCGAAGGCGGCGACGATCTCCACGTCGCGGATGTGGTAGCCGCCGAGCTCGACGTGCATGAGCCCGGGCACCGTGTCCTCGGGCGCGGCGTCCTTGTAGAACTCCAGGCCCTGCACGAGCGAGGAGGCGCAGTTGCCGACGCCGACGATCGCGAGACGGACCTTGCTCATGGGGTGTGCTCCTTCCTGCGTAGCGCGCGGGCCTCGCGCCGCTTCGCGGTGTGCGAGGCCCGTTCGAGGGCGCCCTTGCGCTCGGCGGCGAGGAGGCCGTTCAGCCAGGCGATGTCCTGCTCGGTGGTCTCCCTGCCGTGCTGCATGAGCGAGAGCGTGTACGTGTCGAACCGCTCGCGGGTGGCCGCGAGCGAGGCCTGGATCGAGGAGAGGCGTTCCTCGAGGTAGGCGCGCCGGCGCTCGAGCAGGCGGATGCGCGCGTCCGGCGCGAGGTACTTGAAGAAGGCGAGGCGCACGCGGAACCGGTTGTCCTCCGTCTGCGAGTCGTGCCCGCTCTCCTCCAGCAGCCGCAGGAACAGCGCCTCGCCGGCCTCGGTGATCCGGTACACGTTCTTGCGCCGGCCGACCACCTCGCCGGCGAACACCTGCTCGACGGCGCCCTGGCGCTCGAGGCGCTTCAGCGTCGGGTACAGCGACCCGTACGAGACGCGCCAGAAGCCGCCGAGGGTGTCGGTCAGCCGCTTGGAGAGCTCGTAGCCGTGCATGGACCGCTCCTTCAGCAGCCCGAGGATCGCGAGCTCGAGCATCGTGCGGTGTTCCCTCCTCCCCGGTTCCCGGCCGACGCCATCGTGCGCGCCGATATATCGGCCGCATATATCGACCCGATATATGTACCCGGTGGGGGCCGAGACGTCAAACGCGGCCGAGGTAGTCGGGGCGGGCGATGCCGGGGCGGAGGTCGGGGGCCGGCTCTGGCTCGCCCGGCACCACGCGCAGCGGCAGGACCCCGGCCCAGACGGGGAGCTCGAGGTCCTCGGGGTCGTCCTTCGGGGGGCCCGTGCGGACCTTCGCGGAGGCCTCCTCCAGCGGGATCGCCACGATCGTCGTCTGCTCGAGCTCGCGCTCGGTCGGCATGCGGGCGTCGTCCTCGCGGCCGGGCAGGACGTGGCGGACGATCGCGCGGCAGGCCTCGAGCTGCTCCCGCCGGTCGGTCACCGCACGTGGCCGTCCGTAGACGACGACCGAGCGGTAGTTCATCGAGTGGTGGAAGGCGCTGCGGGCGAGCACGAGCCCGTCGAGGAGCGTCGCGACCACGCACACCTCGCGCCCGTCCGCGATCGCCCGCAGGGTCCGGCTCGCCGCCGACCCGTGCAGGTAGAGCGTGTCGCCGACCCGCGCGTGGATGGTGGGGATCACCCGCGGGGTGCCCTCGTCGGTCACCCAGCCCAGGTGGCAGATCGGCGCCGCGTCGAGGATCGCGTGGATCGTCTCGCGGTCGTACACGCCGCGCTCCGGCAGGCGACGGACGCGCGTGCGCTCGCTCGGCGGCTCGTCCCGGGGCTCCATGGTTGCCCATCGTAGCCGCGGGAGCCACCCGAGGCTCGCAGGCGGGGTGGGTCAGGCCGCCGCGCCGGCCAGCATCCGGTCGAGGGCTCGGACGGCCTCCTCCGGCCCGCGCGCGAGCCCCACGCGACCGTACCGCCCGACCACCTCGAGCTCGCGGTCGGAGTCCTCCTCGACGACGAGCTCGGGGATGTGGAACGCCTCGCCGCAGGGGGGCAGCGGACCGGTCTCGCCCGGGTGGTGCACCACGACCGCGGCGACCGGCTCGCCGTGCGCGGGGCACGGCTTCCCGGCGAGCACCGGGCAGAGCCCGTCGTCGGGGCCGGGGCAGCGCTCGAGCCGGAAGCCCTCGCGCCGGATGGTCTCCCGCAGCGGCGCAAGGTCCTCGTCCTCGCGCTCGCCGACGACGAGCACGGTCGGGGGCGGCCCGAGCGCGACGGCCGCGGCGAGGAGCATCACCCCCGCGACGATGAGCGCGACGGCCGTCACCTCCCACGGCGCCTGCGCCGCCCAGAGCACGACCCCGCCGAAGAGCACGATCGCGCTCCCGTACAGGAGGACGTCGCGTCGCACGTCCCTCACCTCCCGCTCCACCGTGCACCCTCGGGCGGCGAGGCGGGCAGGGCCGAAGGTCCGGTGGCGGGCAGGGCCGAAGGTCCCGCCCGCGCCCGGCCTCACGCGCCGGGGCGGGGCGGGGGCTGGCCGGGCCCCTCGCCGGACTGCCCGCGCAGGAAGCGCTCGATCTCGCTCGCGAGCTCGTCCCCGGAGGGCAGACTCTCCTCGCCGGCCACCTGCTCGAGCCGGGCGACGTAGGCGCGGGACTCGGGGTCCTCGGCGACGGCGGCGTCGATCCTCGCGCGCGTGGCGGCGGCCTCATCGGGCAGGTCGCCGAGGGGGAGGTCCACCCCGAGGTGGCGGCCGGCGTGCTCGAGGAGCGCGATCGTGGCCTGGGGGTAGGGCCCGCCGACGTAGTGCGGGACCTGGGCGTAGAAGCCGACGGTCGGGACGCCGGCCTCGATGAAGCGCATCTCGAGCACGTTCAGGCAGGCGGCGGGCACGCGCAGCAGCCCCTCGGGGCCCTGTCGCTCCTCGTCCCGCAGCAGGCCGGGCTTCGAGGCCGTCGCGAGGATCGGCACGGGTCTCGTGTGCGGGACCGCCGCCGGGATGGCCCCGAGGCTCACCCACTCGACGACGCCGAGGCGCAGGCCGAGCTCGAGGAGCTCGGCGCCGAGCTCGCCCCAGCGGAAGTCCGGCTCCGCGCCGGAGAGCACGAGCAGGTCGCGCTCGCCGACGCGGGCCCGGCGCAGCCACAGGCGCGGCCAGGTGAGCTCGGCCAGGCGCCCGTCGACGATGTCGAGCACCGGCCGGCGGGCCCGGAAGTCGTAGAGGAGGTCGGGGTCGAAGCTCGCGAGCTCCTCGCCGCCCTCGGCGACGAGCGCGGCCGCCGCGGTCGAGGCTCCGGCGGCATCGACCCACCCGTCGAGCGCCGCGACGATCGCCGGTGCGACGAGGGGCTCTCGGGGCTCGGTGAGGCGCACGAAGCTCACCCGGCAAGGATAGTCGGGTTCCACATCGGGCGGGCTCGGGGTAGCCTCCGGCCATGCGGCTGCTGGTGTTGGGCGGCACCGAGTTCGTCGGTCGACACATCGTCGAGGCGGCGGTCGCGTCCGGCCACGGGGTGACCGTGTTCCACCGGGGACGGACCGAGCCGGGGGATCTGCCGCCGGTCGAGCACGTGCACGGCGACCGGGACGGCGGGCTGGGCGCGCTCGCGGGCCGCACCTTCGACGCGGTCGTGGACGTGTGCGGGTACCAGCCGCGCGTCGTGCGCCTGTCGGTCGGCGCGCTCGCGGACGCGGTCGAGCGGTACTGCTTCATCTCGAGCGAGTCCGTCTACGCCGAGCCCCTGCCCCCGGTCGTGACCGAGGAAGCGCCGCTCGCCACGCTCGGGGCGGCCGAGGGCCCCTGGGGCTGGTATGGGCCGCTCAAGGTCCTGTGCGAGCGCGTCGTGACGGCCCGGTTCGGGGAGCGCGCCCTGCTCGTGCGGCCGGGGTACGTGGTGGGACCCCACGACCCCACCGACCGGTTCACGTCGTGGGTGCGCCGCGTGGCGCGCGGCGGGGCGATCCTCGCGCCGGGGGACGGGAGCGACCACGTGCAGTTCGTGGACGGCCGGGACCTCGGCGCCTTCGTCGTCCGGCTGCTCGAGCAGGGGGCGAGTGGGCCCTTCAACGTGGACGGTCCCCCGATGACGATGGCCGAGCTCCTCGCGGCGATCGCGCGGGCCTGCGGGACGGCCCCGAGGGTCGTGTGGCTGCCACCGGAGCTCGTGCGCGAACGGCACCTCGAGGAGGCGTTCCCGATGTGGGAGGGGCCGGCCCTCGGCGCATCGGTGATCGACACCTCGCGAGCGCGGGCGGCCGGCCTGGTGACCCGGCCGGTGGAGGAGACGGTGGCCGACACCCTGGCCTGGGACCGGGCCCGAGGCCTGCCGCCGCTGCGCGCCGGCCTGGACCCCGAGCGCGAGGCCCGGCTCCTCGCCGAGCTCGGCTGACCGACGCCCTCAGGAGGGGGTGCCGGGCCCGGGGGTGAAGGCCGGGCCGTGGCCGGGGACGATCCGGGCGAGCTCGGGGAGGGAGAGGACGCGGGCCCGGCTCGCGTGGAGCGCGCGGGGATCCTCGGCGAGCGGGTCCTCGGCCGGGCCCGAGGCGTCCCACCACAGGTGGGTGCACACGACGAGGCCCTGCGCGGTCCGCACGACGGTCGAGACGTCCTCGGCCGTGTGGCCGGGCGTTCCCATCAGCCACACGTCGGGCCCGAGGTGGAAGCCCTCGGCCTCGCGCTCGGCCCAGCGGTCGCCCCGGTACCAGGCCCAGTGGTCGTGGACGCGTGCGCTCGCGAACAGACCGGCGTGCATCGCGTGGTCGGGATGGTGGTGCGAGAGCACGACGTCGGTCACGTCCTCGGGTCGAACGCCGAGGGCCGCGAGCGGCTCGAGGATGCGCTCGCGGGAGGCGACCATGCCGGGGTCGATCACGATGAGCGCGCCGCCGTCCCGGACGAACGTGACGGTCGAGGCCACGCGCTCCCCGTCCTCCCGCACGTATCCCTCGCTCAGCACGTGGAGCTCGGCCACATGACCCTCCCGGTCGGATGTTCGATGCCCTCAGGCCCGGCGCGCCTGCACCACAGGTCTCGCGGCGAGGAGGCTCGGAAAGTGAGGAACCGCCGGGGCCCGAAGGCTCCAGCGGTTCCTCGACCCGAACCCTATGGGGCGAGCCCTTCGGCCGTCAAGCCGGCGGACCCGTTCTTGTCACTCTTTCTCGGCTCGGCGCGTCAGGTCCGGGCTGCGCCGCCGAACAGGCGACGGAAGAAGTTCCGGACGATGGCCCAGATCGCCGACAGGCCGAGCCCGATCCCCCCGACCGGCTTCGCGGCGGCCGGCCGAGCCGGCGCCGGCGCTGCAGGCCCTGCTGCCTCGGCCGGCGCCCCGGCCGCCGCCGCGACCTGCTCGGCCTGCATGCTCGCCTGGAGGCAGTCGGCGAACTGCTGGGTGAGCTTCCTCGAGATCTCGGGGAGGAGGCCCCGCGAGAGCTGGGCCGCGGTTCCGGTGAGGACGATCTCGGCCTGCATCTTCACGGTCGTCTGGCCGTCCCCCGGCCCGGGCTCGAGCCAGGAGGTGACGGTCGCCTCGGCGGCTCCCTTGCCCTTCTGCTCCATCCCGCGCGCCTTCAGCACGACGCGCTTGGCCTCGTCGTCGCGGGACTCCATGACCACGGTGCCGGCGAAGGCCATCGTGACCGGACCGAACTTCGCGTTGAGCTTCCCCTTCCAGGTCCGCTCGTCGACGATCTCGGTGAGCTCGGCGCCGGGCATGCACGGGGCGATGCGCTCGACGTCGAGCAGGTAGGCCCACAGGTCCTCGACCGGGGCCGTGACGGTGAACTCGTTCTCGATCAGCACGGGCGCTCCTCGTGGCTCAGGGGGTGGGTGCGGTCGGGTGGAGGTACCGCGCGGGGTCGGCGGTGAAGCGCTCGAGGCACCGCGCGTTGCAGAAGTAGTAGGTCCGACCCTCGTGGGTCGTGCGGTGCCGGGCCGTCGCGACCTCGACGGTCATCCCGCAGACCGGGTCGGTCTCCTCGTGTCGCTCGGCGGCGGGGGTCGAGGCCGGCACGCCGCCGGCGGCGCGCAGCTGCACGAGCTCGGCGAGGATGGCGACGGCGATCTCGCGGTTCGGCAACCGTCCGAGATCCAGGCCGGCCGGGGCGTGCACGCGGGCGAGGTCCCGCTCCGGCACGCCGCGATCACGCAGGTACCCGAGCACGCCCTCGGCGCGGCGACGCGACGCGACGAGCCCGACGTAGGCGGCGGGGGTCCGCAGGACGCGCTCGAGCGCGTCCTCGTCGTAGTGCCCCTGGGTCGCGACGACGGCGAGCGAGCCGAAACCAACCACGCTCCGGTCGTCTTCAGTGTATCGAGAAGGACGCCGCCGGTACAACACGCGAGGCCACCAGGGGCCGAGATCGAGGAAACACCCCGCAGCCTCGAACCAGGGCGGCGGCGCTCGCGCTCGAACAGGGAGCAACCGGGGCGCCGATCGCGACAGGTTCGGCCCTCCGCTCGACAGCTCCGACAGGAAGGGCGTGCCCCGGCGTAGCAGTTCGTGGTAGAAGGAGAGCCGCGGCAGGGGAGACGGGCCTCCGCCGCTATCGATCGTTCTGGAGACTTGCGGTGAAATGTCAAGACCGTGAGGAGCCAGGTATTGGGCACAAAAACGCCGGGGGGAGCTAGGCGCGCCAGAGTCGGGGCGCGCAGGCAAGGCCGGGCAGCCGACGGCTTAGCGCCGACGCGGCGGCTTGTGGGGGCTCAGGGCACCCGGACCGGCGTAGAGCTGGTTGGTGCGGAGCAGCGCATACACCAGCCGCACCAGCTTGCGGGCGGTGAGCACGGTGGCGCGCTTGTGTGGATGCTTGGGCGTCTCCCGGTATTTCCGTTCATAGAACTGGCGGTACGCCTCGTTGTGCACCCGCAACGAGTTGGCCGCCTCGCACAGGTAGTACCGCAGATAGGCGTTGCCGGCCTTGGAGAGCGAGCGGTCGGCCGCCTCGAACTCGCCCGACTGCCGGCGCGGCCACCACAGCCCGGCGTCCTTGGCCAGGGCGTCGTCGTCGGAGAAGCGGGCGATGTCGCCGATCTCCGCCACCAAGCCGGCGGCGTAGACTGGCCCGATCCCGGGCACCGAGAGCAGGGTGTTGGGGAAGCGCTCCAGCTCCCGGGCGATGCGCCGATCCAGGGGCTTGAGCTGCTGGCCGAGGAAGCGAATGTCCGCCAGGGAGTGTGTCAGAA
>ENA-ORXB01003524-ORXB01003524.1-sediment-metagenome-genome-assembly--contig:-NODE-3524-length-10671-cov-6.754295_pt1 | contig 10671 bp, 15 predicted proteins | sample MGYA00237863_ERZ511475 | MGnify/ENA primary metagenome ERZ511475 (study PRJEB26305, sample SAMN06343858) | sediment metagenome | isolation source: hot spring sediment | place: Canada: British Columbia...
CTACGGGAAGCCGCCCGCTTCCTGGCCAGCCAGGGGGGCTTCAGCGTGGCCCTCGAGGCCTTTCACCTCGAGGCCATAGACCTGGACGGCCTGGTCTAGGCTAGACCCGCTCCACCGCCACCGCCGCCGACCCTCCGGTCCCATGGCAGATGGCGGCGAGGCCCCTTTCCTCCCCCTTCACCCGGAGGGCGTTCAGGAGGGTCACCAGAATCCTCGCCCCGCTCGCCCCGATGGGGTGGCCCAGGGCCACGGCCCCCCCGAAGACGTTGAGCCTTTCGTAGGGCACCCCTAGGAGGCGGTGGAAGAGGACGTTATTGAGGGCGAAGGCCTCGTTGTTCTCAAAGAGACCGAAGTCCGAAACCCGCAGGCCGAGCCGGTCCAGTAGCCGCTTGGCCGCGGGGATGGGGGCCTCGGGGAAGCGCCAGGGCTCCCCGGCGGCCCAGGCCCCGCCCAATACCTTGGCGATGGGCCTAAGCCCGTGGGCCCGCACCGCCTCCTCCGAGGCGAGGAGAAGCGCCGCCGCCCCGTCGGAGATCTGGCTAGCGTTCCCCGCGGTGAGGACCCCGTCCTTCTTGAAGGCGGGCCTGAGGGCGGCCAAGGACTCCGGGGTGGTCTCAGGCCGGATGCCCTCGTCCCGCTCCAGCAAAAAGGGGCCCTTCTTGCCGGGAAGCTCTAGGGGAGCGATCTCCCAGGCGAAGTGGCCCCCCTCCGTGGCCTCCCAGGCCCGCCGGTGGGAGAGGTAGGCGGCCTCATCCACCTCTTCCCGGCGCACCCCGTGGTCCTGGGCCAGCCTCTCCGCCTGCTCCCCCATGGCCTCACCGGTGAAGGGGTCGGAAAGCCCGTCCCGGAGGAGGATGTCCTGGAGGCCCTCCGGCGCCCCCATGAGGAACTTGTACCCCCACCGCGCCCGGTGGGAGAGGTAGAAGCCCGCCTGGCTCATGGACTCCATCCCCCCGGCGAGGACCAGGTGGACCTCCCCCGTGCGCAGGAACTGGAAGGCGTTTAAAACCGCCATCATCCCCGAGGCGCAGACCATGTCCACCTGGTACCCGTCCACCTCCTTGGGGATGCCCGCCTTGAGGGCGGCCTGCCTGGGCAGAAGCTGCCCGTGCCCGGCCCTCAGCACGTTCCCGAAGACGTAGAGGTCCAAAGCCTTCCCCTCCACCCCCGCCCGCTCCAGGGCCGCCCGCATGGCGTGGGCCCCGAGCTCCACCGGGCTCACGTCCTTCAGGGCCCCCCCGAACTTGCCGATGGGGGTCCTGGCCGCGGAAACGATGTAGACCTCCTTCATGGGCCCATCATACCGCGTGGTCCGAGGCACCCGGGGTGAGGGGCTCCTGCTAAACTCCTTAGGAGATGGCCAAGCGGGGCGTCACCCTCCTGGAGCTCCTCCTGGTCCTGGGCCTCCTCGGGGTGCTCCTCGCCCTCGGCCTTTCCCTTTTCTCCCCCAGCCGGCTGGCCCTGGACCAGGCGGCCCGTTCCCTCGCGGCCCAGGTGATCCGGGCGAGGCTCGAGGCCCTCCGCCAGAACGCCTTCGCCGGGGTCCACCTCTTCACCGAGGGGGCGGGGGGCTACGCCGTCTTCGTGGACCGGGACGGGGACTGGCGCTATGACCCGGGGGAGGAGGTGCAGCTTGTCCGCTTTGGCCAGGGGGAGTGGGCCCGGGTGCGCCTGGACCTGGAGAGGAGCAGCCTGGGCAACATGCCGCTTCTGTTTGATCCCCGGGGCATCCCGGCCACGCCCATCACCGCCACCCTGGCCCTCACCTCGGGGGGCACCACCCGCAAGGTGGTCATCTCCCAGCAGGGCCGGGCCCGGGTGGAGTGACCCCCCATTTAGGGGATGCGCCCGGCCCCTCCTGGGGCGTACCCTGTGGAGGGGAATGAGGAAGCCTCAGGGCTTGAGCCTTATAGAGCTGGTGATCGTGATCGCCGTCCTGGGCATCCTCCTGGCCCTGGGCACGGGCTACCTGCCCTCCGACCGCCTCGCCGTGAACCAGGCGGCCCGTTCCCTCGCGGCCCAGGTGATCCGGGCGAGGCTCGAGGCCCTCCGCCGGAACGACTTCGTGGGGATCCAGTTCCTCACCGGCGGGGCAGGGGGGTACGCCGTCTTCGTGGACCAGAACCGGAACGGCACCTACGACACGACGGAAACCACCATCCAGACGGTGAACTTCGGGCAGGGGGACTGGGCCCAGGTCCGGCTTACCGCCCTAACCGGCCCGGCGGCCCTGGTCTTTGACCCCCGGGGCATCCCGCAAGACTTCACGGGGACGACCCTGACCCTGAGCAACCGCGCCGGAACCTACACCAAGGGGGTTTCCATAAGCCCCCAGGGGAGGGCGAGCCTGCCATGAGAAAAGGTCTTACCTTTGTGGAAGTTCTCATCGCTTTAGCCGTCCTGGGAATAGCCTTCGGCGCCCTCCTCATGAGCCAGGTCTCCAACCTCAGGGCGAATGCCCAGGCCCGCTTTGCTACCGATGCTAAGGCGGCCGCCGTCCAGGTCCTGGAGAAACTCTCGGCAGGGGTCCTGAAGAGCGAGGTGGTTCCCGCCACAAGCCCCTACAAGGACGCGCCCTTGGACCCAAACAACCCTTCGGGAAACTGGCGGAGCTTTTACTTCGTGGACTACTACTTCTCCTGCCCTACCCTGGTGGCCCCTTCCCCTAAGCAACGGGGAGGGTTAGTAGCCAACCTCCGTCCCGGCCTCCCCTGCTCGGGCACGGAAACGGTTGGGGGCATCCCCGTAGCCTGGAACGTCCGAGGAGAAGGAGGCACCCTGGGGGAAGGCGTGGTGACCGTGGTGGTTACGGCCACCCATCCCCGGGGCCCCAAGGTCACCATGGGTCGCCGCGTCACCTGCTACGACGTTTACCCCTCCCCCACCCAGGACCAGCCCGCCCCTTGCCCGCCCCCGGGAGGTGGTCGCCCATGAAACGCGGGTTCACCCTGATGGAGGTCCTGGTGGCCATGGCCATCCTGGTGGTGGTCCTGGCCGTGGGCGTGCGCTACTTCGCCAGCACGGGCGAGATGGCCCGGAATACCCAGGGGCGGAGCGAGCTTCAGGACCGGGTGCGGATGATCATGCAGGTGGTGACCGCCGATCTCCAGATGGCAGGGGCCCACTACTGGAATAGCGGCAGCCAAAACCGGGCGTACGGCCTGCCTCTCCCCCCGCTTTCCGGAAGCGACGGAGGGGCCAGGGACACCCTAACCCTCTACTACGTCACGAGCCTCCGGGACCCCCCCTACGCCTGCCGCCGGGTGGACTACGGGTTTGACGGGGATACCCTGCGCCGGAGCGACCTGAACGCCACGCCCTCTTCCGGAAGCGACTGCACCACTCCTGACCCCAGCCCCCAGCCCCTCGCCGAGGGAATCCTCGCCCTGGACATCCAGTACCAGTGTAGCGACGCCACCGTCCGAAACACTCCGGACTGCGGCGCAAATGCCTACCCCCGCTCGGCCAGGGTCACGGTGGCGGGCTATTCTCTAAGTCCCGTGACCAATCCAGGCCCCGCCTCCCTCACCACCGTCACCGGCCAAACCCTCACCTGCCCTCGGGGCCGGGCCTGCTATGCCCTCACCCAGGAGGTCCTCATGCCTAACCTTAAGCCCCTGCCCACCCCCTAGGAGGTGAACCGTGAACCGCAAAGGCATCGCCCTAGTAGCCACCCTGGCCCTCATGGTGGTCATCGCCCTCCTCGTCTTCGGCACCTTCTTCACCACCCAGATAGAGCTCTGGACCACCCGCAACGACACCACCTCGGTCCAGGCCTTCTATGCCGCAGAGGCCGGCCTGGAGAAGTACAAGGCCGCCCTCTTTCAGCAGTACGTCTGGCGGGAGCAGGGCGGGACCGGGGGGGGTGGCGGGTGTTTCATCTCCCTGGTAAGGGGGCTGGACCTGGACCGGGACGGGACCATTACTCCCTTTGTTAACCACCAGCTGGTCCTGGCGCAAAACGAGGTGGTCACCGATGCCAACGGCAAACCCGTGGGGCAGTACACGGTAACCCTTTACAAGGACGCCAACGACGGCCAACTCTATACCCTGGTCTCCGAGGGCACCTCGGGTGGGGCCAAGGCCCGGGTCCAGGCCACCTTCCGCATTAGCAACGCGGGCTACCTGGAGCAGGCCATCTTCGCTGGCACAGGCCAGGCCAACAAGTGGCTAAACGGCGGAGCCACCATCCGGGGCGGGGTCTACGTGGTGGGAAGTCCCAGCAACCCCGACCAAACCGTCATAGACGCCAACGGCAACTTTACCCTTTACAACTGGTACAACCTTAACACTTACTCTGGGATCGCCAACCGGGTAGACTCCAGCTACCAGCAGGTCCAGGACCTCTGCGCGAGCCTCCGGGTGCAGTACGGCAAGATCGCCGTTGGGGGAAGCACCCAAATCGGCGAGCCCAACAACAAGGTGAAAGGGGTGTTTGTAGGTCGGGGTGCCCAGGACATCACCGGGCAGAACGTGAGCGTCTGCCAGAACAACAAAGGGGTCTGCACCGAGGCCATGGGGGGCTTTGACCTCTCCAACCCGCCGCCCTTCCCCACCCTGGACGCTAAGCTGGACTCCGACGCCTGCGGCGCCTACCCCACCTGGCGGGCCTGCCTCCAGACCAAGGCCGCTCTATGGATTCGGCGTCTGGGGAACGTCCTCTCCGTGGCCAGCCCGCCTAACGTCACCTTGTCCCCTTCCTGCCTTCAGGCCATGCAATCCAGCACCCTGACTCTGGGTACCCAGAGCGTGGACTGCACCTTCACCCGCCTGGACGGAAGCCGGGGAGGGTTCAAGTACACCTACACGGGCAACAACCGGAGCGGGCAGGGGCTCTTGGAGGTTTTCGGCGACGTGGTGCTGGAGGGGGTGAACCTGGTCCTAAGCCAACCCACGGACTATAGGGCCCAGTCGGGGAGCGCCAGGAGCGCCACCCTTGCGGTGCTAAAGCTTGGCGGCAACGGCGGCAACCTAGACGTCAACGCCAACCTCCTCCCTGACGCTACCTTTGGCCCCTTCCCCAGCCATGCCTTGGGCCTCGTGGTTGAAGGGGACCTCTACCAGCGCGGCCAGTACGTGATGGCCCCCGTGTACGCCGGGGGTACCTTCCGGGTGGTGAAGGACAACGTCCTCTTTGGCTCTGTCATTAGCAACCAGTTCTGCACCACCAGCGCCGGGAACCAAGCAAACTGCAATGCCGGTCAGAAGGCCGAAGTGGTCTACATCCGGATCCCTAAGGAAAACCGCCCCGTGCTCCTGCCGAGCCTCCGGGGGGGAAAGCCCGTCTTCCAGGTGCTCTCCTATGAGCGCCGTTAGCTTTCACACGGCTTTCACACCCTTCCTCCATCCTGAGGAGGACCCCTCAAAAAGGGGGGTTGACAAGAAGGAGGGGCGGGCGGGAGAATGGCTCCAGGAAGGAGGTGAGAAAGGGGTAAAAAGGCTAAGAGAAGGCAGGGCTAGGTAAGAGGTAGGTAGGCAGGTCGGCTCTAAGCACTCATAGCCGCGCGAATAGGTGAAAAGCGCGGGAAACCTTAAGGAGGAGGAAGTATGCGGAACGCGAGGGGCTTCACCCTGGTTGAGCTCCTGATCGTCATCGCTATCATCGGCATCCTAGCGGCGGTGCTGATCCCGAATCTTTTGAACGCCCGGAAGAATGCTGTGAACAGGGCTGCACAGGCTTACGGGCAGAACGTTTACAAAGCCGCATTCGCCTACGTTTCCGAAGACCCTAACAACCTCGTGGTAACGACGAACGACTGCACAGGTGGGTACACCGCCGGCAACTACTCTGTAAGCGCTCCCGGCGCAGGTGTAGTTACTTTTTGCTCAGTGACCGACGAAAATAATGATAATCTTCCAGAGGTAAAGGTTACGAGCAAGTACGAGGTAACCTACACTTTCCCTTAGCTGCATGGTAGAGAAAAAGGAAGGGGTCAGGCCCCCTTCCTTTTTCCTTTACAGCCCACTGCGGATGCACCCCATAGGGCCCATATGGCTCCTTCCCCCTCGGGAATGGCAAACCACAACAAGAGGAAGAGGTGCAGGCCTAAAAGTCCTAGCCCTCCAGGGCTCAGGAGAGGAACACCCGGGAGAAGCAGGAAAAGGAGCAGGCAGTACAAAGCAACGCCGACTAACCCCCACTTAAGCCCCACTTCCAGGAACTGGTTGTGGGCCCTGAAGCTGTAAACCCTGAGCACCACAAGGTTCCCATCGGGGCGTTTTAGTATAAAGACAGGATCGCCGTAGGGCACGTTGCCCACCTTCTCAAGCCGGGCTCCGGAATATCTGAACTCCTCCCGTATGAAGCTCTCCAGGCTGGCCTTACTCAAATACCGAGGCCAGTGGTGCTCAAATACCCCCCCACCCCAGCCGAAGAGGGGCCGGGCCGCGATGCCCCCCAGGGCGGCCTTCCAATAGTAGAGCCGGGTCAAGAGGGTATGCCCGCTCGCAAGCTCGGCACGCTCCCCGTGCGGGTTGAGGAGGCGCACGGTGCCCCACCCCAGGCCTACCCACCCCCAAAAGGCCCAAGACCAACACCCAAACGCCGGCCTGCTGCCGCCAGAGGACCGCCGCCAAACCGACTCCCAGGAGGGCCAGGATCCCCGCCCGGTTGAAGGTGAGGCCGAGGGCCACGGCCATGAGGAGGAGAAGGGCTCCGGAGGCGATGCTCCCCCTCTGGGCGAAAAACCCCGCCGCCACCCCAAACCCCAGGGCGAAGTACCCGGCGAGGTGCCCCCTCCCGGGGAAAGTCACCATAGGGAGGTTGCCGGGGTCGGCGGGGTAGTAGAGGCCCCGGTGGAGCGCCACCTCGGCCAGGGCCCCAAGGGCCAGCACCCCGGCCCCCCCAAGCACCCCCAGGGCCACCTTCTGGCCCAGCTCCGGGTCAAATAGGGATCGGACGTAGCCCAGAACGAAGACCCCCACCATCAGTAGCCCCCATACCAGGCCGTCCGAGTAGTCCACTACTGAGCCCGTGAGGGCTACCTGGGGCTCCGGGGAAAGGACCGTGGCGAGGCCCATCCAAAGGGCAAGAAAAAGGGCGAGGAGCAAAGGGGGGTGGGACCGCAGGAACCGGGGCAGGTGGCGGAGGTGCGCGAAGTGTACCTGGGGATGCGCGGTGAGCTCCAGGAAGAGGCCCCCTAGCAAGAAGAGGAAGATGAAGTAGTGCTTGGCCAGCACCACCCCGGCGTGGCTAGCTCCGAAGGGCCAGACCACAAGGGGATAGAGGAAGGCGAAGAGGGGCCACCACCAGCGGCGCAGGAGGTTCATGGGGGCATTCTATCGCATGGGGCCGCACGCCCCTAGAGGAAAGCAGTCCACTCTAAACATGGACGCGGCCCAGGCGGTGCAGTCCCTCAGCCGGGAGCCGGGAGGAGTACCTGCTCCTGGAGCGGGAGACCTTGGTGAAGCACGAGCTGGTGGAAGGTTTCCCCCACGCCCTGGCCGGGGCCAGCGACCGACACAACCGGGTGGTAGTGAACCTGGTCCTGGCCCTGGGCCCCCTGGCCCGGAAAAAGGGGTGCCGCCTCTACGCCAGCGACATGCGGCTCAAGGTGGATGCGGCCACGGTCTACTACCCCGACCTCATGGTGATCTGTATGGTGATCTGTGAAGAAGACGCCGGGGAACACTACAAGGAAAAGCCCTGCCTGGTGATAGAGGTGCTCTCCGAGTCCACGGAGGCCACGGACCGGAGGGAGAAGCTACGCAAATACCTGGGCCTGCCCACCCTCCAGGCCTACCTCTTGGTGGACTCCCGCACCCCCCCGGGCCTTCGGCTACTGCCGGGAGGAAGGGGGCTGGGTGTACCGGGAGGCGGAGGAAAGGCTTCCCCTTTCCTGCCTAGGGGCATATCTGGACCTCGCCGAGGCCTATTACGGGCTCTAGGGCCCTAGGCGGGGGTAAAATGTGGGCAACATGGCAGTAAAGCAAGAGATTCTGGCCCTGCTGGAACAAATGCCCGAACCGCTCCAAAAAGAGGTGGCGGACTTCGCTCGCTTTCTCCTGGAAAAGAAGCGGGGCGAAGAGCTTGCCTGGCAGGCCCTCAGCTTGGCCCAGGCGATAAGGGGCCTCCCGGAGGAAGACTACACCGAGGAAGACCTAAAGGAGCGCTGGTGAGCACCGGAACCCGCCTTCGGGCGCGGCTATGTCAGTGGGTGTGCGGGACCGCCTAAACCTCTACCCCCTCGTAAATGGCTTCCAGGTTTAGCCCCACGCCGAGGCAGGGCACCTCTACCTCTCCCTCCCCCTCCCAGAGGCGGTAGAGCCAGCCCTCCCCATGGCGGAAGTAGCCCTCCACCCGCCTCTCCCGGGAGTCCACCAGGAGGTAGCCTTGGAGGCTTGGGAGCTCTCGGTAGCGCCAGAGCTTCTCCCTTCGGTCTATGGTCTCGGTGCTTTCGGAAACCACCTCCACCACTAGGCAGGGAGCTTCCTCGTAGTGCATGTGAGGAGGCTTCCCCCCGCAGATCACCATGAGGTCGGGGTAGTAAAAGGTCTTGGCGGAAACCCGAAGCTTGACGGTTTCCGTGTAAATCCGGCACCCCTTGGCCAGGGCTTGGGGCCTGAGGGCGGCGTAGAGGTTTCCCACAATGCGGTTATGGGTCAGGCTCCCCCCCGCCATGGCGTAGGGCACGCCCTCCAGGAGCTCGTGGCGCACGGGGGAGCCTTCTTCCATGGCCAGGTAGGCCTCGGCGTCCAGAAGCTCTAGGGGCCTTGCCGCCTCGCCCATGGGGCCATTGTACCCCTAGGCGGTGCGCTCCAGGTCCCCTTCCAAGGGCGCCTCTGCCTCTACGTAGAGGGGGGCGAAGGGGGCTTCCTGGTAGAGGCGCACCCGGCCCAGGCGGGCGGCCTCGAGGAGGGCGGCGAAGGCCACCGCCTTCTCCCCCCAGGAGGCGAAGGGAAGGCCCTGGAAGGCTACCTTCCCCCGCAAGAGCCCCTTGAGCCGCTCCCAGGCCTCGAGGAGGCCAAAGCGCTCCCGGCTCACGGCCAAGACCGCCTTCCTAAAGGGCCTCGCCGCCTCCACCAAGGCCCTAGGGGGAAGGCGTAAGGCCGGCTTGGGCAAGGGAGGCGGGGAAACGGGTACAAGCCGGGAGCGTTTCTTAAGGCGCTCCTCCAAAAAGGCCACCGTTTCCGAAAGATCCAGAAGTACCTGCACCAGGGGGGCTTCCTCCCCTTCCTCCCTTGGGGTCAGGGCCTTTTCCGGGGAGAGCTTGAGAAGCAAGAGCTCTGCCAGGATGGGGAGAAGCTCGCTTCTTTGCCTCAGGTCCTCAGGCACCTGGGCCAGGGCCTGGTCCACCACCAGGAGGAGGGGTACGGCCCTTGGGGATAGGCGCCCCCGCCGCAAGGCCTCCTTGAGCTCCAGGGGCGTGCCGGAAAAGCCGGGAAGCTCGAGGCGGATCACGAACGCACCGGGCGCTTACTGGGCAGAAGAAGCCCCACCTTCTCCCGCACCTCCTCCATGGTGGCCTGGGCCACCGCCCGGGCCCGCCTGGCCCCTTCCAAAAGGGCATCCATCACGTAATCAGGGTCCTTTTTGAGCTCCTCGGCCCGCTCCCGGATGGGGCGGAGGACCTTCATCATCTCCTCAAAGAGGATCCTCTTCACCGTGAGGGTACCGATACCCGCCTTCCGGTACTCCTCCTTCAGGGCCTCCACCAGCTCCTTGGGGGCGAAGTAGGAGAGGTAAGTGAAGACGATGGTGCGCCCCGGCTCCCCGGGGTCGGAGAGGCGGATGCGCTGGGGATCGTCGGGAAGGTGGCGGATCTTCTCCCAGATGCTCCCCTCATCCTCCAAAAGACCGATGGTGTTCCCTAAGGACTTGCTCATCTTGGCCTTGCCGTCTATGCCCGGCACCCTTGGGGCCTCGGGGTTAAGAAGGGCCTCGGGCTCGGGGAAGGTCTCCCCGAAAAGGGCGTTGAAGCGGCGGGCGATCTCCCGGGTGAGCTCGATGTGCTGCACCTGGTCCTCCCCCACAGGGACGGTGTCCGCCTTGTAGATGAGGATGTCCGCCGCCTGCAAAACGGGGTACATGAGAAGCCCGCTCCAGACCGCCTCCTGCTTGGCGGCCTTGTCCTTGAACTGGGTCATGCGGGTGAGGTCCCCCAGGGGGGTGATGGTGGTGAAGACCCAGGAGAGCTCCGTGTGCTCGGGCACATGCGATTGGACAAAGAGGGTGACCTTCTCCGGGTTGAGGCCCGCCGCTATGTTCACCAGAGCCGCCTCAAAAGTACGCTGGGCCAAGGTGGAGGGATCGTAGGCCAGGGGGTTGGTGAGGGCATGGTAGTCCACGATGCAGAAGAAGGCCTCCCGGCCCAACCTCTCCCCCAGCTCCACCCACTGCTTGATGGCCCCCAGGTAGTTGCCGATGTGGATCTCCCCCGAGGGCTGGATGCCGGAAAGAACCCGCGTCATGCCCTTAAGAATAGCAAAAACCCCGCATAAGCGGGGCCTTTTGGTGCCGGGGGCGGGACTTGAACCCGCACGTCCCTAAGGACACACGACCCTGAATCGTGCGCGTCTACCAATTCCGCCACCCCGGCAGACGCAAGGGTCATTGTACGGAAGGGCCCTTTTCCCGTCAAGCCCTTGTAATCAGCAGGACTTTACCCACATCTCCGTTTCGTGGTAAATCTCCCCTTGCGGGCGCAGCCCGTATCTGGTACCGGGGGTGAT